>Ga0209542_10000651_pt1 | contig 83301 bp, 89 predicted proteins | sample RifCSPhighO2_01_FD_184028 | JGI IMG/M metagenome (GOLD analysis project Ga0209542, IMG submission 184028) | Soil microbial communities from Rifle, Colorado - Rifle CSP2_plank highO2_0.1 (SPAdes) (version 2) | ecosystem: Environmental > Terrestrial > Deep subsurface > Rock core/Sediment ...
ATTTATTAAAATAACATCTGATTTTTGTTTTTGAGCTTTAATACTATATAATGTATTTAAAAGTAAACAATCATTTTTATATTCAGATCCATATTTATGATTATTATCTAAATTTGTACATGAAATTATTTTATTTATATGGGTAATAATAGATTTTTCAATTAATTTTCCATATATAAATTTATTTTCATTTTTTGAAGGAGGAAATTTTTTTAATATTCTACGTATTTCAATATAACAATCTTCCATAATATTTGAATTTTGGTATCATAATAAATATAATATGTATATTTTTTAATAATAAATTCAAATAAAAATCATTTTTTAAGAAAAAAATGAAAAATAAAATATTTAAATATAAATATGAATATTATATTAAATAGAGATGACTTCAACAAAAAAAGTATTAAATGAAGATAAATATAAGAAATTAACACATCACGAACATGTATTAGAATGTTATGATATGTATATAGGAAATATAAAAAATGAGAAAACAAAAATGTTTATATTTGAAGATAATAAAATACAAGAAAAAGAAATAATATATAATGCTGGACTTTATAAATTATTTGATGAAGTTTTAATAAATGCAAGAGATCATAGTATAAATGATGATACATGTACAGAAATAAATGTAACAATTAATCAAAAAGAAAATATGATACAAGTATATAATAATGGATGTGGTATAGCATGTGATATACACAAAGAACATAATATATATATACCAGAATTAATATTTTCACATTTACTAACATCAACAAATTATGATAAGGTTGAAAAAAAATCATTAACAGGTGGAAAATTTGGAATTGGAATAAAAGCTGTTAATATTTTTTCAAAGAAATTTATAGTAGAAACAAAAGATGAAAAACATAAATATGTACAAGTATTTGAGAATAATATGTTTACAAAACATGAACCAGTTATTACTAAATCAAAAATGAAACAATATACACAAGTAACATTTTATCCAGATTTAGAAAAATTTGGATTAAAAGAAATTAGTGATGATATGTATAAATTATTTTTAAAAAGAGTATATGATATAGCTGGATGTATAAATCATAGAGTAAAAATTAAATTTAATAATGAATTAATAAATATAAAATCATTTAATGAGTATATTTGGTTATATTACGATGAAAAAACAAAAATAATATATGAGGAAACAGAACGTTGGAAAGTCGGAATTGTGTTTGACGAACATAATAATCACAATGTTTCATTTGTAAATAGCATATGTACATATATAAATGGAACACATTATAACTATATAATAAATCAAATAATAAAATATATTGATGAATATATAAGTAAGAAATATAAGATATTAAAAGTAAAACCATCACAAATTAAAGATAATTTAAGTATATTTATAGATTGTCAAATAGAAAATCCATCATTTAATAGTCAAGTAAAGGATTGTTTAACAACAAAACCAAATGAATTTGGTTCAACATGTATTTTATCACAAGAATTTTTAGATAAATTATGTAAAAGTGGGATTATAGAATTGATAGTTAATATTATACAAAATGCAGAATTAAGGCAATTAAAGAAAACAGATGGTTCATTAAAAAAAAATATGTTATTAGATATACCAAAATTAGAGGATGCTTTAAATGTTTTAAATAGTAAAAACAAAGAGAATACTAGAATAATTTTAACAGAAGGAGATTCAGCGAAATCATTTGCATTAAATGGGAGAACAGTATTAGGAATAGAAAATTTTGGAGTATATCCATTAAAGGGTAAGATATTGAATGTAAGAAATGCAACATTAGAGCAATGTTTAAAAAATGAAGAAATAGTGAATATTAAAAAAATATTAGGATTAAAACATGATATGGTATACACAAGTGTAAAACAATTAAGATATGGTGGAATAATAATTTTGACCGATTCCGACGTTGACGGCAGTCATATAAAAGGATTAATAATAAATTTATTTCAATATTTTTGGCCAGAGTTATTAGTGAATGATGGATTTATACAAACAATATCAACACCATTAATAAAAGCATTTTTAAAAACAGATAAAAGAAGATTAAAACCAATTGAATTTTATACAGAAAGTGATTATAGAGAATGGAAGAAGAAAGTAAATGAAGAACAATATAATATAAAATATTATAAAGGATTAGGAACTTCAAAAGCAGAAGAAGCGAAAGAGTTATTTAGAGAGTATGATAAAAGAATAATATCATATAAATGGGAGAAAACAAATGATGAAGAAATTGATGAAATAGAATCAACACCAAGTGAGAAAACAAGAAAGAAAAGAATAACAAAGAAAACAAAAATGACAAGAGATATAACAGATGATATAAAAAATTCACAATCATATAAACATATTTCATTAGCATTTGATAAAGAGAAGGTTACAGAAAGAAAGGAATGGTTAGAGAATTATGATAAAGATGATGTGATAAATTCTAAACAACGAATAATAACATATAGTGATTTTGTGAATAAGGATTTAAAACATTTTTCAAATTATGATAATGAGAGATCAATACCAGCAATAATGGATGGATTAAAGACATGTCAGAGAAAGATTTTATATACATGTATAAAACACAAATTATGGGGATTAAATAAGTTAATTAAAGTAGAACAATTAGCATCCCAAGTATCAATAGATACAGCATATAAACATGGTGAGGAATCATTAAAGAAAGCGATTATAGGAATGGCACAGAATTATATAAATAGTAATAATATAAATTTATTATATCCAGATTCAGAATTTGGAACAAGAAGAATAGGAGGAGAGGATCATGGTGCACCTAGATATATATTTTGTTGTTTAGAAGATAGAATAACACAATATATATTTAGAGATGAGGATGAATGTATATTGAAATATATAGAAGATGAGGGTAAGATAATAGAACCAGAATGTTTTTATCCGATTATACCGATGATATTAGTAAATGGATCAAAGGGAATAGGAACAGGATTTTCTACTGATATACCACAATATAATCCGATAGATATAATAGATAATTTAATAAATAAATTGGATAAAAAAGAGAATAAAGAAATTAAACCATGGTATCGTAATTATAAAGGAGAGATTACAAAAATAAATGATAATAAATATTTAGTGAGTGGGAAATATACAATTAAAGATAATAATATAATAATAACAGAAATACCAATTAAGACATGGCATGATGATTATAAAGAGTATATAATAAAATTAATAAGAGAAGATACAAAAATAACAAATTATACAAATAAATGTGATAATGATAATATATATTTTGAGGTAGTATTTAATTATGATGATATACAGACATTTATTAAGAGTGGGGAAGATGAGTTATTGAAGTATTTAAAATTGACAACAACAATATCAACAACGAATATGCATTTACATGATAGTAATAATAAATTAAAGAAGTATGATAATATAGAAGAAATATTTGATGAGTTTTATGAAACGAGATTGAATAAATATAAGATAAGACGTGAGTATTATATAAATATATTACAAAATGAGTTAGATATAATAAAATACAGAGTAAAATTTATAAATCAAATATTAACAAAAGAAATAATAATAGAAAGAAAAACAAAAGAATATATAATTAATAATTTAATAAATAATAAATATCCAAAATTAGCACATAATATTAAGGATGAGAAAACATATAATTATTTAACAGATTTACCATTATTTTCATTAACAGAAGAGAAAATAGAAGAGTTAAATAATAAATTAAAGAAGAAAACTGATGAATTAAATAAATATAAATCATTAACAGAGAAAGATATATGGAAAATAGAATTACAAGAATTAAAGACCGAATATAATAAATGGATAATAGATAATACAAATAAAGTACATGAAATACCAAAGAAAAAAGGAAAGAAGGTTTAATTAATTTATAAAAAATGAATTAAAAATAATATAATAAATATAAGTAATAATAATAAGAAATGTATGATATACGTATGTTTAAAGATGTATTTTGGGAGAATGAGTCAAAAATATTATCATTAATATATTATGATATAGCAATAATATTAATAATGAATGATGAGGTATATAGTGCAATAAAATATTTAGAAGAGGCGAATATAAATGGGAATGTAGATGCATTATATTATTTAGGAAATTGGTATGAAGGATATGGGGATACAAAAATGATGATGAAATATTATGAGAAAGCGATTAATGAAAATCATTTAGAAACAATAATACATTTAGGAAAATATTATCAAAATAAGAAAGAGTATGAATTGGCAGAGAAATATTATAAATTAGGGATAGAAGATATGTATTGTAATTATAAATTAGGATTATTATATAAAGAGCAGAAAAAATATAGACAAATGATATTACAATTTAAAATAGGATGTAATAATAATTATATAAGAGCAATAATAGAATTAGGGAATTGGTATTTTAAGAATAAGGATTATAACAATGCGATAAAATTATATTATCAATTAGTTAAATTAAAATCAGGAAATGGGATGTATTATTTAGCACATTATTATTATGAAATAAAGAATGATATAATAAATGCGAGAAAATATTTATTAATGGCAATAGAGAATAATTCTAATAGAGCAATAAGAAGAATAAAAAAATATTATAAAATATTAAATAATTTATTATCATTAGATGATAAAGATATGATAATAAATAAATTTAAAAAACAAAATATGTTAATGAGTATATATTATAAAAATATAGGAAAACAAGAATGTAATATATGTTTTACAAAAAGTGAGAGTTTAATATTATCATGTAAACATAAATTATGTTATAGATGTTATAATAGGATAAATAGATGTCCATATTGTAGAAATGAAATATTAAAATAATTTTTTTATGGTTTTTTTCGTTTAGATTTTTCAATAGAAAAATTTAATTTACTATTATTTGTAGAAGCAATGGAAGAAACTGATGAAACATGAGATGGAATTAAATTATTATTAGGTTTATTAAGAGATGAAGTAGAATCTGAATCAGTATCAGTTAAATTTTCAGTTAAATTATCAGTTACAATATCTTGTTCATTTAATTTAATAGTATCAGTTAAATTTAATTGTTCAGATAATAATTTTTGATTTTTTTTATCTTCTAATTGTTGTTCTTTAATTTTATTTAATTCAACTAATTGTTTAGTTGCATCATCTTGGAATTTAGAAGACATAGCAGATTGTTTTGCTTTTAAATCATCAGCAAGAGCTTCTTGTTGTAATTTTTCTAATTCATTATTAATATTTTGTTTATTATTAGATTTGAGATGACTAACAGTAGAAGCACAACTTATAGATAAAGCAATTAAAAGTTTAAGTTCAGGAGCAGGAGCTTGACCAGGAACAGAATATTTTTCATATAATTCACCGAGAGCATCATTAATAAGAGACATATCATTTTTAATATTATTAGACCATTGACCATCAAATTTAACGCCAAAGAAATTCCAATGATCATTAGCGGATTCAACACCTTTAATAAGCCAAATTAAACCGAGTTCAAGTAAATTAACCATCATAGTTTTATTTTTAATACTCATACGTAAATCATATTCATATTTCATAGTATTATAATCAGATTTAATATTATAATTTTGAGAAAGTTTAATACCTTGTTTAGTTAATTCTCCTAATTTACGTAACATATCTAATTGACGAACAATTAATTCTTCATCTGATAAAATTTCTTCTTTATGTTTATAATTATCACTATGATCACTATGTTTATAATCATTATTTTTATCATTATTTTTATCATTATTTTTATCATTATTTTTATCATTATTTTTATCATTATTTTTATCATTATTTTTATCACTATTAAATTGTTTTTCAATAGGATCATTTATTAATTTAGAATGTTTAACATAATTAACACGTTCAATTTCTGGTTTTAATTTTTCAGAATCGGCAATCATATTACATAACATATCAGTGCCCATAGTAGTAGTTTCAGCGATATTAGGTATTTTATTAAAATATTTATTATTCATAATATATAATTATTAAACAATTTTATTATTATTTAATAACGCGGTAGTTTTTATATATTTATAACCTAAATTAAATAATGAATTTTTTTCAGAAAGAGATAAATTAAAAGAGATACTAGAGATATTAGAGATAGTAATATAGAAAATATTATTTAATTTAATAGAAGTATGTAATTTTTTAAAAATAGAATAAAATAAATTTTTAGTAAGATCTAATAATGTATCAATTGAATGTGTTGATATATTGGTACATAAAGAAATACCAATTACATTTGATAAGTCATGACAATATGAAATAGGAAAATTATCAATAACACCAGCATCACAATAATAAGAAGAATTATATAAAATAGGAGTGAATAGAATAGGGATCGCAGAAGTCATTCTGAATGCTAATAAAACAGGTAAATCAGGAAAAGTAATATGAGATAGATAGAAAACTTCATGAGAAGATAAACAAAGAGTAGTAATAATTAGATTAATTTTAGTTAAATTGAATAATTCTTTAAAAGTAATAGTTTCAGAAATATTTTTAGTTTGAAACATTTTAGTTAAAATGAAAGTAAATTTTTCACCATTATTAAAACCTAAATTATCAAGTATATTGATAGGATTAATATGAAAAATATCACCAAAATTAATATTTTGAGTGAATTCAAATAATTCATCAATAGTATATCCTATAACAAATAGACCAGAAATAATAGCACCAATAGATGTTCCAATAAAAGTAGTAATATTTTGTAATATATTAATTTCATCTAAATATTTAAGAGCACCAAGATGAACTATACCATTAATACCACCACCACTAAGAACTAAAGTATGTATAGTAGATGATTTTTTATTAAGTAAATTATTTATTTTAAGATCAATATCATTATTTAAATTAAACATTTAATATATTAAGGAAATAAAATAAAATAATAAATTATATGTAATATTATATATGAATAATTTTAGCACATCATTAAATATACAAAGTTTATTTGAAGTCAAAATAGATAATGTACAAGGAGAATTAGATATAAATAATTTATTTGGAAATCAGAAAGATGAATATGAATTTGATTCATCAATATTATTAAAAATAATAAATAAAGAACAAGATAAAGTAATAAAATATATAAATATAGAATTTAAGAAATGTTGTGAAGAGATAATAAATGCGAGTAAAAATTCATTAACAAGTGTGATATGTAAAGTACAAGATAAGATAATAGATTGTGAATTATATAATTCTAGTATATGTTTAGAATTTATAAAAAATAAAATAAATAAAGAAAATATAAAATGTCATATAATAGGTAAGAGAAAGATATTATTTGATTGGACACATTTTATAACAGGATTGAAAGTTAATTAGATTTGATAAGTAGGATAACAAGTAGAATAAATAATAAGATAGAAATAATAATATTAGAAATAAATATACAATAAAAAATAGGATTAATACTATTATTAGTATTATTAGTATTAGTATTATTATTAGTATTATTAGTATTATATGGTTCAAAAGATTCTATATATTGTTGTTTAGGTTTAGGAGATTTACAAGCAATTGTATATTTAAGATCAGAATTAGGTACTGGAGAATCTTCAATATATTTTCTAGTAAATAGATCTTGAGCAGTATTATAATATGGATGATAATTGATAACATCAGAGATAGTATCTTGAGTTGCATTAACATTAGTTATTTGTTTTGATAGTTTATGTAAAGCATCAATTTCAGAATTATTAAATGCATCTTTATATTGACTATAATTATACATAATTATCTTATATAATATATAATTAAAAATAATATAAAATATAATAATATGAATAATGATGCATTATATTTTTTACAATCTGGAAAATTACCAATTAATAAATTTGAATTAGATATGTTAACAGATAATATAACAATATTAATAATAGCAAAAAGAGAATCAGGAAAAAGTGTATTAGTTAGAGCAATATTAAATCATTTTAAGAAAATTCCGACAGGAATAGTAATAGCACCGACAGATGAAACAAATAGAGAGTATTCTGATTTTATACCAGAGAGTTTTGTGTATCATAAATATTCACCAGAAATAATAGCAAAAGTGATGCAAAGACAAAAGAAAATAATAGAAAAATCAAAAAACAATAGTAGAATAGATCCTAGATGTTTTATAGTAATGGATGATTGTATGGGGGATAAAAATTTATGGAAAAAAGATCCATTAATAGGAAAGACATTATTTAATGGTAGACATTATAAATTAACATTTATATTAACATTACAAGATGGAATAGCAATTCCACCAGATTTAAGAGCGAATTTTGATTATGTATTTTTATTAGCAAATGATCAATATAATGATATAAAAAGATTACATAATGCATATGCTGGAATGTTTCCATCATTTGAATCATTTAGACAAGTATTTACAGAATTAACAGCAGATTATGGTGCGATGGTAATAGTGAAAAGGGGCGCTAATAGATCATTTTCAGATAAGATTTTTTATTATAAAGCACCATTATTAAATTACAAATTATTGAATATAGGATGTAAACAAATGAAAATATTTAATAATAATAATATAAATCCTAATTGGAAAGAAAATAAGGATAATATTCAAATAAATGAATTTTTACTACAAAAGAAAAAAAATAAAGTACAAATAGAAAAATTAATTGGATGATTTATATAATTGTTTAAAACGTTCTAATTTATTAGTTAATGAATCATCTTGTAAAGTATTGTCAATTGGTGCTGGTTCAACTGAGTTAGGTTCAGTTTCAGTATTTGTAGGTATTAATGGATGTTCTATAAGATTGGATTTGTTTTTTTCATTAGATTGTTTTTCAGAAAGGATTTTTTTAAGTTTTTCACGTCTAGTTTTACCATCTTTAACTTCTGGTATAACTTTTAATTTATGTTTATGTTTTTTTGAGTTATCAATTAATGCATTTAATTGTTTCATAGTATCATCAATAGAAACTTCATCAGATAAAGCAGGAACAGGTTGAGGAATAGATTTAAGTACATTATCAATTGCATCTTTAGTTGATACAATATCAGAATCAATAACTTCATGTAATTTATTTTGTTTAGCAAGATCAATACGTTTATTAAATTGTTGTTTATCATGTTCATATTTTAAAGAAAGGCGACCAACAAATTCATTTAAAAGATTCATATCAGATTGATCCATATTTAATTTTTTTTTAAAATTAAGAGGGGTCCATTTACCAATTTCGCCAATGAAAATATTAAAATGATTATTATCAAATGATTGTAATTTTGATGATAATGAACTAGCTTGATCAAAAGTATCAGAAAATCCACGTAATTTAATATAATAATCAGGACAATTTTTAATAAATTCAGGAGTATAAACAGTAAAAATAAAATATTTTTGATTTTTAATTGGTGGATCAACCAATAAATTATCAGTATCTTTAAATAAGAATTCTTGAGAAGTTGAATTATCAGAATATAATTTATAAGTTGATGATTTTTTAGAAGTTGATTCAAGTCGTTTAACTTTATCATTATTCATGAGTTCATTTAATTTATCATTATCAGGATATTCAATAGATTCAATATTATCTTCAGATGGATATAAAGAAATTACTCTACCAAATATATTACCACAATAAATATCAAAATTAGATTCAAATTGTTTAAGTTTATTATAAGCTTTTTTTGCTTCATCATTGTTTTCAAAAAATCCACGACATTTAATACCAATTACATCACAATTATTCATAATAGAAGGATCGGGATGAATAATTGATAATAAACAATATGGACGAGTAGTATTAACAATATCATCAGTAATTTCTACACCAATCATTATAAAATATAAATACAAATAAATATTTATATTAAAACGAAGAATGAAATGGCCAATCCATATCTTGACAAATTTTTTCCCAAATTTTATCTTGTTCGCGTAATTTATCTTTACTTTTTAAAAGAGGAAAATAATGAGTATAAAAATTAAGATCAAGAATTTTAAATAATTTATGAATAATATAAGAATAATTTAATGAATTAAGACGAGATGCTGGACAATGTTTATCATGAGAAGATTGCATAGAAGTAAACATTGAACATAAAGTATCTTCAACATTACGATGTAAAGAAAATGGAGGTTTTCCAGTAATTTTACAATAAATTAATTCTAAATGTTCATAACAAGTAGTTAACTTAAATTCTTGAAGAATTTTTTTAATAATAGCACGATCACAAGAAGATACATCAATTTGTTGAGAATTTAAATAATTTAAAATAATATTAATAACATTATCAGGAATTTCAAAACTTTCTTTTGCTTGAAATTGATTTAGTTTCTCTTTAAAATGATTGAGCCGTTTATATGGATATTTTTGTTTATCACAAATAGAATCTTTAATATTTAATAATTCATTTTCAATAATAATATGTTCACTTTCAGCACAATTAGGACAAATATAATAACCATCAGTTTGAAAAAAGATTTTTTCAATATTACATTTTTTACAAATAATATTATGTTTTTTATTAGAAAGATCTGAAAAAGATTGTTTATCAATTAAAGTTAAATAAGTATTTTGCAATAAAGATTTATCATAAATATTATCAGATAAAGGAGTATTATTTATATTAATAAAATCAAAAATAGTTTTAGATTGTGGTTTAGGTGGAGCACGTTTTTTAACATTTTTTTTTAATTTTTTTTGTTTTTGGCTCATATTATTAAGATTCCGAATAACAAGATCATCATTATTAGATGATTGATGATTAACAATATCAGATAAATTAATAACAGATTCAGATTGTTGTGGAGTATTGTTATTAAAATAATTTAATAAAGTAAAACCAATTTTTGATAAATAATTAGTAATATCAACATGATTTTTAATATTATTAATGTCTTGTTGAAGATTAGTAATTTCTTGATTAAGTAATAATTTAGATTGAAGATAATTAGATGATTTTGGATTTAATTTATTTAATTGAACATATAAAGATGATAATTTTTTTTCTTTATCAGGTAACAAATTTAAATTGTTTATAAAAGAAGAAGTAATTTTTTCATGAAGTTCATCTATAGAAAAAATTTTATTTATATATTTAGGTTTATTAGATTTTTCTTTAAACATATATAATATAAATAATATATAAATAAATCTTTAACGTTTTTTTTGATAATATAATAAAATAATATAATATAATTTTTTTCTAAAGGATAATATATATGGCAGGAGGAGGTATAACATCATTATCAGCAAAAGGTGCACAAGATGCATATCTTACAGGTAATCCACAAATTACATTTTTTAAGTTAGTGTATCGTCGGCACACAAATTTTGCGATGGAACCAATTGAGATTTCAATGGATAGTGCTAAATTTGGAGGAAGATCAAATGTTCAAGTATTACGAAATGGAGATTTAGCAACAAATACATATCTACATGTTACATTACCAGAATTAGTTGCAACAAATTCAGCATTTGTTGGAAAATTAGCATGGGTTCGTAGATTAGGACATGCTTTGATTAAATCAGTTGAATTACAAATTGGAGGAGCACAAATTGACAAACAATATGGAATTTGGTTAGATGTATTTTATGAATTAACACACAAAGATGAACAAGTACGAGGATATGCGAAAATGATTGGAGATGTTCCAGAATTAACAACATTAGCATCATCAGTTCCAGCTGGATATCATTTATATGTACCATTACAATTTTGGTATTGTCGTAATTATGGATTAGCATTACCATTAATTGCATTACAATATCATGAAGTACGTATTTATTTTGAATTTGAAACACTTGAGAGATTAGTTGTATACACAAGAGGATCACCACAATTAACAACAGTTACATGTGGTACATCAACATGTGCATCAGTTACATGTGCACCAGTTACATGTTCAACACCATGTCCAACATCAAATTGTAATGAAATTTGTTTAGGTGTTGCGCCAACATTTGGATGTATTTCATTATGTAGTGCTGCAGTATTAATTGATTATGTCTATCTTGATTCTGAAGAACGCCGAAGATTTGCACAAGTTGGACATGAGTATTTAATGGAGCAATTACAATATCCAGGACCATCAACATTAACAGCGAATACTGGTTCTGCTGTAAGTTCACAATCACTTAAACTTGATTTTAATCATCCAACAAAGGAAGTAATTTGGTGTGCAACATTAGGAGCATTTAATTGCTGTGGAGGATGCACATCAACATTCCTTGCATATGATCCATTTTTATCAACACTTCCAGAACAAGAAAAATTTTTAAATAAAGTTGCTGCGAATCTTGTTAGTGGAATGTTAGTTCCACCACAATGTACATTAAGTGATGTAAATTCAAGTGACAATGTTAGTTCTGAAAATACATTAGCAGTATTACCTTGTTCATGTCCAGCATCAGCAAGTGATTATGAAGTTGTAACACTTGATACAGAAAATGCATACAAAACTGTATTATTTGCACCAACAACTGGAAAAACAAATACAATTACATTCCGATTTTTACTTGATGTTGAACCAACTGGAGAATCATCATCTCATCCAGATGTTACACAAGTACAAGTTGGATTAATTAAAGATGTATTAAAGATTGGAACAGTAAATCTTGCAGATTCATTAAGTGAAGTTACAGTTACAGTAAATGTAACAGATGTAACATGTGCAACATCAGATACACCAACATATAAGACATCATTTTCAATTACAGTTAATACACATACATTAAATATGAACAATGCATCAGTACCATTAAGTCAATGGACAGATAAACGATGCGATCGTGGTAAAATTAATGATGTTGCTGTATGCAATCCATTCAATTATGGACTTAATTTAGCAGGTGAAGGTTTATTTGTTGGACAAGCAAAGATTGTATTAAATGGAAATGATCGTTATAGTTCACTTCAAGGTGAATATCACAATTATGTTCAACCACATCAACATCACTCACATACACCAGTTGATGGTATTTTCCTATATTCATTTGCACTAAATCCAGAAGCACATCAACCATCAGGATCATGCAACTTTTCACGAATTGATACAGCACGTCTTGTATTTACAACTCGTGATAATCTTCGGTATACACCAGCAGGTGCTCTTATGACTGGATTAGTACCTCTTGATGTTTTTACCAATACAAGTTTCCACGTGTTTGCTGTAAATTACAACGTATTACGTATTATGAGCGGTATGGGAGGTGTGACATATTCGAATTGATGAACGGGATGGGTGGAAAATATTATTATATTTTTATAATAATAAAAAAAGTAAATTGGTGTTAATTATTTTGTTAATTTATTTATAAATGCAATAGATTTATTAATTGCATTTTGTTTTTTTTCTTCTTTTTTTAGAATTGAATTTTGTTGTTTTTCTTCTTTAGTTGGTTTATCACGTTTCATATTTGTAAGAATTTTATTTTGTTTCTCATCTAATAATTCTTCATTAATTGTATCATAATTAATATTATTATAAATTTTTAATAATTGTTTAATAAATGTATCATATGTTAAATTTTTTTTCATATAATTACATGTTCCACAACAAGGTTTACAATTTTCAATACAATATCCTATTTCATTATTTAATCTATCAATACCATTTAAATGTGTTTCTGAAATTTTTTTATCACATATATAACAATTATTATTAATTATATTATTAAATTCATCATTTGTTAATTGAAAATCAAGATTTTTATTATTTGCTCTATATTTGTATTTATCATATGTAGTAGTACCACGATAATCTGGAAAAATTTCATGATACAATACATCACTTTGAATTAAATTTAAATTAGTTAAAATATGTTTTATCATTAATAAAAATATATCAATATCAAGACATAATTTCATATTATTACAAATTTTACAACAAGGAACACAATTATCATTAGTATAACCTATATCATTATTAAGTCGATCGATATCATTTAATTGTTCAGTGCAATCTAATTCACCACAATAAAAACAATTAGTATTAAACAAATTAATACATTCATCAAATGTTAAAGTAAAATCAATAGATCTACTTTCTGCAGAATATTTTAATTCATAATAACGTCTTTTTGGATGAATTTTTTTTAATTTATTTAATTCTTTAAATTTATCTGGATTATTATCTCTATAAGTTTTCATTAGTTCTGCATTATGTGCTAAATATTCATCTAATTTTTCAATCATTTGTTTTGCTCTACATTTTTGAGATCGTAATTTTGATTCATCTTTATGTGCAATTCTATATTGTTGTCTCATTTGAATAATTTTTGGGTTTTGTTCATATATTTTACTTTCTTCTTTTCTATCACGTTTACCTTTACGTTTTAATTCAGAACGTTCATCGGATTCTCTACATTTTACACATTTAACAATTATTCTTGAATTAGTACTAATAAATTCTTCTTTAGGTTTAAATTTATGACATTTGTTACATTTTTGTGTTGTATTATCATTATTAGTTTCATTAATAATTTTAATTTTTTTTCTATCTTCTTTATCTTTAATATTTTCTTTTTCTTTACATTTTTCACATGTTTTAGTTGGATAATCAATAGGTAAAATTTCTGTACAACCTCTTAATTTAAATTTAGAACATAATTTTAATGTATTATTACTTGCATCAACAATATCTTTAAATATGTATTTTTGATGTTTACCACAATATCCTTTATCAATCATTTTAGATTTACATCCATCAAATTTACAATTAATAATAGTTGATTCCATATCCGACATAATATAATAATGTAATAATAATAGTCTTTAAATAAATAATAAATCAATTTTTAACCATTAATAATATTTTGTTCTTCAGGAGGTTCTAATAGATCATGTAAAATATAAAATATTGCTTCATATCTCATTAGTACATCATCAAGAACATTATATTCATCTAATATTTTATTATGAAAATCAATAGGAATACATGGTGGAATTATTCCTTCTCCAAATTTTTTTAATGCACAATCCAATTTTAATAATGCAATGTTAATAGGAGATAAACCATCAATTTCATGTTCTTGTTTATTTGGATTATTATATAAATAATGTAATCGTAATAATTCTAAATTTGCTTTTTGATAAATATATGAACTAAATATATGTTCATAATAGGTAATAAAAATAATATCATGTGATGTTGAATTCATCAATATAAGTATTTTACAAGATGTTTTAATAGTAATATATATATAATATCAATTTTTAGAAAAAAATGATATGAAGAATATATTAAAATTAATGAAAAATATAAATAACTAACTATGAATACTTTACAAATGAAAGAATTCACATTAGAAGAAGATGAAGAAATAAAACAAAAAATAAATGAAGAAGAAATAAAACCAAAAATATCATATTGTAGTATGATGTATAATAAATTTGATCCATGGTATTATACAATACATTGTAGTAAATGTTCAAAATATATATTGTTTGTGTTGATAACAACAATAGAAGATGAAATAGAAATATATAAAACAAAAACATTTGATGAAATAATGGAATATATATGGAATAAATATATACCAGATATAGACAAAGCAGGAATAATGTTATGTTATAATATAACAGTTAGAATATGTTATTATCATAAAATAGAATTACCAGATTATGTATTTTTATTTACAAATGATTTAGTATGTTTAATATATAAATTAAATTTGAGTGATAAATTAGAAAAAAGTAAAGTATTTTGTGCAAATATTCCAATAATTAAAAATAAATATTTAATTGATTATTTACAAAATAAGAATGAAAATATAACAAGTAATATGAATTCATTTGAATTATTACGATGTATGATTGAATGTGATGCAATGAATAATATTAGAGGAAAACATTTAAATTTGAAAGAACGAAAACGAAAAAGAATTGAATAAAAATTGATTTATAAACTATATTAATAACTAACATTAAAAAATATTACTTAATATATCAATGAATACAGTAACGAATATTTTACCAAATCATTTTATAGTAAATAAAGTTGTAAGTATAACAGAAGAGAAATTAAAAGAATTAGAGTTAATATGTGATGAATATGGTAGTGAATATCTAACATCAAGTAAATATGAAGATTATTATTTTAAAGTATGGAATTCAACAATACCACCAAATGTTTTAGTTTTGATTAAAGATATATCATATGAACCATATTATCATATACTTATTATACCAAAAACAAAAGAAGAAATACAAGAAAGAGAAAGAAAACGAAAAAGAATTGATGATAACTAATTTAAAATTTTACAAAAAATTGATTTATAAAATATATTAGAAATTTAATTAAAATATAATTAATTAACGAAAGAATCGACGAAACCTTTACAAATGAATACAGAAATACATCAACCAATTGAATCCAATATTTTACAAAAGAATATAAGAGATAATATTTTACCAAACAATTTTTTATTAAATAAAATTATGCATATAACTGAAGAACAATTTAAAAAATTAGATTTAATAAATTTAGTATATGATATATTTGGATGTGGATATCCAACATCAAAGAAATATAAAGATTATTATTTTAAACTATGGAATACACAAAAGAGATTAAATATTTTAGGATATATGACATCTGGTTCAAAAGAACCACATTATTATATACAAATTATACCTAAAAATTGATTTATAAAATATATTGGTATTTAATATTAATTATAGTAACTATTAAAGCAAGAATTGCAATTGTGAGAAATGACAAAACACCACGAATGAATACACAAATAAATCAAGAATTATATTTGAGTCAAAAAGAAATATATGTAGAATATAAAAATATATATTATGAGATTACGAAACATATAAATGAGAAAATTCAAGAAATATCAAAAAGGTATATTGAAAACATACATATATTTAATGAACAAAAATTAAAAAAACAAATATATGGAGAATTAATCAAAATAAAAGAAGACATGTATATAAATTTTGAATGTAAATATTGTGAGTATGAACGAATATTTAACGAAATACTTAAGCATTATGAATAGTTAGTAACATTTCTGGAAAACCTTTTTTTATATATTGAAAATTCAATTTTGTATAATCAAAATTATCAGAACAATTATCTAATGAAAAATATTTAATATTCATATTTGTAAAATAATTAATAACATAATTAAGTAAATTAGTAGCATGACCTTGATTACGATGAGATTCTAAAGTTGATATCCATTGTATAGAACAATACCCATTAATATAATATGTTCTAGAACGCAACGAACGATAATTTGAATATAAAATAGTACAATATAAAATAGAATAATCATTAGAAAAATAAAAAGAATCACAAGTTGAATTTATAATAGTTTTAGTAATATACATATATAATAAATAGTTATATATGTTTAAATAAAAAGAAGACCACCAAAACCAAGAGAAATTTGGAGAATATTATGTGTATAACCCCATAATTCAGTTTTTATTCTAAGATTGGAATTAGATTTTAATTTATCAATTAAAGCTTGAGAAAAGCAAACTAATAAATAACTAGAAGTAAGTAAAGACATATTAGCAGAACCACTTGGTTGTAATTCGGACGGAAATAAAGAGAATGAATATAAATATTCACCTTTAGATAATGAAGAACTGATTTGATAAGGTTGAACAACATTAAAATAATTTTCAGATAAATAAGAAATGCGATCAATATCATTAAATTTAATTTTCATAAAATCAATAATATTAGATAAATCAGGATCACCAAATGAATTCCAATTACTAATATCAATATTTGTAATATCATATATTTTGAAATACCAAATAAAAAATTTGGTTGGATTGTTTAATTTAATTTCAATAGAAACAAGAGAATTATTATGAGTTAAAATATCTGAATTATTGATATTGACTAAATTAGAATTATTGGATAAATAATTATATGAAAATGTAAAAAGTCCATTATATTCATAACGATTAAGTAAATAATTTAAAGTAGATTGAGTAAATTTAATGCGTTCATCAAGATCTAAATAAATAAATTGTGATAATAATCTACATTTAAAATTAGGAATACATTTAAAACTACTAACAGGTTCAAGAATTAATAAATTTTCTAAAGATTCCAATTCAACATTTATTTGAATATCTGAATTAATTAAATTAAATAAAGGTAATGCATTTTCAATATAATTAGAAAACCAAAAAGGAATAGGAATATATAAAGTATTAATAATACGTTGTTTATTACTTAATGTATACATTTCAGGAGTATTACCAATCATAATATTATAACCTCTAAGATGATTATATAAATGACTTAATTCGGCATTAAAATGGAGTAATTCACTAGTAAATTCTGAAATAATATGACCATTAATAGAAATATTAATTTTTTTAATAATACGATGACCAAGTTCTTTAACCCAAGCATATTTAACATAATCATTAGTGATAGCATTTTTTATAGTTTTAAGAATGGTAGTTTTTTTAATTTCAGAAGTAGATATATCTGTATCAATATTATTAATATTAGAACTAGAAATATGTGAAATATTTGAAAATTTTTTATCAATAGGAAGAAATTGTTTAACAACAGATGAAAATAAAGAATATAAAAAATCCAAATTAAGATTTGATGTTAGATTAACATTAACATTATTAATATGTTGAATAATAGGATCTGATGATATATTTTGAGAAGTAAGATATTTTAAAAATAAGAGTTTACAATCATTTAAATTATAAATAATATTAGTAGTATCAATAAATAAATTTTGATGGAAAATTGTATTTAATGATTGAATAATATCAGATGTTGAAGTAGTATTAAGTTGTTCAATTATTTGAGAATTAGATTGTAATAAAATATGTGAAATTTTATCATATTCAAATGTATCCAAAGTTAATGTTTCTGTGAATTTAGGAATTGATAAACATGAGAAGAAATCTGATATATTAACAGATTGAAAAATAGTTTTACCACCATGAGATAAATAATAATCAGAACCAAATAAAATATTAGTACAAAAAGAATTAAACATAGATCTATATTTTTTAATTAGTTGATAATAAATTGATGATGTAATATCATAATAATATTTAGGATAGATATTAATATATTCAGAATAAGGTGGAACATCAGATACAAATGATTTGCATAAATTGATAACAATATTAATAACTGATTTATATTTTGAGTCAAAATTTTCTAATTTAATTGAGATATATTGAATAACAGTATTAACAATCCATTCTTGACATAAGAAAGAATGATTTTCGTATTCTAAATCAAGTGCAAAATCTGGAGTGATTAAAGTAGATTGAGGAAATAACGATTCACGAGATAAAATTAATAATAAAGAACTATATGTTGAAGGAATATTAGTATAAAATCGTGAATTAATTTTTGAAATAATATGATTATAAATTAGTTGTGTTTTTAAATCAACAATATTTAATAAAGTTGGATCATTGAAATCTAAAAATGTATCATAAAGAAGATCACATAAATTATTAAACATAATAAGAGGAATATTATTCATAACATTAATATTGTTCCATAATATTGGATTATTAAAATATGGAATATAAATATTTAATTCTTGTTCAAATTGGAGTTTAAATAAAGTAAATTCTTTGTTAATATCAGAACTCAAATAACTTGTAGTTGGAATAGGAGTATAATCATATATAATAAAATTATTGTTTTGGTATATAATAACTAAATCAAATAAAGAAGTATTAAAATTAGTAATTAAAGTGTTAAGTAATTGAGAATTTTCTGTAAATTCTGATTGTAATTTAGTATTAAAAAATAAATGATTATGAGTTTCAGAATAAAATTTATTAAAAATATAATAAACATCAGAATTATTATTAATAACTTTATCATTAATTAAAATATTATTAGAATAATTAGATAATTTATCAATAGAATAAAGACATAAAATATTATCTGTCATAATTGGAGATTGTTTAATAAATTCATTAAAATATAAAGTAATAAAATCATTTAAATTAAATAATTTTAGATATTGTTTAGAATATACTAAAATTGCACGGAGAATATTACCAATATCATAATTAATATTTAACAAATGATCAATAACAGATAACATATATAATTCTTGTTCTGTTTCAATATTGATATTATGTTTATCAATTAATAATTGTTTATTATTAATTGATTGTTTAATAGTAGAATAAAATTGTTTTGTTTGTATTTCTTTATTAATAGAATCAGAAACAGCATCAGTTATATTATTAAAAGATGAATCATAATCATGTAAATCTGTTAATTCATTATTTTCTTTAAAAGAAGACCATTTAATATCATAAGAATTTAATAAAGATTTAATATTACCAATATTGGGAGTGAAAGTATTTTGAATAATATTTGGTAAATCAATAACTAAATATAATTTATGTAATAAATCACCATTATTAAGTATTTTAAAAGAAAAAGGAGCATTATTATTAATTTTTGTTTCAGAAAAACAATCTAACATAATAAAAGAAGTATGACGTTTATATAAAATTTTAAATAGAGTTATAGATGGATTATTAGTTAAAAATATATTATCTGTGCCTAAAGAAATTAATTGTAATAAAGCACCAGTCATTTATAATATATATATATAATAATTAAATTATATTGAATTAAATGCAAGGGAACAAGTTCCATTATAAAAGCGGAGAACATTATAAATAACAGAATAAATAGTTATATTAAAAGTTGTTAATTCATCTGTAGAGGGAAATTGATTAATTTCAGAAGTATTATAAGTTAACATAAGATTATTAACATCAAGAGTTAAATGAATATTACGTAATCTAGAGAAATTACAAGAACCAGATGGTTGAATTTCTTCAGGAAAAAGAGAAAAACTAATAACGTTAATACCAGAAAGTGGTGATTGTGTATGGAAATGATTAGTTTGAACGATATTAGAGGTCATATTAGTAAAATCAAATAAAGTTAAACCATTAATAGTTAATAAAGATTTATTAATTGGATTTATAAGATTATTAGTAGTATAATTAAACCATAAATTTTTGGTAGATGAATTTGAGTTGTTATGTATATAGGCAGATTTTTGAACAAAATAAATTAATTCTTTAGATGGACCGAAATAATCAAGATCAATTATATTTTGAAGTTGTTCATTATAATGTATAGTTATAGGTGTAATAGTTTCAATTAAATATTCGTGACCAACTTGAGCGAAACGAGAACGTTCATCAGAATTTAAATAAATATAATTGACAATAAGATTACCAGATAATGAATAATTTGATTTTTCCCAAATATCTGATAATAATAAAGTATTATTTGATGTTAATTTTTCAACATATGCACAATCTTCAATAGAACGAAATTTTAAATTTAATGATAAAGAACTATATTGTAATGAAATAATTGGTAATGAATTATTAATATTTGTATTAAACCAAAATAATAATGGAATAATTAATTTATATTTTGGTTTTTCATTATTGTTAAATGTAGTCATACTTAATACATTGCCAATCATTTCATTATATAATTGTTGTAATTGTAAATTATGTGTTAATTGTGTTTTTACATCAATCCAATTACCATAATGGCGGTCAATAAGTTGTCCACCAACATATACAGATACATTATCTATAATTGCATGACCTAATTTTTCAACCCATGCGAATTTGGCATAAGAAGAAGAGAGAGATAAATTTGAGTTAATTTTATTATTTAATTTATTAAAGAAATAAGTTTTTACTTGAACTGAGATATTTATTGCATTTTCAATAATTGTAAATACATGTGATGAAGTCAAAGTATCAAAAACTTCAACATCAGTTATATTATTTAAAATATATTGAATATCAGAATTTTCATAATATAAATAAACTAAAGTTGGAGATATTTCTTTTTCAGTATCTAATATAATTTTATATTCATTAGGAACATTTTCAAAATTATTATCAGTAATTGCTGTTTGAATACTTGTTAAAATTGTTTGAATATAAGAATAAGTTGTTTGATTAAGAATATTTTTATTTTTAACAGCAGTTCTATATCCAGTAGAATTGAGTAACATCATATTATTTATAATCATATAATCAGTATCTAATCCATCAAGATCAGTATACTGAGTAATAATATAATCTGAATCAGTTATAGGATTGATAACATTTTCTTTTAATAAATGAATACTAGGTATATCAATTTCAATATAAATATCATTAATAAGATCAGCATATCTTGGTAATTCTATATTTGTTTCTAAACCAAAATTCATATTATTAATTGGTAACTTGATATATTCCATAGCAAATTTAGTATGACGTTTATATAATAATTTAAAAAATGTTATTTGTGGATCATGTGTAAGAATCATATCATCATCACCTTTTGAAACTAAATTAATTAAAGATCCAGTCATTAATAATATTATACACATAAAAAAAGAAGATAATAATACTAATTATAGTAAAAAAATGATAATATTATAAATTGAATATATTAATAATATCAATATATCTACAAAAGAAAATATAGATTCATGGATCCGTACACATTGTTTAAAGATATTGTTTATAAATTAAATATAAATACTAATTCATATTTTTGTATTGTACATTTTATATATTATTTTGTATTAATATTAATAGAACTTAGTAAAACATTATTAACAATAATATCATTATTATATATTATCAAATATAAAAATACAATATGTACAAATGAATATTATTTAATATTATATTCTACAATTTCATTTTGTTTAATGATGTATGTAATATATAGTAAAATTGGAATAATAATACAAGTTTGTAGTACTAGATATAATGATATATGTAAAAATTGTGGATATAATAAATCAAATTATAGTAAAAGTATTCAATTAACATTTTTAAATTTAATAATAATAAGTATATCAACAATTATATTATTTAATATTAAAAAGTGTAATAATTTTGATTATAAATTAAAAGTAATAACTAGTGCATTATTATTATATATAATAGAATTTATAATAATTATAACATATCAATTTATAAAATTAATATTATATTTAATGGAAAAAAATGAAATGTAAAATATATTAAATTGTAAATGAATTAATTATAAATACAAATGAAACGCAAATATATACGAATATATGTAATTGTTGGAGTATATATAGTTTCTACATGTATATTAGTGAGTATTGGTAGAGTATATCATTGAAAAAAAATAAAAAATAATAATATAATGCAATATATAAAAAATGATGATAAATTAATGAAAATATTGTTTAATAAATTAAAACAACATGGAAAGAATGTAGAATGGACAGATAAATATTATTTTATAGATGAATATCATAATGATATAAATGATATATATGATGGAATAAAAAATAATATGAGAGTAGAATATACAATAGGAACAAAAAAACAAATATATTGGTTATTACATAAATATTTTATGATAAATAAAAATGATATATTAAGTGAAAAATATATGAAAAAATATATAGAACTTGATAAAATAAAAGAAGAAACAAAAGAAGAAATACAAGAAGAAGAAAAACAAGAATTAAATATAGAAGAAAAGATAGAAATATTAGAGAGGAAAAGATTTAAGGGATATAAATATGAAGTAAGATATTTAATATTATTTTTAAAAATTAACAAGATGAAGTTTGATTATTTTATGAATTGTTTAATATTTACGAATGAGAAACAAATAAGTGAATATAATATATTTGTTAATAAAATAAAGAATGATAATATGATTAAATACAATGATAATTATATGTTTTTAGATGAGAAAAAACAAGAATGTTATTATTATATAGAATTTAGTAAATATAAATTAATGAATAATAATAGATATATTAGATTTCCAAAGAATGTATATGATATAATAAATGAATCAATAAAGATATATCCAAGGAAATATTTATTACAAAAAAAACAAGAAATAAATGAACCAATAAGTAAAGAAGAGTTTTATAAAATAATGAAAAAAAATGAAATATAAAATATATTATTGATTAACAAGTAATTAAATAACTAATCATGGGATTTACAGTATTATATTTTAATGACAATAAAAGATTAAGAAATGATTTACAATTTTCAAAATATCAAATAATATGTGAAGATGTATTATTAAATAGATTATATGAAATTAAAAAGAAATATCCAAATATATATTTAATTGGACCAATTTATGCAATTGGTGATTTTCAAGTATGTATAACAGGAACTGGAAAGAGAAATGAAAAAATAGATAATACAATAAATAGAGAATTACAAGAAGAATTAGGAGTAAAAATAGAAACTAAAAATATAATACATAGTGAAGTATATAATGATATAAGATGGTCACAAAAAATAAATAGTTTAAAACAATGTAACACATTATGGACAATATGTGAAACGAATATAAATAATGTAAAACCGATTAATATAGAAGATGTGATAATGAATGATATGAAAGATGATATTGAAAATAAAGTTGCGATAATAATATATGGTGAAAAAGAAGAATTGATTAATAAATTGATGAAAATCAAATTAGTAATAAAATCAAGAGAAAGTATAATAGGTATATGTATAATACCAATAGGATTAGCAATCAAAATGATAAATTATAGAAATAAGAATATAGAAAAAATAAAGAAGGAATATTTAAGTATTAAGGATGTTAGTAAATATAATCCATATCATTATAAAATAGAAAATAAGATGTATAATTTGATTATTGAAGAAATAATAAATTTAAAATTATTTTATTAATAAAGTTGATTCTATTAATGAAATTGATTCAGTATAATTTATGTTATAAATATCAGTATAATAGATTGTAAATATTAAAGGATATGAATATACATTCATAATAGATTGTAATTTAATATTTAATATTGATTTGTCAGTATTAGTAAATAATAAAGGATAATAAATTGTATTATTAAGTGAATTTAAATCAATAACAAGATTTGAATATTCAGGAATTTTATGTAAATTATGAATATAATTGTAATATTTAATAAGTAATGCATTATTTACAACATTTAATGATTGTTTAGAATATATATTAGTATAATCATATTTTGAGAAATGATGAGATATAGTTAATAATTGAGGAGTATAAATAGAATATTTTATAAATTTTATATTTTTATTAGGATATATTATGAATCTACATGATATATAATTTTGTTTATTATAAAATACAAAATATTTCAACATAGTATATTATATACATTTTTCTTTATATGAAAATATATTACCAAACATTTTTTTAACTTCAGAAATAACACATGGGTAATCATAAATAATAACTTTTTTGGATGAATTTTTAACAATATATTCAGCAAGTTTAAGTTTAGCGGATTCATCAAGAATAACAACATTACAATTATCTTTATAATTAACATCTTCAAAAACATAAAAATCTAAATTTTGATGTAATAAAGTTTGTGCTTGTACTTCAACATGATATTCATTATAATCACGAGTTGCTTTAATAATACAATTATTTAAATTGTTATTTTTGATTAACAATCCGAATGCATCAGTATCACGAGGAAAACAAGGTCCTCCGAAACTAAAACCAGGTGAGAAATATTTATTTCCAATACGAGAATCTGATCCAATTGCATTTGATACAATATGTTTATTAGCACCATATTTATCACAAAGATCTCCTAACAAATTAGCAAATGAAATTTTTGTTGTAATAAAACTATTAGTTGCAATTTTAACAATTTCAGCATCAAGAGGTGACATAGAACATAGAACAGGAGTATTATGACATAATTTAATATAAAGATTTTCAAGAGTAGATTTAATAGAATCATTTTCAACACCAAGAAGAACTATATCAGGATTTTCAAGACCTCTAATAATATTACCTTGAGCAATAAATTCTGGATTATAATTAATAGTTACATTTTGACAATCTTGAAGTAAAGGTTTAGCGATATTATTAATATAACCAGGCATAACTGTACAACAAATAATAAAATTTTTATTAGATACTTTAATATTATTAATTTTAGAGAAAAGATTACTAACTTTAGAGTGATCATAAAAATTACGACCACCACCTAAAGGTGTATCTACTAAAATAAAAATAGTATCTGAGAAATCTAAACCTTCTTGTAAAGACATAGATGCTTTAAAATTTTTAGATTTAGATAAATATTCTTCAACAAAAGGTTCATTAGTTTTAAAAGTTTTATTATTTAAATCATCAACATATTTAGAATTGATATCAATACCTAAAACATTATAACCAGCACGTTCAATACAAAGAGCAGTACATAAACCGAGACGACCAATACCAATTAGAGTAATATTTTTATTTTCAGAATACATATTTTGAACATTATTAAGAATCCATTTGTAAGTAATTTCCATACCTTCACGAAGAGATTTAGAAGGTGCCCAACCTAATTTTTCTTTTATGAGTTTATTACAAGAATTACGACCTCTAACTCCTTCGGGTCCAGTAATATGATTAATAGAAAGAGTTTTACCAGAAATATCAATAACCATTTTAGCAAAATCATTAATAGAAATCATTTCTTCAGAACCAATATTGACTGGACCGGTAAAATCACTTTCCATTAAACGTTGAATACCTTCAATACATTCATCAATATATAAGAATGAACGAGTTTGATAACCATCACCAATTATATCAATTGAATCAGTTGCCATAGCAACTTTACGGCAAAGTGCAGCTGGGCATTTTTCTTTGCCTCCTACCCATGTTCCATTTGGACCAAATATATTATGAAATCTTGCAATACGTACTTGTAAACCATAATTTCGCATAAAAGAAAGATAAAGACGTTCACTAAAAAGTTTCTCCCACCCATATTCTGAATCGGGATCAGCAGGATAAGCACTTTTTTCTTCACAATTTGGATTTAAAGGATCTAATTGATTATAAGAAGGATACATACAAGCACTAGAAGAATAAAATATTTTTTTAATATTATATTTAATACAAGCATGAGCAACATTAATATTTATTTTTGCTGAATTTGACATAATGTCTGCATCATGTTCTCCTGTGAAAATATAACAAGCACCGCCAATGTCGGCTGCTAATTGATAAATTTCATCAATATTATCACTAAATATTTTATGTATATTTTTATCTTCAGTTAAATCTGCAATAATAAATTCATCAGCATCTGATTTATGAAATTCATTATATTTTAAATCAACTCCTCTAACCCAATGTCCTTGATTTTTTAATTTTGTTGTTAAATGTCCTCCAATAAAACCACCTGCACCACAAATAATAATGCGTTTTTGTTTCATTATATATATAATAGAAAAAATAATTTATATAAATAAACAAATTTAAACACATACAAATTTTGTTATATCTTCAATTTTCTTTGGTATATATTCTTTATAATTATCATCATAATATAACTGAATAAGTTTAATTTGAAATTTATCTGGAATATTCATTAATTCTTCTTTTATTGTTTGTTTTAATAATTCTAATCGTTCCTCTTTATTAATTGTTAATTTCTTTATTTTGTCTGGATTGTATCTTATAAATGTTACTGGAATTCCTCCTAACGAATTTACAATTACATTTAATCTTGCACATTCACATGAATCAGAATAACTTTTATGTTGGTTTTCATCAACTTCAACTATAACAATATGTGTTTTTAAATCAAAAAATATATCTGGTCTCTTTTTAGAACATTCACTAACTGGATTATTTTTATCATATATAAATGGTGTATCAATATTCTTTCTTAAAAATTTAACAACATCATACTCTTTTTTATGTTTATGTTGTTTACATTCATTACAAACATAACTAGAATGTTCATTATTATCACAATATTTACATAATTTTTTAAATTTTGCTATAGTTTTTTTATCAGGTAAATGTTCTAAGCAATAATATTTATTATTTATTAATTGAATTGAATTAGATTTACATAAATTACATTTAGGTGAAACTATAACCATATTTTCTTGTTTATGAATATCACAATAAATTGCTTTTTTATTTTTAAAATTGTATAATGGAGTATTTTCACAATTTTCAGTAATACATTTTATTATTTTATGTATTGATAAACATACCATATTTTCTAATTTATGTTTACCACAATATAAAGGTTTTGTCTCATCAATATAGTTGCAACTTGGTTTAGTATTACATTTTAAACATTTTTTATCAATAACATTAACCATATTTTCTAATTTATGTTTAACACAATATAATCCTTTAGTTTCACCAATATTATTAAATGATGGTCTTATTTTACAATTTTCATAAATACATGTTTTATCATTTATATTAATCATATTTGGTAATTTATGTTTAGAACAATAAATAGATGTTTGGTTATTAGAATAATTAAATGTTGCTTGTGTTTTACAATTTTCAAATATACAAATTTTAGTTTTTACATTAACCATATTATTTAATTTATGTTTAAAACAATATAATGCTTTTTGTTCACCAATATTATTATAACATGGTTGAGAATTACATTTTTCATAAATACATTTTTTATTTGATATATCAATCATATTATCTAATTTATGTTTAGAACAATATAATGCTTTTTTTTCATTAATATAATTATAATGAGCACGTATATAACATTCATTAAATATACATTTTTGATGAATTATATCAACCATATTTTCTAATTTATGAATTGAACAATATAATGGTTGTAATTCATTTATAAAATTAAAATTTGGTCTAGATAAACAATTTTCATGAATACATGTTTTATGTGTAATATCAATCATATGTTCTAATTTATGAGTTTTACAATAAAGACCTTTAATTTGATCAGGATAATTAAAACAAGCTGTAATATTACAATTTTTAAAAATACATTTAGGCATTAATAATATTATGATATATTTAAGTATTTATATAAATTAAAATTCAGTTTTTAACAATAAAATCACGACGATCACAAATAAATTTAATAGTATAATATTCATATAAAAATGAATCATCAACATATTGCCAATCAAGATCAATAAGTAATTTATCTAATGTATCAGTATTTTCAAGATGAGTTAATTTAGACCAAAAATCAGTAAATAAGAATGTTTCATTATATTTCGGATCTAATTCTGATGTAATAATAGGTGAATCTAGAGGTTGTCTAATAATTTTAAATAATAATTCTGAGCAAATTAGAGATTGCCAATTTTCAATTTCATATAAATTAGGTTTATCATTAATAAAATCAGTTGCTAATAAAATAGACCACCAATAACTTAATTTATATTTATTTAAATAAATAGTATCTAGATTATATTTATCACCTAAACATAAATTAGTATAATCTTGAATTAAATAATATTTTGAAAAAAATTTAGATTCAGGATATGTAGGTGGTGGTATATATTTATTAATTAAATCAATAAGTTTACAACAAGTTATTAATAATTCAGTTTCAGTTTCAGGTTTCATAATTGATGCCATAATTAATAAATATTTTAATATATAATTAAAAAGTTTTTTTTTCAATTTTTAGTATATGATAAATGGACCAGTAAGTGTATTTAGATTAGAAGGAACAATAGATAATGTAAATAAAATTATATATTTATTTGGAGATGTACATATAAAAATAACAAAAGAATCAGAATGTAAACCTAAAACAAAAGAAACAATAATAACATATATATTAGAAAATGTAAAAGAAAGTAAAGAAATATGTGATGTATTTATTGAGATTGCAAATTATATACCATTACAACAATTAAAAAAATATGTAGATAATATTAGTAAAAGTACAGCAATAAATATGATACAAGAAGTACAAAATATATTATTTGAAAATATAAATATAAGACAAGAATATGGAAAATATAAAAATATAGGATCAAAAATAAAAAATGTTAGATTTCATTATTTAGATATTAGAGCATATATATGTAAATTATTAGAATTTATGGAAATGGATTTTAATTTTGATATAAATTATGATAAAATATCTAATTATACTAAATTTTTAACATTAATAATAGAATTTTGTTATATGTTAAATGAAGTATATTTTATTAAAAAAACATTAATAAAAAAAATAAAAAATGAAGATATTAATGATAATCATGAAGAAATATATGAATTAATAAATACAATTAAAGATATTGATGATGAGTATGTTAATAATAGAATTAATAGATATAATACAGAAGTTAAAGAATTTGATGTGTATAATAGAATAAAATATATAATAAATAAAATATTTGAAAATGATATATTAAAAGAATCTATTTTTGTAAAAGAAATATTAGGATATATTGATGATCTTATTGAAAAATTATTAAAATTAATAGTATTAATAAAAAAATATTTATTAAATAAAAATAATATTGATAAAAAAGCAGATAAAAATGAAGATTATGTAATTATCATATTTAATGAAATAAAAATAGTAAAAGATGATATAGAGACTAATATATTATATTTATGTGCATTATTTACTGATTTATATTGTATGCGTCGTGTATGTTACAAACCATATATAAAAAAAGCAATTATTTATAGTGGAAATGCACATACAAATAATTATTTATTTTATTTAATAAAATATCATGATTTTAAAATAACACATTTTGATAATAATAGTTTAGAAAACAAAAATATAACTAGTTATGAATTAGAAAATTTGATAAAAGATGGTAAATATATATTTAAAAAATTATATGAGAATAATAAACTATTAGTTAAACAATGTGTTGATATGAGTGAATTTCCTAAAAAATTTGAGTAAATATATAAAATATAAAATAATATATAATATATATGATAACAATAGAAAATGTAAAAGAATTTTGGGATCGTAGACCATGTAATATAAAACATTCAAATAAACCGATATATACAAAAGAATATTATGATGAAGTAGAAAAAAGGAAATATAAAGTAGAAAGTCATATACCAAAATTTGCAGAATTTAGTAAATGGAATGGAAAAGATGTATTAGAAATTGGATGTGGAATAGGAACAGATTCTATTAATTTTGTAAGAAATGGTGCACGATTAACAGTAGTTGAGTTATCAAAAGAAAGCATGGATATTACAAGAAAAAGATTTGAATTATATAATTTAGATAAGAATGTTACATTTCATATTGGAAATGCTGAGAATTTAACAAAATTTGTAATAGATAAGAAATTTGATTTAGTATATTCATTTGGAGTAATACATCATACATTAAATCCGAAAAATATAATAACTGAAATTAAAAAAGTATTAAAACCAGAAGGAGAATTACGAATAATGTTATATTCAAAATGGAGTACAAAAAATATAATGATTAAATTAGGATTAGCACAACCAGAAGCACAAGTTGGATGTCCTATAGCAAATACATATGATCATAATGATATAGTAGAATTATTAGAAGGATATGAAATAATTAGTGAAGAGAAAGATCATATTTTTCCATATCAGATAGAACCATATAAGAAATATCAATATATATATTTATGGAGATATAAATATATGCCAAATTTTGTATTTAATTGGTTAGAGAAGAAATTAGGATGGCATTATTTAGTAATTGCAAAGTTAAAAAAATGAAATTAGTAATAATTAGTTAATATTATAAATAATTAAATATGATAATATCAAAATTATGTAGTGATAATTTTATAAATATTATATCATATTTAGAACCAGAAGAAATTGATAAAGTGTATATAATATTTTATAAACAAATTAACAAAAAGTATAATATATTTTTACGATATATTGTATTGAATTTAATATCAACTAAAAAAAAAGCATGGTTATGTTTATGTAATAAAATAACATGTGTAAATTTTCATTATAGAAATTGTAAATTATGTAAAAAATTAACATATGTATCTAGGTATTGGTCTATATGTGAAGAATGTTTAGAATATAATAAATGCGGATATTGTGGTGCTTATTTATGTGATGGTAATTGCATTGATTATTAATTTATTAAAGTATAATATATAATATATGGAATATATTCGTCCTAAAACACATTTATTAATGCAATATTATATGCCCAAAAATAAAATAAGATTAGAAGAAGTAAATCATTGTTTAATAACAAATTTAAATAATCCATGTATTGATTTTGTTCATAATATAATGGAACCAGATGTAACAACACCACCAAATATAACAAATCATCCAAAATTAGTAACAACAATAATAAATATGGCAGAAACGAAACATACAACAGAAATAACAAAATATACAATAAATTTTTTAAATGGATGTGAATTACAAAAAGAATTGCAATCAATAGTTAAAGAAGAAAATGGAAAACAAGTGATAAATCATAATAATTTGAATGTATTAAAAGGGCAATTAAAAAAAAGATTAACGTTTCAATATGCATTTAATTATGTTAATAGAGTAATACCATCTGGAGATATAGTGATATTTTCAAATGCTGATATAATAATAGAGAATTCAAAAGCATGGAAAAATATAGATAGAGATTTATTTACAATAATACCTAATATAGCATTATGTTTATCAAGACATGAAATGGATGAATATGGAAATATATGGGGTGGATCATTAAGTTTATATAAAACATGTCAAGATACATGGTGTGTAAAAACACCATTAAGAACAATACCAAATTGTAATTTTACAATAGGAGGTTGTCCACAATGTGATAATGCAATAATGCAAAGATTTGCAGTATGTGGATATAAAATAATGAATTGGGGAACAAAATATAAAACATATCATTATGATAATGTGAAAAGAAATAATGGTGCAAGAATGTTTTTATCTATTTATTGTGATTTAAGTATACCTGGGTCAATCAATAATTATATGGATAGAGGTAATGTATGTTGTCCATTTTTAAATTATAATATATTATTATTTGAAAATAATTATAAAACATCATCAGATGATTATGATTACAATACATGTAATTATTATTGGAATACAGAGCAAAAAATTATAGGATATAATCAAGATGTACATATAGATTCACATATATTTCCAGCAATTATAATAAAACAATTAATAAAAAATAAATTAGGATTAGATAAAAGTATTATAGAGAATAAAATAAAGGGATTAAATAATTTAACAAAAAAAGAATTAAATAAATGGGAATTATTTGAAGATTATATATCAATTGAAGAACAAATATTTTATTATGTTAATTTATTAATAATTAATCATTGTGATCAAAATGGATTAAGAGGAATGACAGATAATACAATAATGTTATTCATAAAAGATATATTACAAATTATATATAATTAAAAAATGAAAAATAAACAATAATATATATAAATATAAATAAATAAGATGAAATTAATACCATATGATATATATGTTATAATATTTTCATATTTAGAACCAGAAGAAATGTATAAATATTATATTGTATTTAAAATAAATAAAAATATATATAATTTTATAAATAGAATATCATTACTTGTTCCAAATGTATGTAATTGTAATAAAGATTGTAATAAAATACATTATACAATATGTGAGATATGTAATAAACAAGTAACTAAATCAATACAAGGAGTAAGAATATGTAATAAATGTGAAAATGAAGAAATGTTTAGATTAGAATCTATATATGATAATAGATATTATAATGGATATTTTGATATACCAACAATGTATGATTTATTTATTATGTAAAAAAGAAAAATAATTAAAACATTTATTTATATATAATATAATGAATCCATTATTAAATTTTCATGATTGGTATATTATTATCAATAACAATATAATAAAATATATACCATATAAACATCAGATATTTTCAACATATATAAATCCATTTATTGATTTAACAGATGATATATTAATATATGATAATAATAAAAAAAAAATAGATATAACATTAAGTGCATCATGGTTACAAATAAAGGAAATAAATGGAATAAAATATGATGATAATAAAATAAATAATATTGATAAATATGTAAATAAATATCAATTAAAAAAAACATATAATAGTGGAATAATTATAAATGAACCAGTATTTATGATACATTTATGTGACAAATGTTTAAGATATGCATTAGGACATTATTTATATAATTTATTTCCGATATTATACAGATATAAGTATGATATAGGATATATGAATTTAAAATTATGTTTTAGTCATAAGTTATATACAGGATTATTAACAAATTTATTAAATATATTAGAAATACCACATGAAAATATAATAGTATTAAAAGATAATATATTATATAATTTTAAAAATGTGTATACATATGAAATAGTAAATAATGATTGGAATATAGATCCAATTAAATGGTTAGTGAGTAGAGTTATAGATCCAACATTAATAGTAGAAGATAAAATAGGATATATAATATATAATTCAACAAATAATTCAACAAAAAGAAATTTGATAAATCAAGAAGATATAATAATATATTGTAAAAATAATAATATTGATATATTAGATATGGGTAAATATTCAATTGAAGAAAAGGGAAAAATAATGTCAAAATATACAACAATTATAACACTATATGGTTCAGGAATTAATAATATAATGTTTGCACCAAATATAAAAAAAATAATTACATTTAATTCAATGGCACAACATCATGCATATGGAAATGTTGCATTTGAATGGATGAAAAAAATACATAATAAAGAAATAGATATAAAATATTATGTATATGATGATGGTTCAAAAGATACACATGCTAATGTTGCAATAGATATTAATTGGTTAGAGAATGCATTATTTCATTAAATAATATTTTTGGTAATATAAAAAAATATTAAGATCTAATAATATGAGAAGAAAAATTAATATTGATCAGCAAAAATTATTAATTGATAATATTAGTAAATACAAGAATAATATTTGGTGTCCCAAAATAAATTTACAAATGAATAAAGTAAATAATAATACATGGTTTACTGAATATTGTTCAATTAATAAAAAAGTTAATGTTATAACAAATAATGATAAAAAAATATTAAAATGTATTCAAGTTACACTTGAATTAAAAAAAGAACAAAAAATAATTATTAATAAATGGTTAGATACATTTATTGAAATGTATAATTTAACATTAAAACATATAAAACAAAAATTTATATTAATAAAAGATAATAATAAATCTAGGAAAATCAATAAAATAATAGTTAATTATTTTAAAATAAAAAATGAATTAAAAATAATAAAACAAAAATTAATTAATAAAATTCTTAATAAAAAAAATAAAATACCAATACATGAATTAGATAAAGCAATAAAATTAGCATGTTCTAATTACCTATCAGCAATTAGTAATTTTAATTCAGGTAATTTTAAAAAGTTTCATTTAAGATATTGGAAACAAACTAAAAATATTAAAATAATGGAATTTGAAAAAACAAGTATAACTAATGGAAATATCTGTAAAACGAAATTAGGAAAAGTAAATGCAACATATAATGGAGTTAAATTTGAATTAAATAATATTAAGCATGATTGTAAATTAATTTATAAAGATAATAAATATATATTATCAATACCAATTGATGTTAAGCAAAAACAAATAGTTAATAGAGATAACTTAATATCAATAGATTTAGGAGTTAGAACATTTATAACTGGATTATCAGAAGATCATGTTTATGAAATAGGAGATAATTGTTATGAAAAAATTAAACAAAAATTATTAAATATACATAAAATAAATAATAATAAAAACATACCAGTAAAGATACAGCAAAAGAATGAAAAGAAGAATTATAAAAAGTTACAAAATTTAACAAATGAGTTACATTGGAAAAGTATAAGCAATTTGGTTAAAAAATATGATACAATCATAATTGGCGATATGAGTGTCAAAAAAATTGTATCAAATAATAATGTTAATCAAATGAATGATATGGTAAAACAGGTGTTAAATAAACTAAATATATTCAAATATAAACAACGATTACAATATAAATGTGAAGAATATAATGTAAAATTAAAAATTGTTAATGAAGCATATACAAGTAAAATATGTAGTTGTTGCGGAAAACTGAATAAAGAACTAGGTAATAATAAGATATTTAAATGTAAATCATGTAATATTATAATAAAAAGAGATATAAATGGAAGTCGTGGAATATATCTAAAATCATTATAAGGCATCGTTATATGTCTATAAAAACTTGGATATAAATATATATATTTTTTTAATTATATATATAAGTATCAATAAAATATCAAGTTTAAAATAACGTTAGATAATGCAATTAAAAATAATTAATAATAATATAATGGATAAGAAAACATATATAGACAGAGATACAATATTATTAGGAAGTTTTTCAACAAGAGCAGGGAATAATGGATGTATATATTTTAATAAATATTTTGATGAAAATAAAATAAATGCAATATATAAATCATTTAGTATACAAAATATAGAAAATGCAATAAGAGCAATTAAAACATTAGATATAAAAGGATTTGCAATAAGTATGCCATTTAAAACACAAGTAATAAAATATTTAGATGAAATAACACCACAAGTAAAAGAAATAAATGCATGTAATACAGTAATAAATAATAATGGAAGATTGAAGGGATATAATACAGATTGGTTAGCAATTAAAGAATATATGAATAATTATAAGAAATGTACATTTATGTACATTTTAGGTGATGGTGGGTATTCAAAAGCAATGCAATATGTATGTAAAATATTAAAAATAGAATATGAAATAATAACAAGAAATAATTGGAATACAATAATGAATATACGAAATAGTTATATTTTTAATTGTACACCAGTTGAAAATATAGAAGAAAATATAAACAAAGATAATATATTTATAGATTGTATAGTAACAACCGAGAGTGGAAAAAAATTATCAGAATTACAAGCAAATTATCAATTAGAGATATATATGAGAGAAATATTTGGAATATATTTATAAAAAATGATATTTATAATATATTAGGATTTATATAAAAAATAAGTAACTAACGCTAAAACTTACAACTTACAACTTTCAACTTTTCAACATGGCAGATATCATTCGTATTTTCAAAAATTTGTCAAATGTATTACAACAACTAGATGATGAGGAATTTAACGAATATAAAAATAAATTAAGTAATAATTTAACGATACTTGAAGCAATAATAAATAAAAATATAATGTTAACAGAAAATAATTTTGTTAATATTTTATCTTTTCTTGATTATTATCAATTTAATGATGAAGAATATTTGAACGAATTAATAAAACAAATACAATTTCAAATATATAAAAAAGAAATAAAAGATATACGAAAACTTAAAAAATTACCAAGTGAAATATATAATTTAATTATATGTAATCCATGTATAAAAAATAATAAAATTGAATGTAATGTAGATGAACCATGTCATTTAAGTTGTGTACAATATTTAATGGAAATAGAAAATAAAGATTGTATAAATAGTGAAAAAACAATTAAGTATGCAATTGCAAATGGATATTTAAAAATTGTTAAATATTTAATTGAAAAAGGTAAAGAGTGTACAACTAATGCAATTGATTTGGCATGTAGATATGGGCATTTTGAAATTGTTAAATATTTATTTGAAAAAGGTAAAGAGTGTACAACTAATGCAATTGATTGGGCATGTGAATATGGGCATTTTGAAATTGTTAAATATTTAATTGAAAAAGGTGAAGGGTGTACAACTTATGCAATTGATTTGGCATGTAGATATGGATATTTTGAAATTGTAAAATATTTAATTGAAAAAGGTAAAGAGTGTACAACTAATGCAATTGATTGGGCATGTAAATATGGATATTTTGAAATTGTAAAATATTTATTTGAAAAAGATAAAGATTGTACACTTAATGCAATTGAATGTGCAAGTATGAATGGACATTTAGAAATTGTAAAATATTTAATTGAAAAAGGTAAAGAGTGTACAACTAAAGAAATTGATTGGGCAAGTATGAATGGACATTTAGAAATTGTAAAATATTTAATTGAAAAAGGTAAAGATTGTACACTTAATGCAATTGAATATGCAAGTATGAATGGACAATTAGAAATTGTAAAATATTTAATTGAAAAAGGTAAAGATTGTACATTTAATGCAATTGATTGGGCATGTGAACATGGACATTTTGAAATTGTAAAATATTTAATTGAAAATGGTAAAAATTGTTCAACTAATGCAGTTGATAATGCAAGTATGAATGGACATTTAGAAATTGTAAAATATTTAATTGAAAAAGGTAAATATTGTACAACTAGTGCGATTGATAGTGCAAGTAAGAATGGATATATAGAAATTGTAAAATATTTAATTGAAAAATGTCCATATTTTAGTATTAATGTAATTAATATTGCATGTCAAAATGGATATATAGAAATTGTAAAATATTTATTTGAAAAAATAAATATTAAAAAAAAATTCATATTAAATAAAACTATAAATTATGCAGTTGCTGGACAACAACTTGACATTATTAAATATTTATGTGAAGTACAACATATAAAATGTCCAATACATATAATTGATTATGCATGTCAATATAATAACATAACAATTATAAAATATTTTTTTGAAAAACAACATATGAAATGTTCATCAGTTGCTATTGATTGGGCATCTTCATCTGGTCATATAGATATAGTAAAATATTTAATAGAAAAACATAATGCAAAATTTACAGATAATGCTATGACGTGGGCATTTCGGAAGGGATATAATAATATAATTAAATATTTAGAAAATAATAAACAAAATAAAATATAAAAAGTTAAAATAAATATTTAGAAAGATAATTATAATGATGTTGTTTTATTAAGTGATCAATATTATCAGAAAGTTTAGATTTTAGTGAAAGAAATTCTGGATAATTAAAAACATAATGACCACAAATAGTGATTAATTCTAATTTATTTTCAAATGGATTAAAACCAGGACTAACCCATTTTACCCATTTTTTTGATTTATAACAAATATTAAAAAATTCTTCAATCAAGTCAGGTTTATCTTTCATATGTTCTAATAAAAATTTAGTTTCAATTATACCAAATTCTGGAGCAATATTAAGTGCATCTAAATTATTATTAAATCTATTTTTAATATCATCAATTGTTAAAAAATCCCCATTATGTTCTTTGGCATGTAAACCAAATGAATGTACAACTTTTAACATATCTAATTGTTTTTGTAATGAAAAATTACCAGTATTAACACCATCTTTTAAAGAAGTACCACTTTGAATAACACAAAATAAGATTTGTTTAAAAATTTCTGGACGTAGTTCTGTTTTACAAGTATTAAGTAATAAATAAATATTATCACAAGTTAAAGGACGAATTGCTTCTTCAGTAGAAATCTCATAAAAAATATAAGGATTTAATTCATAACAATATTTAATTAATTGAATAGTTTTATTTATACCAGCATATATATCTTGAAATTCTTTCCATGGATCAATATGAATACAATGAAAATTTTCACAATCTTTTTCAAATGAAACTAAACCATCATCATAATTTGTACCTTGAGATGGTCCACCATGATCACGTTCAATCATAACATATTTAGTTTTTAATTTAACATAATTAGCAAAACTTTCAGTTGTAAAATTGCCAACATAACCACCATTATAATCTATTTGACGTCTACTTGGAATAAATGTAAAATATTTATGATGATCATTAGCAAATAATATAAGTGAATCAATAAAATTAGGTGTCATCGGTCCAGTAAATATTTTAGAATTTAATAACGCATATTTTATATCGTTCATATAATAATTATATATAAAATAAAAATTAAATATATAAATGGATATAAATATAATGATTATAATATCTATAATTGCTGGATTGTTAAGCACTATGAATATATGGGCAGTAAATATAGATCATGTTAGATTACATATAAATGATATATATATGATTTTATTAATGACATCATGGATGATATTATTAATGAATATATATTATTTTGATCATATTAAAAATGCAAATATTAATATAATAATTGGTTTAGTAAGTATTGTATTAATAATATATTGTATTAGAACTCAAGTATTGATTGATGATACACAATTTTTAAATGGAATGATACCTCATCATTCCATGGCAATTCAAATGGCTAAACAAATAAAATATAAAACAACAAATGAAAATATAAAAGAACTTGCTAATAATATTATAGATACACAGAATAAAGAAATTCAATTAATGGATAATATATTAAAAACTATTAATAAATAGTATTAAACATATTAATAATATTTTGAGGACAATTAGTAAAATTTAGAGATCCATCAAAATTTAAAAATGGTACTAATTGTGAATAATTTATTTTATATTTATCATTTAAATAATGAATTGAATGTTTATTAGTATCATGTAATAATGAAGTATATCCTTGTCCAATTATATTTATATTTAAATTATTTATAAGAATAACTAAATAGAATAATTTTTCAGGATATGAGAACCATGTAGTTAAATTATTATTTTGTGGAAGAGTATCAAATATTTTATAATTATTAAGAATAATTGTTGGAATATTTATGAAATTTTTAAGAGAATCAGACGAAGAGAAAAAGAATAAATCTGGTAAATATAATGTATGATCTGGAAAGAATAAATTATTATATATTAAATTATAATTATGTTCTAAATTAATTTGTAATGAAGAATTCCAATTAAATTTATATTTAGGATCAACCATATATTCAATATAAATAGTATTTTCTTTAATAATAGGAAATATATATGGTTTAACAATATATAAGTCAAAACGAGTTCTTAAAATTAAATGAAATTTCATTTTATTATTTTGTTCATATTTATAAACTAATTCTAAACATTTAGAAATATTTGTATATTGATTATAAACAGCATTTACATATTTATTATAATCACATAAAACATTTTCATAAATAATATAATTATTTTCAGTTACAATGTAGTCAGTTGGATTACAAAAGTTTAAGATTTCATCAATATTAATATTATAAGATGAATTATATTTTGTATCATAACAATTAACAATATTCAGAAATATTTTAAAATGAAAATTAGGATTAGCATTAATAATATTTTTTTGAATTGATCTGAATGCTAATTTATATTTTTTTACAAAACCTGTAAGTACAATTGCTATAATAGGTTTATTCATATATAAATAAGTAAAAAAATAAAATAAAAATTTGTGTTAAAATATATAATGAAAAAAATAGCACTTTGCATATCTGGTTATCCTCGTTTGTATAAAGTATCATATGAGAATTTTAAGAAAAATATAATTGAAGAAAATAAAGAATATGAATTTGATTTTTTTTTATATATAAAATTAGCAAATGAGAATACATGTTATTTTAAATATAATATAGATAAATATAATTATGATATAGAAGATATAATAAAAACATATAATCCAAAAAAATATATTGTTGATAAAATTAATCCAAGAAATAAAAATATAAGTAATGAACATGTACAACAATGTGATAATGTAATTAATTGTATTAAAATGAAACAAGAATATGAAAATGAAAATAATATAAAATATGATTATGTATTTAAATATAGATTTGAATTATATATTCCAGAACCAACAAAAATATTTTTACCAGAAGATATGAATGAATGTATAATATCACATGTAAATCAAGAAGTAATAACAATGTATAAATCACATTTTGTAAATATTAATATGAATATAATATCTAGAGAAGAAAAAATAATAACACAAGAACAAAAGAAATATATGGGTATAATTAAAGATTTACAAATACATAAAAAAAAATCACCATTTAGTGATGTATATTTTATATGTAAATCTAATATAATAGATAATATAGTCCAACATAGATATATAAACAAATTAGTAAAAAAAGAATTTCCAGAAGCATATTATGAGATAATATTTTTTAGTTTATTATTAATAGCAGGAATTGATAAATATAAAGAAAGTAATATAAAATATTATTGTTTACATCAAATATTTTGTAATAATAAACCAAAAGAATGGAATATAGATTATTTAAATACATTACGAAAATATATAAATGAAGATTATTATGAAGAATGTAATAATGAATTATATAAAAATGTTTTATTATATTAATAATATATGTCTAATAAAAAAGTATGTATATTGATGACTGGAGTACCAAGATTATATAAATTTACATCATCAAAATTATTTGAAAATGTTATAAATTATAATAAAAATATAGAATTTGATATAATAATGTGTATACAATTAGAAAATATAAAAGATTCTAAGAATTCATTATATGATAAATATAGAAATGGAAAATATGATTATACAGATATTATAAATACATATAAACCTAAAAAATGTATAATAATGAATGAAGGATATCAATATGATAAATTATATAAATGTATAAAATCAAAAAATGAATATGAAAAAGAGAAAAATATAACATATGATTTAATAATAAAATTAAGATTTGAGACATATTTTTTTGATAAATTAATATTAGATCAATTTATGAATATAGATGATAAAACAATAATAGTAGAATGTGAAGTAATTAAAGATAATAAATTAGCAATAGAAGAATATAATTATACATATGGATATATAAATAAATTAATGTCAGAGATAATATATATAGATTTTATAAGAAATAATAGTGCAAAATTGAATATAACAAATGGGATTGGGAATAATTTTATAACAACATCAAAAGGAATTAATTTTATAATAGAATTGATGGATAAAATTAATTATAAAAAATTAGTATTTGAAACAAATAAGAATATAACACATGAAGTATATTTAGGAATTGGAATGATTATGTGTAATATGAAATATATAGTAAATACATTAAATGAAAATTTAGCACATTTAGCAGTCAAACCAGAAGCATGTGCAACAATAAAAGAATTTACACCAGAATTTCAAGATATTGTAAAAAGATTAAAATATGATGGATCATTTTGAGAGAATCATATATATGGCATCACTAATTAAATTATTAGTAATATCATTAATCCATTGTTCTTCAATTTGGTGTGATGGAGTACCATTATACCAAGTATTATTTAATTTAAGAGGTTCATTATATTGAATCCAATGAAGAAAGTTTAAAAGACCATAACGTTGAAAACCTTTAATTTTAATAATAGTAAAATTAATTAAATTTGCTAAATATTTAAGTTTATCTGGAGTAAAATAAGAAACATGAGCGTTTAAATACCATATATTAGAAACATATTTAGAACTTAAATTAATGAGAGCATTATTTTGATTTGGAACTTCAATAACAAGATAACCATTTTTACAAACTAATTTAGATAAATTATGCATAAATTCAATAGGAGTAAAAATATGTTCAAGTACATGAAAACAAGTAACAAGATGAAAAAATTCAAAATATTGATTACTAATATCAGATGTTAACATACTATTAATAATATTAACATTATTACAAATAATACGAGGAAGACTTGGTTCTAAATTAAAAACATTAACTTTATTTTTATATTTTAATTTGATTTGTTCAACGAAATGACCAGTTCCGCCACCAATATCACAAATATTTACAATATCATATCTAGTGATTAATTCAATAATTAAAGAATCAATATATTTTAATCTATTTAATGCTTGATTATTTAGCATATTGTAAAAATCTGTTTTTGATCTATCTGCAATTTTAAAAATAGAATCATCTTGTTTATTTTCATTATAATAAGTAAATGGATCATAATCTAATTCAGAAAGTTGAATATGAGAACATGAATTACATTTTAATATTTTATGATGATCATTTTCACGAGTTTTAGGATAAAATTCAGATAAATTATGTGAATAGCATAATATGCATTTACTCATATAATATTATATTATATAATATAATGGATAATAAGAAACGAGTATGTTTGTGTATAACAGGAGTTCCAAGATTATATAAATTTACATCAAGGAATATATTTGAAAATTTAATAAATATAAATCAAAATTATGAATTTGATTTTATAATGTGTATACAATTAGAAAATATAAATGATACAACATATCAACAATTTAGTAATAAATATAATATAAATGATATATTAGATATATATAAACCAAAAATATATGAAATAAAAAATGATGGATATCAGTATGATAAATTATATAGATGTGTACAATTAAAAAATGAATATGAAGAAAAGAATAAATTTAAATATGATTTAGTAATGAAAATAAGATTTGAAACATATTTTTTTGAAAAATTACTATTAGATAATTTTATAGATATAGAAGATAATGAAATTATAGTTTCAACAAATCCAAGTAGAAATTATGATATACAATGTGGATTATATAATTACACATATGCATATATAAATAAAATAATAAATGAAAATACTTATTATGAATACATTTTTAAAAATAGAAATGAAATAAATCATAATTTGAGAATAACAGATCAATTTATAACAACATCAAATGGAGTTAATTTTATAATAAAATTAATAGAAAACATAAATTATCATTTAATAGTATTTAAAGATAAAATAAATATTGCACATGAAGCATATTTATATATAGGAACATTAATAAATAAAATGAAATATAGAGTATATGATTTTAGAATAGATTTATGTCATACTGCAATTTATTATAATTTTGAAAATCACATACATTATACAAAAGAATTTCAAGAAAAGGTAAGAAAATTAAAATATGATGGATCTATATCTTAATGAGTCACGTAATTTAGATATAATCTCAGTCAAACATGTTGAACAAGGTGCTCCAAAAAAATCACAATGAATACAATTGATATTACATCCTAAATCTTGTCTACAATTACCACAAGGTAAATAATTACAATGAGCGATACAATTAGGACAAGGATACCAATAATATAAAGGTGACATGTAGTTAATATATTATAGTATATAATAAAGTATAATATAAAATCAATTTTTTGTAATAATTGCAATGATAGAATCTGTATAACCTTTATTTTTTAAATTGGTTAACCAAAATGAATTTAAATTAGAATCAGTAGTTGTTATATCACCAGCAGATGATTTAATAGGAGTATCAATAATCCAACCTAAAAAATTTTGAATATCATAACGATGAGTATAATATATTTTAAAATTAGTAATATTAAGCATATTAAATAAGTATTCGTAAGAATGTTTAGTAAAATAAGAAATATGATGAATTTGATACATAATATTTCTATATTTTTCACTATGTTTAAGTAAAATATCATCTTCATTAGGTGTTTCAATAATTAATTTACCATTAGGTTTTAATAAAGTAAATAAATTATTAATTAATTCATGAATATTATCAACATGTTCTAAGACATGCCATATAGTAATAACATCATATTTTATTTCATGATTTTTGACAAATAAAGAATTAAGATAAACATTAAATATTTTATAATTTATATTAGGTAATCCATTAGATAAATCATTAAAATATTTTAATCCTAAATCAGAACGAGGTTTAGATATTTCAATAGAATGAACATTGCATTTATATTTATTATAAATAAGTAATGGAAATATTTGAACACCAGAACCAAAATCTAAAATAAAGGTATCTTTAGTAATATTAATATTATATTCATGTTCAAGACGATGAATTCTATTTATAGCAACTTGATAATAAGCAGTCATAATATCATCTTGATTTTTATTAAAAGTAGATTTTATTTCATTATCTTGAGAATCATTAATATAATGTGTATGTAGGTCATATTTATAATTAACTAATTGTATATGAGAACAATTATTACATTTAACTATTATACAAGAATTTAAAGTATCGCCACGAATAGTTTTATGAATTATATCATAATTAAGTAATGATTGTTTACATAAAATACAATCATTAATAGGCATATATAATTATATTATATTTAAATCAATAGAATTTAAACCTTCATTACGATGAATATTAAATGCAAAAGCAGTTTTATCTTCAAGTGATTTAATATCATTAATAACAACACGTTTAACATTACACCCCATAATTAATTTATCATAAATTATTCCAAGTTTGTTTAAGTCTTGAATAGTTTTTTTTTTCATTGATTTACGTCTACCTGTTGTTAAAATAATTTGATGACCTTCTCTTTCCCAAATGTTTAATTTTTCAATAACATTTGGTAATAATTTTGGATTTTGATTTAATAATTGATCTGTTGCATTACCAAGATGTTCAAGTAAGCAACCATCAATGTCTAAAAAAATTGTAAAATTTTTAGGCATATATAAAATATATAGAAAAAATGAAAAAGTAAATATTTTATAATTGATATAAATTAATAAGTAACTTATCAAAGAATATTTCAACTTCAATACAAAAATGCTTACATACACACCAGAAAACAAACATGAAGGATTATATAAATATTTAATTAAAGTTGATAATGGAATAGATATAAAAATTAACACAACCAGAAAAATAGAATATATTAATTATGATTCAGAAATATATAAAAATGTTGTCAAAGAAATACTTTATTATTATAATGAGATAACAATTGAAAATTGTACTAAATTTCTTGATGAATTATTACAATTACATGGAAATTTTTCTTATATGGAAAAAATAATAGTTAAAATGATAAAAAATAAAGATATAATGAATATTGGATTAAGTAAATTAGAGTTTGTAAGAATATTTCCTTGTGTAGATACATATAATAATTATTTATATTCATATATAGATGGATTAAAAACAGAAAATAATAATATTATAAATATAATAATTAAACTTATTGTATGTGAAATACATATAATTTGTTTATATTAAAAATTTATTTATAGTAAATATATAATGGAAGTAAAACCAACTGAACAAGAATTAATTGATTTATATGAAAACAAAACATATCCACAAATAACAATAAAACCATGGGGAAAAGAAATAGTACTTCAAGCAAATAGATATTATGCATATAAAAGAATTTATATTAATGCTGGTGAAAAAACAAGTTATCAAGTTCATAAATGGAAAACAGAAACAAATTATATTATAAGTGGAACTGCAGAAATTTGGGAAGAAGATGTTAATGGAGTTGTTATTAAATCAATTAGAGAAAGTGATTATTGTTTTCATATTCCAGCAGGAAAAAAACATAGAGTAATAGCAATTACAGATGTAATTTTACAAGAAGTAAGTTTACCATATTTATCAGATTGTATTCGTTTATTAGATGATACAAATAGAGGTAATGGAAGAATTGAATCTGAGCATGTTATACCGAGTGTCTGTATTTTAGCAGCTGGAAAAGGAACACGAATGGGTGAGTATAGTGAACATATACATAAATCATTATTACCATTAAATAATAAAGCAATATTATCCCATTTAATAGAAAAGTTTCCAAAAGAGTACAATATAGTAATAGCAGTTGGATACAAGAAAGAACAAATTAAAGATTATTGTAAATTAGTACATAATGATCGTAATATAGAATTTATTGAAGTTGATAATTATGATAAAGATGGATCGGGACCAGGATATTCCATAAAGTGTTGTAAAAAATATTTACAAAAACCATTTTATATACTAGTAAGTGATTGTTATTTAGATGAAAAAATACCAAATATGTTTAATAATTGGTTAGGGTATCATAATACAGATTATCCAAATTTGTATTCAACATTTAAATTAGATGGAAATAATATAATAGAATTTAAAAATAAAGATAAGAATGGATATAATAATGCATTTACAGGAATAGCATTTATAAATGATTATAAAATATTTTGGGAACAAATAGAAAATAAAAATGAAAATGATAAAGAACATGAATTAGTATCAGGATTTTATAATATTAATAAATATTCAAATTTTAAAGGTGTAATGCAACAATGGTATGATGTTGGTACATATGATAGATATATAGATATGAAAAATAAATTAGAAAGTAAGAATTGTAATTTATTTAAAAATAATATACAATTTAATTATAAAACTGATAAATATTTTATTAAATACTTTGATAAAATTGATAATTTAGTTAAAAGAGGTAAAGTATTAGAAGATGTAGTTCCTAAAATAATAGAAAATAAAACATTCTTATGTTATGAATGGGAGAAAGGACAAACATTATATCATATAGATGATATAGAAATATATATGCAATTTTTAGAATGGTACAGAAAAAATGTAGAAATAGAAAAAGATATTAATTTAGATGAAGAATGTTATAATTTTTATTATGTGAAGACAATGAAAAGATTAAAAGAATTTGAAAAACAAAATGATACAGATAAATATAAAATAATAAATAATATAGAATATGAGTCAATTCATTATTATTTAAATAAAGTAAATTTTAAGGAATTAGAGAAATGTCTTCCAACTAAATTTTTTCATGGAGATTTACAATTTGATAATATAATATATACAGAAGATAATGATTTTAAATATATTGATTGGCGTTCAGATTTTGGAGGAAATACAGAATATGGTGATGTATATTATGATTTAGCAAAATTATATGGTGGATTAATTATATCATATGATAAAATGAGAGATTCAAATAATTTTAAATATCATGAAGAAGATAATAAAATAACATTTTCATATGAAGTTGATGTGAAATTAGATGAATTTAAAAATTTATATGAAAATTGGATATTTGAAAATGGATTTAATATAAGTAAAATTGTATTATTAGTTGCAATAATATTTTTAAATATGGCACCATTACATAATAATGGATTTGGAAAGTTAATATTTTGTTTATCAAAAAATATATTTAAACTTATAACATAAAAAATGAAAAAATAACATATTAAATAAATAATAATATAATATATAAATATGAATACATCAAATAAGAAAAATAATACTTATGTAGATAAATATATAAATAATATTATTAAATTATTAATAAAAGATGAAGAATTTATGATAATGATAAAAGAAATAATGAGTGAAATGAATTATAATGAAGAAGTAAAATATATTATACAAGATATTATAATACATTTTGCATATAGTTTTAAAGAAGAATTAACAAATGATATAATAATTAATGATAATGATTATGAATATGCAAATATAGAAATAGATAAAGAATCATTATATGATTTTGATGTATTATTATGTTCTAAATCAGAAGAAGGAGATATAATAAGACATTATACAATATTTTTTAATAATTTAATGAATTATATATCAAAAGAAAAAGATATACCAATAAATTTTTTGAAAATATATAAATATATTAATTATAATAAAAGTAAAAAAATAATAGCAATATTAAAAAAATATATATTGGATATAGAAGAATTATGTGATTTATTAGTTATATTTTAATGCCTTCATGATTTAATGTTTTTAATTTATTAATTAAATCTTGAGAAAAATTTTTAGAATAAGTTGGATGAGTAAAAAGGTGAGTTAATAATACATAAAATGAGCAATAATTAATAGATTCTAATTTAAGATTAGAAAGATATATACCAATATGAACATATAATTCATGAGATATATTATTTTTTTTAGAGAAAACAAGAGATTGATAATTAATTTGTTGATATAAAGGTATAAAGAAATTCATAGATTGAGAATTACCAAAAAAGAACCAATCTATAATACCATAATTACCAATTAATTTGTGATTATTTAATTTAATATTATCAATAAATGTAGACTTATTTATAATATTTTTATTCAATGCATTAACTTGATCAAATAAGAGATTTGAAGATAATTTATTTTTACAATAATCAATACAATAAATAGTATTATCAGTAATAATTAATTCATTTAATTTAACAGGAATATTAAAAATAATTTCAAATCGCATTCTAAAAACAATATCATAAGTAAAATTATGTTCTAATTCATATTGTTGTTTTAAAAGAAATGTTTCATATACTTTATCAAATTGATAACCATCATTTTTTATTTTATATTTTTTAGGATTATATAATGAAATAATAGCATTAGTTGAATATGATTTTTCATATTGCTTATAAACTTTAGATGTAGATTTTTTAAAAGAAGTTTGTATACACATAAAAATATCAAATTGATAATCAGGATTACATTTAATTAAATTTTCAAGTATATTTAAATATGTAAAATGCCAAAACCGAGGTATACCACTATAACACAAAGCAACTCGTTTCATAATATATTATTAATAAAAATTATATAAAATTAAACTAAAGAATAATATATAATAATGATTGATAAAGAATGTTGTATATGTAATGAAACAAAAATATATGATATATTATGTGAAAACAATCATATAATATGTATTAATTGTTTTGAACAAATGACATTAAATATAGAAATTAATACAGAAAAAAGATGTCCATTATGTCGTTCAATATATACAGATATATATAATATAAATCAATATGAATTTCCACAAGAATTTAAATTTTTAATAGATGATACATTTGAATTAGAAGAAATAATAAGTAAAATAGAAAAATCACAATTAGAAATTAAAACACCATATGTATTAAGTAAATATAATTTTATAATAATAATAATAAATTTATGTAAATTATTAAAAAATATTAGAAATAATAATGTATTTACAGAAATTATATTATATGAAATAATAAAATATTTTTCATATAATATAAATAATTATAAACAAATTCATTTTAAGAATAATTTAAATAATATTAAAGAGTATTTAGATAAGATACATAGAAAAAAAATAGATTTATTTATAGAAAATTATAAAAATGCAATAATTAATTTAATGCATAAATTATTAAAGTATAATGAAATTATAGAAAATTATAATAATAAGAGATATTTTATAACATATTTTTTAGAATCATTAATATTATATACATTATCAATAAATAAAATATATGAAGATGATAATACAAATAATTATTTAAATGAATTAAAAAAAGAAAATACACAAGATTTAACTAATATTGATAGATTATTTATGAGCAATAATGAAACATTAAAATGTTATAAATATAGTATACCAAGTGTAACATATTATGATGTAGATATGGATATGCATATTTATCAAATAGAATACTATAAATATGATGATTATATAAAAATATACAATATGTATGATGTACATTTAGATAATTGGTGTTTACCAAAAAATAATTATAATAAAATATGGTTTAAAAATGTTAATAAAATAAAAAAAATACAAAAAGAAGATAAAAAAGTAAAAAAATATAATATAATTAGAAAAATGTATTTAACAAAATGTAATAATGGTACAATTAAATTTCCCCAAAAAATATTAAAATATGATATAATGAAAATATTAGATGAAAATATAATTAAATATAAATATGCATAAAATATAATATATAATATATAATATAATGAATGTTGCATTATTAATTGGTGTAAATTATATTGGAAGTAATATTCAATTAGGAGGAAGTATTAATAGTGCAGTTGAGATGAGAAAAATATTAAATAAATATTATGGATATAATTTAGATAATATTATATTATTACGTGAAACTCATAAAAATAAATCATTAAGACCTACAAGAAAAAATATAATAAGAAGATTTATTCAAATAATAAATAATGCTAAAAAAAATACACATATATTTTTTTATTTTTGTGGTTGTGGTGGTATGAATGGAGATGAAAATATTTCATCAGAATTTATTCATCAAATTTATCCATCTGATTATCTTACAAAAGGATCAATATATGATTATGAATTAAATGATATAATTAGACAATCTCCATGTCATATAAGAGCTGTAATAGATTGTAAAAGAGGAATTAATAATGGATTATTTTTTAATTTACAAAATAATGTAAGTCCTGAAACTTCATTTATTAGCAGTAATTTAGATTATCCATTAGTATATGATACTGAAATTAGTATTCCTATTAATGCTACAATACAATTATTATCATATATTAATGATTATAGTGGAGCACAAGAACAATATTCATCAAAATATAAAAAAATAATGAGTATATTTACAACATGTTTTTTAACATTACTTGGTGTATATAAACATGGAATAATACCAAATTTACGATTACTTAATAATTTAAATCTAATATTATATAATTATAATGTTAATCTTTATTCTGGTGTACCAGTATTATCATCAAGTAAATCATTATCTGCAGATCAGAATTCATTTATAAAAAAACGAATTGTAAAAACATCTACATCAACAACAAAAGTAAAGAAAAATAATGGAAGTGCATTACTTGTATATTATTTTTATAAACAATCAAATACAAATAATGTAAAAATAAATGTATAGTAAAACATTTTTATATAAAATTATAATATAATGAATTATGCATTATTAATAGGGATAAATTATATAGGAACAGAAAATGAATTAAGTGGATGTATAAATGATGTATTAGAGATGAAAAAGGTATTAATAAGGAGTTATAATTATAAACCTCATAATATTAAAGTGTTGAGAGATAATGATAAAAAGAATTTACCAACAAGAGCAAATATAATAAATCAATTAAAAAATGTAATAAAAAATTCAGGAAAATATATGCAAATATTTATACATTATTCTGGACACGGAAGTTATATATTAGGAACTGAAAAAGATGGACATGATGAAGTAATAGTGCCATTAGATTTTAAAACAAAAGGTTTTATTGTAGATAATGAATTAAATACAATAATACGAGCAACAAAATGTCAAACAAGATTAGTAATAGATAGTTGTAATAGTGGAACATCTATAGATTTAAAATATACAATGAAGTTAAATGGGCAATTACAACCAGTATATGGAACTGAACCAGATAGTATAATAATAAATAAAGATATTATGTCAATTTCAGGATGTACAGATTCACAAACAAGTTCAGATATATATAGTACATATTTTAAAAAACCAATGGGAGCATTAACGTCAAATTTATTACAAGTATTAATAGAAAAAAGGTATCAAAATATTACACATAAAGTTTTAATGCAAAATTTATATTTAAAATTAGGAAAATATACACAGAAACCAACATTATCATCAAGTAAAGAAATAACATTAGATCAGAAATTTTTTATAAAACAAACTAGAAAACGAAAAATAATTAAGAAAAAGAAAAAAGTAAAAAAACAAATTAAGAAACGTAAAATAATTAAGAGAAATATAAAAGTTAAACTTACAAAGAATATTAATAAAAAAAATATTAAACAAATCAAAATTAATAAAAATAAAAAATATATATTTTACACATTTATACGTTTTTAAACATTATTTTTGTATAATTATATATAATAATGAGTAAGAAATTACAAGATGAAGAAAACATGGATTATTTTAGTAAGATATTTCAAGATGAATAAAAAATAAATCCTTGTACAATAAAACCAGTAAGAATAAAAAATAGAAAATCAAATCCAGATTTTTTCACAGCATGTATAAATTTTTATAATCCTGAAAAAGGTCCAGATAAAAATTGGTTATATCCAGAATATCTTAAAAATAAAGCAAAAATTTATTTTGGTGATGAAAGAGGAAAAATTGCGTTAACAATGGGATTAGGAATGGGTCATTATTTTGAAGCAAGAAGAGATGATATAGATAAAGAAATTGAATTATTAGATGAATATTATATAGGAACAAGGGAAGATTTTTATAAAGGATATGATATGATGACAAATTCGATGTTTGTATTGCAATATATTGTAAGATATTAACATGTAAAAATAAAAGTTAAAATAATTAATAATGTAAAAATTAATAACAAAATTAAAATAAGAAATTAAAAAGAAAGTCCATTATAATATGGACATATAGGACAATTAGAACAAGTTGCATTTATATTAACTCCATTTTTTAAATATGATTGTAATTGTTCTGGATTTAAATTGAAATCATCATTACTACCTGGTTGTAGATTAAATTTAATTCCAGGTGTAGATAAGTTTGAATATGACATAATAAATTTTTCTTCTTTTTTATAAATAAAGAAAATAACAATAACTGCAACAATAACACTGATAATAATCATAGTTTGTGTATTTAACATTATATTATCTAATTAGAAAATATAGTGTATATATAAATAATTTTATTATTATTGAATTTTATTTATTGATAATTATAAAAAAATCCAAATGTTGATTAACTAGGAGATGGACATACTTCACAAATTTGACATTGTGGACAAGGTTGACATGCTTGACATGATGCTGCAATATTCATTCCACCAGGAAAACCTTGTAAGAATTGTTGTGTTGTTATTGGTATAGTTTGATTTGTACCAGAGCCTTGATTAATTGTAAGTGTTACTGGGTCAAATGGTGCTTTAATTGTTGCACTATTCTCAAATACACTCTTGATACCACTACCAACATCAGATGCACCTTTACGTATATCATGACCTATATCTTTGAATGTATTACCAAGATTAAAATTTTCTTCTTTTTTATAAATAAAGAAAATAACAATAACCGCAACAACAACACTGATAATAATCATAGTTTGTGTTGATAACATTATACAATATAATTAGAAAAAAATAAAAAAGTATATTATTGTTAAATTTTATTTATTAGTTATTCATTAAAGTGAACCGGTCCTAAGTTGAATCAATTACCATCTTGATTTGGATTAAAGTGAACCGGTCCTAAGTTGAATCCATTACCATCTTGATTTGGATTAAAGTGAACCGGTCCTAAGTTGAATCCATTACCATCTTGATTTGGGCATACTTGACAAGTTGGACATTTCTGAGGTGTAGGAGATGGATTACATTTTACATTTAATTGTACTCCTGATTTACCCTGACTTTGTAAGTAATTTAGATCATAATTTAACAATGATTCGCCACCTGGTTGCATGATAATATTCTCAGTTAAAATTGAATTATTTGGACCAAAATTTTCTTCTTTTTTATAAATAAAGAAAATAACAATAACCGCAACAACAACACCAATGATAATCATAGTTTGTGTATCTAACATTATATAATATAATTAGAAAAAAATGAAAAATTAAGTATATTATATTAAAAATAAAAATAAATAATTAAAAATGGAATATTTTGGATATGGATTAATCGCAGGAGCAACTGCAACAATTATAAGTCATCCATTTGATACATGTAAAACATTTATACAAGGAAATGAAAGAATAGATAAAAATATATATAAAAAAATATACAGAGGAATAACACCAGCAATTATTGGATATAGTATAGAGAAAACATTTGTATTTGGAATATATTCTAATATAATTAATGATAAAACTAATTATATTAATACATTTAATTCTGGATTTATAACAGGAGGGATAATATCAGTTACAACAACACCAGCAGAACAGATTAAGATAGATAAACAATTTATAATAAAAACAGAATATAAATTAACAAATTTGTATAAAGGAATTATACCAACATTTTTCAGAGAAGCAATAGGATTTGGAATATATTTTACAACATATGAATATTTGTCAAATAAATATAATAAAGAAAAAAAAATAATAAAAACAGGAATGATTGGTGCATGTGCATGTTTTAATGCATGGATGATAATATATCCAATTGATAAAATAAAAACACAAATACAATCAAATAAAAAAATAGAAATTTTATCAATAAGACAGATGTATAAAGGAATACATTTTGGATTATTAAGAGCAATACCATTTCATTCTACATGTTTTATTGTATTTGAAAGATTAATAAGAAAAGATTGATTTATTCAGGTTCTAAAATTAACCAAGCAACATTTGATGTATCTGCTCCAGAACTACTAGTAATAGTGAAAGATGTACTTACAACTCTAGCACTTACATATAAAAATCCAGGTGTACCAGAACTTGCATTATTTGTTAAAATAATTCTACTATCTGCAGTTACTTTTGTTGTTGATACAACTTTAGAACCAGCAACTAATGTTACTTGTCCCATAATTGCATTTGTACCTTCTGCAAATGATAATCCTTGTCCTAAAGTTTCAAAATGTAAAGGTAGTGATGACATAGTTGTTGTAGTAAGAGCTGTATTTCCAATTGTAAATTTAGAATCATCAAGAGTACCTAAAACAATTAAATTAGTTGTACTACTATTATTAATTAATAATGCATTTGCAGTACTACCAGACATTGTTGTTCCACCACCAGCTTCTAAAGAAATATAAGAAGTAACTGTACCATTTTTAATACTAAAATTAATACGTGGATTGTCTGTTTCAGTCACATTATCAGAATCAGCAATTAAATTAAGAGTTACATCAGCTTTTGCAGTAATTGTTAATACACAACTATCAGATGCATTTGTTATAGCATTCATAGCAAAATTACAATCACCAGCAGTATTAGTTAAAGTTAATCCAGTAAATAAAGGAGTACTTGATGTTGCAATATCTTGAGGTGTTGAAAGTGTAATTGAACCACTTCCAGGTGTAACAATAATTTGATTAGAAGTTCCAGTTAAAGATGTTTTTGTTAGAGTATTACCAATTGTGTTACCAATTAATAATTGACCATCAGTATATGTTGATTGTCCAGTTCCACCATTTGCAACTGATAAAATACCAGAAATATGAGAAGTTAAATCAACTTTACCATAAGAAGGAGCAAAACCAACACCACCAGAAATTAAAACATTACCAGTTGCAACATCAGCAAGTTTAGATAAAGTTGTTGCACCAGAAGCATACAAAATATCGCCAATTGTATAAGTATCATTATTAGTACCTCCATTAACAGAAGATAAAATTCCTGAAATATGAGTTGTTAAACCAACTTTACCATAAGAAGGAGCAACACCAACACCACCAGAAATAATAACATTACCAGTTGCAACATCGGCAAGTTTAGATAAAGTTGTTGCACCAGAAGCATATAAAATATCGCCAATTGTATATGTATTATTATCTGTACCTCCATTAGCAGAAGGTAAAGTTCCAGAAACATGAGTTGTTAAACCAACTTTACCATAAGAAGGAGTTAAACCAACACCACCAGAAATTAAAACATTACCAGTTGCAACATCAGCAAGTTTAGATAAAGTAGTTGCACCTGAAGCATAAAGAATGTCGCCAATTGTATAAGAAGAATTATCTGTACCTCCATTAGCAGAAGGTAAAATTCCAGAAACATGAGTTGTCAAACCAACTTTACCATAAGAAGGAACATTACCAATTCCACCAGATAAAAGGACATTACCAGAAACGACATCTGATAATGTATCAACATTATTAGTGGATGTAGCACACAGTATATCTCCTTTAGTAATAGAACCAGTAGGAAATGAAGAAGTAGTATAAGAAGGAATTAAACCAGTTGAATACAATAATGTATTGGATGATCCAATAGATAATTTTGATAAAGTTGTGGTATTAGAAGCATAAAGAATGTCGCCAGTTGAATAAGATGTAATATTAGTTCCACCTTGAGAAACAGAAAGAATACCTTCAAATGTAGTAGATAAAGTTGCTAATTTTTTTATTTCATTATAGAGATCATTTTTAAAAGATAAATATTTATTTTTAATGCCATTTCCTTTAAAATATGGACCTCTATGTTTGAGTGAAATATTATTATTTATATCTTTTAAAGTTTGAAGAATATCATAATTGTAAGATAATATATTATTTTTTATAATATTGTTTTTAAAATATGTTTCCATTAATATAATATAATTATATTAAAAAAGTATAAAAATTAAATAGGTGTAATTATTAACCACATAACAGATGAAGTATCAGTTCCAGAACTGCTTGTAATTGTAAAAGATGTATTTGCAACTCTTGCACTTATATATATAAAACCAGGAGTACCAGAACTTGCATTATTTGTTATAAAAATTCTACTTGATGCAGTTACTTTATTTGTTGATACTGTTTTTGTACCTCCTACTAATACAGCTATTCCCATTATAGCATTTGTACCTTCTGCAAATGCTAAACCATCACCAATATTATTAAACAATAATGGTAAAAGTGAAATAATATTAGAACTACCAATTGTAAATTTATTTGTATTATTTGTGCCAAAATTAATTATATTTGCTAAACTATTATTAATTAATAATGCATTTGCAGAACTTCCACTCATAGTTGTTCCTGCTGCTGATTCTAAAGAAATATAAGAAGTTGTTGCACCATTATCTTGAGTTAAATTAATACGTGGATTGTCTGTTTCAGTTACATTATCAGAATCAGCAATTAAATTAATAATTACATTAGCTTTTGCAGTAAATGTTAATACACAATTATCAGTTGCATTTGTTGTAGCATTCATAGCAAAATTACAATTACCACTAGTATTAGTTAAAGTCAATCCAGTAAATAAAGGAGTACTTGATGTTGCAATATCTTGAGGTGTTGAAAGTGTAATTGAACCATTTCCAGGTGTAACAATAACTTGATTTGAAGTTCCAATTAAAGATGTTTTTGTTAGAGTATTACCAATTGTATTACCAATTAATAATTGACCATCAGTATATGTTGATTGTCCAGTTCCACCATTTGCAACAGGTAATACACTAAGACTATTAATATGAGAAGTTAAATCAACTTTACCATAAGAAGGAGCAACACCAACACCACCAGTAATTAAAACATTACCAGTTGCAACATCGGCAAGTTTAGATAAAGTTGTGGCACCTGAAGCATACAAAATATCGCCAATTGTATATGTATTAATATCAGTTCCTCCATTAGCAGAAGGTAAAGTTCCAGAAACATGAGTTGTCAAACCAACTTTACCATAAGAAGGAGCAACACCAACACCACCAGAAATAATAACATTACCAGTTGCAACATCGGCAAGTTTAGATAAAGTAGTTGCACCAGAAGCATACAAAATATCGCCAATTGTATAAGTATTAATATTTATACCACCATTTGAAACATCAAGAATACCAGATATATGAGTTGTTAAACCAACTTTACCATAAGAAGGAGCAGAACCAACACCACCAGAAATTAAAACATTACCAGTTGCAACATCGGCAAGTTTAGATAAAGTAGTTGGACCTGAAGCATATAAAATATCGCCAATTGTATAAGTAGTAATATTAGTACCACCATTAGAAACATTAAGAATACCAGATATATGAGTTGTTAAACCAACTTTACCATAAGAAGGAACATTACTAATTCCGCCAGATAAAAGAACATTACCAATTGCAACATCTGATAAAGTACTAACATTATTAGTAGATGTAGCACAAAGTATATCGCCTTTAGTGATAGATCCAGTAGGAAAAGAAGAAGTAGTATATGATGGATTAGAACCATTTGAAAAGAATAAGGTATTAGTTGAACCAATTGATAATTTTGATAAAGTTGAGGTATTAGAAGCATAAAGTGTATCGCCAGTTGAATAAGATGTAATATTAGTACCACCTTGAGAAACTGGAAGAATACCTTCAAAATTAGTAGATAAATTTGCTAATTTTTTTATTTCATTATAGAGATCATGTTTAAAAGATAAATATTTATTTTTAATGCCATTTTCTTTAAAATATGGACCTCTATGTTTGAGTAAAATATTATTATTTATATCTTTTAAAGTTTGAAGGATATCATAATTATAAGATAATATATTATTTTTTATAATATTGTTTTTAAAATATGTTTCCATTAATATAATATAATTATATTAAAAGTATAAAAATTTTAAATTGGTTCAATAATAGTCCACATAACAGATGAAGTATCAGTTCCAGAACTACTTGTAATTGTAAAAGATGTATTTGCAACACGAGCATTTATATATAAAAAACCAGGAGTACCAGAACTTGCATTATTTGTTAAAAGAATTCTACTATTTGTAGTTACTTTAGTTGTAGATACAGTTACTGTACCACCAACTAATACAGCTAATCCCATTATAGCATTTGTACCTTCATCAAATAGTAAACCATGTCCAATTGATGTAAATTGTAATGGTAAATATAAATGATTATATGTAGTACCAATTGTAAATCTATTTACATTATTTGTACCTAAATTAATTGGATTACTTTCACTATTAAATATTAATGCATTTGTTGTAGCACCAGTCATTGTAGCCGAGGTAAGAGAAATATAAGAAGTTGTTGCACCATTATCTTGACTTAAATTAATACGTGGTACATGTAATGTAAGTGAGTCGGTGTCTGCAATTAAATTAAGAGTTACATCTGCTTTTGCAGTAATTGTTAATACACAATTATCAGTTGCATTTGTTATAGCATTCATAGCAAAATTACAATCACCAGCAGTATTAGTTAAAGTTAATCCAGTAAATAAAGGAGTACTTGATGTAGCAATATCTTGAGGTGTAGAGAGTGTAATAGAACCATTTCCAGGTGTAACAATAATTTGATTAGAAGTTCCAGTTAAAGATGTTTTTGTTAAAGTATTGCCAATTGTATTACCAATTAATAATTGACCATCAGTATATGTTGATTGTCCAGTTCCACCATTTGCAACTGGTAAGATACCAGAAATATGAGAAGTTAAATCAACTTTACCATAAGAAGGAGCAACACCAACACCACCAGAAATTAAAACATTACCAGTTGCAACATCAGCAAGTTTAGATAAAGTGGTAGCACCAGAAGCATACAATATATCGCCAATTGTATATGTATTATTATCAGTTCCTCCATTAACAGATAGTAAAGTTCCAGAAACATGAGTTGTTAAATCAACTTTACCATAAGAAGGAACAATACCAATTCCACCAGAAATTAAAACATTACCAGTTGCGACATCAGCAAGTTTAGATAAAGTTGTGGCACCTGAAGCATATAAAATATCGCCAATTGTATATGTATTAATATTTGTTCCACCATTTGAAACATCAAGAATACCAGATATATGAGTTGTTAAACCAACTTTACCATAAGAAGGAGCGAGACCAACACCACCAGAAATTAAAACATTACCAGTTGCAATATCTGCAAGTTTAGATAAAGTTGTTGCACCTGATGCATATAAAATATCGCCAATTGTATAAGAAGAATTATCAGTTCCTCCATTAGCAGAAGGTAAAATTCCAGAAACATGAGTTGTCAAACCAACTTTACCATAAGAAGGAACATTACCAATTCCGCCAGATAAAAGAACATTATCAATTGCAACATCTGATAATGTATCAACATTATTAGTGGATGTAGCACAAAGAATATCGCCTTTAGTGATAGATCCAGTTGGGAAAAAAGAAGTAGTATAAGAAGGAAGTGAACCAGTTGAATATAATAATGTATTAGATGAACCAATAGATAATTTTGATAAAGTTGTAGTATTAGAAGCATAAAGAATGTCGCCAGTTGAATAAGATGTAATATTAGTACCACCTTGAGAAACAGGTAAACTACCATGAACATTTTTAGTTAATTTTTTTATTTCATTAAGTACATCATTATTATAAGATAAATATTTATTAATTACATATGAATTCATTAATATAATATGAATATAAAAAATTTATTAAAAAGTAAAAATGTATATTTTATTTAAGCAGGTTCAACTATCATCCAGGCAACATTTGATGTATCACCAGATGCAACTGTTGTTGTATTGTTACCTCTATAAGAAGTAATTGCAAATGATGTAGCAGCAGATCTAGCAGAAACTCTTACTGTACCATATTCTGTTCCTGATAGAGTTTGAGTTGTTAAAAAAATTCTACTATTTGTTGTCACTTTTGTTGTTGAAACAGTTACAGTTCCAGCAACTAAAGTTGCTATTCCCATAATTGCATTAGTTCCTTCTGTGAAAATCAATCCATAACCTACAATTGGAAATTTTAAAGGTAAAATACAATGATTATTTGTACTGCCAACAATCATTCTACAAGTTCCAGCAGTTCCAAAACAAATACTATCTACATCACTTTGAGTGTTATTTATAAGAAGAGCATTGTTTAAACTACCTGACATTGTTGTATTTGCTGTTGATTCCATTGAAATATAAGATGTATTTATTCCCCCATCTTGAATTAAATTAATTCTGGGATTATCTGTTTCAGATATATTATCAGAATCTGCAATTAAATTTAATACAACATCAGCATTTCCAGTTAAAGTTAAATTACAAGTATCACCTACATTTGATGTAGCAGTCATAGTTAAATTGCAATCTCCACCAGTATTAACTAAAGCTAAAGTTTGAAATTGTGGAGAACTTGTTATTGCAATATCTTGAGGAGTAGAAAGTGTAATAGAACCACTTCCTGGTGTTACTATAATTTGATTAGATGTACCAGTTAATGATGATTTTGTTAAAGTATTTCCAGTTGTATTACCAATAAGTAATTGTCCATCTGTATATGAAGTTTGACCTGTTCCACCAGATCCAACTGGTAGTGTTCCTGTTGTATGTCCAGATGATGTCAAATTAACTTTACCATAAGAAGGAGCAACACCAACTCCACCAGAAATAATAACATTCCCAGTTGCAACATCGGCAAGTTTAGATAAAGTTGTGGCACCTGAAGCATAAAGAATATCGCCAATTGTATAAGTATTATTATCTGTACCTCCATTAGCAGAAAGTAAAGTTCCTGAAACATGAGTTGTCAAACCAACTTTACCATAAGAAGGAGCAGAACCAACACCACCAGAAATAATAACATTCCCAGTTGCAACATCGGCAAGTTTAGATAAAGTTGTGGCACCTGAAGCATAAAGAATATCGCCAATTGTATAAGTATTATTATCTGTACCTCCATTAGCAGAAGGTAAAGTTCCAGAAACATGAGTTGTTAAACCAACTTTACCATAAGAAGGAGCAACACCAACTCCACCAGAAATAATAACATTACCAGTTGCAACATCGGCAAGTTTAGATAAAGTTGTGGCACCTGAAGCATACAAAATATCGCCAATTGTATAAGTATTATTATCTGTACCTCCATTAGCAGAAAGTAAAGTTCCTGAAACATGAGTTGTCAAACCAACTTTACCATAAGAAGGAGCAACACCAACACCACCACTAATTAAAACATTACCTGTTGCAACATCAGCAAGTTTAGATAAAGTTGTAGCACCAGAAGCATAAAGAATATCGCCAATTGTGTAAGAGGAAATATTAGTTCCACCATGATTAACACTTAAGACACCAATTAAGTTATTAACATTAGATAATTTTTTTATTTCATTATATAAATCATTTTTAAAAGATAAAGATTTATTTATAATACCATTATTTTTAAAATAAGGTCCTCGTTGTTTAAGAGGTACATTATTGTTAATATCTTTAAAAGTTTGAAGGATATCATCATCATATGATAATATATTATTTTTTATACCATTATTTTTAAAATATGTTGTCATTAATATAATATAAATATAAAAATAAAGAAAAAATTAAGATTTAATTTCATTTTCAACAATTTTTTTAATTGATAATTTTGATTTATATATATTTTCATCTTTATCAAAATATATTTGATATTTATCAAGTGTTGATTGTAAAACACGTGCTTTTTTTTTATTAAGTCGTAATAAAGTATTATATATATCATATTGTAATTTATTTTTTTCTTTATATTTTTTTATATAACCAGAAATTTTTTCTTTATTATTTTGATAATATTCTCTTTTATATATTTTTTTTAATGTATTAATATCAACGTCAGACATATATATTATATCATTAATATATTTTTATATAAGTTTTATTTAAGTTTAGTTTAAGATAAGTAAAAAGAACTAATGAGTTTATATAAGAATATAAATATATAATATAAATATATATGGAATTAGTTACACAAAATTTTGGAGGAAATATTAAAATTCAAAAAAAAAATAGATTAATTGATTTATATAAAAAAATTAAATTAATAAAAAAAAATAAATCATATGTAAATAAAGAAAAAATAATGAATCAAATAATAACATATGATACATCATATATATCAAATTATTGGGAAAAAAATAATATTACAGACTATGATAATATGAATGTAATATATTTAGGAGTGATTGGAATATATAATAATGGATTATTAATAAAATATGGAATGAGTTCATATATACAGAATAGAATTAAAGATCATAATAAAACATTTGGAGAACAATTTAAAATAATTTATTGTAGTAAATGTGATAATAATAATATTGTTGAAAAATTATTTGAACAAATAGTAAGGTCAAAAAAAATAAGTGTTGAATTAGAGTTTGGAAATAAAAATCAGACAGAGTTATTTACAACAAATAATGAATTTAAGGTTTCAAATGCAATTGAAATAATAAATAAATTAATTGAAGAAAATCCATTAAAGGTAATAGAAGAGAAAGATAATAAAATTAAAGAATTAGAAGATAATAACTTATTATTAATTGAACAAGAAAAAACAAAACAAATGGAATTAACATTAAAAATAAAAAAATGTGAATTAGAATTATTAAATTATTAATTAAATAAAAAGTATATAGATATAAAAAGTTTAATTAATTTGTCATAAAATCGGGGCAAGTAGGTAAGATTAATGAAACAGTACAATCACGTAAATCTTGCCTATATTGAAGAATTGTTGTTTGTTGATCTGATGTAAATTTTGCAAAATAATCAGATAAAACATATTTATCAGTACGAGCTAATTCTAAATTACGTTTACCACGAATATATATTAATTTTCGTGAAGTAGATTCTTCCCAAGTTGTACCATTCCAAATATGGTAATTTGAAGGTTTTGGGGAAACTAAAACACAAGTATATGGATTATATAGAGGATCAGTTAAAGAACCAGAACAATAAGCACCATTTCCATTATTAGTAATCCAATGTGATGTCATTATATAAATAATATACAATAAAAAAATGAAAATAAATATATATTAGTAAATATACATATAAATATAGTAATTAACGCTAAAGACAATTACAACTACAATTGCAACAATGAATCAAACTGAAAAGAATCGAATTATTGTAGAATATTTCAAAAATTATTTCAGAAATTTAATAATTAAACAAGAACCAACATATTATATAACTAATAAATATATATATGGATATATCTTACAACAATTTGATAATATATTGATAAATACAATTATAAATATTACAAAAAAATATAATTTTGAAATGTATTATTATGAAATACAACATAATTTAAAATTAATTAAAATAATATATAAAACTGAAATTGAATATTTGTTTAATATTTATATAAAAAAAACTAAATGTTTAAAAAAAGTTAGATATAATCCATATAGCGAAGATAATATATATATCAATTTTGAATAATTTATTTATAAAAAATGAAAAATGAAAAATGAAATATAAAAATATAAAATATATAATTATATATATTTAAAATGGATTATGCAATCATATATAATTATACAAAAAATGAGTATCTTGTATATAATTATAAGAAAACAAAATTATTAGTTGATGTATTAATAAATGAAATTAAAAAATATGGATGGGATATTAATGACAATATAATAATAAAAGTACAATGTGCAATATATAATGATGATATAGAATATAAAATAAATATGAATAATATGAAATTAGAACAAATTATATGTTAAAATATTTCAAATAATTCAAGAATGGATGTATTAACACCTCCAAATATACGAGATCCCGCACTAATTGAATTTATATAAAAATTAGAATCAAAAATAGAATTTGTATCCCATCCCATTCTTATTCTATATGTTCTTGCAGTTGTACTACCAGATGTAAGAGAAAATGTAAATGAATAAAATGTATTTGTTAATCCAACAACATTTCCACCACCAATAGAAGAAGATGCCAATGCATCTGGAGTTGTATCAACAAATAATGCAAGTGTTAAATGTGGGAATCCAGATGTAACTTCAGTTACACCAGATACATAAAAATTAATATGTAAAGTACTAGTTGTACTTTTTGGTGTATAAGTAAGAGTTAAATATTCAATTCCTTCTGTAATTTGAGGAATTGAATCAACATATGCAATAGTAGATGCATCATTAACTGTAAAAGTTGCATTAGATGTAGTACTAGCATAATAAATATTAGAATTGTTACCCCATTCAACATTAGTGGCACCAGAATTCATTTTTAGAGCTTGATAAGCAGAACCAATTGGTAATTTACTTAAAACATTAGTTGCACTAGAATATAAAAGATCACCAGTAGTATAAGTAGATATATTTGTGCCACCATTTGCAATAGGTAAAACATTAGAAACATGAGAAGTTAAATCAACTTTACCATAAGAAGGAGCAGAACCAACTCCACCAGAAATAAGGACATTACCAGTTGCAATATCAGCAAGTTTAGATAAAGTTGTAGAACCAGAAGCATAAAGAAGATCACCAATTGTATAAGATGATTGCCCTGTGCCACCATTAGAAACAGGGAGTACACCAGTGAAACCAATAGTAATAGAACCAGCACCATTTGTAATAAGAATATTTTGACCAGCAGTAAGAGTTGATTTAGTTAATATATTACCAGTTGAGTTACCAATTAGTAATTGACCATTTGTATAAGATGATTGACCAGTACCACCATGATGAACAATAAGTACACCTGCAGTAATATTTTTAGCATTCACATTATTAACACAAAGATAAGCATTGCAAACATTAGTAGAATCAGTTGATTTATTTATAGAAAGTTTTTTATTTAATCCCATATATAATATAAAAAATGAAAAATAAATAAATTCTATTAATTATAGAATATATAATACCTATATGATAATCAGTATTGAGGGAAATATTGGATCAGGTAAAACAACATTAACAAAATTATTAAAAGATAAAACAGATAAATATATAATAGTTGGTGAACCGATAGAAGAATGGTTAAGAATAAGAGATGAAAATGATAAGAATATATTAGATAAATTTTACAATAATCAGAAAGAGTATTCATTTCAGTTTCAAATTATGGCATATATAACAAAATTAAAGTTATTAAGAAAAATAATAAATGAAAATCCGAATAAAATAATAATAACAGAAAGGAGTATAAATACGGATTACAATGTATTTATTAAAGTATTACAAGGAGATAATAATATAAGTAAAACAGAATATGAAATATATGAAAAATGTTTTAAAGAATATGAGAATGAAATAAAATTAAATAAGATAATATATTTGAATACAAATGTAGATGTTTGTTATAATAGAATAATGCAAAGAAATAGAACAGAAGAGTCATTAATACCAAGAATATATTTAGAGAAATTAGAACATTATCACAATGAATGGTTACATAATTGTGAGAATAGTGATGTATTATTTTTAAATATAAATGAAGATTTTGAACATAATGATGAAATATTTGAAAATATGGTTGAAACAATAGATAACTTTATTGAAAAAAATGAAGTAAACAATATTTTAAATGATTTATAATAAATAAGTAACTAACATGGATAAGTATTTTTGCAAGAGATTTACAAAGAAAGATTTAGATAAATACAAATTAACAAAACAAGATATAATAAAATTAATACAACAAGAAGGAAGATGTAAAACAATTGATAATATAGTTAATATATTATATTTTGTGAATGAATTTGGATTTAAGAAAAAAGAATTTACTGATAATTTATTAATTCAAATAAATTGTGAGTTAAAAAAAAATAATTTAGAAATACCAGATGACATAAAAAATAAAATAGAAGAAAGAATAATTATAAATAAAGTTGAAGAATTATTAGGTGAAAAATATATATTGATTTATTAATTAATTATATTTACACACAAATTTATTTTTATCTATTATTTTAACTAAGTATAAATTACATCAATAATTGCGAAAAAAATATAAAAATATAGTAATATATTAATGTATATATGCCAGAATATATTTATTTAATTCTTTTACGAGAATTTTTAACACAAAAAAAATCAATATATAAAATAGGAAAAACAAAACAAGTAAATGCAACTAGATTTAATAATTATCCAAAAGGATCAGAATTACAATTTCAAATAAAATGTAATGATTGTGATAATTTTGAAAAAAAATTAATTGATAAATTTAAGAAAGAATTTATACAAAAAAAAGAGTATGGTAATGAATATTTTGAAGGTGATTGTAATAAAATGATTAATATTATATTTAATTCTAAAAACATTACAAAAAATATAATTACAAATAAATATAAATGTAAATTATGTAAAAAAGACTTTAGAGATAGATCAAATTATAATAGACATATTAATAGGAAACATTCATGTGTTAAAACTGAATTTAAATGTAATAAATGTAATAAAATATTAAATTCATTATTAGCATTACAAAGACATATAAATAAAAAAATGTCATGTGATAATAATATATATTATAAATGTGACATATGCAATAAACAATATATAAGTATAAATTATTATTACAATCATATTAAATTAATACATCAAAATAAGAGTTAAATTAAAATTTTTTAATAAGATCAAATATTATTAATAAAAAATTTTCATGAATTAGTTAGTACTAATTATTATTTAAAACACACAAATTTATTTTATTTTTTATCATTATTGAATAAGTATTAGTTATATGTTATACTTTTACATTTATATTACATCAACAATTACTAACATTTTGGATATCTAAAATAACAATTACTAATAAAATAGATAATAAATATTACTATAAAAATAGATTAGTAATAAAAAAATTTTTATGGATTAGTTAGTACTAATTATTATTTAAAACACACAAATTTATTTTATTTTTTATCATTATTGAATAAGTATTAGTTATATGTTATACTTTTACATTTATATTACATCAACAATTACTAACATTTTGGATATCTAAAATGACAATTACTAATAAAATAGATATAAAAAATAAATAAAATATTAATATATATGAAATATACATGTGAATTATGTAAAAAAGAATTTTTAGTTAAAAATAAATATGAAAGACATATGAATAGAATAAATCCATGTATTAAAGATGAAATAAAATGTAGACAATGTAATAAATGTTTTTTTTCATTGCAAACATTACAGAGACATTTAAATAAAAAAATAGAATGTAATAATAATATGTATTATCAATGTGAAATATGTAAAAAACAATATTTAAATAAATATAGGTTTAATCAACATATGAAAAAAATACATCCTGATAAACAAAATATACAACAAATAATTAATAATGGAACAATAAATAATAATACAACAAATAATTACAATATAATAATTGTACCATTTGGGCAAGAAAAAATAGATTATATAGATATTAAAAGAAGGATAGAAATATTAAAGAATGGAAGAAAATGTATGAATAAGTTAATACAAGATAAGCATTATAATACAGAACATCCTGAAAATCATAATATGTATATATCTGATTTTAATAGGAAGAAAATAGTAGTATATACTGGAGAAATATGGAAAGTATGTGATATAGATGAAATATTTGATAATGTAAATAAAACAAACTTACCATGTATAACAACATGGTATACTGATTATAAAGATAATTTAACAGATCAAGCAAATAAAGAAATATTAAAAATAATAAATACATTTGATAAAGATGGACAATTTGTGTATAAGAATAGGTTAACAGGAGGAATGGATAGAAATGGATTTGAAGAATATAAATTAGATATTGAACTAGTTTTGTATAATTATAGAGATATAGTTAAACAAACAAAAAAAGAAATAGATATAAAAAATGAAATAATAAATATTTTATAATAAAAATAATATATAAGGTAATTAAATATAAAAATAAATTTAGCATGATATTCACAAATATTTTTAATAAGATTGATTTATATAAAAATATATTAAGTGATATAGTATATGACATGTATAGATATATTACATGCAATAGATAGAGAATGTTATGATTGTATAAAAATGTATATAAATAATGGACAAATAAATGTTAAAAATAATAAAAATGAGAATGGATTACATTATATAACAAAAAAGAAAAATAATATCAAGACAATGTATAAAATTTTGAAATTGGTATTACGGAATGGAATAGAAAGTATACAAAATATAAATGGGTATACATCATTATATTATGCAATAACGAATAATAATGTAAAACAACTTGATTTATTATTAAAAAGTGGTATAAAATTTAGTAAAAATAAGCAAGAATGTAGTGAATTATGTATAGCATCAATGTATAATCATTATGAATGTATAAAAACACTACTTAAATATGGAGCAACTCATGAAATGAATATAGAAAAAAAATCACCATTATATTATGCAATTGTATATTTTGATGGGAAAAATGAGAATTTATTAGTAAAATATGGTGCATTACAAAATGGATATAATTCTGGATTTAATAATAAAATAATAACAAAATATACATGTGAAATATATCCTGAAAATATAAATAAAAATGATTGGCAATGTGAAACATTATATTACATATTAAACGAAAAAATAAATTTTAATTTAACATGTGAGATACTAAAGTTATTATATAATAAAGGATTACAAATAAACTAAAAAAATGAAATATAAATAATAAAAAAGATAATATAATATAATATATAATATGCCAATAATATGTGTAATATGTAATAAAGAATATAAAACAGAGAAGACATATGAAAAACACAAATTGATACATATAAAAACCAAAGAATATGAAAGAGATGAAGAATATTTAAAACAATTTTTAAAAAAAATAAAAAATAAAGATGGGAAATATAAAAGAATATGTATATCGCCACTTAGATATGCTGGTGGAAAAAGTAAAGCAGTAGGATTAATATTAGAAAATTTACCAAAATTAAAGGAAAAAAAAATAGTATCACCATTTTTTGGAGGAGGATCATTTGAATTATGTATTGCACAAAATTTTGGAATTGAAGTGATAGGATATGATATATTTAATATGTTAGTAAATTTTTGGAATGTATTAATAAATAATAAAGATGAATTTATAAAAGAATTAAGTAAATTTAAAATTACAACAGATGAATTTACATATAATAGACATGTATTATTAAATTATTGGGATAAAATAAAACCAAGTGATTTAAAATATAAAACACAAAAAATAATAGAATTAACAGAAGATGATAAAATAATATTAGATTATGATAAAATAAAACAGGCAGTATATTATTATTATAATATGACATTATCATATGGACCAATGTTTTTGGGATGGCCAAGTTCAAATGAAATAAATATAAATAAATTTAAAAGAAGAATAGAATATTTAAAGAAAATTGATATAAAAAATATAAAAATATTTTGTTCAGATTTTGAGGATGTAATAATAAAACATAATAATGATTTTTTATTTTTAGATCCACCATATTATTTAGGAGATAATTCAAAATTATTTAAAGGAATGTATCCTAATTGTAATTTTGCAATACATCATAATAATTTTAATCATAAAAAAATGTCAGAATTATTAAAAAAACATAAGGGGGGATTTTTAATAACATATAATAATTGTCCAACAATATGTGAATGGTATAAAGAATATGAATTAGTATTTCCAGAATGGCAATATACATATGGGCAAGGTGAAACAAGAATTGGAAAGAATAGAAAAAATAATAATGAAACAAATATAAAAGAAAGTAATGAAATATTTATTATATCACATCCAGTAAATTAATTATTTTATCTATTTTGAACTTGAATTTTATAAAGTTGTTTTATATTTTCAGGCCATTCTTCAATATTTTCTTGAAAATTCCACGGAGGAAATTTATTATAAATAGATTTATAATCATTTTTACATTTATCTTCCATACTTTTAATTGAAGGATAAATAATTTCTTCAGTTATATTAAATAAACCTTTTACATTTACTTTAATTGGTTCATTAAAAATTCCTAAAATTAATATTTTTTTATTATTTATTAATTCATCATATATTAAATGATGAATACCAAATGTTCGTAAAGATGGACTACCACCTAAACCACTTTGATAAAAATTAAATGTAGATTTCATACCACCTTTACATTCAGAACATCCTATTTTTTTAATTTCATCATCAGACACAATAATATAAATTCTACCATTTTCAAGAGAAATATATTTAAGTGCATCGTTATACCAAATAATTTTCCAAGTAGCTTTAGATTTTTTATTATTATTTAATATAATTTCACCTAAAGAAATTGCATTAGTAATATTTTTAATATTAAGTTTTTGTTTCATAATATTTAATTTTATATTTATTATAAGAATATAAAAATCAATTTTTAATGTAATAAAATAAGAAATTAATAGTATATAATGAATAATGAAATTGAGTATATAGAAACAGAAATAAATAAAAAACGATATAATATAGATAAAATTAAAAGTATAGAAATAATAACAATAGAAAATAAGAATTTAAAATTAAAAATAAATGATGAAATATTTGAATGTGTTAAAGATGTAGCAAAAGGAAGTACTGCAATAATAAAAGAATATAAAAATGAACGAGATGAGAGTTTAATAATAAAAATGGAGTTAACAAAAGATAGTTTATCAGAAGAAATAGAAATACAGAATTATTTACATAGAAATAAACTAAATAATGAAATATTAATTAAAAATAAACATTATGTAATACCATATTATAAATTTAAATGGAATATAATGGTTATGGAATATATGGATGGAACATTAATGGATATAATAAATAATATAGTATATAACAAATTAGAATTTGATATTAAAATAAAAATAATACATATAATAATAAAAAGTATATGGGAATTGTCACAATGTGGATTATATTATACAGATATAAAACCAGAGAATATATTGTATAAATATATAACAAATAAAAAAATTAAAATAATATTTGGTGATATAGGAGGTATATATATAAATAAGAATAATTTTTATGGAAATAAAAACAAGAATAATATGAATTATGGAATAGCAACATATCCGACATTAGATGCTAGTATAAATGGAGATATAAAAAATGTAGGATTTTTGTATAATATAGATAAGAAGGATTTAGTATGGATAATAGGAATAAATATGTTATTTATATTACATTTACCATTGATAAGTTATATAGCATATAGATATAATAAATTAAAATATAAATTAGATGGAGAAGTATTTTATGAAAAGATAATAAAAAAAGATATAGAATTGATTAGAGCAATATTATTAAATAATTATGATAAAGAAAGTGATCAAATAAAAATAATAAAAGTGATAAATATATTAAAAGGTGCATTAACAATAGATAAAAATGAGAGAATAGAATTATATGAAATACTTAAAAAAATTAGTGATATAATATATGATATATAAGTATAAAAATGAGTATTATATTTTAACAAAAGATTGTAAAAAAATAATAGGAGTATACAAAACAGAACAAGGCGCATTAAAATATTTAAAAAAGAATACACGAGTTATAAAATTTAAAGATAAATATTATATAGTTGATACAAAATGTTATAAAATATTAGGGAAATTTAGTAATGAAAAAGATGCTAAAAAAAGATTAAGACAGATTGAGTTTTTTAAACATATATAATATATGAAATATAGTGGAGCAGGAATATTAGTTATAAGTGGAAAATATATAATATTAGGAAAAGATTATACAAATACATGGGCAGATTTTGGAGGAAGAAGAAATATAGATGAAGATAATCCAATTGAAACAGCAATAAGAGAATTTAAAGAAGAAACATTGAATACTATAAGAATAGGAAAAATAATAGGAAAAATAAAAATAAATGAGTATTATTGTTTTATAATGAATGTAAATGTAAGCAAAGATATACATGAAATATTCAAAAAAAAAAGAATGAAAGAGAAATCGGAAATACAAAAAATATATAGATTTCCGATAAATAAAAATAAAAAAGATTTTAGTATAATGCTAGATGAGTTTGGAAGAGAACATCAGATACGAAAAAGAACACAATTAGTTTTAGAGAAAATTATAAAAAATGAAAATAATTAATTTTAGAATATAAATAAACAATAATAAAAATGATTGATGATACAATATTCAATAATTTAGAAAGAATATTTAAAATAGAAAATATTGATATAGAAAAAGAACGATTTGATATATTAGTATATGTAATAACTGATAGAATAGATAGTAATAATTATAAGTCAGAAGATATATCTAAATATTTTGAAGATGATGATTTTAATTTAGAATGGATTAAAGATATATATAGTGTTAGTGATAATGATAATTGGATAACATCAATAAAAAATCCATTATTTATTGCATTATATATTACATATAAAAATATAAAAAATAAATCAATAATAAATCTACTTAAATTCCATTTTTCTGATCGTTTTTCTGATATATATAGACAAATTGTATATATATTAATATTAATAAAAGATGATACTTTAATGTATAAATATTTAAAAATAATTACAATTGGAATGTTAGAAGGTGCTGATTTTAATTATTATAATAGTGTTGGTAATCATATACGTAGATTATATAACAAAAAAAAAATAGATATAAATACAAAAAATAAATTATTATCACATATATATGAAATGGAATTATATATAGAAAAATATTATTATCATAATTATAGTGAAATAAAAGTATGGAATAAACGAAAACATCCACAAAAAGCATATAGATGTGATTCAGAATCTTCCGATGATTCTTCTGATGAATCAGATTAAATATGGAATATTAGGATTACCTGCATTTTCATAATCAATTAAAAAAATGAAATTTAAATACAATAATAACAATTATAAATAAAAATAATAAAAAATGGAAGAATTAGGATCAATATTGATGATTAAAAATTATAAATTATTTGGATTATTGAATAAATTAAAAGAGGAAGATGAATTAAATAATTTAGATAATTACAAATGTGATTTAATGAATATAAACGAAGATAATATTAGATATATTATAAATGAGGAATATGAAAAGATTGATGATAATTATGTAAATATATTAAAATTTATGGATTTTTATCAATATATAGAAATAAATAAGTATATAAGATATATAATTGAAACATTTAATTATTATACTAAAATAAAAGAGATACCACAAGGATTATATGAAAAAATATGTAGTCAAAAATTAGAATATAAATTAAGAAAAATAATAGGAGAAAGATTTGATGAATTTAAGGAAATAATGGAACAAACAGAGAGTATAATAAGTGGGTCATTTGTATTACAATGTATAATGAATAAAAAATGGAAAAAATGTAATATAACAAACAAACAAAGTGATATTGATATATATACAAATATAGAATTAAATAATGAAATAGATCAATTAGATAAATTAGATAAATGTATAAAAAAAATATATAACAGTAAATATTGGAATAAATTTGATTCACATTATAAAATAAATAATATTATACAAGTTAATAAATATTATGATCATATTGATAGTAGAAATCAATATGATATTGACATTATATATACAACTAATAATACGATAATAAAAGAATTTATTAATAATAATTTTGATATAGATATATGTAAAAGTATATGTTATGTAAAAAATAATGAATTTATAATTGAGATTAATAGTATTGAAAATATTATTAATCAAATATTTACAATTAATTTTACAAATAAAAATAATTTAGAAAAAACATATGAAAGAATGCATAAATATATAAATAGAGGATTTAAATTAGTTGGATATAATAATATTAAAGAATTACAATTACATATGATTGAATTAAATAATAAATATAATATTATTAAATTAAATGAAAGATTTGATATTATATATGATGAATTAAAATTTAAAACAGAAGAATATTATAGATTTAAAGACAAAAAAATATTTTTTGATGAAAAATATTTTAATGAAGTATATGAAAAATATGGTATATTTGATTATATATATCCAAATACAAGTAAACCATTTTCATATATTTATAATAAATGTTGTGATAAGTATTGTATTGTAAGTGAATTTAAACATTTTCATATTAATTTTAACTCTAATAATGTAAATAAAAATGTGATTTGTATGGAATAAAAAATGAATTTTGTTTATATTGAATAATTAAAAATATAAATAATAATTATATAATGGAGTCAATTGCAATACAAATTGATAGACAAGAATTACAAGATAAGAATATGTATGAGTATTGTTTTAAATGTTGTAATTTTTATTTAAATAATGAAAAACACAAATGTTATCAAATAGAAGAAGATATAGAATATCATATTGTTGATATATATGATACTGGAATGATTGGAATTAATTTATTATAAATAAATATATAATGAATACTATACAAACAGAACTTAAACAAAAACGATTTACAAAAGAAAATTTAGAAAATATGGAAAGACAACTAGAACAAAATCAGAAAGAAACGGATGAATTTATTAAAAAAAATAATTTAGATTTAATAAAATTAAAAAATGATTATTTCAATATGTCAACATATTATTGGGAAAATAAAACTAAAGAATTATATAGTGTTGTATTTGGGAAAATAAATAGTATATCATCTAGAACTGAAGAATATAATCATATAGTAGCATTAAATAAACAAATGAATATTATTTAGGTAAAATAATAATAATTTATATTTTTTTATAATATATGGTAAATTATGCATTATTAATAGGGATAAATTATATAGGAACACAAAATCAATTAAATGGATGTATAAATGATATAATACAAATGAGGCAAATATTATATGATTTTTATAATTACAAATGGAAAAATATAAGATTATTGAGAGATAATGATCCAAGACATATGCCAACAAGAGCAAATATTATAAAAGAATTAAAAAATTTAATAAATAATTCACACAAATACAAACAAATATTTATACAATATTCAGGACATGGGATATATATATTAGGGAATGAATTAGATGGACATGAAGAGTCAATAGTACCATTAGATTGGAAAACAAAAGGAGTGATATTAGATGATGTAATACGAAATATAATATCTAAAACGAAATGTCAAACGAGATTAATGATGGATAGTTGTTATAGTGGAACTGTAGCAGATTTACATTATAAGTATAGATTAAATTCATCAACAAGAGCATCAATATTTGAAACAGAAGATGAACCACATATAAAACAAGATGTTAAATGTATTTCTGGATGTAGAGATAGTCAGTTATCATATGATATATATAGTAATCCATTTGGAAGACAGATGGGATCATTTACATCAACATTGATATTAACATTAAAAGAAAATAATTGGTATAATATAACACATGTACATATGTTGAATACAATATATAATAAATTGAATGATTTAGGATTATCAGCACAAAGACCAGTAATTTCATCAAGTAAACCGATGAAACAACGCGATATATTTTTTGTAAAAAAATAAAATTTAATAATATAATATGGGATGCAATTGGTATATAATTGAGTATTATAAAGGAGATGGAATAATATTTCAATATGAAGGAATAGGATATAAATTTGTAAAACAAATAGAAGAAGATAATATATATGATAAGATAAATGATAAATTATATATAATAAATGAAGAATTAAATAAAAAATCAATATTTGCATATGGTAATTTTAAAAAAATATTATCAATAGAAATACCAGAATCATATGATGAAATAGTGAATGAATATAAAAATTATGATTATAAATGTGAATCAAAAAAATAGATAATTTAGAAATATTTGAGACAATAAAAAATATAACAATAAAAGAAATAGGACAAATTGAAATATTAACATCAATGTTTATTAATATTAAAGAATATAAAGGATGTGTAGATATATGTGAATTTGAAAATGCATAAAAAATGAAAAAATATGAATTAAAAAATAACAAAATATAAATATATATGGGTCGTGATATTAGATATTTAATTTGTTATGGAATTGAAATTACTAAATATTATGCATATAATAAGAAAAATGGGAAATATATAGTAAATAAAAAAGAAACAGATGAAGATGAATTAATTAAATTAGGAGTAGAAACAATAAATTTAGAAAATGGATATAGTTATTTAATACTTGATAATGTAAGTATAACGTTTAATGTAATAAGAAGTTCTGATAGTATATTAGAATTTGGATTAAAATTTGATGATAATTACAAAAAATTTATTAATGGAATAGAAGAAAACAAAGAGAAAATAATTAATTTTTGTTTAAATTATAATATAGATGAAAAACCAATGATATTAGAATTAATGATAGATAGATAAATATATACATTTTTTTATAAAAAATTAGAGACAATATAAAATAATAATAATAATAGTAAATAATAATATATGAAATCATATTTTAAAAATAATGGAATAAAAAATTATGATAGATCATGGAAAAATGATATATTAAATAAAATAAAAACGATAAAAAATAAAATAAATACAATTAGAAATAATACAAAATTATTAGCAGATATTAATAATAAATTAGAATTAATAAATGATAAGTTACCACAATTGGGAGCAAATGAAATAAATAATAGTATACCAGTGAATATAGCAAGTAATCAAATAGTTAGTGTAAATATAGATAAAAATAGTAAACTAAAAGATTTATTTGATAGAATAAATATAGTAAATCCTGTAATAATATTTAATAATTCATTAGTGACAGATATAACAGATGAATTAATATGGGATGATGTACAAGTATCAGGTGGAGGAACAACATCAACATATGATTACAATACAGCAAGTGTTACATTAGAAGTAAGTAATATAACAGCAGGAAGAAGAGTAAGGCAAACATTTGTAAGATTTTTGAGTATACCAGGGAATGATCAAATGATAATGATGGGAGGGATATTTGGTAATCAACAAAATGGAATAACGAAATACATTGGATATATGGATAATAACAATGGATTATTTTTTTCAGTAAATTCAACAACAATAAATGTGGGAATAAGAACATTTACATCAGGAGTTGCAGTTGATACATTAATACCACAATCAGAATGGAATTTAGATACGATGGATGGGAATGGTCCAAGTGGGATAATATTAGATTTAACGAAAATGAATTGTTATATAATGAAGTATCAAATAGTAGGAGGAGGAAGAATTAAATGGGGATTATATATGAATAATGATATATATTATGTACATCAAATTAGTACAAATAATACAAATTCAGTAGTATATATACAAAATTGTAGATTACCACTTAGATATGAGATAGTAAATGATGGAACAGGTGATATATCAAATTTAACACAATATGCGACATATATAATAAATGGAAATAAGATAATAAATGAAAAAAATAATGTAATGTTTAATGGATTATATAATGTGGTTAGATATATAGAATTAAATAGTGGAATAAGAAGAAGTTTAACTGCAAATAATCAATTAGATATGAGTGCAAGTAATATTAATCCTATATGTGCAATAAGATTAAAATCAAGTGAATTATCAAGTTATATAATTATTAATAAAATTACAATTTCGATAAGACGTGGTCCAACTATAAAATTAGTAGCTGGATCAGTTGTACCATGTATTTGGCAAATTATAACAAATGCTACATTAAGTAACAATATAACATATACAGATGTAACTAATTCAGCAATACAAACAAATGCAATTTCATTGGATTCAATTCTAATATTAAATAATAATTATATAACATTAGATTCAGGTTTAGTATTTTGTAAAACTGGTTCAGCTGATATAGATAATGCCGCAACAATAATACATACAAATATGAATATATTACTTGGTGCAGATTATAATAATACAAGAAGAGAATATATATTAATGATAAGTAGAATAAATATAGCTACTGGACGAACTATATATAATGCTGCAGTAGAATATACAGAATATAATTAATAATAAATAAGTTATATAATAATATAATGGATACATTATTTAAAAATAACGGAATAAAAAATTATGAATTATCATGGAGAAATGATGTATTAGAAACAATTAAAAATATAAAAACGAAGGTATCAAATATAGATAGTGATACCGATTTATTAGTATCAATAAATGAAATATTAGATTTAATAAATGATAAATTACCACAATTAGGAAGTGCAGAAATAGCAGGGAGTATACCAGTAAATATAGCAAATGGGCAAATTGTAAATGTAGATATAGATAGTAAAGATAAATTGAGGGATTTGTATGGGAGATTGCAGGTATCAAATCCAGTAACATTATTTGACAATAAGTTAATAAGTAATATAAATGATGTATTAATATGGAATGATGTTGAAGTATCAGGAGGAGGAACATCATCAACATTTGGAACAAATATAGCAAGTCAAGTATTAGCAGTTAGTAATTTAACAGCAGGAGTAAGAGTAAGACAGACATATAAGGTAATACCATATATACCAGGGAAGGGGCAAATGATAATAATGTCAGGAATATTAGAAAATCCAGCAGTTGGAATAAAAAAATATATTGGATATATGAATGATAACAATGGATTATTTTTTTCAGTAAATTCAACAACAATAAATGTTGGAATAAGAACATTTACATCAGGAGTTGCAGTTGATACAGAAGTTCCACAAAATGAATGGAATTTAGATACGATGGATGGGAATGGTCCAAGTGGAATAATAATAGATTGGACAACAATAAATATATTTATGATAAATTTTCAATGGTTAGGAGTTGGAACAATAGTATGGGGATTAGATGTTGATAATGATACATATTATGTACATAGAATAAATACACCTAATGTAAATACAATACCATTTATACAATGTCCGAATTTACCGATGAGATATGAAATACAAAATGATGGAACAGGAGGAGTAGCATCATTAACACAGATTGCAACATGTGTAATAAGTCAAGGAGGAATAGATAATCCTGGTATAATAAGAAGTATAATAAGAGCAGGTGGATTTACAACAGCTTCAACAACGAGTTTCTATCCGATAATAGCATTTAGATTAAAATCAACAGAATTGAATTCATATATTAATATAAAAAAAGTATCAATAATATGTACGACAACTGCGGGATATTTATGGAAATTGATATTAAATCCAACAGTTACTGGAACAGCATTTTCATATACATCTATAACAAATTCTGCAATTGAAGCAGATATTGCAACAACAAATGCAACAACAGTTTCAGGAGGAACTTTAGATTTAGATGCTGGGTACATAATACAAACAACAGATACAGGAGAGATTAATTTTTATCCAAATATGTTTAATATAGGTGTTGCAAATGATGGAACAAGTGATGTATTATGTTTAGCAATTAGTCTACTTGTTGCTGCGGCGGAAACATTTTATGCAACAATAACATATTTTGAACAAGTATAATTTAGATAAATATAATATATATGAATAATGAATTTAAATTTAATGAAAATCATGATTTAAATCAATATTGGTTTTCAAATAATACAAAACAAGTATTAATACAAGAAATAACAAATGTTGCAAAAAGAGTTGCATTTTTATCATGTCCGACATTATATTATGCATTAAATGATAATACAGAATTAAAAAATAATTCAAATTTATTTGATATAGATGAGAGATTTAGTAATAATAATGGATATATTTATTTTGATTACAATTATCCAGATGAAATAGACAATATATATAATAACAAATATGATTATATTATAGTTGAATTACCATTAATTAATATTGATTGTATAAAAAAATATAGTTATGTAATTAAATTATTATTAAGTGAAAATGGAAAAATAAATATAATAACAATTTTAGAAAATCATATAAAATTTGAGATGGAATTAGATATGTTATTATATTATACAAAATTTAAACCTAGATTAGAACATTTAAATATAGAATATAGATGTTTAATAAATTATCAATCAAAATATTTAATGCATTTAAATAATATAGAAGTAAATAATGAAAATATAATAGATGAAGAAAAAAGAATAAAAGCAAATATAGAAAGAGCAAATAAATTGAATGAAATATATATATTAGAAATAAAAAAAGAAAAAGAATTTTCAATAGAATTATTTAATGAAATAATGAGAACAATAGAAAATAATAAAAATAAAAATGATAAAATAGAGTTATATAAATTATTTTGTGTATATACAGAGTATTTAATACGAATAAAGGAATGGAATAATACAAATGAATATAAAATATTAGTAAAGAATATAACAGATGAATTAAATAATATTATAAAATGTATAGATAATGAGGATAGTAAAATAATGAAAAAGTGTATAAATGAAATAGAAAATAATAATGAATGTATAACTATTAAACGAAAATATATTGGATATATTTTTAATAAGAGGAAAGAAATGATACAAAATAATATAAAGAAAAATATTAATAAATAAATTAATAAGTTCTATTTTTTGGATAAGACATAATTTTAGTTTCTGTTAACATATCAATACAAGTTAATTCAATACCACAAGGTCGTTTCCAGGAACCATCTTGGTAACATTTATAATAAATAATATCATTATGAACATAAGATATATATATTGTATATTGTTTAGTATAATCAAAATCAGGTTCTCTATAATATTCTTCTTCTTCTAATTTAGAATTAAAAATTTTTTTTATAGTAGTTCCATATTGTTCATCTGGAATTATTCTTTCTAAAACATAATTAGTATAATCAGTTAATGCATCATCATACGAGTCATATAATTTAATATCAGTATGAGAATAACCATCAGAATTAAGATCAAATGTTGAAATAAGATACATAATATATATTAATATTAGTAAATATAATAAAGAAATATAAAATCATTTTTTAAGAATATAAAAAAACAACATATATATAATATATAAATGGGTTGTGATTGGTATAGAGTTTCATATTGTATTGGAATAGGATATTTATTTGAGTATAATGGAAATGTAACAAGTTTTATAAAAAAATGTAAAAAAAAGAAAATAGATGAAATATTATTTGACAAATTATATATATTAGGATATACTATTTCTAAATATGATAAACAAAAGTCAACATATTTTTATGGTAATTTAACAAATCAAATAGGATTTGAATTACCTGGACCATATGAAATAACAGAAAATTATTTAGAATATACATGTAAGGATGTAATGGTCAATATAGAAAATAATGTAATAAATCAAATTGAAGATATAGTAAACATTATAGCAACAGGAGAAACAAAGATATTAACAACATGTTATGAAGAAGAGATAAAAGAAAAGTATTATGATAATGGAGTAGAAAGTGAAGATGAAAGTGAATAATAAAAAATTGATAATATAAATATGATATAGAATTAGTGATGTATAATTATAAAAATATAATGATAAGTAGGTAAGAAAAATAGATAAATAATTAATAAAAATAAATAGAAATAATTATAATATAGAATGAAAAATATGAATTTGATAAAAGATGTATTAATACAACAAAATGAATATGTTTATAGTATATATATAAATTATTGTATGTCAGTTATATTAGAAAATGATATAAATATAGAGAAAATAATAGAAAAGATAGAAAGTATTATGGAAAAAAATATAAATATAATAAAAGAAT
>Ga0209542_10000652_pt1 | contig 83227 bp, 94 predicted proteins | sample RifCSPhighO2_01_FD_184028 | JGI IMG/M metagenome (GOLD analysis project Ga0209542, IMG submission 184028) | Soil microbial communities from Rifle, Colorado - Rifle CSP2_plank highO2_0.1 (SPAdes) (version 2) | ecosystem: Environmental > Terrestrial > Deep subsurface > Rock core/Sediment ...
ATATGGTTTGTTTATCTCTTCTTTTCTTTCGGGGAAGATAATGCGTAAAGAATTCATAATATGCTGCGAGATTTCTGGTTTATTTTCGAGAGCGTAATTATAGAGTTCTTCTGATAATCCAAAGGATTCTATTATTTCTTCTTTGGAGAAACCTGTATCTAATGTTTCATAAATTTGGCTTGCAAATCTATAAGAGAGTTTATTTTTAAGATCAAAAATTTTTATCCATTTATTTACTGGAGGTCTTTGTTTGTCTCCTTTGTAATGAATGCGAAAGAATTGATTTGAAACATAAAAAGGAATATCTAAAAAATAGGCGACATCAACTGGATTTATCGGAGCTTCTACGGCATTTTCGAGGCATTGTTTCTTGTAATTTGATGTAACTATACATTTTTTATGATGTGGCAATACTAGAGGTTTTAATCCAACATCTTTGAAAATTCTTCCAATACTTGGAGTCAATATTTTATATTTCTTGGCAAACCATTCTAATGAAACTTTTTTACTTTGTTGCTGAAATGCATGATAGTCCTGAAATAAAGAAAACAATAAATCAAAATCAATGTTTTCGCTCCATCTACGAACTTCAAAATATTTTTGTACTTTCTCATAAGCCCACTTTTCTTTTTCTGAGGTATTTAGTAATCGTGCTTGTTCAATTTGATCAGCAAGATTACTTCCAACAGAATTTATTTGTGAGACTATAGTTCCTAAAATATTTTTTCTTTCTCTTCTTCGTTCATCCCAGATTTCTTGTTGATCTGTTGCAACGATATACTGTCTAATTCTTTCACGTGTCAGATTTACTTTCTTTCCTATATTTTCTAAGGTTGGGAGCCCCTCTCTAATGAGTGCATCTACTATAGGTTTTCTTTTTACAAATTTATATCGATTCTTTTGTTCTCTAAAAAGTATATGAATATCTGCATCTAAACATAAATTATAACAATGAGCTGGTTGTACCTGTAATCTTTCTGCAACATCTTCAATATACACTAATCCATTTTTAATACAGGTTTTAATCTCATCTCTTCTTTCTTCAAGAGATTTATGTCCCCGTACTTTTACTGTTTCATGTTGGCTTTTATTTTTTCTCGGTAATTGTATATTATTTTGATATGCATAGATCATTACAGTACTCGCCTTTAAACCAATTGCATTCGCAATTCTTTCAACGGACGGACAAATTAATGCAAGATTTCTGATTTTTTTGACATTAATTTCATATAAAGAATACTGTCGAGTCAAACCCTGTTGTGCAGCATATCCTCTGACTGTACCTGTAGTTAAGCCTAATGCTTGTCCAATCGCTTCATATGTACTACCTCCTTCGAGTAGAGAAGCAACTTTTTCTTTGTTTTTTATGGATGAAAATAATTTTTTTGACAAATTCATTTTGCTTTTATATGTATAAACTGTTGATGTTTGTAATCCTAATTCGTTTGCTATTTGATCAACGGTTTTTCCCGCTTCTGATAAGATTCTAATTTTTTCAATATTGTCTAGATATTTTCCCGGTGATTTTATTGGTAATTTGTTATGAGGTCCATTTTGTCGGTTATAATGCTGAGACACAACTTCCGCTGCAAGTGGGGATATTCCTAATACAGAAGCTAAATCGATGGGTTCTGTATTTGTTATTTTGCTTATTGCAGCTCTAGTTGATTCATAATAGGTTTCAATACTCTGTGTTGAAAGATTCAAATCTTCAGCAATAGCCTTGCTGTCTAATCCTTGTTCTTTCAGTTCAATTATTCTTAAAATCCTATCTTCTAATAATGACATTTTATTTTATCTCAGAAATCTCTGAGGCCTACACCTCTCTCTTTAGAAATGGTTGAGGTTTTAAAAAGCTTATGATTTATTCAACAATTTATTTAGGATATCAGCAGCATCTTTACCTGGAATTTTTCCCTTGAATTTTTGCATGACGAGCCCCATATAAGCTGCATGCGATAAACCTGGTTTTTCTTTAATGATTTTTGCTATCTCGGTTTCTACGTCTGATGTTTCTAATTGTTTCAATGAAGTAAGTTCATCTAAGGATTTTCCTTTGGCAACTTCTTCCATGATATGTTTTACATTTTCTTTCATTATAGTTCCTTTTTTTACAAGATGAACTATGCTATCGAGAATATCTATTGTGAGAATAGAATCTAGATCCTTTTTTTCTTTGCTTTGAATTTCTTTAGGAAGTTCAATTAAAACTTTGTATATGAATCGCGGTTCATTCATAGTTTTCAAAAATGCTTCAAACTCCCAAAGGAGATTCTTTTTTAATAATAATCTTGCTTGATCTTCTGAAAGACCTTTGCGTTTTAATTCTTCTTTGATATCTTGACGTAATTTTGGCAACGAATTTTTTGCTTCATTAATAATATCTCTGGAAATAATTAACAATGGCAGGTCTGTTTCAGGATACATTCTGGAAGCTCCTGGCATTGGGCGTAAAAATTCGGTTGTGCCATCGGGCAATGCATTACGTACTTCGCCGACGAGTTTATTTTTGGATGTGAGATTTTGTTTTTGTCTTTCAATTTCTTTAAGAATTGTTGGGACAAACATTTTAACATCCTGGAAACCTTTTATTTCTATTCTTGGATGATATTCAATACTAACATTGATATCTTGTCTTATCGTTCCTATACCCCTTTTAACTTTACAACTTCTCAAGATTTCTCCTATGTATAATGCTACCTCTTTACATTGTTCTGGATTTTTTATGTCTGGAGCAGTGCCAATTTCAATAAGGGGAATTCCTAAGCGATCTAATCGATAGAGTGTTTGTCCATTTTCTTTTCCTATTATTCTCGCGGCGTCTTCTTCAAGGGAAACATTTTCTATTCTAATTTTTCCTTGCTCTGTTTCTATATATCCATTTCTCGCGATTAACACTGTCCTTTGAAATCCTGAAGTATTACTTCCGTCAATAACTGTTTTTCTCATGATCTGTGTTATAGGGAGAATTTCACAGTTAAGCAAGAGGGCAACATGCAGTGCAATTTCTAATGCTTCTTCGTTGATAAGATGCGGTGGCTCTTCATCAAGTTCTACTAAACACGTGGTATCATATCCCTGATAGGCAAATTCTTTATCGCGAGCAGCTTCATGTTTTGCAGCTACATCAACTTCTCCTGTTTCTCCAGCTACGGCATGAAGTTTTCTTTTTACCTGGATCGATGGAGCATCATTTCTGAGAATAGCAGGACAATTACAAAATAATTTATTCGTATCAAGTTGCTGATGGATTTCCAGGCCTGCTTTTATTTTTTCTTCCATTAAACATTAAAAGAAAAAGGGATTAATAAGGTTAGTGATTAGTTAAATCGTAATTGTTTTCTTTCTATCTGAAAAGTTTCTGTGTCTACTACACAATATCCTTTTTTAAGATCATCTACAATTATATTAATAATTCCTTTGGGAGTTGTAAGGGTGTCGTATCTTCCAATATGACCTGAAAATACATAGCGCGGCTTTATTCTCTCAATTTCGGCTATAACTCTTTCTGCCAGCTCTTTATATTTAAAATTATCTGAAACAAGTAATGGAGATTCATGTGTTAGTAAAATATCTAGTCCTTTTTCTGGGATTAAACTTAATCCCTCTAGATCATGTGCAGTTATACTGTGAACTTTTTCTGGAGAAGAATAATTTCCGTCTAACCCTGCTACTCTTATCAGTTTATCTTCGCAGGGTAAGGTTATTATCTTTCCACGAGGTACGTGGTGAGGTAAAGGCATTCCATCACGGGGAGTTATAATATTTTGAGGTTCATGGTTTCCATGTATATAAAAATGAGGCACCATCTCAAATGAATTTTTTAATTCTTCGTGGTCACCGCAATCTAATACATAATTTGGTTTCTCTAAGTGATAGATTGATTCTGCTGCACAATAATCTGAATGCACATCTGAGATTATAAGTAATTTCATTTTAGTCCTCTAGTTTCAAAATTTCATTTACATACATTTCAGTTGGATTAAGAGGGCAAATTGCATGTTGAACATCTTCCTGTGAACAGTATATACTTTGAGGGTCAATTATAGTTTTAAACTTATTAAACTGATGGGAAAGTTCTCTCCGTATATGAGTAGGTATATAACCATCTTTTTCGATAATACCAGTAAGATTTAATATATCTTCATAATCTTTTTTTCTTCTAGCGCTTCCATTTCCTGAAGTTATATCCAGCTTCATGTTTAATAAATCAAGAGGGTTTGCTACACTTACCGGAACTCCGAAGAAATCTGCTTCTTTTCTTCTATTCCAATGCTTTTCATTTACAATCCGGTTATTGATTGTAATTCCTTTTCGTGGATCGCCATTGGGGGTATAGAGGTCAATATCAGCGTCATCAATCTTTCTTTCCTCTGCATCAAAAGAATGTCCTTTTATAATTAGTTTGTTTTTTATTGAAAGAGAAGAAGTGATTACTTCTGTTGTATCAAAAAATTTTTCTATAACTTGAAGATAATTTTTTGACCTTACTATAAGATCTAAATCATGAGTATCTCTACATTCTAAAATTTTTTCATCACCTAGATATCTTACCATGTTTCCTAATACTCCAAGACCTCCGATAAACATATATTGCTCCAGCGCATTAATCTGATTAAATATATGAGCTAATGCAACGCCATATCTTACATTTGCAAATGCTCTTTCACGATTGAGCGTTGTAGTTTCTTCTATCAACGACCTATAGGATCCATATCTTCTTTCTTGAAAGATTAAATCTATTTCAAACGTAGCTACTTTTCCTTCGAGTTTACCATTTTCTTCTTCCATAGTTTATAGGGTTATTTTTTCCTTTTAAACCTTTCTATTTATAACTACTTGATAGTTATAACTACTTGAGAGGAATAGTTCTGTTCTTGGTTGGGACAGCACAACTTATTTAAAGTATTTTTAGTTCTATATTAAAAAGATGGTATCGAATCAAGGGATAAGCCCTGTCTATGTTGGAAGTAAGAAAGGTCTTATTCTGGGACAGAGGGCTGCAGATATTGTAACACACGGAGCTGGCTCCTGGACTTTTATCTTATTTTTTTTATTTTTTTTAGTTGTATGGATTATTCTGAATGTATTAATAACAAAAAATTATGGTGAGGAGGTTTTACATGATCCTTTTCCGTTTATTTTACTTAATCTTTTATTATCATGCATAGCGGCATTGCAAGCACCGATTATTTTAATGTCGCAAAATAGAGAGGCGGAAAGAGATCGAATACACGCTGAATATGATTATCAAGTTAATCGAAAGGCTGAGCGTGAAATTGGGGACATAAAGCGGCAGTTAGACCGCATTGAAAAAAAGCTGCGATAATTATTTTTTATACTGTTCTTTATACCAATTCCATGTTTGTGTGAGGCCTTCTTCTATAGGTATTTTTGGATCCCATTGCAATTCTTTTTTTGCGAGAGAAATATTAAGGACAATATCATGAATCTCTCCTTTTACTGTATCGGTATGCTCAAACACAAGGGAGGTGTTTGAAATTTTTTTTAACATTTCACAAACTTCATTGACTGAAACTTGTTTTCCATTTGCAAGATGAAATAATTTGTGGGGTGTTATCCCTAGTTTTGGTATTGTTTCTATCATAAAATCAATTAAATCTTTTACATAGATAAAATCTCGTGTTTGCTTTCCATCACCAAAAATTATTGGTTTTTCGTTTTTCATTATTTTATCTATAAAAACAGGAACGAGCCTTTTTGTGTAAGGTGAGTCACGAGGGCCGTAGACATTTCCAAAACAGAAAATAAAATAATCTATTCCATACAAGGCATGATACATTTCTACATAATGTTCTGCTGAGTGTTTTGAAATTCCATAGGGAGAGAGTGGTTTAATAGGATGAGATTCATCTACTGGTAGATAGGCTGGTTCTCCTACTCTTGCACCACCGGTGGAAGTGTACATAATTTTTTTGATATTATTTTTTCTGCATGCTTCTAGCACTGAGATAGTGCCGAGAATATTTGTGGTGGCATCATAGAGCGGATCATCTATAGATTTTCTTAATAATGAATTAGCCGCAAGATGAAAAATGATCTCTGGAGCTTCTTTTTTAATGATATCGTTAAGTATTTCATGATCGGTAATATCTTGCTCATAAAAAATAGCTTTTTTATGAATATGCTCTTTTTTTCCTGTGGATAGATTGTCAATAACAATTACTTGATGGTTTTCTTTAATAAGTTTATCAACAAGCCAGGATCCGATAAAGCCTGCTCCTCCCGTAATGAATATTTTCATGGAAATTCACCTTTATCATTTTTAAAAAAAGTATAATTGATATGATTAAATTCTGTTCTTGTCATTAATACTCCTCCAATCACTCTCTCTTTATACTGAAGGAATGTTATTCTATCATTTGTTACTTGTTGTGAATGATATGCAATTTCTCCTGACTTTATTTCTAAATCGCCATTTTTTACCTGCTTATTTTTACATATATCATTAATAATCTCTAAAAAAAAAGTGTCAATAGTTTCTGTAAGTAAACATTCGTCTTCAACTGGTATAGTTCCTGATTGAGGTATCATCATTTCATGAAGAAAAAATGTTTTTAATAGTTTGTTGTGATTAAAAATTTTTGTATTATGCAACCATTTTATACTGTTTATTTTTATTGACTATTCTTTGGGCAAATTCATAGTGAATGTCCGGAGATTTTTTACCCTTCTGTCTCACATATGCTTTATTTCCTTTGTCTATTAATACTTCTAATGTTTTTGTTAACCCTTCAGGAAATACCCAAAACTCATTTAAATACAGTTCTAATTGTTTTTGGGCATTATACCAATTAATATCTTGAGTGTTTTTAGGATTCTCTTTATGAAGGTGATAAGCAATTTTCTCGACAAGTGTATGTAATAGAGATTCTTTTTCTGCAGTTTTTATTTTTTCAAGAACATTTATTAATGTGATTTCAACCATTCTCTGATAAAGTGTTATGTATTTTTAAATATTTAGATAATTAATCGAGAAATGAATCGCTTAATTTATCATTAAACTCTCCGGCGACATTTTCCAGCATTTTTATCTTTGTGGCAACTGTGCCGCGCCACTCTTTGTGGCCTAATACCCACCCTAATTTGACTAATGCGGTTTCAGGTAGGATATCCTGTAAAAATATAACTCCGAGTTCTTGCAATTTTCTTCCCGGGGAATAGACATAGGGATCAAGTCGACCGTAGAGTGTTTGTGGTGCTGCACAAATAATCATGCCGCTATTAAGAGCTGCTTTTATTTTTGGCAGCCAATTATTTTTTCCTTCAGTGATGACATGACCGAGACCAGACATTTCAATAACAAGGCCCTTATACCCCTTTCTTTGGTAATAATCGAGAATAGCAGGATCTTGTCCAGGATAAAATTTTATTAATGCAACTTTATCGTTAAATACTGCATCTGGATTTACTTTATTTTTATTTACTTTATTAAATTGTTTTCTTAGTATTTCTATTCTTCCGTCTGGCCAAATTTTTGCTAGAGGATCAGTGTTAATCGGTCTAAAGGTATCTCGACGTGATGTATGCATTTTTCTGCATTTATTCCCTTGTAATGCATAGCAATAATCATCATTAGATGTTGCATGTCCTACTAACATAACTTCTGCTATTTCACTGAGTGCCGCATATGCCGAGCATATCAGATTGAGGCGTGAATCAGAACTGGGACGATCAGAACTTTTTTGTGAGTATGTAAGAATAACGGGCTTATTTAATTTTCCGAGCATAAATGATAATGCTGAAGCAGTATAATGCAAAAAATCTGTTCCATGGGAGATTATTACCCCTTTAACTTGCGGATCATTCAAAGATTTTTTTATAGCTTTTGTAATTCTTATCCAGTCTTTGTAGTTCATATTTTCACTCGCTTTCATAAAAGGATTAAACACTCGTATATCTGCATACTCGAAAATTTCTTGGTAGAGGGAAAAAAGTTCATTGCTGTTTATGAGCCATTTAACTCCTCCTGTTGACGGATCTAATTTACTTGAAATAGTTCCTCCGGTAAGATAAAAATCGAGCAGTGGCTTTTGTCCAGTTAGTTTTTTCTCTTCTTTTTTCGTTTCTCTCTCTTCTTTTTTTTGAAGTAGTTTTATTTCACTTATCTCTGTTTTTTTGAATCCAATATTGTAACCATTTTTCAATTTTAATAAAAGTACGCCTGGATCATGGCTTTCAAGAAGAATTCCTTGCTGTGGTTGTCTATTAACAATGATTTCTACTTTATCTCCAGGCATTGGCTTGCTGAATGGTTTCTTCATTTCAAGAAAAGTGGACAAGTATATAAAAAACTATTGTAGTTTTTTAATATGAAAAATTTACGACATAACAGAAATTTTCCAATATAAAAAACCTCTGTATTGAATTAGTTTTGTCCGGATGAAATAACAAAACCTTTATTAAAGTAATAGCCTATTTTTCTATATAAAGATGGTGAAAGTAGCAATCAATGGATTGGGAAGGATTGGACGTTCTGTTTTAAAAATAGCTCTTGACAAAAAAGTAGATATTGTTGCTGTGAATGATTTAACGAGTCCTGAAAATTTGGCTTACTTATTGAAATATGATAGTGTTTATGGTGTTTGGGATAAAAAAGTAGAATCTGGAAACGGTTTTTTGCTTATTGAAGGAAAAAAAATAAAAGTTTTTGCTGAAAAGGATCCTTCTTCACTTCCTTGGAAATCATTAAAGATTGATGTGGTTATTGAATCTACTGGACTTTTTACATCACGAGAAGGAAGTGAGAAACATTTGAAAGCGGGTGCTAAACATGTCTTGATTTCAGCTCCTTGTAAAAATGATATTTTTACTGTTGTTCCTGGAGTAAATAATAATTTATTAAAAAAACAGGATATTATCTCTGTTGCAAGTTGTACAACGAATTGCTTGGCTCCTGTTGTAAAAATATTGCACGATAGTTTTGGAATTGAAAAAGGATTTATGACTACTATTCATGCCTATACTGCAGATCAACGATTACAGGATTCGCCCCATAATGATTTACGACGAGGACGCGCTGCTGCAGAAAATTTAGTTCCTACTTCTACAGGAGCTATAATTGCTGTGACGCAAGTTATTCCATCTTTGAAAGGAAAATTAAATGGGATAGCTGTCCGCGCTCCGGTTGTTTGTGGGAGCATTACCGATTTTGTTGCTTTATTATCAAAAAAAGTTTCTGCTGAAGACATAAATAATGCAGTGAGAAAAGCTGCGAACGGAAATATGAAAGGCATTGTTCAATATTCTGACGATCCTTTAGTTAGTAGAGATATTATCGGGAATTCTCATTCATCAATTTTTGATAGCTTGTCTACTTTAATTATTGATGAAAATTCTGGAAAAGGAAATATGATTAAAGTTATTGCTTGGTATGATAATGAGTATGGTTATTCAAATAGAATGATTGATGTTGTGAAGATGTTGAGATTGTAAACTTCTGTCGAGATTTTCTTGTGTCTCTGAGATTATCTTTTCTACCTTATCGTATATAGGATGTATATCGCAAGAGTACAGTCCATTACATGAGAAATATATTGTGTAATCTAACACTCCTTTTAATTTCTTGATTCATTGAAATATGGCAAATAAATACTAACTTGACGATTGTCTCTCTTTGAATTAATTTAAATTTTTTTTATACTTTCCGCAACTTACACAAAAAAAATCCTTCTAGATCATTATCATGGGGATATAATCGCACTGCATTTTTCATTGTTGGATGAAATGTTTTTCCTCTCCATGTTGTTATGCCGGGGCGAGTTCTGAGTTCTTGCGGTAATTGATGCTCTACGCTTATTATCTCTAAATTACCATTATCGATAAGATACTGCACAATTTCTTCGTTTTCTTCAGGTGCATGTGTGCAGGTTGAATAAATGAGTTCACCATTTTTTTCAAGAATAGCTTCAATTTTCTGCACTAATTTAATTTGTTTTTGCGATAATCCTTTAATTAATCCAGGACTCCATTCGAGAAATGTTCTCGGTGAACTTCGAATATTTCCTTCACCTGAACAAGGGGCATCAATTAAAATTTTATTAAAATAAGTTTTATGGTTTTTCATTTTTTGGCAGAGTTCTGTGCCGTGATGTCTGGTGACAATTACGTTGGTGACGCCGCATCGCTCGAGATTTGTAACTAGAATTGAGACTCTCCCTATAGAGATATCATTTGCAAAAATCACGCCAGCGTTTTTCATAAACATAGCTGCCTGCGTTGTCTTGCTGCCCGGTGATGCGCACAAATCTAGCAATGAATCATTTTCATTCACATCTAAAGCAATTATGGGCATCATACTGGTTATTTCCTGAATATAGTAATAGCCAAGTCTGTGTTCTAAAGAATTTCCTAATTCACCTGGAGTCAATTCATTTTCAACAACCATTATTTCAGGATGTGATTTGTAAGGTTGTTTTATTTTCCATCCTTTTTCTTCGAGTCTATTTTTTAAATCTGTAATGGAAATTTTTAATGTATTGACACGAAAAGATTTTCTGGGATGAGATTCTGCTGTTTTTAAATATTTTTGCAGATCTTCTTCATCGTTTAAAAGAAGGCGCATTCGTTCGATAAATTTTTCTTTTGGTGGGTGTTTTAGCATGATTTAAAGAATCAATTATAGCTTTTAAGATTATACTTTAACAAAAGAATGATAATTGAAATGGGAAAAATGATAGTGAGAATTAGAATCAAATATAATGAATATCATGCAGTGCGGAGAGTTGACTTATGCATTCGTTGAATTATAAACTAAGAACCTATATGTTGAATAGCTCATAACTTTAAAAATTACAAAACTTAATATTTTTTCATGGTGAAAATTGGTGTGATCGGCGGCAGTGGATTGGATGACCCAAAAATTATTACTGATTTTAAAGAAAAGAAGGTTAATACTCCTTATGGTTGGCCGAGTTCTGTTTTAACTTTAGGAAAAATTCATGGAGTTGAAGTTGTTATTATTGCACGTCATGGCAAGAAGCATGAAATTAATCCTACAAAGGTAAATTATCAGGCAAATATTTATGCTTTAAAGCAAGAAGGCTGCACACATATTTTAGCGACGAGTGCTGTTGGATCATTAAAACAAGAGATAGAACCTGGAGATTTAGTCTTTCCTGATCAATTCATTGATTTTACACGATTTAGAAAAAATACTTATTTTGATAAATATGGAGATGTCCAACATGTTGGAATGGCAGAACCATTTTCATCCGAGTTACGGAAAATGATGATGGAAGAATGTGAGCAATTGAAATATAAGTTTCATAAGAAAGCTACTATTGTTATTATCGAAGGACCTCGTTTTTCGACTAAAGCAGAAAGTTTTATGTTTAAAAATTTTGCAGATATCATTGGTATGACGACGTTTCCGGAAATTGCACTTGCAAATGAACTTGAGATTCCGTATGCAAGCATTGTAATGTCTACTGATTATGATTGTTGGAAAGATGATGAAGAACCAGTTTCTTTTGAGATGGTATTAAGTAGAATGAAAGATAATGTGGAGAAAGTAAAACAAATATTGATTCGAGTTATTCCGAAGATTGCAAAAAAAGATGAAGATTTTATTAAAAATAAGATTCGAACGATTCCGAATTTTCCAAAGCCAGGAATTATGTTTAGAGATATAACTACTTTATTATTGGATTCTCAAGGCATGAAAAAAACTGTAGAAATTTTTTATAATCGTTATAAAGATAAAAAAATTGATATTGTTGCCGGAATAGAATCTCGTGGATTTATTATCGCGGGTATACTGGCAGATAAATTGAATGTAGGCATGGTTCCTATCCGAAAAAAAGGGAAGTTGCCTCATGATACAATTCGTCAGGATTATGCATTAGAATATGGCATGGATACTATAGAAATTCATAGTGATGCAATTCAACCAGGAAATAATGTTTTACTTATTGATGATCTTATCGCCACTGGAGGAACTGCACGAGCTGCAGCACAACTTATTGAGAAACTTGGCGGGAAAATTGAAGAGATCTCTTTTATTGTTGAATTGCCGGATTTGCTAGGACGTGAGAAACTAAAACCTTGGCCAGTTTTTTCAATAATTAATTTTGAGGAGAATAGATGACACGCAATTATATTGACAATAAATTTTTGAATACAAATCCTGATCTATATAGTTGATACTCCTATTTGATTTTATATGAAGAGCCTGTTTTACGACGAGGTAATGAGATTATTAACGTCTACGGGTTTTTTCTATCTGATATACCAAAACCTAATTCGCGAGCTACTTCCAATGAAATACATTTTCCAATTTTTCTTACTGAAAAAATAAAAGCTATTAAATTATTCTCAAAAATACGATCTCATTATGATATAAAGGAGTTTGAAATTTCATTAGAAAAATTATTACATGACTAACGATAATACTTACCATATAATTTATGAAGCACAAAGCGCCGCAGATAAAAATCATTTTAATCATTATTCTATTATTATGAGCACTACTGAAAAGCCGACACTGGAATTTTTACTTGAATCGGGGAAAATACGCAAATTTTTTAGTGATGAAATTGTGGATAAGTTTACTATTGACAAGATTGATCCATAAAAAATTTTCTTCAGCTATTTTCGTAACTGATTATTGATAAATTTTAGTGCTTTTAGTTATATGCGCTGGCTGAAAAATTTAAATACTGTTATTTTTTTATAAGCTTATGAAAAGAGGAAAAAGTTCTTTGAGGAAAACATTGATTATTACTTTCATTGTTTCTTTGATATCCATTTTATTGGCAATTTCTATACAATTAAATGGACAAAAAAACGTTGATGGTTGCAGTTATTTGGATCCTATAGCAATTGATATTCTTGCTTTTATCGGCGCTCTGTTTTTAATTATTGAAGGATTGGCAAGAATTTGCGAGCATCCATCAGCGACGGTGCGAAGACAATCGACGAGAATTATTCGCGTTGCCGCAGGATTTGCTATCTTAACTTTGCATATCATGCAGTTTATGCATAAGTGACTAAAATTTTAAAATCCTTTTATTTCTATCTTTTTTATCGGGAATTTTTCCAATATTCCATAGATAATTGAAAGTTGAAATGCCTGATTTTACGATTTCTTCATTTTCTATAAGTATGGCATAATAAGGTTTAGTCCACACAAAAATTGCTAATTTACTATCCCAAAAAGTATTAGTTATAGAAGAAAAAAATTCATTCGGCAATAAACGATAATCTTCATGCTTTCCCACAAAAAAGTCAGCATCTTTTCTTTCAAGCAGTTTTCCCTTTAATCTCTGTTTTTCCGCTTTTCTTACAAAAACTTCCATGATTAATTCAAATTCTTTAGTGCAGCATTGCTCACCTCCTCCGAACATGTAATAAGGTTTTTTATCTTCAATAATCATGTTTAAGACAATATTCAATCCTTCCTTACCTTTGAAAACTTCTACTTTTGTATCAGGTGGAATTTTTATTTTCTGCCTTAATTTTAATTCAGGTAATATTTTCTTTAATTCATCTTCTTTTTCATGCAATTGTTTTAAAAGCTTTTCAGGATTTATTGCTGAAAAATGTTTTACTTTTTTCTTAAAAACATAAGAGGCAAGCCCTTTATTTATCAATTTTTCAATAATCTGATAAGTATGAACTCTGCCGATTCCAGATTTTTCTGCTATTCTAGTTGCTGTTAAATCTCGATTATCAATCAAAGTAAGATAAACCTTAGATTCATATTTATTTAATCCTAGATTTTGCAGAGTTTTCTCAATTTCCATTTTTATTTATACTTGGGATGATATTTAATTCTTTCTATTGTTGTAATAATGTTACGACAAACATATAAATAGAGATAATTTTTGGAGAAATTATGGCATTAGGATATATAGAGGAATTATTTGAAAGAATTGAAGCTCCCAAGAGAGAAAGAAGTGATTATGTTTGCGGAAGATTTGTATCACCAAGGTCTTATGATAGTGAAGATTATGTAAAAGAAATTAAGAGATTAAATTTATTGATTAAAGAAATAAGATTAGATGAATTTGAAGAATTATGGAGATTTTTTTCTGAACATCCAAGAGATGAAAAAGGTAAAGAAAAAAGAGTCAAACTTTTCGGAAAAGAATATGTTGAAGAGACAAGGGGAAAAATATTGGGTACTATAACTTCTGATAATAAACAATTTAGAATCTGGAATGGGCTCCCTACTGGCTTCACTTCAACCCATGTAGATAGTTGCGGAAGAAATCTAATATTTGAAGCTTACCCCTCTTCAAGCACAATTGAAAAGCTTGAGAGAATAATTTTTCCAAGAGCAATATCAGGTAGTTTTGATTATGGCATAAGAATATATTTTAGCTGTTTACATTAAAATGACAAACCAAGAAATAGAAAATTATAGGAAATTATGGCAGGAGGTTCATAGAGAAAGAAAAATAAAAAGTTTTTATAATCAAGGTTCTAAAAGTATTGAAGAGCAAATAAGCTATCTTGCTGATAATTCATATTGTAATTGGGCAGAACTTGAAAACTTACAGTTATTGCCTTATGAAGAAAGAACTTTAAATAAAGTTTTAGAAAATAGAAGTATTGATAAAAATTTAGTCTCCATAATTTCTTTAAGACAATTCCTTTGTTTTTGTTGTCAGCCAATAGTTGATATAAATCTTAACATAAATAAAACAAGTTATTCAATGTATGTAAGCTATTGGCCAAGAGCTGTTCTAAGTCCTTTTAAATCTGGAAAGCCTTTTGTTGGAAGAAATATAACTTTTCAAGATATAGTTGATTTTCCTGGAATTGATTTAACAGCTAAATTATAGAATAAATTCTAAAACTCCCCCAATTTAGTTTGTTTCTTTTTCTCTATTAAGCTATTAACATCAACATTAAAGACTTCGAAAATATTCTCTACTGCCGGAAGAATCTGGTTTTTTAAATAATATTCTATATCATACTTTCCTGGCTCGTCTGTAAGTTTTGCCCGTTCTCGAATAAGTGATTTCTTTTTACCATCTGATTCAGCGATATAATATTCTATGAGCATTCCAATATTTACAGGTTTTCCCTGCTCTCTCATCTTTTTTGCTATAGTTACATGAGGACCTTCTGATTTGTATTCTTCGATGGATTTTTTTAATTGTGTTTTAATAATTAATTTGTTTAAATCAATATCTCTTTTTTTTATTTTTTCTATAACTTCTTTCACTAATTCAACGGCTTTTTTTTCATCACCATTTTTCAAAATTAGATCAAGGACCTTATTTTGTGTTTCACGTGCAAGATTACACCAATCTCTGCGGACTGTTTCAAATCCTCTGATTTTAATTTTGTCATTTATATCTATAAGCGCATATTTCTTTTTTGCTCCTATATCGCCGTTTCTTCTACTGACCCAAATTCCCCGTTTATAGAATCCTTCAAGATCTAGCTCCATTATTCCAGGAAGTGTCTCATTAATTTTTTTAAGCAAATCCATTATATCTTTCTCTGTTTTATTTCCCTGTAAAAATGCAATGCTATCAGTATCGCTGTAAATAATTTTATTGTTGTTTTTTTCAATAACCTCGATTGTCTCTTTTATTGATTTTCTGGCAAGTGCTGCTGTTGCGGCTGCAGCTTTCAAACAATAATAGCGAGCGCCAAAAAATCCTTGGTAACCATATGCAGCGTTTGCAAGAAGTTTAAATGCATTGCTTCGTGCCTTTAATATTGGATTTGGATTTTCGTTGTATTCTTTTTTAAATAATTTCCTTTTTTCAATAATTTCTTGTAGCATTAATGAAAAGAATCCCGGTTCTTTTGAAAAGTACACGGTTTCTTTCCCCATTTCGACTTTCAATGAATCTTTTTCTTTTTTTTCTAAATAAGTTGATTTTGATAAATTATACGTTACGATTACTGAACCATACATGCTGGTGAAATCAAAAAAAACTACATTATCGTAAAGGCCTGGAATTGGCTGAAATACAAATGCGCCTTCGTATTTCTCTTCGCTTCTTCTCTCTTCAATATCAGTATTATATGGTCTTTTTTCGATAATCTCATTGTATTGACCACTATGATGAATAATATAATTTTCCACTTGAGTTGACAATGAATCTCTAGATATATCAAATAATGGTTCTTGAATTACATTCGTAAATTCGTAAAAATCCGGCCATAATTTTTGCATCAACTTGTAAGTTAACAATGCATCCTGCAGATTATATTCATAATAAGTATCCCATTCCCCTCCATTTATTTTAGATGAATGTTTATGGATCCAATTATTTTTTTTCTCACCTAATAACTCTAGAGCAACTTCATTTAGCGATAAGGTTTCAGATTGTAGATATTGTCCATAGGTTACTCGAATAAATCTGAATAAATCTATGTGAACTATACCTTTAATTTTTCCAGTTGTTAATCGTCCTCGAGTAAATGTTGGCTGGGAATCATCAGCTCCAATATTAAATTTAATATGGTTTTTTTCTGCTCGTGCTCTTAAATATGGTAAGTCAAATCCATCAGAAAAATATCCGACTAAAATATCTGGGTTATAATCTTTTATATATTCCACACATTTTTCTAGCATCGCTGATTCATCTTTAACATGTTCGACGAATTCTTTATTTGATTTTTCTTTCCATGTTATTACTTTTTTAAAATTTTCTCCTACGAGGGATATCATCACAATGTGGCCCTTTCCAATGTCGAACTCGTCAGTTTCTATATCATAGGATAAAATTTTTGGCTGATATATTTCTTTTTCTATTTCCTTAATTTTTTCAACCTTTAAACAGATATTTACATCTAGCTTATTATCGATACCACCAAATTCAGGAGAATTGTTTAATATTTCCCCCTCAATTTCATACCATTGTAATGGCTTCAATTTTTTTTCTAAGATATAGCGAGTTATATATGGTAGATCAAATTCTCTTCTCTTATCAATTTCTTTAAAGTCAATCTTTTCTGCGAAAGAGTGCGCATCTTTGTGGTTTGTGATAAGAATTTTTATTGCAGTAACATTTTTTCCTAAATATTTTTTATTATGGATTTCAGTTTTTATTACCTCTGATGCTCTTCCTTTTTCCGATAATTTTATTTTTCTTATTTTTTCTGATATTTCTTTTACCTTTTTTTCACCGATGTTGTCTTTAAGAATTGCCCATAAAAATACATCGCAGGAGTCTATCAAACATACTTTTTTCCCTTTGTCATCTCTTCCAATTATTTTTGCGTAGTTCTTTCCTTGGAAATCAAAATAATCATAATCTATAGGTGTACATTGAATTTTCATATTTAGAAAACATTACTAAATTATTTAAAGCTTTCAAAAAAATATCTGGATAACTACGCCAAAGAGATATACTATAGTTAGTAGTGTAAAAAGATACCATGGAACTTGCATAGAATACTCTGGTTTTCTATTTCCGTTTTTCTTAGCGCTTAGATTCATCATCATAATTAAAATTCCGGTAAGTCCTCCTGAGATGACCCCTCCTATACCAATAATTTGAGTAAAATTGATTTTGTCTAGAAAGAATAAGCCTAGATAGAGGGCTAGAGGTATTACACTAACTAAGGTGTAACTTGTTTTTTTTGGGAAATGCAAATCATATGTGAATACATCTTTTAATGAAAAACTTAGAATAAAATAGCTCGTCATCATTGTAAAAATTCCTAGGAGGGTAATTAATTTTCCTGATGAAAGTGTAGCAATTTGTGAAACATTATTACCAAACACTCCGACGAAAATCAGGCTAAAAATTATGTATAGGATAATCGGAATTGAAATACCTATGAGAATTACTTTTTTCATTACTTTTTCCTTATTCTTTAATAAAATTTTAATTTCAGGTATTGCGTTAAAGCCTAGTAGTGCAAATAAAACGACCCCGAAAGGAATGAAAAAATAATTCCATGAGATGTCATTGAGATTTTGGTATTTTATTTCTGGAGAATAAATAATGTAAATGAAAGTAATTAAAAATATAACTATAAGCACTCCAATGGTTTCTATTTTTTTTAGATTTCGCATACCCTCTTTTAACAAAAAACTCATAAATAACCAAAATCCTAGAGCAGAGTAGAGCATGGCGTTGTCAGAATTTGTAACGATAATGGAAATGCTTTGTGATTCTCCGACGAGATAAGCCAGTAATGCAGCATAAGATCCAAATATTACCGATAGTAGCATAATTATTTTTCCGAATTTGCCCAAATATTTTTCTGCATAACCTGGTAGCTGATGAGTTTCTTTTGTTCTAAGACAGACTTCACCTAAGCACAGAAAAGTATATCCGACAACGAGTCCTAAAAATATTATCCAAAATAATCCTATTGCGTATCCTGATTGCGCGAATACATATGGCAGTCCAAGAATTCCAGCACCTATTATTGATCCTGATAATGTGAATGCCGCTGTGAGCATTCTATTCTTAATAATATTCATATACACCTCGTATATTGGAGAGAAATTAAGTTTTTAAATATATTTTTCTTAGCTGCTGCATTGTGGATTTAGAAAGATTAGAATACGACGATAAACTACATAAGTGTTATCGGGAGATTATAGATAAACCTGATTTAGAACGCATCGTTTTATGGGCTGCTGGCATGAAACATATTCGTGAACGAGTTAACAATCCGGTTACATCACAGAGTCCATTGCATGTTGTTTACGAAGATGAATTATTGCTTGAAAATTCTTTTATGTCCATGGCTAAATTACTAAAAGCGTATATAAGTCGTGGTGTTTTTACTGGAGAAATGGCGAATCATTTTAGAGTGTACGTGCCTTTACACGACGATTCTTATTTTGAGGAATTGTATATGCGGGAATTACATGATCTTCGTCCGGTTGTTGAACGATCCCAAGATTTCCTGCGCATCGGAGGATTTGTTGTTGAAAAGCTGCTGGCCGAAAATAGCATCCTTGCTCCCGTCGTTTATATTCGACCTTCGTATGCATGTGACGAGCCAACTTTTTTGCACATTCTTCGACATGAAGATTCACATGCATTTAGCATGGGATTTATGCCTCCTGAAAAATTGTATGGCTATTGGCCGTATGATGATGGCGAGGGAGAAGTATTAGTAAGAGATTTGGCTGATGAATTTATTGCAAATATTGAATCGGATGAGCTGTTACAAATTTCGCATAAACCTTCGGTGTATGTTTGCGGTACTCAGTACGGTTTTCAACGCTATAAAAAAATGTGTTCTGCAACAATTAATATTGTCACGGAAGCACGTGAGAGAATACACCATCCGTATGACTTGGCAAATCTTCTGCGCATAATTCCTGTGCAAACAATTGAAAAGGTTTTACCGAACGTTGTTTTTTATTATCAACAAAAAGAATACAATAAACTTCGTGATGGCATTCCTATTCCTTTTTTTCACGATAAATAATTTTAGATATAAAATAAAAAGAAAAAACTATCTAAATCGTTCAACGATTACCAGCAATACGCTTAAGAGCGTTAATACGACGACAATCCAGCCTGCAGTTTGCGCGATTAATCTGCCCCCTAACCACCATGGTAATGATAACGGACCATCGATCATACCGAAGCCAACAGATAATGATACAATGATTCCGGTTAACCAAACTGCAAGACTTATTAACAATGCAATGGTTTGACCGCCTTGTTGTCTTTGAGAAACTGATTTTGATTTTTTTGCCATACGCCTCCTTTTTACATTTTAATAACAGAAATATTTTTTATAAATGTTTCGTTAAGCATTATGTTTTTAAAGCTTGGCTTTTTTGATATATATCTTAGTTATAAGACTATATCCATTCGTGTGGTGAGAAGAAAACAAGCTCATTACATTAGTGATGAATAGAATATAAGCTCATTACCTATGGTGATGAGGAGATAGCCCCTTTCGTCTAGTGGTCAAGGACTCAGCCTTCTCAAGGCTGCGACCCGGGTTCGAATCCCGGAGGGGGCATTCACACATAAAAACGCCAACCCCTATGCGGGGCATTGCACTTATAGTCCAACAACTAAGTTCTTCGATTTTTTTGTTGTTTGACTTATTAGGAAACCAATGTAGCCGCCGAAAGATTAAATTGGTTTACTATATCCCCCACCACCCCCTCGCGGGGATTTGCACATTGATATTTCACATCTCGGTAAGGGGGTTGATGTCTTAGCATAATTCTTAAAAAAGCAAGAAACTTTCAAAAGATATGACAGAAGACCTAAAAGAGTTTGATAAATTGATAAGGGAAAAAATAATTTCAGATGTAGATACTATGTTAAAAGAATCTAAAAATATTACAGAAAAAATTCCTGACATCAAAGAGAGACATGAAAAGGTTGTTAATGCTAGAGGAAATGTAATTGAGGCTTCAGTAAAAGTTGAAATGGCTTTTGATGAACTTATAACAAAAACAGGTGGTGAAGATTTAGTTTTGGATGCTAAAAAGAAAGAGCTTCATTTAATTACAGGGGTAGTAAAAGAAGATGAAATTAGAGGTTCTAAAGGTCTTAGATTTAGTAAAAAAATTGAGATTTTAAAAAAGATTCTAAAAAAAATGGATGATGAGGCCACCTATAGAGAATATATCCAAAGCAAAGATTGGAAGAAGAAAAATAGTCATTTTGTGAGTCACTTTAAAAAATGTAGAAAGTGTGGGGGCACAGAACAATTGGACTCTTTTCATATTAGCTATGAAAATTTCGGCAAAGAAGAAGTTTCAGATGTTGAAGTTTTATGTTGGCATTGTCAACTTGGACATAAGTCTAAACCTATAGAACTTTCAAATATTCCTGAACCGCCTTTGTTAGCAGATTTAAAGAGATTTGTTGCATTAAGAAATATATTTGCACATGTTCCAGCAAGTTGGTTTGCAAAAGAGTTAGAATTTGATGCTAATCCTCGCTATGAACATTATTTTGAGCTTGACCCTAAATGGAAGAGTATACCCGTGGCTATTAATGAATTTATGAGTCTGCAAAAAGAAATATTAAATCTTATCACGGTTTATATCAAATCTGTTGTATTGAAAAGAGAGCTATTTTCAAATATTTTATTGGGAAAAAGTTACAAAGACATATTAGAAGAAACTGAAAAATATAATAAATCTCAAAAGAACAAGAAAACTTATTAAATAGGACTACTTTGATAATAACATGGAGAGGTACGAAATGGTTAAAGAAATTAAAGGAGATGCTATTAAGCTTCATGAAATGATTAAAAGCAATAAGATTGGCCATTTAATTAAAACTTTAGATAGGCTGGGAAGACTAGATTCTCAATTTGATAAAAAACCCTTATTGGATCTTCTAACACATGAAAATGAAAAAGTTAGATTTTTAGCTATAAAGAATCTCGCCAAATTTGAAGATTTGTCATTATTGGAAACTTATATGAATTTAATAAAAAATGATGAAAGCTCAGGTGTTAGAAGAGAAGCAGTTTCAGCTATTGGTCGTCTAAGAAATCCAATAACAAAAGATATATTAATTTCTTATCTAAAAGACTCGGATCCAGAAGTTGTACTACAAGCAATAAGAGGCCTTTTAGTTTTTAGAGAAGACATAGAAATAAAAAAAAAGTTAGTTAAGTTAGAAAATCATCCCAATGAAATAATCCAAGAAGTCATCAAAAAAGAATTTGAAATGAACCATTATAATGGTAACGGTATCGATCATTCTAAATCTCCAAATTTTATGAAAAATGCTGTTGTTCATGGTGATGTTAGAGATATATTAAAATTCGTTCCTGACGAATCAATTCATCTAACTTTTACGTCACCGCCATATTATAATGCAAGAGATTATTCTATTTACTCAAGCTATAAAGAGTATTTAGAGTTTTTAGAAGAAGTCTTTAAAGAAGTTTATAGGGTAACAAAAGAAGGAAGATTTTTTATTCTGAACACATCTCCAATAATTATACCTCGTGCTGGCAGACAATATTCTAGTAAAAGATATCCTATTCCTTATGATATTCACCCACTTCTTGTAAAGATGAGATGGGAATTCATTGATGATATTATTTGGTTAAAACCAGAAGCTAGTGTTAAAAACAGAAATGCTGGATTCTTACAACATAGAAAGCCTCTTGCATACAAACCAAATCCATGCACAGAGATCGTAATGGTATACAGAAAAAAAACAGACAAATTAATAGATTGGAACATTAAACAATATGATTTTGGAATAGTAGAAGAAAGTAAGATCAATGGAGATTTTGAGTCTTCAAATGTTTGGAAAATTGATCCTGTATTTGATAAAACCCATAGTGCGGTTTTTCCTTTAGAACTTTGCAATAAAGTAATAAAGTTTTATTCTTTCAAAGGAGATTTAGTATTTGATCCTTTTGCAGGAAGTGGTACCTTGGGAAAAGCCGCTTTAAATTTAGATAGACACTTTTTTTTGACTGAAAAAGAAAAAAAATATATCGAGCGAATTAAAGAGAATTTTAATCAATCAAAAATATTTTCTCAGAATAAATTTATACCTAAGTTTTTAAGCTTAGATAATTTCAAGGATTTGAATAAAAAATGACCTTCACTTTAACAGAACAAGTTGCGCAGAAGATAATCAAAAAGCTTATTGAAGGAGAGGACTATCGTATTGAAGTTGTTGCTTTAATAAATGCTCAATTTCTTCAATATATTATAGACTTCTTTAAAAGAATCGTAGAAGCCAAGCTTAGAAACAAAGATATTACTGTTGATTGGTACAAAAAAGAATTTCTTAACGATAAACTATCGGCAGAAGAAATCGCAATTAACTCTGGTTTGAATAGAAAAACAATTTCAAATATGTATAACTCTGCTACGAAAGATGTAGTAATTGAAGCTTCAAATGAGCATTACGAAGAATTATACAACGCCATTCAAAATTTAGTAGATAATGAGAAAGATTTAGAGATAAAATTAACACTCAAATTTAATGGAGTAAGTGTTGACTTAAATGTAAGCGAAAGTTTAATTGTGATAAATACTCTGGCTGTTAAAAGAGCAGCTTTAAGAGGGGGATTGTGGAGTACTGCGGGAAAAAGAGTTGAGAAGCCATTAATGTTAACTTTGTGTAAATTATATTCTGTTCCACAAAAAAATTATAGTATCAAAGTTAAAGGTGAACCTATAAATGATGTTGATTTTGAGAGAGAAATTGATTTTTATCTAGTTAGAGAAAAAGAGAATTATAAATGCGAAGTTAAATTAATGGGTAAAGGAAATCCAGAAAGCGCAGATGCTGTTATTGCAAGAGAGAGTAAAGTTTTTGTTGCAGACAAATTATCTGAAACAAATAAGAAGCAATTGAACAGTTTGAAAGTAGAGTGGGTTGAGCTCAGAGACAAAGAGGGATATAGAAGATTTAATAAAGTACTTGAGAATTTAAAAATTCCTCATCAAAACTTTAAAGGTAATATAAACTCTGCTTTAAAAAATGTTTTTCAAGAGATTTTCAATGATAAAAATAGGAAAGAAAAATGACACTAGAATCATATTCGCAAAAGCGGAGGAAAAACAAGAAGATACTTGAAGTTTCCAAAATCGCTTAAAGGGCAAATCCCGCGCGGGGCATGGAATCAAATTTGAATCCTCACATGGGCATTTCCCAAAATAAGACAAATGACCACCCCCGGTCGGGGCATGATAAAACAGACAATATATACATTTTGTTTAAGGATTAAAGATGAGCGAGATTTGTAAAGCTTGTAAAGAAGAATTTGAGTCTGGAATATGGATGTGTCCACAGTTTAACGATGAAAAAGTTTTATTATTTTGCTCTCAGAAATGTAAGAATGCATATATCAAGATGAAACTGAGGAGGATAAAGTCAAATTATCCAAAATATTACAAAAAATTAATAAATAAAAAAATAAAATAATGAGAATCTATTTTTTCGATATTCAATGGAAGAAATAAAAATAAAAGAAATCAGCAAAGGAGAAGCTGCGACAATACACGAAGAATTAGTAGATTTTAACCCTGAAAGATGTTTGGCTTGCGGTAATGAAAACAATATTGTTCAAAGATTTTTTCTTATAAATGTTTTGGTAAGCATTATGTTTTTAAAGCTCGGCTTTTTTGATATCTTAGTAATAGAATTATTTTAATTCGTGTGATGAATAGAATATAAGCTCATTACCTATGGTGATGAGGAGATAGCCCCTTTCGTCTAGTGGTCAAGGACTCAGCCTTCTCAAGGCTGCGACCCGGGTTCGAATCCCGGAGGGGGCATGATGCTATCATGGCATAAACAAGGGATGGTGGCTTAAGCTTTAAAAAAGAAAAGCTTACCATCCAACGTGACAAAGATAGACCCATACAAACACAAAGAGAGATATTTGAACTGGAAGGAAAATACAAAAGATAGAATTCCTTCGGTAAGCAAAGCTAATTCTGAAGTCATAAAAAGATATTTGCACGACATGGAATAACGTGAGTTCTAAAGATTTTTATAAGTTAGAAATAGGAAGCGGAGCTAACAGATACACGCTATAAGACATTTTTGAATAGTTTTTTATAATTAAGAAGCGTGGATTATGTTATAGTATAGAAATGTTTAAATAGTAATGTGATTAAATTAATACAAATAATCACAATAAATCACAAAAGAGGTAAAATGGCGACGGTAAGAATCGATGATAAACTTTTGAAGAATATAAAGGAATGGATAGAGGAAAATGGCAATAAATACGAATGCCCGACAGTGACGTCATTCATTAATCATGCGATTTATAAAAAATTGAAGGATGTAAATGGAAAAAAAGGTGATAAAAAATGACAATAAATTTTTTTCAGGAGGTTATTGGAAAAGAGAGGCAAATTACATTATTGGATAATACTCTAAATTTTAAGATCCAAAAAAAAGCAACTCTCAGTATTGAAGAGGTGCTTAAAAAATTGGAGATATTTCAAAATTCAATATTGAATAAGTTAGTAGGAAATAAAAATTATCTCAGAAATTTTAACCCTCCGAGTGAAGCGCTAGACGAAGAAAGCATAAATTTTATGTTGTTAAATAACGGAGATTATAACCTAGTAACACAAACACATAAATTAATAATCTCTAAAATAATCCGTGAAGTATTCTTTAGGGAATCTGAAATAAACAAAGAAGATTTACAAAAATTCTTTTTTTCTTTTAATGAAAAAAGCATAGATAAAGTTTCATTAGAACTAGATATGGGAAAAATATTGGAAGGGATTTCAGGAAAGGAGGTTTGTAAGATCTTAGAAAGATTTCACGAGCAGTATCTACAAACTAGATATTTGATTAGAGGAGGCTCATTAATTCGAGAACAATCTTCTGTAAATTATAAAGATAAAGGATCAGTTTATACTCCTGAAAAAATAACAAGGCAAATAACATATACAACTATAGACAACAAATTAAGACAAGGGGTCTTAGCTAAAGAAATTAAAATTCTCGATTTTGGTTGTGCAACTGGAAGATTTTTAATTCAAGCATTAAACTACTTAAAGGAAAAGAAAAATCTCAACCCAAGAGAAATATTAGAAAATAACTTATGGGGCGTTGATATTGACGAAGTTGCTTTAGATATTCTTAGAATTAAATTATACAATTCATTAGAGGAACCTACAATTAAAGATTTGGAGTTAATCAGAAAAAAGATAATAAAGAAAAATGCTTTAATGCCTGAGATTAACAGTTCAGAAGGAGAAATAAAAGATAATAGATTTGATGTTGTGATTTCTAATCCACCTTATTTTCTTCTTAAAATAAATAATAATTGTTCTCATGATAAAGATACAAAAGAGTATTATGAAATATTGAAAAAAAGGATTAAGAACGAAACAGATTATTTCAGAAAAAGTGGAAGATTTACTTATTCTATTGAAGGTATGTTAAATTATTACAAATTGTCTATTGAAGCGATAATTAAATTATGTAAATATTATGGTGAAATTGGGATTATTTGTCCGTCCACATTGTTTGCAGATTTAAGCTCTAAAAAATTAAGAAAACATGTAATTCTAGAAAACAAACTAAGAGCTATAGAATATTTTCCTGAGTCTAAAAAAATATTTGATAATGTATCTCAATCAACAGTAATATTTTATATGCAAAAAGGAGCAGAAACAAATTTTATTAATATCTCTATTGAAGATGAAGCCTTTGAGATATCTTTAGAACTAATCAAAAAAGCGTTTGGAGAGAATTATGAAATTCCTTATATTGATAAAGCAGGTTGGTCAATATTAGATAAAATATCTAATCAAAGAAAATTAAAAGATATATCAACGATTAAAAATAAAAGAGGAGAACTAGACTTAACTTTATTCAAGAAGTTTATTACTAAGGAAAACACAGGCATGAGATTGGTTAGAGGCAATATGATTAAAGAAGACAAAATTGTCGATACCAATAATGAATTTGTTATCAATGAGTTTCTCGATAGAAAATCTGAGGATTTTTTGAGAAACGATTTTCAAGGAAAGAGATTAGTGTGTCAACAAATATCAAATGTGGACATTAAAAAAAGATTAAAGTTTGCAGTATCGGAAAAAAATGATGTTCTTGCCAATTCATGCAATTATCTTTTTGTTCCAGAAAAAGATATAGACAAACTAAAAGGCGTTCTAAATTCTTACCTATTAAATTGGAGATTTAAGATAACTAGTAGTAATAATCATATAAATAACTATGAACTAAGCGAGCTTCCTGTTATTGACTTAGAAAAAATTAAAGAAAATGTTGAAGATTCGGTTCTGTCTAAGAATGTGAATATTTGCAGGGTTTACGGATTAGATGAAAATGAAATCGCTTATATACTAAAGCCCCACTTTAACCATAATGAAATTGTGGAGGCTTTAAAGAATGAAAATATATAATCACATGGCTCCTGGTTTTAGCGAGTTAGAATGGAGTATGGTCAAACACATTCCTCCTGGAGGAAATTGGCAAAATATACCTGTTTCTGTTCCTTCCAAAAGATTAGAGCAGATTAGAAGAGGGGGAGGTAGAACTACTTATTATGGAAGATTAAGAAAAGATAAGCCTAGCTATACTATTTCTACATATTTTAATAGAATTGGTAATGGGTGTCATATACACCCTGAGCAAAATAGATTAATCTCAATAAGGGAAGCGGCAAGGTTGCAATCATTCAAAGATTCTTTTGTTTTTCACACATCTAAAGCCTCAATTTACAAACAAATAGGAAATGCTGTTCCGCCTATTCTGGCAAGAGCCATCGCGGAGTTAATTGAAAAACATCTGGAAAAGAAAAACTTTGTAGATTTATTTGCTGGGGCTGGAGGAATGTCTGAGGGATTCTTAATGCAAGGGTTTCAAATATTAGGCGCTATTGAGATAGATAAAAACTTTTTTGAAACATTTCTAAAGAATCATAAAAATGGCAATGGTGGAGATTATTTTATTAATGGTGATATAACCTCTGATGAAAATAAAAATGAGTTAATTAATATAAAAAACAAACAGAAGGTTGGTGTAGTAGTCGGGGGGCCTCCCTGTCAGGGATTCTCTACGGCTGGATGGAGAAATCCAGAAGACAAAAGAAATCAATTATTTAATGATTTTGTTGATATTGTCAAGAATATAAGGCCTGAATTCTTTGTTATGGAAAATGTTCCAGGTATACTCTCAATGAGGAAGGGCGAAGCTGTTAAAGAAATAATTCAAAGCTTTGAAGAAATAGGTTATCATGTAAATTCTCCAATAAAACTTAAGGCTGAAGAGTTTGGTGTTCCCCAAAAGAGAAGAAGAGTGTTTATAATTGGGTCATTAAAAAAAATAACTTTGAATGAGATTAAACCTCTCTTTTCTGAAGAAGACAAAAATTTACCTAAACCTATTACAGTTGAGGAAGCAATTGGAAGCTTGCCACCGTTAGAAGCTAATGAAGGAGAATTTGAAATCGAAACAGACTACTTTCCTAAATCCCCTTATGAGAAATTTATGGCTGGAGAAATTGACTTTAAGATCTTTTATAATCTTCAAAAGAATTTAGAGATTGCCTCATCTGATAGCAATTTAATAACAGTTAACAATTCTTCGTAAGCATCTTCATTCTTCCCTTCATCAAGAAGTTTTAGAACTTTCTTTATTCCATCTTTTATTTCTGGGTTGTCTAAGTCTTTAACTCTCCTATTCTCTTTTTTCATATAATCATCTAAACTTTCTAATGGGATTCTGATATACCTTTCTGCGTTTTTTTGTTTGTTTTTGCTATCTAAGGGTTTCTTAATAATTACTAATTCATTAAGCTTGAGGGGATGAAAATTTTCAAACTTATAATCGAAATAAGAATAATCTGGTTTTAATAATGATTTAAGAAAGTCTATATAACCATGCTCTTTTATTATAGATAGTACTGTTAAGATATTGTGAAGATTTAATCTCATGACTTTACTCAACTTTAAAGCATCTTCTTCATTTTCTATTTGGTTCTTTAATTTATCCCAAATATATTGTGAGTGCCATGAAATTACATTCTCTTTGTTTTCTTCATCCGTCAGAAGAATCTTAACATCTTCTAAAGTTATTCTATTATTTTTTCCACTATTGCATGATTTACATAAAGGATTAAATTTAGGTCTGTGAGTAAAACCCAATGAAATTGGCCCTATGTGGTCAGCCGTCATTTTTCTAATTTTTCCACAGAAAGGACAAGGAACTTTTTCTTTGAATCTTCCAAATTCTCCCATGATTCTATTAGATAAATTCCAATCTCCCTCTGCCCAATTCTCATAAGCACGCCTATCTTGACTATATCTTGCTAAATTTGAAGAGTGTCTTCCTGTATCTTCTTTGCTTCTGCAACAAGCATTATAAGTATGAAATCCATCCAATCTGTCAGGAGGATTACTCATAACTCCTGGGCTTAATCTTGTTTTACAATTTTCAAAAACGTAGCTTAAAATAGCTTTTTCTTTATCCTTTATTTTTTGGGGTATCTCAAATACTTTCCTAAAAATTTCAAAAACTTTTTTGCCTTTCTTCTTTTTCAGAATCTTAAAGATTTCAATGATCGTTTTATCATAACTTTCAAACTTTTGTTTAGATATTTTCTTTATACGCCTTAATGTATTTTTATTTGGATACACATAAAAAATACTCAATTTCCTACCACAGATTTGGCAAGGCTTTAATCCATATAATTTCTTAGGATGAATCGCCCTAGCAACTTCAGCCCTGTTAGGAAGTTTCATTTTTCTGACCTTGTCATCCCACCATTTTGCACGTTTTTTACCTAATTCACTATTTCCACTTACTATCCATTTTATTTTTCCTTTTCCGTCTGTAAGTTCTGGCATACCCTTATAGTTTGGATGTCCTATAATGAATTTCATATATTTTCTAAAGTCACCATGCCATCTTCTTGTTTCCCTCGCCATTAAAAAACCAAGAATTTGTTGTTTATAGGGTTTTGCCTTAATCTTGCTATATCCAAAAGGTTTTATTAACTGAAATTTCCTTTACCACATAAGATGACAGAACAAAAACCCCTAAAACTCTCGCCCTCAGCAATAAACTTAATGTTAGAATGTCCTAGATGTTTCTGGCTGGAAAAACATAAGGTTTGGAAAAGGCCTTCTGGAATTTTTCCAAGTCTCCCAAGTGGAATGGATAAAGTCTTAAAAGAACACTTTGACAAATTTATGGAAAAAGGAGAATTGCCTCCTGAAATAAGAGAGTATGGAATCGGAAACGGCTATAAATTATTTAATGATAAAGCAAAATTAGAAATTTGGAGAAACAACAGAAAAGGAATACAATACAAAGATAAGACCTCTGGAATTTTACTAATGGGAGCAGTTGACAACATTTTATCAAAGGGCAAAAAGTTAATTGTTTTAGATTACAAAACAAGAGGCTATCCCCTAAAAGAAGATACTCACGAACATTATCAAGCTCAGATGGATATTTACAATTTCTTATTAAGAAAAAATGGTTATGCTACTGAAGATTACACTTATTTGCTATTTTATTATCCTAGAGAAGTTAGTGAAACAGGGGAATTAATCTTTGATACAAAATTAATCAAGATGAAAACAAACGCCAAGAAAGGTGGAGAATATTTCAAAGATGCGATTAAGCTATTAGAGAGAGATTGTCCTAAGAAGGGTTGTGAGTGGTGTGAGAAGGTTTGATTATAACAAATTATATAAATATCTTAATTTTAGATAAATCATGGGAAAATATACCAATATTAAATCAAATTTTTTGAAAGAAAAAATAAAGAATATTAATTGGAAGAATAAGGATGAAAGGGAAAAAATAGATGGTTTAATCTTTGTCGAGAATATAATTTTAGGAAAAGAAAGATTAAGTTGGGCAAGTAGTTTTAAATGGAATGCGTTAAAGAACACTAAAGAGCTTAAGACTATTTATCGGGAATTAAAACCTGAAGAATTTGCTCAAATTAAAAAAGATGAAGTCAAAGAAGCAGCTGAAGAGAAAAGGAAAGAATCGAAATTAGAGGAAGAAGAAAGATTAGAAGAGGAAAGAGATAGAAAAGATTGGGTTAAAGCTGGTGGAAATCTCTAAAAAGCTCATATACATCAACACAATAAAATTAATAAAGAATATTCACTACTGAAAGAGATGAAATTTCGAAGAACTAAATACAAAATCCATGATCCGGACACTCTAAGGTTAAAAAGAAGACTTCCAGGGTTCTCAAATCCGTTTATTAGGCTATCAAATGTGTATGGACCAGAAAAGTTTCAGCCAGGAGCACAAAAAGCAAAGAAACAACTTTCAAAACTGTTAAACAATGGAAAATGTCCAATACGCATTAAAGTAGATGCAAGAGACAGATATAACAGAGCTCTCGTTACTCTGAGTTGCAATAGAAGAAATGTAAATAAAGCAATGAGGAATTTAGGATATTAACATGAAAACATTCACAATAAACAATAACTACCGTCCCCCAAATATGCCACAATAGTGCTTCTTTCGGAGGGGGCATTTAATTTGTATGGGAAAAAAATCTGTTTATACTTTATAGAAAAAAATAATAACGCACACGCCGCTTCTAACTTTTTCTTTTTGTATAATTATTCAACTTTTATAACCTGAATATAATCCAGATATATACTTGTAGGGTTCCATTCGGGATTTACTATTTTGACAAATTCTACTTTTGTTCCATTGCAATTAATTATTCGCTTGTCTTTTCCACGGATACTGTCTACGTTACCGCAAAAAATCCACGAGTCAGGAAGATTGTCATCATTTTTATCTTCTCCGATAAGAATTTGAAGTGCAAGATAATTATTCTCGTAGTTTATAGGTGTTATCGTGATCTGTATAGTTCCGGTGTGACTCAAAAAAGATTGATTATGCTGTTTAAATGCGAACTGCATATTTGATTGTGGAGGCATCTCGCAATCGTCGATAAGTCCGTCGGCATTCCACCAATTATCAACATAATCATCGCTGAGATATGGCGCATTGTTGCAATATTTTTTGTCTGTTCCATGTTTAAGCAATAATCTATTTATGGGAACGTCTTCGCATATACCTTCATAATTGCAGAGGTTAACTGTTTCATCACTAGGTGCTATTATTTTATCGACTTGAATATATCTGCAGTTATCATTTGTACAGATTTCGTATTGGTACGTTTTTTGTTCTTTTTTATATTGCTTTACTTGAATATTAAATATAGCTAATCCAATAACAATAATTAGAATGATACCAATAAACAGATCAATAATACTATCTTTTTTCATAGGTAAATTAAGATTTACGTGTATAAAAATATGCTATATTAATTTTTTAAAGAGAATTACACGACAGAAAAATTTAAATTTTTTATAGCTTTTATAAAATATAGAAATAAGACAAATGAAATAGATAGTTAGTATTATTTTTTAGTAGTTACACAATAGAAAGTTTTATAAATCGTGCTTTTTAGTATTTTATACGATGAAAAAGAAATTGAGTATTTCTGTTGAAGAAAAAACGATTGAGATAATTGAAAATTTAATCAAAAATAGTCGGTTTAGAAACAAAAGTCATGTTGTTGAATTAGCACTTGAGAAATTAATGGAGGAAGAAAATGAAAGAAGCTAAACAAAACTTTGATGATTTGGTTGCTAGAATAGAAAACGGAAAAAAAGTTTCATTCGGAGAAATGGAACAAGTGTATGCACGGGCATTTTTAGAAAGATTCTTAGAAAAAATATCTACAGATACTTCCAATGAAAAAATTCAACAATTCTATAGAAGTAATATTGTTGATCCTGATGAAGCAGAGGATTATCGAGAAAGAGAGGGTGAAGAAATGTCATTATCTCTACATCAATTAACTGCATATTCACTTGAATTAGTAAGTACCATGAGCGGAGTTCTTGGAATACGTGCTACGGCACAACAATTATCCCCTTTTATTGAAAAAGCTTTGAGAGAAAGAAATTGGGAATTATTAGAGAAGGTACTCGCTTTATCCGAAGAAGGAAGAATGGGAACTGATGTAATAGAAAAAGTGGCGCTTGAACAGTTAGTAAATAATCGAAAAGAGTTCTATCCGGAATTAAAACAACGTTTTGGAAATTTTCAGTTTAACCAAGATAAAATTAACGACGTTTATCACAATGCAGTAAGGACTCATAATACAAATCTTTTAAAGAGATTAAATACTGAAACCGGATTTTCAGTTCCTTCAGAATATATACAAGAAGAATGTGAGCTGATTCTTGAAAATCCCTCCTTCGTTGGAACAAAATTTGCCCTTATTGAGGAATTAACAGGATCTTCAGGATATAAGCCTGTTAAAACAAAAAGGATAAAAAAAGGATTAATAGATCATTTTCAGCGAAATTCCCTAGATCAAGTAGAATTAGATTCTGCTATTAGAATTTTCGACATTACAACTGATGAAAAAATTTCTTCAACACTACAACAGATTTTTTTAGAGAAGAGTGAGTTAAATTTATTTAAAAATCTATATGAACAATCAGGACAAAAATTGAACGAGTCAAAAATAAGAGTAGGCTACAAGATGTTATCAAATAAAGGTCAACTAGATGAGATTTACCAGGTGATTATGATTACCGGTGCCAGTCCTCAAAAACAGATAGTAAAAAAAGTATACTCCCAGTTATTGGAAAAAAATAAATTAAGAGAGATAGATCAACTAGCTGAAAAAATAAAGGTTGAACCAGTATATGATCAGGACATTGCAAATAAAAGGCTTAGCGAAGTGTCTGGTCGATTGGGAAGAGCTTATGAGCTTGGAGATTTTAGGAATTTAGTGAATGTTGTAAAAAGAGGAAAAGGCGATATTCTGCCACAATATGTTCATGAAGCTGCAAAAAATCGTTTAGAAACATATAAAATATCTCCGAATAACGGTAATTTTAACGACTGCGTTAGACTCATCGATGAACTCTATCAAGATATAGGTTTAAAACCTTCTCAAGAGGTAACTGCAGCTAAAATTTCTGGATTAACGTCAGAATTATATTGCAATCTAAATAATTTAGAAGAAAATTATTCTAAGGAGATATAATGATAAGCCCTTTACAACTAACACGAGGAAAAAATTTATCTGAATATAAAAAATTCAGACGGGAATTTCATGATCTTATTCGAGCATATGCAACTCAAATAGATGAGATTAGAAAAGAAAATAGTGATTATACTGTTGAAGGGAATTTTTATATAGAGTCGATTTATTCAAAGGGACTTGAGTTATTATTAGTTGAGGCATCACAAGATGAGAAAACATTTGTTCCTATTACAAAACTTACTGAAGTTACTGGTATACAGCCTTCTCAAAGTGCATGGGAAACCGCTTTAACTCGTCATATACGAGCAACGACAGTTATTCCAGAAAATGCAGCATCAATACTTCCCACAATTGAGAAAAAAACAGGATTACGAGTTGAAGATGTTGAAGCAATGAGAGATCATGTTTCTTATGAATTAACTGACGGGGGAAATATTGAACGCTCATTGACTTATCTTGTTGCCTTAACTCGCGAAGGAGAATTTTCTGACGGAACAAACCGAGTATTGAAATCAGGTTGCATTGAATCATTAAGCAATGGAGATTTTGTTCAGTATGACGCCTCTAAGAAATTTCTCCCTCAAAAAGCAATTGATTTGCCTCCCTTTGATAAAGATAAAGTACAATCTAATGCGGTGCAATGGGGACAAAAAGGAGAGTTCTGGAAAATAAAAGCTTTGAACAATAGAGTTGGGAATATATTTACTGAGAATGATGCAAAAAATTTGGGAGTTTATTTTTTGGGAGGATTTGATATAAGTAAATATGATGAATTAAAAAAAGAATTTTCTTTTGTTGATTTTGATGATGTTGATAAAGAAAAAATAAGAAAAGCAGCTATTAATTATCTTACCAAAAATCCTCAACATTATAACCGAATTTCTTCTATTAACGAAAGAACTCAATCCCTTATTACTGCAACTCCCATAGAATTAAAAGATATTGTCTCGACTTATTTTGAAAAAGATTGGTCACGACAAGACCCTCGCCATTTTGCAGAAGCATTACATCAACAACTCGACCCTGTACAAATACAAGAACGATATGGAGTTTTATTAAAAAAATATCTGAGTAAAGCGGGGAAATATGAAGATAAATCTGAGGCACAGCAATTGCAGAAAAATACTTCCGTACCTTTATCTGATGAAGTCGTAAGTGAATTAACCCGTCATAAAAGACATGCTGAGATGATCACAATATTGGATGCTTGTCAATCACTTGGTTACGAACTGGGCGAAAAAATCGTGAACGATATAGCAAGAAGTCTGTATATTGCCGACGAAAGTGATGACATGAAGCGATTAAGTCATTTCAAACAAAAGCCAACTCCTCACGCATTAGAGGAAATGGTAAAAACGGTTAGAAAAGAGCCTAAAGAAAAAGTAAAATGGGCTCATACATTAAAAAGTCTATTTTCATTTCAAGTGTCTACAGCGCGGTGCGAGGAAATCTATAGAGAATTAATTGACACAGATGAACCTGCGTATGATTCAATTAGTAGCTTAAGGAATGCTACTAATTCTGTGCCTCCTATTGATGTCTCAGAAAAAATTGTTGCACAATCAATGGCACGATATAATCACGGATTAGAAGAAAGAACGAACACTTATTGTATCGATTCTCTTGTCCAGAGTCTTACTCACTATAATAATATAGAGATTTCTCAAAATCAAAAAGATACACTTCGATCATATCTTGCTGGAAAAGCGCGTTATTCAATTGAAAATTTTGCACAAGGATTAGAAAGAGCAAAACAACTGTATAATTATTCACCTTCTTTTTCTGAAGACGAACAAAAAACAATTTTGGATATCCTAAATCGACAAGTTGCACATTCTTCATATTCCTCTCTAAAAAAAAGAGGATATATTATGGATAAGACAAAGATTATCGCACCATTAATTGGAGATGATGTACGTCAAGAAGCAAATCAAAAATTAACAGAATTGGTAACAAGAAAAAGCGTATATCAAGCACTCGTATATGCGGAAGCAACAGGAGCAACTCCAACACTGTCGTCGGAACAATATTCAGATTTGCAAAATGAATTTAAATCGCAAGAGCATAGATTTCCAAAATATAAATTAAGAGATTTTAATGGACTAATGACTTCATGGAAACCACAAATAGGAGGCACTGAACAATGCCTGGCTTAGGAATGAATTTAGGGATGCATCAAGCTCAAAGAATAGAACAACGGCAAGCTTTAGTGCAACAACAAGTTATGTTACATCCTGGTGAAGCTGTTGAACAATTCAGAACTGATGAAGAAAAGAAACAAGTTTCTCAGTATGAAATATTAAAACAATTGCAAGCGCTCTTAGAAAAAGGAGAATATTTTGATCCAGAGCATTTTAGCTTAGAAATTAATAGGGAGATTTTTGGGCATCCTCTTGAAGCACGATTAGGAAATTTTGGAAGAGATATAGAAGAAATCGTTCGATTTTACGGAGGAAGTGAAACTTTTGCACAAAGTGCAATTGCTTTATTAGGATCTCAGAAAGATGAAAGAAAAGATATACCCGGTCAAATTGTACATTCATGGAAAGTCATGAAGTCTTCTCCTTATTTTGAAGGAGAAAAAAAGAATAAAAAAATCCTAGAATTAATCCAACATTTAAAAGAAAAAGAGGCGGATATTGCCCAGGGATTGGCTATCATTTCACAATCTGCTGAAATAACAAAACAAAAAGAAATTGTTGATACTTCATTAAAAAAGGTTGAGGCTTATGCACAACAAGATATACGCATTATTCCCTTTGCTCATTCAGTAGTATTTCCTTTGTGGAAAGCAATTGGTACGAGAAACGAACAAGTGACTAATGAAGATGCTGATTCATTGTATACTCAAATTGTTGATAATCTTTATATGTTAGATAGAGATTTGCGAGTAACGAACATAGAAAATATTGCCGAGGCAGTAAGAAAAAATGGATTATCTCAGTTACTTACTGAAAGCAGATTACCATTACCTTTGCAAGTTTACGTAAATCAATTAGTAAGTGATCCTGAAAATCGAAATAAAATTATTCAGATTTGTAATGATGTCGATTTCCATCAAGGACGTGAATTAAAAAGAAAAATATATAGAGGGTTTGCATCTTTAGAAGAACTTGCTCATAATGAGAGTATTTTGGTACATATTACCAATAATGTGCAAGGATCAAAAAGTTTTGGCAGTGTATTAGGCGCATTAAGTTTAGTTTCTCATGATCCTGATTTTGTATACCCCTTTGATTTGCAAAGTGAAAAAGATATTGTAAGAAATCTCAGATTACAACTTACTGATAAAAGTCTAAAAAGACTTAATTTAGGTGATGCTACATTAGAAAAATATATTACTCGATTAGAATCCGATGAAAGATTTGAAGGAATTGGAAAAATAATAACAACACTTGCAGGCTATTCACATTTTCAAAATGAAGAGCAGATTAGTTTATTGCGAGAAATTGTTGGTGTAGAATTAGATGGAAAATTTTTAGAATGGCGATACTCACATGATAAAGCAAAACAACAATTAGCAGTTCTTGATGATAAAATAGATTCTTGGAGAAAAAATTCAAAAGTTAGTCGATTAATTGGAGAGCTTGATGCCTTGAAATCTCATATAGATTCTATAAAAAATATTGCACCAAAATTAATTGAAACATATAAGGGTCATTATGAAGAAGATCTTGAAGATGAAGCAAAGATAAGAAAGCACATTGAAGAGAATGAACAAAAGTTAAAAAAAGGGACATTGCAAAAACATGAACAAAAAGAATTAGGATTTAGAACAGCTTTACTCAGAGAACAACGTGCCTATATTGAAATTATTCAAGGATTGCAAACGCTTACAATAGATAATTATCAAGCAATGTTACAACAAGCTGATAATCTTGCAAAAAAAAGATCAAAAAATCCATTGTATAATAATGCAATCTGGATAAAAGAAGTTCTTGACCAACCTGTTTATCGAGAGGCAAGAAAAATCTCAGTTATTGAAACCGATGATTTAGAAGCATTATTGCGTATGGGAGAAAAACCCATTCCTCATTGTCAAGATTGGAGAGCTAATAGCACTCTTAACGAATCTTTACTTAGTTTCGCTGCTGATGCAAATAAAAAATTATATCATGTTGTCAATGGAGATGATAAACCTGTTGGAATGAGTTTAGTCCGATTATTGGAATGGGATTGTGAACCAACATTATTAATTGAAAATTTATATGCAAACGAATGGAGTAACGATTATGGAATAGCCTTAGTGGGAAGTTTAGCAGATAAGGCCGCTTCTATAAATGCTGAAACTGGAAAATCAGTAAGACTTGCAGCCCCTTATAGTTCTGGTCATGCAGCCCATAACACAAATATTCAGGTAAAAGATGCGTTCGAAAAATTTAGTGATCAATATAAAGTGTACATTCACGAAGGAAGAATAAATATAACTCCTCCTTTAAGTAAAAATACCGACGAATATTGGGATTGTGGCATTGGAAAAATAAAAAGCGGAAGGTCTGTGAAAATAGATGTTCACTATATTACTTTTGGAGAAGAGTAATATTACGCAACTGCAACTTCTAGTTTTTTCTTTTTTGGTTTTGGTGTTGGCATTTGTATTTGCGGCTTGCTTAATCGTTCAACTAATTGATACGCACGATATTCTGCTGATTCGCGTGCACTAACTTCACTTGATTGTGATTCGACTTTCATTCCAAGATTGTACGGACCGTTTGTTGTGTATATTGCATTGTTGGATCTTTTAACTACAAAGCCGCCTACAAGATTTTTTCCTAAACCAGAGAAGTCTGTGTTATAATCACCGTGATACACAAAAAACCCAACGCGATCCATGCCGTTTTCTTTTAATTCAACTTTTTTAACATGATAATCCATAGTATGCTATCGGCAGCTTGCTATATGAGTATTTTCTGAAAATTTTTTGTTGTTTTTTCTGAGAGAGAGTATTTTTTGGACTGCGTTGTGATTACTTTGGGAGTATCAGAGATGCACGTTAAAGTTTATTATGTCCGAAATGAAAACCATATCATTTATGATATGGTCGTAACATTAAGTTTTCATTTCGGAGCATCCAAAAAACCCGAACAAACCACACCCTTTAGAGTGTGGTAAAACACCAGGTTTTTTTGATATTGTCTTAACTTATTGGTTTAAAATTCGTTTGATCAATTAATTTTGAATGATATTTCATTTTTGTATCAGGTGTTCCATCGGAATGGTATAGTTGTACTGTTAAAGGGAATCTCCTTTCTATTTCACGAATAGAATCAAGTGCTTTATTATATAGACGAGTGTTCGCTTCTTGGACTTGTTCTAATTCTACTATTCCGAAGACGCGAGGGTCTAATTGATTTATTGGGGCTATATCTTTATAATTGGGAAATGTTTGGAGAAGAAAATGATTATCTAAAACTCTTGCCCAAAATTTAGCTTCGTATCTTAATGGGGTTCCTACAATTTCTTTAGGCCATCGATACTCTCCGCTCTTAACTGGGGTTGGCTCGTGCCATTCTAGTAAAAACTGATGAGGAAATTTTTTCTCTGTTGAAGCTTCCATAGTAAAATAAATCTTTAATTCTTGGAAAAAAATATCTTGCTGTAATTCATTTAACGATTTTACTACCATGATTAATTAAAGTTTTCATAACTTAATAAATCTTTCTATCGTAATTACTATTTAGGGGTTAATATATTTAAAATTTTAAAAATTTGTTGAACAAAAAAGATTTAAATCCACTTGAGTGCTCAAGTTATAGTAAGCCCTGTCGTCTAGCTGGTCAAGGATAACACGCTCTGGCCGTGTTGACCCAGGTTCGAATCCTGGCGGGGCTATTGGATTCGAACATCTAGAAATTTGGTCTAAATTTCTGTCTCCTCGTTTCTTACTGAACTTAAAGACACACACAGATTAAGATCCGCGGTGCCCCTGCGCTTACGTGCTACGGGAATCCTAGCGGAACTTTTTTTATAAACTTTAAGATACACCCAAAAGCTTATAAATAAAATTTTCAACGTATTCTTAAGAAAACAAGTTAATATACTAAACAATGAAGCGATCAAGCAGACGATGGAAGAAGAAACGACAGATGCGCTGGAAATGGCAGCGAAAGATACTGCGAAGAATCAAGCGTAAACGAAAGCAGCGAAAGGAAGGATAGATTAAATTATATTTGAGAGATTGTTATAAATAAATAAAATGATAAAAATTGAAGAAGAATCTACTGAATCTCTCCTTAAAAGAATTCAGACATCTAGAGATGAATCAGAAGTTAGAACTCTCGCAAGAACCCCAACCACTTTAGTGGTTGGATGAATTGCGTTCACCATCAATAAATATTTATTTCTAGAAAAATTATCCAAAGGGAGCTAGACAGCTAGCCCTTTGAAAACAGCAACTAATAGAGAGAACTAGCTCATTCTAAATAAACTTTGTGGTGCGCGCATGCGCGCGCCGCGCGGAGAAAAAATGTAAACACAATTAACCTTCAGCGGAAGCTCTGAAAAAATAAAAATAAACGCGTACAAATCCTACGGAAGTTCCGTCGGAAATAATCTGAAATCAATTCAGATAACGACTAAATATAGGCATCAAATGATGAAGCAGGATAAGTCAAAAATATTTTGCAGGGTTTCAATTGAAGAGGCATGCAAGCTGCACAAAATAGAAATCATTATTTTGAAAGTGTTGAACGAACATGCGCATTTGACTGTTGATTGTCCTCGGACAATTTCACAATCCTATTTGATGTGGATAATCAAAGGATTGTCATCGTACATTCTCTTTTGATTATGTCCCGCATTAAGAAAGCGATATCCTGACGGACATTTCTGGACAGAAGGATATTTTTGCGATGGTGCAGGAAATAGTAATTTTGCTCTGACCTGTCTGTACATAGAAAATCAAGAACTGCATCACAGAATAATTTCAAATTACTAAGGACGCCGTCCTCCGCTCGCAAGCGGATTTTTTGCTGCAGCAAAAAACCTTTAGGGGACGGAGGATGTCACATTTTTTTGAAAGACTGTATTGTATTAATTTTTGATCATAACAATCTTTATAAAATATTATTCTCATTGATAATCATGGATGAGGTTGATTCAAGCATTTGGACCGAAAAATATCGGCCGAAGAACTTCGAAGACGTTGTTGGGCAGGATGAGATTATTAAAAAAGTCAGGAATTTGACAAAGTCATTAAATATTCCGCATATGCTTTTTGCCGGGCCTCCTGGAACGGGAAAGTCCACGCTTGCTTTAATTACTGTTCGAGAGCTTTTTGGAAAAACCTGGCGCGATAATTATCTAGAATTAAATGCCAGTGATGAACGAGGGATTGATGTTGTTCGACAAAAGGTCAAGGATTTTGCTCGAACGAAGGCGTTGGGAAATGTACCGTTCAAAATTATTTTTCTTGATGAGGCAGATGCATTGACGAGAGAAGCGCAGCAAGCATTGCGACGAACGATGGAAAATTATACCTCGACGTGTCGATTTATCATGTCCTGCAACTACAGCAGTAAAGTCATTGATCCGATTCAATCACGCTGTTTAATTTTTCGCTTCAAATTGTTAGAAAAAAAAGACATCGAGAAACGCGTAAAAATTATAGCTGAGCAGGAAAAATTAGATATCAACGATGACGCTATAGAGGTTTTGTATGAAGTGAGCGAGGGCGATTTTCGACGTGTTATAAATCTTTTGCAGGCAAGCTCTTCTATTTCTCCGTCGATAACTGCTGAGCTCATTAATACTCTGTCTTCAAGCGCACGACCTTCAGATATTAAAGTCGTTTTGGAATATTCTTTGAGCGGTGATTTTTTGAAGGCCAAGGATAAACTGCTTGATATTATGCTGCGGGAATCGATTGCTGGGACAGATATAATAAAATCAATTCAAAAAGAAATTTGGAACTTGAATATTGAACCAGATTTAAAGGTTAGGCTGACGGAAAAAACAGGCGAGATTGAATTTCGCATGGTTGAAGGCAGTGACGAATTTATTCAACTGGAGGCATTGCTTGCTTCGTTTGTTTTGGCCGGCATGGGAAAATGATAACAAAGACTGTTGATAAAATAGGAAATAGGGGACTACTTACCAGCGTTGATATCAATGAATTTACTATACAATTGGTTACACATGCATGGGGAACCCGCGGAAATTATTTTGGAGAGTGCTACAATTTCTTTGTTTGGATTAATGATGAATTGTGCGATTATTCTCGATTTTTAACTGAAGAAGAAGCACAAAAATATTTTTTAAAAAAAGTTATCCTATTATCAAAAAAAAAGATCCCTCAAAATGATTTATTTTTGCGGTCTTTTGAAACTCCTGGAAGATTAAGAGCAGAATGCCTTCCCAAGTCGTTAATAAAAAATAAAAATTATCCTTTTCTTAAAAGAGAATTACGCGATTTGGGAATTAATCGATGCACCTATTTAGGATCGACTGATTGTGTTACCAAAATCAGCGGTCTTGCAAAAGTAACTATAACTGCATTGTCTTACGATTCTCGTCCTGACATTGGCGATTATACGTTTGGAAAATATTTAGTATTGGATGTGCTTCATGGGAATTCAGATTGAATTTAATCCGGATTTATGCTTGAGAGCATTTGGAACTCAAGGTAGATTGCTGGAAGAATGTCTGCCTGAGAAACTTGAAAAAAAAGTGTATGCATTTGTGAAACGCGGATTACGAAATTTTTATCTTCTCGGAGAGATTCCTCTTCGAGAGACGAAAGGCAACGGAGAATTATCGCGGCCGATGGCTAGTGTTCTTATTCTTGAATACCGGCATAAGCTCGATAAAAAAAATAATCCGTTCACGAAAGGATTGTATAAAATAATTGAATCGTATGATGCAAATGATTCTCAGATTCATTTCGAAGGATTTGAAAAAACATGATTGAATGTGAAATTCGCGCATTTATTCCAGAGGAAAAATATAATGAGTTATTGGATTTTTTTGGAAAAAATGCAGAACTGGTAAAACAAGATGCTCAAGAAACCATTTATTTTGATTGCAAAGAAGATGTTCGCATTCAGCGAAATAATTTTCATTCAAAAATTTGGATGAAAAAGGGTTTATTGCATGACGATGCACGTGAAGAGATCGAAATTATCTGCAAAAGAGAAGACTTTGAAAATTTACAGAACATTTTTAGTGCGATTGGTTTGCAGATACACATTAAATGGCTGCGAAAGCGATTGGAATTCTTCTGGAAAGGATGTACAGTTTGTATTGACTTTACTAAAGGCTATGGATATATTATTGAACTTGAAAAATTAACGACTGAAGATGATAGAGAGAAAGCCGTTGATGAATTACGAGAAAAATTAAAAAGCTTGAATATTATTGAGACTAGTAAAGAAGTGTTTAATGAAAAATATGAGTATTATAAAGAAAATTGGAGAATGTTGTTATGAAATTATTTATTGTGTGCAGCAAGCATTTTTATGATCGGATTCCTCCTATAGAAGAGCGATTGTTAGATTTGGGACACGCTGTCACTTTACCTAATAGTTATGAGGATCCATTTTGTGAGGATCGAATGAAAGAATTAGGAAGCAGAGAACATCTCATGTTTAAACAATCGATGATGCGACTGCATGAACCAAAAATTAAATCTGTCGAAGGACTGCTTGTTTTAAACTTTAATAAAGGAGAAGAGAAAAATTATATTGGAGGAGCAACATTTATGGAAATTGTAAAAGCATGGGAACTCAATAAAAAAATATTCTTATACAATCCTATTCCTGAAAATATTTTCAGAGATGAGCTTTTGGGAACTAATCCTACACTTATTTATGGCGATTTAAATCAAATACATTAAATATGGAAAAAAAAATACCGCTCATTGAAAAATATCGAGTCGAACGATTTGACGATATTGTTGGACAAGATATCGCTGTGCAAGAAGTTAAGAATTTTTTCAAGACTTTTCCCCGGCAAAAGGCACTTATTTTTAATGGTCCTGTCGGGACGGGAAAAACGTCGATGGCAATTGCGTTAGCTCATGAGTACAATTACGAGCTTTTCGAACTTAATGCGAGCGATTTGAGAAATCGGGCAAGTTTGGACGAGGTGTTAAAACCGTCTCTTGAGCAAAGTTCATTATTCAAAAAAGGAAAAGTTATTTTGATGGATGAGGCAGATGGCATAACCACCACTGATCGAGGAGGATTGCCTGAATTAATTGCCCTGCTCTCAAAAACCCATTATCCAATTATTATTACTGCGAATGATATCTGGCATAAGAAATTTAGTTTGCTACGGCAGAAATGTAAGATTGTTAATTTCAAGGAATTATCCGAGTCTGATATTAAATTCATTTTAATAAAAGTTTTGCATGCTGAAAATAAGCGCATTTCTCTCGAGACTTTGACTCTCATTGCGAAACAATCTCGCGGAGATGTTCGCGCAGCGTTAAATGATTTGCAAAGCGTACTGGATATTGGCGAGGAATTATTTGCCCAGGAAATTTCAGAGCGTGAAAAGCAAGAAAGCATATTCAATATATTAAAAAAATTATTTCAAAGGCCGTTTGATTCCAACACGATTAAATTATTTGATTCCACGGGAATGGAATTAGATGAAGTTTTGCTGTGGGTTGAGGAAAATATTCCTGAGGCGTATCAGGGAGAGTTTATTGCACGGGCGTATGATGCATTGAGCAAAGCAGATATCTTTCGCGGTAGAATCTACAGGCAACAATACTGGCGTTTTTTGGTGTATGAAAATTTTTTTCTTAGTGCAGGAATATCCGCATCTTCAAAATTTAAGAATATAACTAAGTTTATTCAATACAAACGTCCGTCTCGAATTTTAAAAATCTTTTTGGCAAATCAAAAAAATCAGAGAAAAAAAGCTATAGTTGAGAAATATGCAAGGTTATGTCATGTTTCTAAACGTAAAGCTATGAAGGAAAGTTTTTTGCTTCCGTTTATACTTGAACAGATGGATCCTAAAACGAAAAAAAGTATGGATTTAGAGGATAAGGATGAAGAATTTTTGCAAGAAAAAAAAGCAGCGATTATTGTTGCTGCGGGGTTGAATCAGTTTAGATAAGTATTACAGGGTTCTCTTTTTATGATATTTATCAGCAATAGTTCTAATAATTTTTTTGCTTTCTCCCAGATAGTTCAGGGGATTGGTTATTTTACGAATAGTAGGTTCATCTAATCTTTTTCTTATCTCTTCATTTTGCAAGACTACATCAGTGAAAGGAATTTTATTTTCCCATGCATACGTTGCAAGCTCCCCCATTAAATCGTGTGCTTTACTTCTGGGCAAAGGATTAGAAACTTTCCGAGTATCAGTTATATACATCATAACTTGTTGAGAAGTAACAACTCCATAACTCCTCAGCACTCGTTCAATACTTCTTTCTTCCCTTAATTTTATCCAATAAGAAATATGTGCTAAACGTCTAATTCCATGATCTAAAAATTTAAATCCGTCTTCAAAATTAATTCTGGTATTTGCTGATCCACTTAGATTTCTTGCATACGGCATTTCACAATTCATCATTGCAGTAGTTAAATTTCCGACGAGATAATTTCGTACTGACATGAATTGCTCTTCACTATCAGGATTTCCATTTTTTGCATCTTTATGAGGCATTGCTGCAGATCCTTTTTGTTTTTTTGGCGATGTATTAATGAAAACATTCACATCATCACTTCTCCCCAACGCTATATAATTTGATAAATTATTCATGGTCTCAGCTAATCGAGACATAACATACACTACATCTGCCTCGAATTCTAATCCTGGAACTTGCGCAGGTGCGTCCATCCATCCGATTCCTAAGTCTTTGCAGTATTCTTCTTGCAGTTTTATTCCATCAATATCTAACGCCGTTGCTGAATGATGATTTCCCGTTGCATCAGCCCATTTTCCAATAAGAGAATGATCATAGACAAATTTTAAAAAATTCAAACCTGATTGCAGCATTTCTGCATAATGAGAAAAAGCTCTTCCTGCTACACTGGGCAATGCATCGTACAAATGAGTTAGGTCCATATAAGGAATGTCCTCCCATTCTAAAGATTTTTCAATAATAATATCTCTTACATTTTCTGTTGAATCTGCGATAACTTCTAATGATTGCTTTAATTGCAATGCCTTTGCTGTTTGTGTTGTATCTCCACTTGTTCTTGCTTTATTTTGGTGAGGGCGAGCAGCAGCAGCTAGAATTTCTTCGAATGCCTTATTCAATCCAATGATATCATGTCCTGTTTTTTCTTCGTATTCTCTTATCTTTGCAGGTTTAACATAGGTTAAATTTGCTTTCGATTCTATTTCTTCTGCTTCAGTTGGTGGCACAATATCTGGATGCAACCGCGATAATGTTCGTGATGCTTGTCCTTGAGATTTTAAACCATATTCATAGGTTTTTTCAGCATCCCAAATGTCAACCGTTTCTTTGGTTCCATATCTTCCTGCTGCAAGTGTTGCAGGATCTATTTTGTAATCTTCAGGAAATCTTTCCTTTGGTTTTGTTTTTTCCATATACTTTGTATTATTTTTTATTTTTTATTTCTTTCTTTATTTTTTTACTATTGCCATTCAGTGCTATATTCTTATCAAAAATATTTAAAAAGCAGTTTATCTTTAGCATATCATGAATCTTAAACGCGCATTAGGAATCGGTCTTCTAACGTATGTTCTTGCATTTGTCATCGGCATCGTTATTATGTTTTTATTTCAGGTTGATTCCAGCGATCCTTTTTCAATTCCTCCGTACATTTTGTATATTAATATTGGCATTACTATAATTTTAGCGGCTTTTTTTACGTTGTGGTATTTACGAGGCAAAAAAATAAAGCCAAGTGTGAAAGAAGGATTTTTGTTTGGAATAACTCTTATCATTATTGGGACGGTAATCGATGTCATTTTATTTAGCATTGGCGCTTTATTATCTGATGTGCCGATGAGCTTATTGGATTATTATTCCAATCCGGTGTTTTGGATTTCCTTATTGTTATTTTTAGCGACGACTACTCTGGTGGGTTGGATTGCTGGCAGAAGACAATAAAAATCATATAAATTTTTATAAACTCTTTATCAAGATATTTTCTTATGAAACTTATAGTAAACGAGTTGGGGACATCTCTCTCTAAAAAGACAAAATCCTCGGCTCTTCCATATTCAGAAAATAGGGATTAAGGAATGCAACATTGATATAATTTAATTTTCATTAAACCTTTCGAGAATTTTGCTAATTATTTATCACTTTCTAATTTTTCAATAGATCCAAATTTTCCTGACGTTAATTGTTTTTCGCCTTGAAATTCTCCAACAAATCCATTTTTGATTTTGATTTTATCACCATCTTTGAAACGAGTGACATCATCGTTCCATAGCGTTAATTTAATCGATCCCGACTCGTCTTGGAGCATTGCGTTTGCGACTGTCAACTGTTTGCCGAATTTGTTAAAAGAACGAGTTTCTCCAATATTCAAAATAGTTCCTTCGACTTCGACGTTGTCTTGTTTGATTGTTAATTCTGCAATATTCATTTGTTATAAAAAATTTGCAGGTTTAAATAGCTTTGGATGATTAAAAATCTTCATAAAATTCTTTCAAAAAGGATTTAAATATGATTGTGCATATATTACGAATGAAGGCATTATCCATAAAACAACCATTTGCTGAATTAATACTCCAGGGAAAAAAGAAAATTGAATTAAGAAAATGGAATACTCATTTTAGGGGAAAATTTTTAATTCACTCTCCCAAGAATCCTGATACCAATGCTCTGAAACAATTTGGATTTGTAGTAAAAGACAGAAATTTTTCCCAAAAAATTTCTGCTTTTCCTAATAAGTCAAGGAGCACGTGGAGAAATATCAGCGTCCTTGACTATAAAGAACTTCCCTGCGGGTTAATTGTTGGCAGCGCTATTTTAAAAGATGTTAAAAAATATAAAAATGAAAAAGAACATAGAAAAGATAAAGAACTTCATCTTGCCTCTTCGTATTGGGGTAATTATGGATTTATTTTAGAGAATGCTCACAGAATAAAACCAATTCCTGCAAAAGGAAAACTTAACTTTTGGAATTTTAACTATTCTCCTTCGATTATTCAAAACAACAAATATTAAATATTGCTGAATTTTTAATAAGATATTATGCCATACAACAAAAATCCAAGATTTTTGAGCATGTCATTTTAACGAGTTAAAGAGAAAAATGCCATACGATATTGTTATAGGGCGAGATAAAGAAGACAAAAAAAAATTTGGTGATCGTGGATTGATTTACGTTGGGAAGGGATATGTAAAAATGGGAAATTATACTTCTCTTTCTAACAAACTTTGGATGGATGTTGTGCGAAGTCATGTTATTCTCATTGCAGGAAAACGAGGTTCTGGAAAATCTTATAGTATTGGCGTTATTGCCGAAGAAATGTCAAAACTTCCAGATGAAGTTAAGGAAAATATTGCACCATTAATATTTGATACGATGGGAATTTTTTGGACGATGAAATTCAAAAACGACAAAGAACTTCAAATTTTGGATGACTGGGAATTGAAGCCAGAAAATTTACCCATAAATGTTTGGGTTCCTCGAGGCTATTACAAGGAATTTGAAGAAAGGAAAATTCCGGTAGATCATATGTTTGCATTGGCGCCAAACGAATTAGGTATTGAAGATTGGCTTTCAATTTTTGAATTAGAAATGATTAATCCTGTTTCAATTTTGTTACAAAAAGTTATGACTCGATTGTCAGGTTTTTATGATTTGGATATGATTATTATTGAGATTGAAAAAGATAATGAATCTGAGTCTTTAATTAAAAAATCCGCTATATCTTTATTTGAAGCTGCGAAATCTTGGCGCGTTTTTTCAGAGAAAGGCGAGGAGCCAACTAAAATTACAGATTTGATTGTAGCTGGAAGGACGAGTGTTCTTGATTTGTCAATGTATTCTTCAATTTCTTCTTTTAATGTCCGCGCACTTATCATTGGATTAATTTGTAAGAAATTATTTACTCAGCGTATTTTGTCGAGGAAGAAAGAAGAAATTGAGTCAATTTATTATGGAGTTGAACAGAGAGAAGAAAAAAAAGAAACTCCTTTAGTCTGGCTTTTTTTAGATGAGGCACATGAGTTTCTTCCGATGCATGGGCAGACTCCTGCAACAAATGCTCTTGTACAATTATTACGAGAAGGAAGACAGCCTGGAATTTCTATGGTACTAGCAACACAACAGCCGGGAGTAATTCATAGAGATGTGATGACGCAAAGCGACATTGTTATCGCTCATCGATTGACTAATAAAAATGATATTGATGCATTAAACGAAATAATGCAAACATATCTTCTCGAAAATATTCAGAAATCTATGAGAGAACTTCCTGATTTGAAAGGTTCGGGCATAATTTTGGATGATAATTCAGAACGACTATATCCTATTCGAATTCGTCCACGACTGACGTGGCATGGTGGCGAGGCGCCGAAAGCTTTGACATGCCAGAAGGAAATATTTGTATGAGCCGGCTTATTGAAAAACTGATTGCATTTGCTGAAAATGAAAAAGCAATTATTGCACTTACAAAAGGTACTGATCCGGAAGATTATTCCGCACCATCTGAAGTTTATTATTTTCTTGTTACTTCTCCCTATGATGCGAAACGATCAGATAGAATAACGAGCCTTGAGTTGCAATTAGTGCAAGAAGAGAGATTATCAGGCTACTTTAATGGAATGGCCTAACGTTGACATTTTACGTTATCCTTTTCTTGGTGAAGTTTTATGGATGAAGAATTAAATTTGTATGTAATAGGATTGTTGATTAGTAATAAGAATTAGGAGAAAAATCAGAAAGCATCTTTGACTATTTGGTATAAATTTGAATTACCACTTCCTACTTTAACTGAAACGCCGTTTTCTTTTAAATGAGATACATACTCTCTTACTGCTGACTCAACTGTTTTATCCATATTTTCAATCATTTTTTTTCTTAGATTTTCTTCTCCCTTTAAATAAGAGCATCGAAGGTCGGGTAATGGACCGATTGCGATATTAAGATATGCTTGGCCACCTCTCTTCGTCACATGATCAGGAGATTTTCTTTCACACAGATCAAAGCTAACTATTCCTTTTCGTTCATTTTCGTTAAATATTTCTTTTATATTATCAGGATATTTCATGAGGACATCTGAAACGACTATGTCTGGAAATTGGTTCGTGGTTGTCTTTCGCGCATTTAGACATGATTTAAAAACATGACTGAGATGTTCATCTTTTATTCTTGATGCAATACCTGAAGAAATACCTTCTCTATAGATTGTTTCACATCGCTCATGAGGCTGCGTTTCTTTATCAAGAAATAGATTAGAGTCATATAATTCTGTTGGTAAAAATTGAAGGTGTGTTCGTAGAAGATTTTCAAAATCAGAGAAAGGTCTATCTGTATCATAGATCATTCGAATATATGGATGAAATGTGAATGTCATTTTATTACCATTTTATAGTAATACTATATTTAAATGTTTCCATTCAGAAACCATAGCCATATTTTTCTAGATCAATCTTGTTATTTTTTATTTCCACCCCCTCTTCTTTCAGCATTTTTATTTTCTTTTTTAGACCATGAGCATAGCCTCCTAATTTTCCGCTGCTGTTTATGACTCGATGGCACGGAATTTTTGGTGCGTATGGATTTCGGTTCATTGCATTGCCTACTGCACGATATGCTTTAGAATGCAATTGATGGGCAATTGCTTTATAGGTTGTTACCTTGCCTTTAGGAATTTTTTTGAGAAGTTCATAACATTTATCATTGAATATCATAGTGATAGCCAAAAGCTAGATTCAAAAATAATTTTTGTGATGACTGCGAGCGCAAAAAAAATGTAGGCTATTCGTAATTTAGAAAATTTTTTGTTAACAATATTAGACAAAGCTTTTAGTGAATGGAGGTAATCTTCGATTAAAGATTCATCACAGGATTTTTGTGAAAAATCTTTCATTGTTTTCTGAATATTCATATCCATAATATCTTTATAATATTGAATTGAAAACTTACCAGATTTTTTTGAAATTCTTGGATAAAGCGTTGATAAGGAGAATGCTCCTGCAATTGAAAATAAAATTAACACTGTCATGACTTGCCATACTGGAATAATGTCTTTGGAAACAAAAAAATTGAAAAACAAGGAGAGAATGACTCCAATTAGCACAAGGATAATATTTGCCTTAGTATCTGCCATTTGAATTGTTCTTTGCAATTCTGCGATACTTGACGCTAATGATCTTTGTAATAGATTTACCTCGGTTTTCATAATCTAAAAAAACGAAGTGGATATTTAAAATTATCTTTGTGTATATTTTGTGTTATTGATTAAACATTCGTGTGCAAGCATTAATTCTTGAGCGATGTATGTGAGATGATTATTTTCACAAAGATTTCTTTTCACAATTTCTTTAATTATCTTGTCAGGGTTTTTTCCACGGAATTCTATAGTCATTCTATGTTCATTATCGACGAAACCGCAACATATAAGATTATTTTCGATTTTTACAAGAAAATAGCCGTTCGGGTCCTGCGTCCAAGGAAATTGTTTTTCATCAGTATATACAATTTCTCTTTTTTTAATAATTTGGATTTCTTCTGTGGGACATTTCATGATTTTTACTGTTTTTTCAAGTATTTTAATTTTGTTATGCTACAAGAATTTCAATTCGATAACGAAATTTGTACGGGGCAATATCTCCAGATTTTTTTATGTCTTTTATAATTAATTTTTTTTTGTTTTGTATTGCCTCTTCTTCTAATTGACGAATCATTTTTGGTAAATCTGACTCTTTTGAAAATCCTTGATAAAAAATCTTGGTGCCTTTCTTTGCACAACTTAAAGCTTGTTTTAAAAAAGTAGTTTTTAGATTTGGTCTGACCATAATAATCACATCAAATTTTTCTTTTGGCATCTTCTTTTTAACATCTCCCTGAATAATCTCTATTTTATCTTCGGGAATTTTATTTAATGAACGATTTATTTTTGCATAGTCATTGCAAGCACGACTGATTTCTATCGTTGTGATTTTTTTTGGTTTTGCTTTTTTGTAAATAACCGTTGGATAGCACCCTATTCCTGAAAACATAATCAACACTTTATCCGATTTTTTTATTTTTTCTGCGAGATCTTTTCTATCATTAACTTGTCGTGGAGAAAAATAACAAGTTTCAACATTTAATTTAAAGATGCAATTGTTTTCTTTGTGAAAAGTTTCCAAGGTTTTTTCACCAGCAATATATTTTGTTTTAAATGTCCTTAATCTGCCTTTAATTTCTGTTGCTTTTTCAACCACAGTATTTATCGACGGCTTTTTGAGAAGCTCTTCTGCTTGCTGCAATTTTTGCTGTTTTGTTTTTCCTTCTCCTTTTATAATTGCAATACTACCGATAATATCATAGGAAGCCATGATAACCTAAATCGATCATTCTTTTTAAATTTTGAGTGATAAATAATCATGGAATAACTTAAAATAAATGGTTTCAGCAGACTCATTTTTTATTAACGATATAACTAATATTAACTTAATTTCAAGAGATTCCATTTAGGTAATGATGTGCAATAGTTGTGAAAAGTGGACAAATAAATTAGATTTATTAGAAATAAAAATATGAGAACATTTTTAAATAATTAATTATTCAATTAAATAAGGGGATGTTATGAATAAAGCTATTGGTTATTTGCTTGCAGGTGTTGGATTAATTGGTATGGGATTGACTTCTGCTTTTGGGCAGCGATTAGTTCCTGCACTTTCTGTTGTTCCGAAGAATTTTATTCTTATTCCTTCACTCATATTAACCGGAGTAGGTATTGTTATTATGATTATAACTTCTAAAGGTGGTTCTGGAAAAATTCAGCAGGCTGCAAAAGAAGTTCCTATTTATCAGGGCGAAGGTAAAAAGAGAAAAATAGTTGGTTATCGAGTTGAAGAGAAATAGTTTTTTTATAAATTCTAATAAAATTAAGGAGACCAACTCCCATTTCTTCTAAGTTCTCGTTCAAGTGCTTTCAATCTAGAACGTGCACGTCCTGTAATAGGAGTTAATCGAGACAAATCTTGATATTCTACTTGGAGTCGTCCAATACGTGCGTCTTCAACGCCTTGTCTCCATCTTTCTAATCCTGCTAAACCAAAATATCCTTGAATAGTTCTATCAAATAATATGTTCATTAAAATAAAAAAGAATCCTAGAAAATATATCCAATTTGCAGCACCGAGATCTTCATACGGTCTTAATCCCCACATCATTAAAAATACAACTAAATAAATCCCCCACGCAAGTCTTCTTCCAGTTGGATTTTTTATTGAATTATGCACGAAATAAAAATAAACAAATACTGGAATAAATATTGCAACTGCAGCGGCGAATACTCCATACGGCAATAGGACAGCATTTATGATTTCATTTGGTCTTAAATAACGAACTGAGAAAATTGCAAACACTATTGTTACTACAAAAAGAACTGCGCGATTTTCGAAAAGTTCGATGTTACTAAGGACACTGTGCACAATCGCAAAAATCATAAAGAATAATAGAACTTTTGCAAACAAGAATTCATTCGGGACATCGTGTCCGAAAACTGGTCCGAAAATAGATGCTCCAGCGTCCGCTAGTCCTTGGATAAAATTTTCAGCACTATAAAAGTATTGGAAATTGGATTGTCCTAAGATTAAGGGAATTAATAAAAGTAATAATAATCCTATATATACTCTTTTCATACGAACAATAGAAAATAGAAGTTTAAAAGCTTTATTCAACTTACTCTTCAAGTTTTTTTCGTAGACCTTCAAAATTTTCTTTGAGATTTTTAATATTATTCTGATATTCTGATTGTGCTTTTGAAAGTTCTTTCGATTTCTCTGATTCTAATTTTGATAATTCAGAACTCTGTGTTGATGAAAATGGAACTAGTGCTCCTTTATCATTGCGAACCCATGCTTCGAGCGTTTTATCATCATAGCCTATAAACAAATCTTCATTTTCTTTTTGTGCTGTAATCCCGTCGATTTCAGTATAGAAAATATTTGTCGGAGTTTTTTCTTTTTCTGTTGGGCTAATAAATGATGCAACGCCGTAACTGATTCCTGCAGTAGCTAAACCAATTGCTGTGTATAGGCTATATTTTAGTGCTTTATTCATTTTTCTCCTCATATGCTTTAATATCTGATTTATATCTTTCATTCGCCTTTATAATATTTTTCATGTGTTCTGAATTGCTTTCTGGAACTTTTATTTCTTCTGGAGTTTGTTTTTTAACATCCCATTTCCATGCTTCTTTTGTCCGTTTTTCAGCAGCAGCATATGCATTGTTATTTCTGTCATTCGCTTCTTTTATTTTTGCTTCAAAACTCTCTGAAATTATTGTTTTTTGTGAATTGTATGCTTCTGTTGCATTTGCTTCTACTTCTTTCTCAAATTCTGATAAACTTTTTCCGGTATTATTTTCTCTAATAAAATGATAGAAATTAGGTTCCGCAACTAAGCTGGTGTATTCTCTTAAATCTAAAGTTTTTTCTCTAATCGATTTTGTTCCTAATATTGGCTTATTAAAAGCATTATAAGCTATTAATCCAGCTAATCCGCCGATGACCATTGTTCCTACAACTATATCAAATCTAAAATTAGTGTACCATGACTCTCGAGGTTGAGTAGCTGTTGGAGTAGGAGGTGTTGGAGGTTGTTGATGTACATAATCTCCTGTACTTGTTGCTGGTTCAGCTACAGGTTCAGTAGCAGGCTCATTTCCGATATATGTCGGTTCTTCTCGTGATTTAGATGTGTCAGAAGTAGGAATATTATCTGTTAATTCATACTTAGGATTATATTCAGTTTTGTCCTCTTGAGGACCGTGTGTTTCGTCTGGATTAAAATTTGTATTCATTTTTATTGTAGTAATTTTAAAGTAGTTATTTTTAAGCAGTAGGGTATTTAAATATTTCTAATATTGTAAAATATCTTTTTGAATATAATAATTTATTATTTTGAATTATTTTGAGAAATGTTTATAAAGATTATTTTCATAAACAATTTATGAAAAAGGTGTTGGGATTATTCGTAGTCATATTTTTAGTTATATCTTCTATACCTTTTGTTTTGGTGCAGGAGGAAATTGTTCCTGGAGTTCAGGAGAATTTATTACCTCCGCCGGCTGATGGCAGTGGAGCACGGACGAATTTTGACGTTCTCGCAGAAAAAATTGGTGCCGTTAATATAGATTTTAATAATCTTGCATTACAAGTTAATTTTTCTAGAATATTATTAGGAATTTTGTTATGGATGGTTTTGTTTTCTGTTTTTAAATCTATGAATATTTTTGATCAACAACATAGATCTGCTCTGTGGAGCGGATTCGCCGCTTTAATTGTTACTATTTTGGCTTTTATTTATTTACCTCCTCAATTATTAAGCGCGATTGGGGTCGAATATGGTGCCTTAGGAGCAACAGTATTGACGGTCATTCCTTTTGCAATTGCAATTTATTTTACCGTTTGGGTTTCACCTAATTTAGCTGTTGCACGAGCTATTTGGTTAGTGTTTTTTCTTTATTATATTGTTATTTTGCTTAATCAACCTGCTGTTAGTTCCAACTTTGATATAGCTAGCGGGAATACTTGGTTTTTTATTATTGCCTGTGCTGCTTCATTGATTTTATTTATTTTTATGGGACCTATAAGGGCAATATGGTGGCAACAACATGTACAAAGTGTTGAAGAAAGAATTAATAGAAATATTGGTGAATTTGGATTAGGATTACGAGCAGGAAGAAATGTTGGTAGGGAAGCACAGAGAAGCTAATTTTCAAAAATACTTAAAAACCCTTATCTCTTATCTTTCTCATGATACATTTCAAAAGAGGATTATTTTTAGCATTTTTTTTATTTGGCTTAATTTTTGTTTTTGCGCAGGAAGAATTGCCCCCGACGAATGTTCCTGGATCTGATCTTTTAGGAGAGGTTAATTCTGAAACTGGAAGACCTGCAAATTTAGAAAAGTTTCAGGAATTTGGTGATCATTATGTTAATCAGGAACAGAATAAAACTTTTCTTTATCAAGAGTGGACGAATTTATTAGCGAATAATCCTGTTATGGGACCAATTCTATTTTATACTGATCAGTTTTTTTCTTTCTTTGATCCGTTGTGGAAAGTTATTTTTGGTTTTGAATTTTCATGGAGTTGGGCCTTTTTCGTTGGATTATTTTTGTGGTTTGGCGTCGCTTTTGTTATATATTTTCCGGCGAAAGAAATGCTGCATAACAAGCTCTTTGGTTTCGTGACCGGGTTTATTGTTGCAACGATAACGGGATTTTATGATGTATTATCAACGGCAATAACTTTCTTTGTGCCATTTATAAAAAATATTTGGATTCTTGCTATCTTAATTGTCTTAATTATTCTTTTGGGCTATTTGTATGAAGCGTTTTTCAAAAAATTGCATAAAGAATCTGATGATGAAGCGTTGAAACGCTCTCTGGAAGCTATTAAATCAGAAGGAGACGTTGCACAAAAAGCTTTACACAAATTTAGTGACGGTGGAGGGATTTAGAATAACGTTTTCTGCGAGGCTTGTTTTTTTATTTCCTGCAATTTTTCTAATTGATTATTAATTCTCTCTTCGGAGAATTCATATCTCAATAAAATACTTTTTATTTTATCATCGTCAATTTTTGGGAAATTTATTTTTGGTTTTTTATCAATATTTGGATTTATAATTTCATTGTAGACTTCCTTCCAGCCAAAATCCATTATGTATTTTGAAAATTTTTCCTCTTTCTCCAATGCCTCAAAAATTTTTTCTTTTGTTTTATATTCCTGGACAATTTTCAAAGATTTTTTTGGGCCAAGACCTTTAATGCCGCCGGGATTATAATCTGTGCCGGTTATTATTCCTAGGCAAATCAGTTGTTCTTGATTTAAATTGAGCTCTTCTAAAACTTTTTTTAACTCAATTATTTGCGGGAAGACTTCCTTGAACCCTGTTGGTGTTTTCCTCTTTCTTGCTAAACTCAAATTTTGAATTAATAAGGGGGAGTCAAACATGAGGCAGTCATAATCCTGTGAGGAAACTGCATAGGCTTGACCTATTTTTGTTAGATAGCTTGCCTGGGCCTCTCCTTCTCCCGGCGCTTGCACAATGGCTATACCCATGGCTTCTAAGAGTTCTTTTGATTCCTGGATTTTTTGCTTATCTAAATGATTATCTGAGCGAGCATATTTTCCCATGCTCTCTATATCTTCATCTTCTACCGCCTTATCGTATTTTTCTTGGGCTATTTGCTTAGCATTCATTCTTTTTTCTATGGTTTTAATTTTCATTAGAGGGGTCTCTCCGTCAAAAACATATATTAATCTGATGCCTTCGAGAATGAGACTCATGTTTCTATAAAATAGTCCGGATAAATGACTTGTGACGTTTCCGTTAGAATCTTTTAACGGAGTTCCATCAGGTTGTCTTATTGTGGTAAGAAATTGATATATAGCATTAAACGCATCTACTGCAATAATTTTTCCTTTTAATTGTGAAAAGAGGATTTCTTTTTTGGGTATTATTTCACCAATTTGTAAGCCCATTAAAAATAAAGAAAAAAGGAGTTAATAAAATTAGTGTATCCGAGAGTTATAGATAATATCTAGGTATTTGAATTTTGTTTTGGGGTCTTTTAAATCTGCTTTTGCTTCAAGTGCCAAAGCATAGGCTTGAACATGATCTTCTAATAAAGACCTATCACTTTCAGTTAATTCTTCTCCATATGCAAGATCATCTTTGGTTTGGTATACTCTTCCTGAAGGTAATGATTTTATTGAAACGTATGATTCAGCACCTCCATAATTTTCGTCAAGTTCATCCATGATTAATCCCACCAAATTCGGGTTTTGTAGTGCAATAAGGTATGTAACTGCCTGTCGAGGTGAAAATGCCAATGATTCTCCAGCTACATTTAATTGATTGTATCCTCTAATCGGGAGGTCTTCTGGCAATTTAATTGAATATTTGCGTCTTTGTTTTATCATATTAAAGGAATAAGGATTTTGTTTATAAATTTACCGTTTTAGTTTTATCACTTCTTTGTTAATATTCATGACTAGTTCTTTTGCTACTAAGAGGAATTCCTTTATTTTGAATAGATCAATGGTGTTGATTTTTATGGCGTCTGACATAATGACTACTTTTTCATTTTTGACAAATTCTAAGGCGCTTTGGCGGTGTTTTTCGTTTAAATCTAGGATATCTTTAATTTTTTTTAGTTGCAGGTTTGTTAAATTGTAATTTTTACCTATTCTAAAGAAATTTTCGATATTTTCTTTATGCGATTTAATGATAAGTTTTCCTTTAATAAACTCCAGATAAATAATTGCGTCTATAGAATTGTTTATAGATGAATGTATTTCCTCGAAAATTTTTAATAGAAGCCTTTTTTCGTTAACTACCTGGAACGTGACGTAAGTCATGTGATCTGCAATCTTCAGGCTTTTTATAGCTTTTTTGAAATATTCGTTAAATGGCTCCATGTTTCGGAGTAAAAATTCCTAAATATACAAGGCAAGGTTGTTAATAAGATTATTTATGTTTTGTTTTGTAAATCTTTATTAATCTTGATATGGTTGTTTCACTAAATCTAATTTTCTTGTCATTTGATAGGTATTCTTTTCTCTTTCATAATCTTCAACAAATTTTAAAATACGAGGTTCTTTACTATACGGTTGAGATAAAAACTCAGATGCTATTTGATTCTCATTTTTTTCAGCCATATTTTGTTCTTTTTTCATTCGATAAATCGCAATAAAATAAGGACTAAACAATGAGAGTGGTCCAAAAAATCCTGCAGATAATAAAGAAGAAAAATTATCACCCGTAATTAATTTAGTAATAGCATAACTTGTGCTCGTACCGATTACCATTGATAGCAGTCCTGGTAATGGATTAATCCTAATCTCGTCATTTCTTATAGAAATTGGTTTTAGTACTTTGGATAAACTCATAAATCACATATCATCACAGAATTAATAAACTTTTCTAACTCAAATTCAAAATAGCCTCTGCTAAATCGCCGTTTGCTTCTGATAATGCTTTCTTTGCTTCTTCTACAGAGCAATTTGTCTTTTCCATTATTGTTTTAATGTCTTCTTCTGTTGTGTCTTCAGTTTTTTCCTGTTCTGAAACATCTCCTGAAATTTGAAAATTAGTTTGGTCTTGCATTTTTATTTTAAGAACTGAAGGATTTTCTATGATAATATCTTTTTTATCAGTTTCGATAATAACTCTTGTTGCATAAATTTCTTCTTGGGCTATGCCCATCTGTTTCATCATTGCTTGCATTTTTTTCGGATCAATACCTGGAAACATATTTTAGTCAAAGAATGGAAATATTTAAGGGTTTTGTATAATAAAGTAGATTACAAAACTTTTTATAGCCCTTTATTGTTTATTTTTTATGAAAGACATTGATGTTCAGACGAATGTATTTAACTATGGATATAAAAACATGTTAAAGAACGTTGCAATTAGCATTGGAATAGCGGGGCTTTTAGTTGCGGTTATGGGACCTGATATGTATAAACAACATTCAATAGAACGTCGATTGGATGAAAAAGCGGTCTTTGTTGATGGTGAAAATCATTTTACTAATATGCATAATAAAGATCTTGATAATGATGGAAAACTTGAATCATATTTACATATGAGAACTAATTATGGCGAGGAATATTTTTTAATTGAGAAAAGTATTGAAAAAGGAAGGCATGTTTTAACGCCTTTTCATCTTGAGGAAAAGATTGTTCGGGAAGATAATTGATAATTATTTAATTTTTTAATAATTTTTAGCTATTTCTTTTATTTTATCTTTTGATTTTTCCATTACTGAAATAGAATTCATTAAATATCGGAGATTATTGCGAACAAAATCATACATTCTTTCAATAATTTCTTTTTTGTTATCTACATTTTGATAATCAAATACCTCTCGCAAAAGCCATACCATTTTTTTTCGTTTTAATTGAGGAGTGGTTCCTAGTAAAATCGCATTATAATTAATTCCTAAACCATGAAGATATTGCACATTTGCTTTTATCGTTTCTGGATTCATTCCTAACAATTGAGCATATTTCATTATAAAATTTTTTCCAGAATTTCTGTCTTGGTAATCATCTCGTAATAAACTTATGAGATTTTTATAATTCCTCTCAATTGTTTCAGGGTCTCTTCCAAGTAACTCAGCTCTTGATGCAATCTTCTCATCTTTCAAACCTAATTTACTCAAAGCTTGATAATTCCTCTCAATTGTTTCAGGGTTCATTCCAAGCAAATGAGCTAATGTAGCAATCTTTTCATCTTTTAAGCCTAATTGAGATAAACTTCGATAATTCCTCTCAATTGTTTCAGGGTTCATTCCAAGCAAATGAGCTAATGTAGCAATCTTTTCATCTTTTAAGCCTAATTGAGATAAACTTCGATAATTCCTCTCAATTGTTTCAGGGTTCATTCCAAGCAAATGAGCTAATGTAGCAATCTTTTCATCTTTTAAGCCTAATTGAGATAAACTTCGATAATTCCTCTCAATTGTTTCAGGGTTCATTCCAAGCAATTGAGCTTGTGATGCAATCTTCTCATCTTTCAAACCTAATTTACTTAAAGCTTGATAATTCCTCTCAATTGTTTCAGGGTCTCTTCCAAGCAAATGAGCTTGTGATGCAATCTTCTCATCGGAAAGTCCAATTTTTTTCAAAAATTTATAATTGCGTTTGATTTGTTTTTCATCAGAATTGCTATTATCAATCCATTCTTTTGAAAATTTTGATATTGCATGGGATCTTATAATGTCTTCTAATAGTGGTGCTTTGGACATGTAGTAAACATTAGAGAAGGGTTATTAAAGATTTATTTTCTTTTCTAAAAAAATAATTGATAGATTCCGTACGCGAGAATTGGTATTGTGATTAGTGTTAAGCACCCGCAACCGCAACTATATGCACAACAATTAGATTGTTTTTTTTCTTGATAATAGATTTTTCTTTTTGAGAATTTAGGATTATCAGAAATCAGTTTATTTTCAAGGTCATTGGGGTGTTCCATTGTACAATTTGTTAATGCTCTTATATTTTCGTATCCTTGATTTATATTTAATAGTTTATCCATTTTCTAGAACTCTTTTATTTACCCTAAAGGCCAAAAAACCTTCATTACTGTAACGAAGATTACTATTGCAACTACGAAAAAAATAACTTGTTCAGGCGATAATTTAAACGGGCTCTCGTATTCATCGTTATATCGCATTAATCCCCCATATCCTGAAGGCATACTTAATCCTTGATTTGTCATATGTTTTTTATTACAATGAGATTTTTAAATTTATTGCTTAGTACTTTTTTCTTTCTTTTTATCTTTGTTTAAGAAATAATCTACCATATCTTCAGGAAACGGAAGTATAATTGTTGAATTTTTTTCTTCTGCAATGTCGTTCAATGTTTGGTAAAATCTTAGTTTCAATGCAGCATTTGATTTTTCAATTATTCTTCCTGCATCTAATAATTTTTGAGAAGCTTGTTTCTCCGCATCAGCGTTAATTAATCGTGCTCTTCTATCTCTTTCAGCTTCTGCTTGATGTGCCATTGCCCTTTTCATGTTTTCTGGTAATTCTATATCTTTTATTTTAACATCGGTAATTTTAATTCCCCAAGGGTCTGTTTCAGTATCAACAATTTTTTGAATTTGATTTCCAATTTCATCTCTTTTTGCTAATACCGTGTCAAGTTCTGCTTTTCCTGTCATGTCTCTTAGTGCGCTTTGAGCTAATTGAGAAATTGCAAAGTTAAAATCTTCAACCTCTAATACTGCTCTTTCAGGGCTTGTTACTCGATAAAAGACCACCCCATTAACTTTCATGGGAACATTGTCTTTTGTTATAACTTCTTGTGAAGGAATGTCAACTGCTACGATTCTAATATCTACTTTTTCTAACCATTCAATTACAGGTATTATCCATTTTAGACCTGGAGAAAGTGTCTTAACATATTTTCCTAATCTGAATTTTACTGCGCGTTCGTATTGATTGACTATTCGTAATCCCAAAATAAAAAATAAGATAATCGCTCCTACTATTACCCATCCGATCATACGAAAGGGATAGAACACTTGTTTATAAAACTTCTGAAGAATGTTATATTGAATATCTTTATATATCGAGTGATCATCACTTAATAAGGTGATATTATATGAGGGATGATTTTTTTTTAATCATGAAAAGTTAAAATTATAAAAGCTGATGTACTTTTAACTAACAATATCCATCGCTAAAGTGTTGATTTAATAGTTACTTCTCCGCCCTATAATATGGATATAAAATATAATTCTCATGATGACCAAATTACTTATGAAAAATATTTAGAGTTCAGCCATAAATGGTTATCTAAATGTTTTGAATGGTTAAAAGATGATGGTAGGTTTTGTCTTAATATCCCGCTTGATAAGAATAAAGGTGGACAGCAGAGTATTGGAGCTGATTTTACAACATTAGCAAAAAAAATTGGTTACAAATACCATTCCACTATAATTTGGAACGAAGGTAATATTTCACGGAGAACTGCTTGGGGTTCTTGGTTAAGTGCCTCTGCACCATATGTTATTGCACCAGTAGAATTAATAATTGTTTTATATAAAAAAAATTGGAGAAAGAATGGCAAAAAAATTTCAGATATTACAAAATCTGAATTTATAGCTTGGACAAATGGAGTTTGGACTTTTAACGGCCAAAGCAAAAAAGGAGCGGGCGGACATCCGGCGCCCTTTCCGGTAGAGTTACCAAAAAGGTGTATTAAATTATTCAGCTTTGTAGGAGATGTTGTTCTTGACCCATTTATGGGAAGTGGTTCAACAATGATAGCTTCAATATTACATAACAGAAAAGGAGTTGGTATTGAAATTGATGAAGAATATTGTAAAATTGCTAAAAAAAGAATTATTGAAGAGACAAAATTGTTAGATCAGAAATTAACTGAGATATCATTAAAATAGATGTATGACAAGTAAGGCCGATGAAATAATAGAAAAGATAAAGGAAGAGATTAATCAATCAGATCTAATTATGGAATATTTTAGGAAAAATCCAAAAAGAGAGATAAAACATCCTGAAATCGTTGATTGGGTTGTAGGAGAGTATAAAAAAAGAACTGGGAAAGTTTTTAGAGATCCTGATAGAGCTATAAGAAAACTCTCTCAACAAGGTGCGTTAATTAAGATTGCAAAAGGTGTTTACAAATACGATCCTGATTTTATAAATAGCCGTGAGCTTGAAAATTTTTCTTCTACAGAAAGAGAGGAAATTTTCAAGAGGGATAATTTTAGATGTGTTATTTGTGGCAGGGGAAAGGCGGAGGGAATAGACATTCATGCAGATCACATTAAGCCAAAAGAATTTGGAGGAAAAGCTGAAATTGAAAACGGCCAAACGCTTTGTGCTCAACATAACTTTCAGAAAAAATATTATAAGCAGACTGAAACTGGAAAGAGAATGTTCATTAGGCTTTTCGATTTAGCAAAGAAAAATAATGATAAAGATTTAATGAAATTTTGTGAAGAAGTACTATAAGTTTATGAGAAGAACAATATAAATGGACATATAAATTGGAAAAAATAAAATTTTCTCAGATTCTAATTTTATAAATTGAGAATTAGAAAGCACAACCTTTAAAATTACCTATTTCTTTTGAGTGCTATGAGCCAGTATAATCCTAATGAGATTGAGTCAGCGATACTTGATTTTTGGTCACGAGAACGCGTTTTTCGCTTCGATTCAAAAAGAGGAAAGAACATTTATAGTATAGACACTCCTCCTCCAACCGTCAGTGGAAAAATGCATATTGGCCACGCGTTTTCTTATTCACAAGAAGATTTTATTGCCCGATTTCGCCGTATGAGTGGCAATGTTTTTTATCCGTTTGGAACTGATGATAATGGACTGCCTACTGAACGTCTTGTTGAGAAATTGAAGAATGTTAGAAGTAAAGCAATGTCACGAAGTGATTTCATTTCTTTATGTCTTAAAACTTTGAAAGAGATTACGCCGGATTTTATACAGGACTGGAAAAATTTGGGTATTTCTTGTGACTTTGAGAAAATTTATTCGACTATTGATGATCAATCGAGGAAGATTTCACAGCAATCATTTATTGAACTTTTTAAGGAAGGATTAATTGAACAGAAAAAATTTCCAACGTTATGGTGTACTGAATGTCAGACATCGATAGCACAGGCAGAATTAGAAGATAAAGAAAAAGATTCCCAATTTATTTATATTGAAGCTGAGGTCGAGGGTGGAGGAACTATTACTTATGCGACAACCCGTCCCGAATTATTGCATGCTTGTGTTTGTATTAGTGTTCATAAGGATGATGTTCGTTATAAAAAATTAGTTGGAAAGAAGGCGAAAATTCCATTGAGTAATGCATGGGTTCCAATTATTACTGATCCTTTGGCAAAAATTGATTTTGGAACTGGTGCAGTGTATTGGTGTCCATATGGAGATAAAAATGATGTTGCTTTTTTGCAGAGGCATCCGGCGTTTAAACCGCAACCGGTCGTTGGAAAAGATGGCAGATTAAATGAACATGCACATGCGTATAAGGGATTAAAGATAAAGGAAGTAAGAAAAAAAATTATCGAGGATTTACAGAAATTAGGTGTTGTTAAAAAAATAGAAACTATAAAACATTTTGCTAATGTGCATGATAAATGTGGTACTGAAATTGAGTTTTTGATGACGGAACAATGGTTCATAAAAATTTTGCATCAGAAAAAAAAATTGATTGCTCAAGGGAAAAAAATTAATTGGTATCCAGATTATATGTTTAAGCGATATGAAAATTGGATTAATGGATTAGAATGGGATTGGAGTATTTCTAGAGACCGACATTTTGGAATTCCTATTCCTGTTTGGCATTGTGACAACTGCGAAAAAATAATTTCTGCGGATATAAAAGAGTTACCTATTGATCCACTACAGGTTGAAAAGAAATGTTCGAAATGCAATAAAAAAGCGAGAGGTGAGGAAAAGGTTTTAGATACTTGGGCAACATCTTCATTAACGCCTCAATTGGCAAGCTCTCGTTTCGACAATGCTATTAGTTTACCGTATTCATTACGGCCACAAGCACACGATATAATTCGAACATGGGCATTTTATACTATTGCTAAATCCTTTTATCACGAGAAAAAAAGTCCATGGAAAAACATTATGATTTCAGGTTTTGTAACTCTAGGTGGCGAAAAAATGTCCAAGAGCAAAGGAAATGTTATTGAGCCGCAAAATGTAATAAAAAATTTTGGAGCTGACGCTTTGCGATACTGGGCTGCCGGATCAAAATTAGGTGAGGATTTGGATTATCAGGAAAAAGATTTAGTTGCTGGAAAAAAACTATTAAATAAATTGTGGAATGCAACTAATTTTGTTTTTATGAATTTGAAAGATTATGAAGGAAAAAAGCCAAAAAAGTTTGAAAAAATTGATAAGCTTTTTTTGAGTAAACTTAATAGACTGGTTCAATCGTGCACGGATAATTTTGAACGATTTGAATACTCTAAGGTAAAACAGGACGTTGAAAATTTTTTCTGGAACACCTTTTGTGATAATTATCTGGAGATTGTTAAGAAGCGAGTGTACCAAGGAACTGGTGATGCAAAAAAATCTGCACAGTATGTTTTGCATACAAGTTTGTCGACGGTATTGAAATTATTCGCTCCCTTGATACCTTTTATCACGGAGCATATTTATCAGAAATATTTTCGAAAAACTGAGAAAGAAAAGAGTATTCATCTTTGTGCATGGCCAAAGGCAGATAAAAAATTAGCTGCTGGGAATACCGAAATTTTTGATTCTTTTTTATCTGTATTAACTCAAGTTCGACAGGAAAAATCGAACAACAAGAAGCCGATGAATGCAGAAATAATTTTGAAACTAAGTACAAAAGAAATGAATTTATTGCATGACGTTTTGTCTGATTTGAAAGATGTCGCGAATGCACGAGAAATCAAAGAAGGTCCTTCTTTATCGGTTTCTTTTTGCTGAAGGATTTTAATTTGTATTTTTACATTCAAGAACTTCTTCAACAACGAAAATAATTTCTTTATTTCTTTTTGGTTTGTTAACCGCGATTATGTGGTAGGGAGCAGTTATTATTTCTTCGACGACACAACTACTCGGTATTGATTCTTGCACGTGTACGAATAACGCGGATCTTGTTTCAGTAACGTTATATATAATTATTTCATAACCGGCTGTTGGCTGTTGCCCCTGAAATGCACCGAGAACAATTTTTTCTGAAAAATTTATTGCAGGATTTATTGAGATTACTGCACTCAATTCATCGGAGGAATTTATCTGTATATTATTTTTTTCTAGAATCGATCCGAGCGTATTCTTTTCAATAGTTGTAAAATTTATTTGTTTTTCTTTCGCGAAAGTGAAATCAAAGTTGAAGGGAACGAAGAGAAAAAGCATAATGACTATAATGATTGCTAATCCTCCGATTAACAGTTTTTTGTACTTCACCATTTTAGAAGATGACGATCTATTTATTTATAAATTCTTTCAGGAGCGTAATTTTTGAATTTTCTGACATCACTTTGTTTTTTTAACAAGCTTTATAAAATTACCCTGCTTCATAAAATAAAAGACGTGAGATCCATGAAAATTGAAAACAAATTATTATTGATCCGTGACAATATAAAACCTACTTTTAAAAATTGGAAAGTTACCGGAGTTTTTAATCCGGGAGCTATTTGGCTGCCGAATAAAAAGATAATGCTGATGGCGCGAATTGCGGAAAAAGTTAAAGAACGAGTTAATGGTCCTGAATTGAGTCCCATTATTATTTCTAAAAAAGATTATGAAGTTCATTATAAAAAAATTTTTAAAAAAAGAATTGTAATGAAAAAAGGAGAAATAACGTATCTTAAAGGAGGCGTTGTTCGATTAGCAACGATGTCTCACTTAAGGCGAGTAATACTTAGTGAGGATGGATTTTATATCGAGGAAATGGAAGAAAAGCCGACATATGTTGGTGTTCCCGGTGATGGAGATTTTGGCGTTGAAGATCCGCGCATAGTAAAAATCGGCAATCGTTACTTGATGACGTACGTTAGCGTTTGTTTACATGAAGGTGTCTGCACTTCTTTAGCTATATCCCACGATGGTAAACACTGGGCTCGGAAAGGTATTATTTTCCGTCAGCATAATAAAGATGTTGTTTTGTTTCCCGATAAAATAAACAATCGGTATGTTGCATTGCATCGTCCTGAAGGTACGATGGATTTTTCGAAAAAATCAATTTGGATTTATTATTCTAAAGACTTAATGTACTGGGGCCGGGAAAAAAGTATTTTGATGTCACGATCTGATTCGTGGGGTGAATCCTGGGTAGGATCTGGAGTACCACCGATAAAAATTTCAAAAGGATGGTTATTAATATATCATGGTGTAAAGGCATTCGGGAATTATAATGTTTATTCTGTCGGTGCCGCTTTACTTGATTTAAATAATCCTGAAAGGGTTTTAGCACGAACTCCTCGAACGCGGCCGTTGATTCGTCCGACTGAAGAATATGAAAAAAAAGGACATATCAGTTTTGTAGTATTTCCTACAGGAGCGGTGCCAACTACTGATGGAGAACACGTGTTGTTATATTGCGGAGGATCAGATAGTGTTATTACTGTGAAAAAATTGTCGATTAAAGAAGTACTCGAAAGTTTAGAAGCTGTTACTGAGCAGATTTAACGCATGAACATTCATTTTTTTGAAAATAAACAGGAAGCTTCGTATGCTGCTGCTTTTGATGTTTATACTTCGATAAAAAATAAAAAATCTATTGTTATGGGATTAGCAACTGGAGAGACAATGATTCCTATTTATAAAAAACTCATTTCTATAATTGATAAACATCCTATTGATTTATCAAAAATTACGGCGTATAGTCTTGATGAATATTTATTTGACCAGCCTACAAAAAGTTTTCGGCACTTTTTGATGAAACATTTTTTTATGCCTCTTAAGAAGTATGGATTGAATATGGGGCACTTATATTTTATTAATTCTCAAAATTATTTAAAGTATTCGTCGAGTATATCTAAATCAGGAGGGTTTGATTTAGTTTTATTGGGAATTGGCAGAAATGGGCATATCGCATTTAACGAGCCTGGTTCTTCAATCAATAGTTCATGTAGAATTGTTAAGTTGAAAAGCCGGACAATAAAAAATATACAAAAAAATTGGAAAACCAATATCGTTCCAAAAAAAGCAGTAACTATAGGAGTATCAGAAATTTTAAACTCAAAAAAAATATTTTTGGCTGCATTTGGTAAAGAAAAATCTATTATAGTGAAGCGCGCTTTTGTTGATCCATTGTCTTCAAAAGTTCCGGCAAGTTATATAAAAAAACATAAAAATGTGGAAATATTTTTAGATTCTCATTCAGGTAAACTGATTAAATTTGTATAATGAGGAAAAAAGCTTTAGCAATTGTTGCACATCCTGACGATGAAATTATTTGGATGGGAGGATTGATATTAAAAAATCCTGATTGGGAATGGACGGTGATTTCATTATGCAGAAAAAGTGATAGAGATAGAAATCCAAAATTTTTTAGGGTTTGTAAAATACTTAAAATCCATGGAATAATGGCTGATTTAGATGATAAATTATTAAAGCCGTTAGATAAGAAAATACTTACTGAAACTATACTAAAGAATGTGAATAAAAGTTATGATTATGTAGTCACTCACGGGAAAAATGGGGAATACGGCCATATTCGGCACAAAGAAATTTTTGAGGTGGTTAGAAAGATTATCGCTGATAAAGATATTATTTGTAAAAAATTTATAAATTTTGATTACGCAACTGGAAAAAATATTCCATATCCTGATTTGCTTCCGCCATTGCCACGTGATGACGCAGATCTAGTTATTACATTAACTCATAAGGAATTAGATTTAAAGAAAAAAATTATTCGAGAAATTTATGGTTATCCTGATGAAAAGGGATTTGAGTTAATTAGCTGCAATTCTCGAGAAAGTTTTTCTGTGATTGAATGTTGATTTGCATATTAACAAACTTTATTAATTAACTTTTTTACCTACCATTATGCAAAAAGAGCAGTTGAAGATTTTAGTATTATATCCATATCCGCTTGAACCAGACGGACAGAGTTTGCAAGGATGGTATTTGGTTAAAGGTCTTCGGGAACTAGGTGTTGATGCAAGATCGTGTAATCGAAGTGATGATTTGCAAAAATTGTGGACGATGCAGACGTTTAAGCCCGACGTGATTATCGGAGTGGGCTATTGGGGAAATACTCCTGAACTTGTTTTAGGTCCTATGAATCATGGTTATGTGTCTATTCCTTGGTTTAATGCTGACGGTTGGGTTGCGAATTATCATCATATTTTGGATAAGTTACCTCTTTTAATTGCTACGAGTAATTGGGTTAAACAAACATATATGCGTGATGGATTGCATGGAAATAATATCGATGTTTGTCCGATAGGGTTTGATCCAGATATTTTTTATGCACGTGATAAAAATGATGTAGATATAATTCAATTGAGAAAAATGCTGGGAGTACGCGAACATGAGAAGATGTTATTTACTGCAGGCGGAGATGTTACTAGTAAAGGCGCTCAGGAAATGTTAAAGGCAATTGCAAAAGTTAACAAAGATTTCACCGATTGGAAATATGTGTTTAAAGTTTATGAAAGCAGTTCATCTGAAAATCATGGAGTGGAAGAAGAGAGACTAATTGAAGATTTAGGATTAGATCCTCATAGAATTATTTATCTTCGTGGAGCGTATAGTCCAGAATTTATGGCCAGTTTACTAAATGCATGTGACGTCTATGCAGCGCCGTCGCGTCTGGAGGGATTTGGAATGATTCAAGTCGAGGCTATGGCTTGTGGAAAACCTGTTATTTCGATTAATGCAGGTGGTCCTAAAGACACTATTGTTCATGGACACACTGGATATTTGGTCGATGTAGAATCTGAAACTAAATTAGATCGAGAGTGGGCTTATTCGTGGATGGGATTTGAGGCTGATCACATGATAACATTTGATGAACCGAAGACATTTGCTTATCGTGGAAATGTGAATCAATTAGCTCAATACACTCTAAAATTGTTACAGGACGAAACTTTATGCGAGACAATGGGAAAAAATGCAGCTAATCATGCACTCAAAGAATTCCATTACAAAGTTGTTGCTGAAAAAATGTTGAAATTGATAAAGAAGAATTTGGAGATTTAAATTTCTTAAACGCTCCAGAAGAGCTAACTTCTCTCAGTCGTGTCACATTGTATTTTCGGGCTGATGCCCCGAGGTCGTTGAACATCGAGATTAAAAGACCTGAAAAGCACGAGGCGAAGCACTCGTGAGTTTTTACGAAGTAAAAAATTTTCCCTTAATGAAATGAAGGGAGTATCGGAGTTCAGTGGAGCAGAGTTTTAATCTTCTGTTCAACTCTTGCGAATACTTGGAGCAATGAGGAATAATTGCAAGTTTTTTTTTGCTTCGCAAAAAATTCTGAAGAGTTCGGGAGCTCCGTCCATATTTTTTGGAAATTAATAATTTACTTTTTCCAAGCTTCTTAAGATATCTTTTAAGGCTATTTTTTTTACAGTTGTTAAAGTATCTCCTGCTCCCGAATATAATAAGATGTTATTGTGTCCTCGTGTAAATACTATACCTGTTGGGAAGATGACATTTTCGACAAAACCTTCTTTCTCATATTTTTTTTGAGGAGTTAGAATTGGCTTGTGCGTTTTTGCAATTAGTTTATATGGTTTTTTTAGATCAAATAAAGCTGCTCCGACAGAATACACCGAACTGAATTCTTTTTCCTGCTCGTGCAGTATTTTCTCGATGATATTTGTCTTTGATTTGACTTCCTTAGTTCTTACTCCGTGATATATTAATAACCATCCTTTATCCGTTTTTATTGGAGGAGGGCCTGCGCCTGTTCGCGCATAATCCCAACTTCCTTTTTTTGATAGCTTTATAGGGCGGGATTCCCCCCATAATTTTAAATTATTTGATAAAGATATCCATATTTTTGGCGGAGTAAATTGAAAATTTCCTTCTGGCCTATTAAATGCGACATATTTTCCTCTAATTTTTTCAGGAAATAATACAACATCTTTATTTTGTTCACGAAACATAGTACCTTTTCTTTTCCAGTTCATGCAGTCATATGAAACTGCTAGACTTGTTGAAATATTTCCCAGTCTTGATAATGAAACATAGGACATATAATACCTACTACCAAATTTTACAATTCGAGCATCTTCAACACCCAGCTCTCCTTCTTCTTCAATTCCACTAAAACTTGGTTTTTTATCAATAGATATAACCTTTAGTCCGCTTAAGTCTAATATAACTCTTCGTAAGTGAGAGATAAATGTGAGTCTCTTAGTTCCATCTTTAAAGACAATGTCTACATCAGATTTTGATTCTGCTTTTTCTTTTTTAAATCTGTCTATAATTATTCTGCAGCTTTTTTTTCCGCTGCATCTAGGAGAGAAATAATACTTTTCATTTTCATCTTTTTTTAATTTCTCAATTACCCTCACGTATAAAATTATACGGCCATCTTTTAGTCTAGCTGCTCCTGGATTAAGTGTTCCAACAACTTCTAATTTTTTGTTTGAGGGGGTTATATCTTTAGGCCTTACTAACACTCTTTCCTCTTTTATTGGTATCATGCTAAATATAATTTAAGATAAGATTTAAATGTTACGCAAGAAATCCGCACCTTTTAAGGTGACGGATGAATTGCGTCACTCGCAGCTAAATATTTATTTCTAGAAAAATTAATCCAATAGAGCTAGACTGCAGCCCCATTGAATTCAGTACACTTAGAGATAACTGGCTCATTCTAAATAAACTTTGCGGCGCACGTACGCGCGCCGTGCGGAGAAAAAATGGAAACACAATTAACCTTTAGCGGAAGCTCTGAAAAAATAAAAATAAACGCGTACAAATCCTACGGAAGTTCCGTCGGAAATAATCTGAAATCAATTCAGATAACGACTAAATATAGGTATCAAATGATGAAGCAAGATAAGTCAAAAATATTTTGCAGGGTATCAATTGAAGAGGCATGTAAAAGATACAAGATTGAATTGATTATTTTGAAAGTTTTGCATGAACATGTTCATTTGACTGTTGATTGTCCGAGGACAATCAGCGACGCAATGCTAATGCAGATAATAAAAGGATTCTCTTCCTGCCTTTTATTTATGCTTTGCCCCAATTTTAGAAAGCGATATCCTAGAGGAGAATTCTGGAATGATGGATATTTTTGTGCGAGTTGTGGCAGTGATTTTGAAAGAGCTTTGAGATATATCGAGAATCAAGAGATTCATCATGGCTATTTTTAGTTATGGACGCCTCGCTTTTTGCCCGCAGGCAAAAAGTTGCGAACGAAGTGAGCAACCCTTCAGGGCGAGGAGGATGTCACATTTTTTTGAAGAAGAGGATCTTGAAATTTTATCATAATAATACTTTTTTATGCTTTAATGATTCATAAGCAAGAATATACATACCTGCATTCCATCCTTGAACACTTTTAATTTTTGCTTCTGTGTCCCCATCTTTTCCGGTAATTCCATGCAGCCATTCTGTGAAATTATATTTGAGATTCGCTTCCGCAAGTTTCTGGAGTTGTTTTTCTGCTTCTTTGAAGTGTTTATCTTTAATTAAAGCAAGCACATAAAATCCGCCGATAAAAGTCCAAATTCCTCCATTAAGATAGTGATGCGGTTTTCCTGCCTCGCAATCTAAATAATAATCCTGCCAATGTTTTGATGATTTTGTAATCGGAGGATAGATTGCTTTGATTGGGTAGGGTTGATCAATTTTATTTTTTATAATATAGTTGATAATTTTTTTTGTTTGATGTTCATTAGATAATCCAAAAATTATAGCTAATAAATTGCCGAGAGAGTCAAACCATTCCCCTTTTTCTTGATATTTTCCATGATTTTTCCATCGATAAGATAGGTAGAAATTATCATTCCATAATCTGGTATCATTGTTGATGTTTACGTTATAAAGTAGTTTTTCTGCGTCAGATTTTTTATTCATTTGTTGCAAGATATTAAACCAGAGCGCTTGCGTGTTAATTGTGTGTCCGTATTTATGTGGGAACGCATCTTGCCAATCAGTTGTTGGTTGTTGTACTAACATTCCGTTTTCAGCAATATCTTGGTATTTTAACCAAGTGAGTGCAGATTCAATATTATTTTTTTGAACTGAAAATAATTGTGAGTCAAAATGTTTTTTGTAATTGTAATGGCCAATAAGAAACCAGAGTGTTGAGTCAATTGATAAATAATCTACATGATGTTTTCTGTTTGAAAATTTGTCGACGGCATTAGGTATTTGTCCTGTATTAGATTGATTATTTGCTAAAGTTATCAATGATTTTTTTATTGTTCCTTTGAATTCTGGTAAGAGTGATGCTCCTAAAGAGATGATCATACTATCGCGGGCAAATACCATATCATATCCCGGAAAAGCTGCAAAAAATCCGTTTTTCGTCGAGCATTTTTGTAAAATAGTTATCGCAGAATTGTACGCCTCTTGTATCATGCTATTGCAAAGATTACATTGATTAAAAACTTTTTTGTTTTTTGTTTTTAAGAAAGACTTAAAAAGTTGTATAACATTTGAACTGTATCAAAAAGAGTGTGTATGGAAGAGCAATGCATTTTATTTATGAGCACTTTTCCGCCGAGAGAATGCGGAATAGCCACATTTTGCCAAGACTTGGTTAAAGCTATAGATGAACGCTGTCATCCGAATATTAAATCTCTAATTTTAGCAATGAATCGCAATGGTACGAATACCTATAACTATTCGAAAAAAGTTGGCTTCCAATTAAATGATTCTGATATTGATCAATACATTTCTTTAGCAAAAAAAATTAATAAAATTGATAAAATTAAATTGGTTAACATACAGCATGAGTTTGGAATTTTTGGCGGAGAATATGGTAGTTATCTTAATGCATTTCTTGAGATTTTGGAAAAACCCGTCGTAATAACTTTTCATTCAATTCTTCCTGACCCTGATATTCAGTTGAAGAAAACTGTGCAATCAATTGCAAAAAGAGTAAATGCATTTATTGTTATGAGCAATAAAGGGAAAGAAATATTACGGACAATTTATGGGTTGAAAAATGATATTTATGTTATTCATCACGGAATTCCATACTCTCCATTTGGAAGCGGTGAAAAAGAAAAAAAATATCTTGGTTATAAAGATCGATTGATTTTATGTTCTTTTGGAATGATTAATCGAGGCAAGGGATATGAATATATTATTCAATCATTGCCTGAAGTTATCAAACAATTTCCTAACTTGCTTTATTTTATCATTGGTGAGACGCACCCCGTTGTTCGAAAAAATGATGGTGAGAAATATCGTAATTACTTAGAAAGAAAGGTAAAAGAACTTGGATTAGAAAATCATGTGAAATTTTATAATAAGTATGTTAAACTTGAAGAAATAATAATGTATTTGCGTGCATGTGATGTTTATATTTCATCTGGCCAGAATAAAAATCAAATTACTTCTGGAACATTAGCGTATGCGCAAGGATGCGGACGACCGGTAATTTCTACGCCATTTTTGCATGCTATGGAAGATATTACTCCTGATACTGGAATATTGACGAAATTTAAAGATTCAAAATCTTTTACTCAGGCTCTTATTACTTTATTATCTAAACCTGAATTAAGAAAAGAGTTGGGAAAAAATGCATATCATCTTACTAGAAATCGCACGTGGGAAAATGTAGCGGCAGAGTATACAAAAGTGTTTAGGACGTATATTTATTTGGAAGAAAGACATTTGGAAAAACTTCCTCAAATTCGTTTAAAGCATCTTTACAAATTAACAGATAATTTCGGGATAATTCAATTCGCAAAACATACAACTCCGGATCCAACTTCGGGATATTCCGTTGATGATGTTGCTAGAGCGCTTGTTGTAGCCGCAATGCATTATGAGAAAACTAAAGACTCCAAATTATTAGAAATGATAAAAACTTATTTGAATTTTATTAAATACGTCGAAGAAGAAGGTAAGTTTTATAATTTTGTAGATTACAAGAAAATGATTAATAAGGATCATTGGAGTGAAGATGCTCATGGGAGAACTATTTACGCGTTGGGATATTTGACTTCGTTAAAAGAGATTCCTCTGGAGATAAAAGATGAGGCTAAAGAACTAATTGGAAGAACGTACGGTGTTACACAGTGCTTGCGATTTCCTCGTGCAATATGTTTTACTATCGGAGGTTATCATTTTTTCAACCAATATAACACTTCTGAAACCAATAAACAGTTGATTATTGAATTTGCAAATTTACTTGTTGAGTTGTATCAACAAAATTCTAGTGCGGATTGGCATTGGTTTGAAAAATCATTGACCTATGATAACAGCAAATTTCCTGAAGCATTATTTTACGCGTATTTAGCTACATCGAATGAACAGTATCTCTCTGTTGCTAAAGAGTCTCTTGATTTTTTGATATCTGTTTGTTTTCATAACGGAATTTTTGTACCAATTGGACAAAGAGGATGGTATAATAAAGATGGTAGACGAGCATATTTTGATCAACAGCCAATCGAAGCATCATCAATTGTTCAAGCTTTGATCGTTGCATATCAGGTAACTGGAAATAAAGAATATTTTACTAAAGCAATTAAAGCGTTTAGTTGGTTTTTAGGTAAAAATATGATTAATCATGCACTTTACAATCCTACGACTGGAGGATGTTACGATGGGTTAGGTGAGCGAACGATCAATATCAATCAAGGTGCGGAATCTACTGTTTGTTATTTATTAGCACGATTAACCTTAGATGGAAAAATTTAAACTAATGTAGTTTCTTGTTCAATTAACTTTCTTCCTAAATTTTCTTTTGCTATTTGGTCCATGAATTCTAGTTTAAGCTTATATTCCTCTAAAATTAATATGTCATCTTCAAAAAGCTGTTCTATGCCATCAATTTTGAATTTATCTCTATTTCTTTCAATAAATGCTGAGTTTTTTTTACTTTTATTTACTACCTTAATTACGCCATTAGGTTCAAGAAAAAGTTCTGCATGATAACAAGAAATTTTTCGGTATATTCCATCTAACTTTTCGTATTTTTTTGGATCAAGTTTTTTTAATTCAGTTGGAGGAGGTTCGATTTCAATATCGTATTTATACCTTCCAATAGTTAGTATACCATTTTCTAATTCATAAATGGAAGTAAAGTTTCCATACATTTCGTAACGTGTTATATCGCGCAATATTCGTGACTTCATATTCCCAATATGTCAAAATCTTGAAGTAATTGCAAGATTCCATAAACTATCAGCCAAATAGCGATTGCAAGGTTTAATGTACGTGGCCAGATTAAAATTAAAAGCCCTGCAATAATCGCAAGAATAGCAGATATTGTTACGATTAAAACCATTATATTATTTAGTGAATCAATTATTTATATCTTCCTTATCACTATAGTATATTTAATGTAAAGCTTAAAAACTCAAAACTATAATGTAGTATATGAAAAATTTCGCTGAAATTGAAGAAAAAGCGCGAAGTGTTTGGAAAAAGAAAGAGAAACAAATTAAGAAAGCGCTTGAGGATGATAACGGGAAAAAGTTATTTTCATTTTTGGAAGGTCCGCCAACTGCCAATGCTTCTCCTGGTTTACATCATTTAGAAGTTCGAACTTTTAAAGATATTATTTGCAAATTCAAATATATGAAGGGATTTTCAGTGCCACGTAAAGGAGGATGGGATTGTCATGGTTTGCCGGTTGAGGTTCAAATCGAAAAAAAATTAGGATTGAATTCTAAAAAAGATATTGAGAAATATGGTACAGAAAAATTCATTAAAGAATGTCGGGAAAGTGTTTTTTCAAATATTAAAGATTGGAATAAATCTACTGAAGAATTGGCATATTGGATAGATCTTGAGCATCCGTATGTAACTATGCAGAATGATTATATTGAAAGTGTTTGGTGGAGTCTGAAAGAATTATATCAAAAAAAATTGTTGTATGAAGGATTGAAAGTTGTTCCTTTTTGCCCTCGCTGTGGGACTCCTTTGGCGAGTCATGAAGTTGCTTTAGGATATAAAGATGTTACTGAAGAATCGGTTTACATTGCATTTAAGATAAAAAATAAACCTGGAGAATATATTCTTGCTTGGACTACGACTCCTTGGACATTACCAGGAAATGTTGCTTTAGCAGTTGGGAAAGATATTGTTTACGTTACTGTGCAATTAACTGATGGTGATAAAATAACTGTAGCTAAAGAGCGGTTGTCTGTGATACGAGGAGATTACAAGATAATTGACGAATTCAAAGGGAAAAAATTAGAAGGCACATCTTATGAGCCATTGTATAATATTAAAGAATTGCAGAATAAGAATTCGTATAAAGTAGTCTTAGCAGATTTTGTGACTACTGAAGATGGTACAGGTATCGTTCATACTGCTGGAATGTATGGTGAAGAAGATTATCAATTATGCAAAGATCATGATTTACCATTAGTACATACTGTGAATCAAGATGGAAAATTTAATAATTTAGTGCCTCAATACGAGGGAAAATTTGTGAAAAGTGTTGAGGAGAATATTAAAAAAGATTTACAAGAAAAAAAAACGTTGTATCGAAAAGAAAAAATTACGCATTCGTATCCATATTGTTGGCGCTGCGAAACTCCTTTATTGTATTTTGCTATTAACTCTTGGTTTATCAAGGTAAGTTCATTTCGTGATCAGCTTATTAAATTAAATGAGGAAATAAATTGGAATCCAGAACATATTAAAGACGGAAGATTTGGAAAATGGCTTGAAGGTGCGAAGGATTGGTCTTTATCGCGATTTAAATTTTGGGGAACGCCACTGCCTATATGGAGATGCTCTGATGGTCACGACGAAATAATTGGCAGTGTTGATGAGTTGAGGAAGAAAACTACCAAAAAATTTACTGAAAAAGAAATTGATCTTCATAAGCCTTGGATTGATAGTATTAAGTTAAAGTGTAAGTGCGGTAAAGAAATGATTCGTATTACCGACGTCATTGATTGCTGGTATGATTCAGGAAGTGCTAGTTTTGCGCAGTTTCATTATCCATTTGAAAATAAAAAAGCATTTGAGCGTCAGTTTCCCTATGATTTTATTTCTGAAGCAATTGATCAGACGCGTGGATGGTTCTATACTTTGCACGTTCTTTCTGCGATTTTATTCAAAAAACCTGCATACAAAAATGTAATTTGTGCTGGCCATGTTGTGGATGAAAAAGGCGAAAAGATGTCTAAAAGTAAAGGCAATATAATCAAGCCGGATGAGATAATTAGTAAGACAGGAATTGATGCAGTACGATTACAATTTTGCACGAGTGATGCCGGGAATCAGAAAAGATTTTTTCATCAATTAATGAAAGAAGAAGTTATACCTTTTTTAACTATTCTGCAAAACTGTTTAACTTACTATTATCAGCAGGAAAACAAAAGTAAAAAGCTTGAGATAGAAGATCAATGGATTTTAAGTAGACTTCATTCAGTTATTGATGGAGTGAATCATGATTTAGATAATTATAATATACACGATGCTTACAAGAAAATTTCGTATTTTGTCGTTAATGATTTCTCTAGAAATTACATAAAATTAGTCAGAGATCGAGATACAGGCCATGTTTTAGAAGAAGTATTGAAAAATGCTGCTTTATTACTGGCGCCGTTTGCTCCATATATTTCTGAATATATTTATCAATCATTTGACTCAGAATCAGTTCATTTATCTTCATGGCCTCGTGCTAATAAAAATAAAATTAATAAAAATTTAGAAAATGAATTTTCAAATTTATTTTTAATAATAGAAAATGGACTTTCTGAACGAGATAAAATTAAAATAGGATTAAAGTGGCCTCTTCGAGAAGCAGTAATTTCAGCTTCTGGAAAATTTTCAAAAGAATTGGTGGATTTATTACAGTCTCAACTTAATGTTAAAAAAATAGAATGGAAAAAAAGCGAGGAAATATCTGTGCAATATGATACGATTATGACTCCTGAACTGGAAGCAGAAGGATTTGCCCGCGAGATTTCTCGAAAAGTGCAGGATGCTCGTAAAAAATCTGGATTTATAAAAACTGACAGAATTAAACTTGAACTTATTGTAACTGAAGACATGAAACAAATGTTGGAAAACCAGAAAAAGTTCATTAAAGAAAGAACTAATAGCGCTGAAGTTTTTATTTCCGTGAAAAGTGAAAAGAAGTTTGAAAAAAAATTTGAGGAATCGATTAAAGATCGCGCTATTACAATAACCTTTAGTAAATCATGATTTTCCGACGAGGAAATTTTGAAATTAGTAATCTCTATATCTTCTTATATATGTTCAAACTGCACTTCTTGAAAAGGCATTTTATAAAATAGATTTTTACGCCAAGAATTATTTATAAATTGAACTTTGTCTAATGCTACGTGAAAATGACAAAAAGATTTAAATATTCAAATGAAGTAGCTACTGTGTCACAAAGAGGTAGACAAGATGATTGTTAAAGATGAATTTTTAAGTAGGCTGAGAAAAATATTCGATTTGAATTTATATGAAGTAAAAGTTTGGACTGCATTATTATCGCGTGGTGTTAGTACTGCTGGAGAATTAAGTAATATTTCTGATGTACCGCGAAGCAGAACGTATGACATTTTAGAGACTTTAGAGAAAAAAGGTTTTATTGTAATGAAAATGGGTAAGCCAATAAAATTTGTTGCGTTGAAACCTGAAGAAGTCGTAGAACGAGTTAAAAAGAATTTAGTTGTTGAAGCTAATGAAAAAAGCAAGAGACTTGAGAAATTAAAAACTGAAGAAATTCTTGATGAATTAAATGGTTTGTTTACTCAAGGTGTAAAATTTGTTGAGCCTGCAGATTTGTCAGGAAGTGTCAAAGGTAGACAAAATCTTTACAATCATTTAGATATGATGATTCGAGATGCTGAAAAAACTATTACTATAGTAACAACTGCGTCCGGTATTAATAGAAAATTAGAAGCTTTGTTACCTTCTTTAGAAAAAGCAAAAAAGCGAGGCGTTAAAATTAGAATTGCTGCTCCTATTGATGATAATAATCGCGCTGCTGCAAAACGCATTTCAAAAATTTCCGAAGTGAAAAGCACCGAAGGTATAAGAGCACGATTTGCTATTGTTGATTCTAATCAATTATTGTTCATGGTTTTGGATGATGAAAAAGTTCATCCTAATTATGATGTTGCTATTTGGCTGTCTACCGAATTTTTAGCTTCAGCTATGGAGCAATTATTTGAAGCTGCTTGGAAAGAATTTAAGAAAGTTGGATGATTTTTGTGGAAACAGAAAATGAATAAACTGCTAGTTATTTTATTTATCTTTATTGGTTTAGTTATCAGTTTGATATTTATTTTTCTTTTCCAATCCAATAATGAAATTGATCAGAGTAGTATTTTCGAAACAATTACTATTAATAATACTGAATATTGGAAGCCAATTAATTGGATTCAGTACAATTCAGGTTCTCCTCAATATTTAGAAACAGTGATATTTATACCTGAAGGCTCTTTAAAATATTCCAAATCTATAGAATATTATTTTAAATGGCATCCTCTTAATTTAGATGCTCAAAATAGTCAGGTTGTCCATTATTTATATGATGAAGGGAAATCTTCCTCTAATATTAGAGAAAGATTTTTTGCTGAAGATAATCGTTGGCCTAGATCGTCTTCCTTTTGTGACGATCTCGCTTTCCATTATTTATATGGATTGGAAGATGGCTTATTTGCGGAAAGCATTATTAAAGAATACCCCTATGTTTCTGATCAATTTTCTTTTAATGGAACATTTACTGATCTGAAAAATAAATATAATCTTGATGAAGATATTATTAAGATACGAGGAATCTGTCGAGTAGTCGGAAACATTGATGAAAATGAAAATAAAGTACAGCTATATTCAATTCTTTATATTGCACGTGAAGAGGTGTTCAACGAGAAAATAGAAAAAGAACTTTCTTTAATCAATCCGTTTGACAAATGATGTTGTTGGTCATAACATTTTACGACAATAGCAAAACTTCTGATTAAGTTGCTTAATTTTTATTACCTATATTCTTATATATGAAGTTTAATCAGATGTTTGATGGAACATGATGTGCTTTATCGCAGTGATAAGCTAAGAATTACTTATTTGCATAGTGCTGAAGATAATGAAGAGGTTATAAGTTATGAAGCTCATGAATTATGGATACAGTATAATGGTGAATGGAATAAATACGTTATCAAGCGAGGAAAACTTAAACAATTAGCACTTGATGCACAAGGGAATAATCGTCAGGTTTTATTTGATACGTTGGATTTAATGGATTGGAATATTATTAATGGATTAAATCGAGGAAGTGTGCGATTTGTTGAAGTTGAAACTGCGTTTATTGAGGCAAATCATAAACAAGATGAAAAATTAATACATGCACGATCTAAATTAGTAAACAAAGCTAAATAAATTTAAATAAAACCAGCACTATATTTTTTTATGAAAATAAATTTTTCACGAAGAGATTTTCTATATTTTTTAGGCGGTGGAGTTTCTTTGCTGTCTTTAAATCAGGGTTTTCAGTTTGCACAAAATTATTTCTTAGACCTTATGCCTCAAGTTTACATTGATTCGCCTGATAAATTGGATAAAAAATTTGAAGAGGATAATAAAAAGCATGGAATACTGGAATCACGTGGATACATCTCATTTAATTATAATGTTCCAGCTTATTCTGAAGTGAATATTATACACAAAAATGATTATGAGTATATTGCAAAAAATCATTTTTTTGATGACTTCAGAATAATTAAAACACTGCGACTTTTTGGAAAGCATTCTTTCATTTTACAGGCAGATGCTAGAGGAGAATATTATGAAAGGAAATTTGAATTTGATTTTTTAGACAATGATAAATTGCTGCAAGCAATATTGAAAGATGCGTTAACACATAATAATTGGAAATATTCGACTCGTGCATGGAGAGAATCTCATGGAAATCCAGTTGAATCTTATCCAGATAAGTATGGGATTACCATTGAGGGAGTTGATTATAAAATTAATTCGTTGGAGCAATTAACTGAAGGCAATCGAAAAATGTTTGAAGAGTTGTGGAAGTTTAAAGTATTGTATGGTTAATTATGCCTTGTCATTGGTGAATCCTAAATTAATTCGATAATTTCTAGATTCTTCTTAGTTTCACCAATCATATGATGTGGGCCGATTGTTGTAATTTTTACTTGTAGGCTTTTTCCTAATATATTTTCTTTTGTATTGATAAGGATTATATTATAATTTTCATCTCTGGATTCACAGCCATTATTGTTCTTTTTATTTACGAAAACGGTTATTGTATTATTAAGATATTTATTTTTGTTCTCTAATGCAGTTTTTCTATGGACTCTCATTATTTCTTGATTTCTTTGATTAAGGATTTTCTTTTGAAGGTCTTTTAATTTATCTGCTGAAGTTCCTTTATGCTTTGAAAATTTTGAGAGGTTTAGAATATCTGGTTTGTACTTTTTTATTAATTCTACAGTTTTTTGATGATCTTCTTCTGTTTCTGTTGGATAACCTGTAATGATATCTGTTGCAAAGGCGAGGTTTGGAATTTCTTTTTTAAATTTTGATAAGATTATCTCTACTTTTTCTATTGTGTATCCACGTTTCATATCATTAAGAATTTTATTAGAGGCAGATTGTATTGGTATGTGGAGGAATTTGTACATTTTTGGATGTTTATATATGTCGATTAATTCCTCGATATTTGGAAGATTTATCGGATTCATCATTCCTAATCTTAGCTTGAAATTAAATGGTAGTTCGAGTATTTTATTTAATAAGGGGATTAATTGATTTTGACCTGAATCCATTCCATAGTTTTCATTTCCCTGACTTGTGAGCCAAATTTCTCCTGCGCCTGATTCTAAGTCTTGTTTAATCGATGAAATTATTTTTTCTTGCGGATAAGAAAATAGATTTCCTTTAGCTAGTTTAGTTTTACAAAACGAGCAATTAGATAAACAACCTTCAGAAATTTGTGCAATAGCAATAAGTTTGTTTGATGAAATTTTTGGCGTTAATATTTTTTCTTCACGTTTTTTAGACAAATTGATCTGAACTAAATTCGATTGAACATGGCTGGCGATTTCTGTGATATGGTCTGTTCCAAAAATAACTGCATCTGGATTAATTTTTTGTATTGCTTTTGCATCAGTTTGTGCTAAACAGCCGGTTACAATGATTTTTTTATTTGGGAATTGATTTTTTAAATCCTGAATTTTTCTCTTTATTTTGCTCTCGGTTTTTTTCTTCACAGCGCAAGTATTGAGAATAATGACTTCTGCATTATCGAGGTCGGTAAGTTCATGACCTGATTGATTTAAAATACCTGCCATTATCTCTGAATTATTTTGATTCGCTGAACAACCATAGGTTTGAATATATGTATTTGCCATAGAATGAGGGAGAAAAATGGATTTAAAGAGTTTTTGATTACTTTATTAAGTGTGTTATCCCGAAATTATTTCATAAGGCTGAGTTAATTAGCTTTATGAAATTAACACGTTCAAAGCTTATAGAGACTTTTAGAAAGCTGAACGAAGGTGCAACAGTGTATCAAGCGAGAAAGGTTG
>Ga0209542_10000653_pt1 | contig 83089 bp, 98 predicted proteins | sample RifCSPhighO2_01_FD_184028 | JGI IMG/M metagenome (GOLD analysis project Ga0209542, IMG submission 184028) | Soil microbial communities from Rifle, Colorado - Rifle CSP2_plank highO2_0.1 (SPAdes) (version 2) | ecosystem: Environmental > Terrestrial > Deep subsurface > Rock core/Sediment ...
CATTTATTGCTTTCCAGTCCCTTTTCTTTTTTGTTTTGCCTCCCATGGTTTGTGCCTCCTTCTTCACAAACCACCCATTACTTAGTTACGTTATTGAGGAATTATATAAGAATTGTGCAACACAGCAAAAAAATACAAATATTTAAATACCAATATATCGTCCCCGATATAGCGGAAGCGATACATATGATGACCGGCTATTTGAGACTAATTGTAATGAAGACATTGTCAAATAAGAAGCTATCCGGCTATGATCTGATAAAGCAAATAGAGAAAGACACAGGCACATGGAAGCCAAGCTTTGGCTCTATTTACCCATTACTTGAGAAGCTGCTGAAGGAAAAGTTTGTCGAGCGTGAGAAGCATGGAAGAAAGAAGCTGTATTATCTGACAAGCGAGGGGAAAAAGCAGCTTTTAATAATTGATAGGAGCAAGAATGCAATGGTTGACAAGCTGATTGCTCATTGGAATGCATTTGGCAAAATAACTGACAGGAGAGAGCTTGGATTCATGCTGGAGATACTCAATAGTTTGAAAAAAGGCCATCTTCCGTTCAAGGAATTAAATCCTGAATTAAATGAGTTCAGGGCAACAATGTTTGAGCTCTATTCAAAGGGGAAAGACAGGAAAAAAATGAAGGCAGTGCTGAAAGGCACTGTTAAAAAACTGAAGGCAATCAAATGAAAAAGAGCATTATAAAGCTGGAAAATGTGTGGAAAATATACGAAATGGGAGAAGTAAAGGTTAAAGCTCTTCAGGGACTGGATCTTGATGTAAAGGAAGGCGAGTTTTTGGCCATAATGGGCCCTTCAGGAAGCGGAAAATCAACTGCTGTAAATATGATAGGATGCTTGGATGTGCCATCAAAAGGAAAGATAATGCTGGACAATCATGACATATCAAAACTAAGCGAATCTGACCTTGCCCAGATAAGGGGCAGAAAAATAGGATTCATATTCCAGCAATTTAATTTGATTCCGACATTGACAGCGCTTGAAAATGTGGCTTTGCCGATTGTATTTCAGTCAGTTGACAGGGAGACAAGAACAAAAAGAGCTACTAAGCTGCTCGAGATTGTGGAACTGGGCGACAGAATGGAGCATAAGCCTGCAGAATTAAGCGGAGGGCAGCAGCAAAGAGTTGCAATTGCAAGGGCATTGGCAAACGACCCTGAAGTGATTTTAGCCGATGAGCCGACAGGAAACCTGGACTCAAGCACCGGTGAAACTGTCATGGGCTTTCTGCAGAAGCTTAACAGAAAAGAAGGCAAAACAATAATCTTGGTCACTCACGACAAAAATGTGGCAAAGCATGCCGACAAGATTGAATTCCTGAAAGACGGCAAGGTTATAAAATCTTTGAGGAGGAAAGGTGATTAAAATGAGAATGTTTTTTGTTATATTTGTTTTGCTTGCAATGGCTGCAACATTTGCAGGCGCTGCTGTAAACAGCGTTTACTACGGGGACAGCCCCAGGATTGATGTAGACCTTGCAAGCCAGGACCCTGACCCTGTGGAGCCCGGCAGGATTGTGGAGGCGAGCTTCAAGCTTGACAACAGGGGAGTGCTGGCTAATGATGTTGTGTTTGAGATAATACCAGAATATCCATTTTCAATATTGCCCGGGGAAGGCGCTGTGAAGAATGTCGGCACTTTGGGAACCGCGCAGGACACTGCCCGAAGCGTTTTTGTGAAGTACAAGCTAAAGGTTGACCAGAATGCTGTTGACGGCAACCAGGAGATTAAAATAAGGTACAAAAGCAGCGATTCAGAATCATGGGCAACAATTGACAATATCACCATAAAAGTGCAGTCAAAAGAAGCCATACTTTCGGTTGAGAAATTTGCAGCAGTGCCTGAGGCTGTTGCTCCAGGTTCAAAAACAAGACTGGCTGTAAGCTTGAAGAATCATGCAAATTCCCTGCTGAAGGACATAAAGGTGACATTGGACCTTGGAAAGAGCGGCGATGAGGAAACTCCGTTTGCTCCTGTCGGCTCGACTAATGAAAAGGTGATACCGTTTATTGATGCGCAGGCCTTATCGGCTCTTGAATTCAATTTAATTGCCGACCCTGATGCAAAATCAAAGGTTTACAAGGTGCCGTTAAAACTGCAATATTCAGATGTGCTTAACAAGAATTATTCAAAGACCTTGATTGTTGCTTTGGTTGTTGGAGTTGAGCCTGACATATCCGTATATGTGGACACAACCTCTGTCTACACTGCAGGCTCAACAGGCGATATAAGCGTCAAGATTGTCAACAAGGGCCTTAGCGATTTAAAGTTCCTTAATGTAAAGCTTGACAAATCCGAAAAATACAAAGTTTTGTCTCCATATGAGGTGTACATAGGGAACATAGACTCTGATGACTATGAAACCGCTGATTTCAAGCTGAGCATTGAAAAGACAAAGGACAAGAAACTGCTGCTGCCCATTGTAATTGAATACAAGGATGCAAATAACCAGGAGTATACAAAAAATATGAATATTGAGCTTACGCTTTATACAAAATCTGAGGCCAAGAAACTTGGATTAGTTGAAGGAAATGGAACCAGCTGGGTTTTAGTTGCAGTAATTTTGCTTGCTGCGGGATTTTTTGCCTACAGGTACTGGAAAAAGCGCAGGAAATAAATTTTTCAAGCTTAAGATGCTGAAGGATTATTTCATTTATTCTGTAAGGAACCTGAGAAACAGGGGCCTCAGGTCATGGCTCACCATGATCGGAATATTCATCGGAATAGCTGCAGTTGTTTCCCTGATTGGGCTTGGAGAAGGGTTAAGGATAGCCATCATGTCACAGTTTGGATTTCTCGGGCCTGATGTTTTAAGCGTGCAGGCATCAGGGTTGGCTTTTGCAGGTCCCCCAGGGACTGGGGTTGTAGAGCCGCTGAGCGATGAGCTGGCTGATAAAATCCGGAAAGTCAATGGTGTAGAGGCTGCATTTAACAGATATATAAAATCCGGCACCCTTGAATTTAACGACAAGCAAAATATCGGGATTGCGGCATCTTACCCTGAAGGCGAAAACAGGAAGATCTTTGAAACCATGATCAACCTAAAGGCAGAAGATGGAAGGCTGCTGAAAGACAGCGACTCAAGAAAAACTGTTTTGGGGAACAATTTCAAAAATGAAGATATTTTTGGAAAAGGGATAAGAAGCGGGGACAAGGTTTTGCTCAACGGCATTGATTTCGAGGTTGTGGGAATTCTTGAAAAGAAAGGCAGTTTTATTTTTGACAGCGTGGTGCTGATGAACGAGCAGACCATGATAGATGATATTGGGATTGTGAAAGAGGAAGTGAATGTGATAGCTGTCAAGATTGAGGATGTGGCAAGAGCAGATGAAATCAAGGGGAATATAGAAAAGCTTCTTAGAAAAGAAAGAGGCGTAAAAAAAGGCGAGGAGAATTTCCAAGTGCAGAGCCCGCAGCAGACGCTTGAGGCATTGAATTCCACTTTGTTTGCTGTGCAGCTTTTTGTCTACATAATCGCCGCAATATCGCTTGCTGTAGGGGGAATTGGGATAATGAACACAATGTACACCTCTGTGCTCGAAAGAACAAAGGAAATCGGGATTATGAAATCAATTGGGGCAAAAAATTCCGCAATATTCACAATATTTTTTGTAGAATCCGGATTGTTGGGTATGGTTGGCGGAGTAATAGGAATAATTCTTGGGATGATATTTGCATTCGGGCTTTCTGCAGCAGGCCGCGCATTTCTCGGCTCTGAGCTTATCCAGGCAAGCATAAGCCCTTTTCTTGTGATTGGGGCCTTGATGTTTTCATTCATGCTGGGAACTGCTTTTGGCGTGCTTCCGGCTTACCAGGCATCAAAACTCAATCCGGTAGACTCGTTAAGGAGCGCAAAATGAGGATTGATGAAATAAAGTATTCAATACAGCATGTAAGAAAAAGAAAACTGAGAAGTGTGCTTACAATCCTTTCCATATTGATTGGAATTGCAGCCGTGTTTGCATTATTGAGCTTTGGAATAGGCATTCAAAATTATGTCAACACGCTTGCTGACGAGTCAGGAAGGGACAAGCTGTTTATACAGGCAAGGGGGATTGGGGCGCCGGGAACTGATGATAATTTTTTCCTGACAAAAGAGGATGTTAATTTTGTAAGCAAGGTAAAAGGCGTTGATGAAATTGTTGGAATGTATTTCGCAGCTGGCGAGATTGAATTTGATGACGTGAGGAAGTTTTACTTTGTTTCCGGAGTTGACACAAGCAAAGTGGATTTTGTTGAAGAGACCTTTGCAATATCAATATTCAAGGGCAGGGGGATTAAGGAAGGAGATTTGGACAAAGCTGTACTGGGTTACAATTACCAGTTTGATGACAAGGTATTTGGCAAAGGAGTAAAGCTTGGGGACAAAATCCGCATTAACAGCGATCCTTTTGAAGTTATAGGATTTTATGATGAGATTGGAAACCCGCAGGATGATGCAAATGTTTACATAACAAAAGAGTCGTTTGAGGAGCTGTATCCTGACAAAAAGGACAAGTTTGGGTTCATAATGCTCAGCTCCCAAAATGGAATAATTCCAAAAGAGCTTGCCGAAAGGATAGAGGAAAAACTGAGAAAATTCAAAAATGAGGATAAAGGCAAGGAGAATTTCTTTGTGCAGACTTTTGAGGACGCGCTTGCAACCTTTACAACAATAATAAATGTTATTAATGGTGTGTTGGTTTTGATAGCGCTTATTTCATTGGTTGTTGCCTTTGTCAACATAATGAACACGATGTACACGGCGATAATTGAAAGGACAAAAGAGATTGGAGTGATGAAAGCTGTAGGGGCAAGGAATAGCGATATTCTGCTTATTTTCGTGTTTGAGTCGGGATTTCTTGGATTGATTGGAGGCTTGCTGGGGGTGATTTTCGGCTACATAGTTGCAAGCATAGGTGGAGGGATTGCAGCTGCAAACGGATTTGCCTTGCTAAAGCCGGAGTTTCCTGTTGTTTTGATAATTAGCTGTTTGCTGTTTTCGTTTCTTGTAGGAGCTGCAGCAGGATACTTCCCTGCAAGAAGGGCATCGAAGCTGAAGCCTGTGGATGCGCTGAGGTATGAATAGAAAGTAAGTTTCTCACTTCTTGTGCATCTTCCTCATCTCTTATTTCAGAATCTTGCCCCAAATACAATTACATTCTTCTCGAAAACCGATAAATTTAAATAAATGTAATTGTATACTCAATTATATGAACATTGTAAAGCATAAGGATTACCATTACCTGGCACATTCTTTCAGGAAAGAAGGAAAAGTTGTGCACAGGGAAAAATACCTTGGAAAAGAAATCCCGGAAAACATAGAGGAAATCAGGGAAAAATTCATGTATGAATGCATGGAAGATGTGATAAAAAAGCTGAAAAGCATAAAAAATAATTTCCGGAAGGAATGGAAAAAATACCCAAATTCCGTAAAGAAGGAAATGCTTATAGACTTGTCCATATCCTTCACCTACAACACAAATGCTATTGAAGGCTCCACAATCACTCTTGAAGAAACAGAAGATATCATTAAAAACAAGATTGCGCCCAACAAGCCATTAAGAGATGTGCAGGAAACCATAAACCATTCAAAAGTTTTTTTCAAGGCATTAAACGAAAAGAAGGAATTGTCCAATAATCTGATAATGCAATGGCATGAAGAGATTTTCAGGGACACAAAGTCAGACATTGTAGGAAAGCTGAGAGACTATCTTGTGAAAGTCGGCAGCTATATTGCTCCTGACTGGCAAGACTTGAATAAGCTGATGAGGGAATTCATTGAGTGGTACGATAAGAGCAAAAATACCATGAACACTGTTGAGATTGCGGCAAGAGCACACTATAAATTTGAGAAGATTCATCCGTTCGGGGATGGAAACGGAAGGGTAGGCAGATTAATAATTGCATATGTATTAAAGAGAAACAAATACCCACTGCTGATAATTGAGTACAAGAGAAGGAAATCTTATTACCATGCATTAGACAAACCTGAAAATGACTTCGTTAATTTCTTTCTGAGAAGGTACATGGGTGCTCATAAGAGATATGTTAAGTAGAGGTGACTACAAAAAATAAGGTGTGGTCACCCAAGGAGTTTATTTCCCCTTGTGCATCTTCCTAAGCTCTTCCTTCAGCATTTTGCCCATTGTGTTCTTTGGCAGCTGCTCGAGAAATTCGACAAACTTCGGCTTTTTGAAAGAGGCAAGCTTTTCCTTGCAATAAGCAATAACTTCATCATCTGTTAATTTAGAATTTGGATTTAAAACAACATAAGCTTTGACGGACTCTCCAAATTCCTTGTCAGGAACGCCTACAACAGCGCATTCCTTGACTTGAGGCATTGATTCAATGACATCTTCAATCTCGCGGGGATAAATGTTTATTCCCCCGGATTTTATGACGTCTTTTGACCTTCCGATGATGTAAATATAGTTTTTTTCATCAATCTTGCCCACATCTCCTGTAACAAACCAGCCGTCTTTGAAAACTTCCTTGTTGTATTTGGGCTTGTTCCAGTAGCCGCTAAAAACATTAGGGCCTTTAATCAAAATCTCGCCTTCTGAATTAACAGGAACATCATTATAATTTTTATCTGTTATTCTGACCTTGACTCCGGGAAGGCAAGGGCCGACAGAGCCGGGAATTCTTTCACCATCATATGGATTGCTAAAATTCATCATTGATTCTGACATGCCTGCCCTTTCCAAAATTTCATGGCCAAATGCTTTCTTAAGCCTGTAAAACAATTCCCTTGACAAAGGAGCAGAGCCTGAAACAAAAAGCCTCATTGACGATAAATCATACTTTTCAAGCCCTTCAACCTCAAGCAGTTTGAAGTACATTGTCGGAACGCCCATGAACAAGGTTGCTTTTCTTTTCTGTATTGTTTCAAGTACTTCTTCTGCAACAAATTTCTTCCTCAAAATCGTGAAATTTCCAACATACAATGAGCCGCACAATGCAACTCCAATGCCATGAATATGGTACAAAGGCAAAGTCAAGAGAAAAACATCGTCCTCTGCCCATTTCCATGCCTGAGCAAGGGCCTTGACATTTGAGGCTATGTTTGTCTGGTTCAAGGCAGCTCCCTTTGGCTTGCCCGTTGTGCCTGAAGTATAGAATATGATTGAATGATCCTCGTCTTTTATTATTGTTGAAGGCTCTTTGTCAGGGGCTTTTTTTGTCATTTCATTGAAATTATGGGCATTTTCCGCATTGCCGTCAACAATAATCACAAGCTTTAGCTCCGGAAGCTTTGGCTGGACATTCCTGACAATCGCCAATCTTTCCATGTCTGTGATTACTGCCTTGGCGCCGGAATCATGCAAGATATGGTGGATTTCCTGCTCCTTGAAGTTGATGTTCATGGGAACTATAATGCTGCCATTCTTGAAATTGCCCATAATAGAAGAAACAAGCTCCAAACTGTTTGGCATAAACTGCGCAACTCTGTCGCCTTTGGTTATTCCAATTTCTTGAAATGCATTGGCAACTTTATTTGTCTGCAAATCCAGTTCCTTGAAAGTTACCCTTTGGTCCTCAAACTCAATTGCAACCTTGTCAGGCAATCTTTGAGCTGTCTGCTTGAATAATGCTGATATTCCCATTAAAGTTCACTCTCAAGCAATTTTAAGCGGTTTGTATTTAAAATTAATCCTAAAGTGTATTGTGGAGAATATATTTACCATATGGAAAATTAGACCTGAACATTATCTTTTAAATCCACTTTGTTTTTTGGCCTTTTCTTAGGGCACATCAAATTTTCCATAACTGCACAATCTTCAGGTGATCCTATTGCTGTAAGGTAATGGATTCTTCTGTGGGATATGTACTTAATTTCAGGCAATAAACCTCGTTCTTCTGCTATATCAAATGCACGCCCATACTGTCTTGCGTCAACAAACGCTCGCATGGCAGATTCATAATAGGCTCTAACTCTTCTTATTCTCCCTTCTGTCGTTGCACTATCAGCCAAACTTATATGAGATTCTGCGGCTAAAACTGCAAAAGGATATGAATAATCCCCATTTCTATACCCAGCTGCTTCACCTACTAACATACATAATCCATCGTCCATGGCCAAAGTTAATACTGACCATTTTTAAATTTTTTCAAGAAAAAATAAGCCTCCGAAGGGATTTGAACCCTCAACCTGCGCTTGTCTCATGGAATACGAGAGCGCCGCTCTACCAGATTGAGCCACAGAGGCAAGAATCAGTTTTATTTAATCACTTTTAAAATTTCTTCTTTTGAGCTGAACTTCTTCTGGCACTCGAAGCAAACAGCATGAAGCTTGCCATTTCTGTCTTTTACATGGGTGCCTAGGATTTTGCCCAAAAATGTTGTGTCAATTGACTTGCTGCAAATAGAACATTTCATTTTAAGTAAAGATTTTTTATTGTTTTTATAATTCTTTTTGTTTGATTTTTACATAATATTTAAAAACTATAGTTATTTTTATTGTATTATGCAGTGTATTTTAACAAAGCACCAAACAAAGCAGTTTTTCTAGTGGCTTTTATTTACGCACATTTCCAAAAAAATGACACGAATAGCTATTGTTGACAACGAGAAGCTGAAGGATGCGCAGCAAAAGCTGCACATACAAAGCATTTGCCCTGTCAACCGCACAGGCAAGGAGTGCATCAAGATAATTGATGACAAGCTTACAATAGATGAGCATCTGTGCACAGGATGCGGGATTTGCCCAAAAGCCGCACCTAATGCAATAAAGATAATCAATCTGCCCGAAGAGCTGAAGACAAATCCCATTCACCGCTATGGGGAAAACAAGTTTGTGATTTATTCATTGCCAACCCCTGCTTTTGGCAGGGTTACCGGAATTCTTGGAGTCAACGGAATCGGCAAATCAACTGCAATCAAGATACTTGCTTCCGTGCTAAAGCCGAACTTAGGAAATTGGGAAAGGCATGAAATTGATTATGATGAGCTTATATCATTTTTCAAGGGAACTGAAGCCCAAGGTTTTTTTGAGAAAGTAAAAAAAGAGGAGATAAAGATAGCGTACAAGCCGCAGCAGGTTGACCTGATTCCAAAAACAACAAAAGGAAAGGTTATTGATTTGTTAAAAAAAGTTGATGAAAAAGGCGAATTAAAAAAGATTGCAAATGAATTACAATTAAATGAAATTCTAAATAATGATATTTCAGAAATTTCAGGAGGAGAGCTGCAGAGGGTTGCAATTGCAGCAACTGTGCTGAAAAATGCAAACCTGTATATTTTTGACGAGCCGACAAGCTATCTGGATATCAAGCAGAGAATAAACATCAGCAAATTTATCAAGTCATTAATTAATGAAAATAACGCTGTTTTGGCTGTGGAGCATGACCTTATAATTTTGGACTACATTGCTGATTTTGTTCATTTGATGTACGGCAAAGAAGATGCTTACGGGATTGTAAGCGGGATAAAGCCTGTAAGGAATGGGGTAAATGTTTATCTTTCCGGCTACATAAAAGAAGAGAATGTAAGGTTCAGAGACTCAACAATCAGGTTTGCTGAAAAGCCTCCAATCAAGAAGAAGCACATTAAAGAAGTGATTACATCGTGGAATGCTGTTGAGAAGAAGCTTGGCAATTTTGCATTGAAAGCGCACAAAGGGGCAGTGCATAAGAACGAGATTATCGGAATTCTTGGCGAGAACGGAATTGGAAAAACAACCTTTGTCAAGATACTTGCAGGGGCTTTAAAGCAGGACGATGGAGAGATAACTCATAAAGTAAAAGTAAGCTACAAGCCGCAATATCTTGAAGTGTCAGATGCTTTGGTTGTTGATGTTTTAAAGACAGCTTTCAACAAATATGAAAACCAGATTGTGAATCCATTAGGCCTTCAACAATTGTCATTGAATAAATTAAGCGAGCTTTCAGGAGGTGAATTGCAAAGGGTTGCGATTGCGCATTGCCTGCAGCAGGATGCTGACTTGTATTTGCTTGATGAGCCATCCGCATATCTGGATTCTGAACAAAGATTGATATTATCAAAAATTGTTAGGGATTTTGTTGAGCAAAAGGATGCATCGGCCTTGATTGTCGACCATGACTTATTGTTTGTTGACTACATAAGCGACAAGCTGATTGTTTTTGAGGGAAAGCCCGCAGTTGAAGGAATGATCACAGGCCCATTTGAAATGGAAGACGGAATGAACAAGTTTTTGAAGGAGCTTGGGATTACGGTTCGCCGTGACCCCGAGACGAACAGGCCAAGGGTAAACAAGCTTGATTCAAGATTAGATAGGGAGCAGAAAGAGAGCGGGAAGTATTATTATACATGATAAAAGCAATAATTTTCGACTGGTTTGGCGTTTGTACCGAAGACTTTGGGAAAGTGTTGGGCAGAAGATTATATAAAAAACTAGGTATAAACAATGAGTTGATAATCAAATCTTTTATAAGATATGAACTTTCGCTTACCCTCGGGAAAATAAATAGCAAGGATGTTCTTTCGAATATGTTTGAGGAATTGAGCATAAGCAAAAATGTAAATGATTATCTTCATATTTTTAAAGATAAGCCAAAATTAAACAGAGAAGTTTTTAAATTAACTAGAAAACTTAAAAATAAGTATAAGACTGCTCTTTTATCAGACAACTTTGATGATATGACAACAACAATCAGAAAAAACATAAACTTAAGAAAATATTTTGATTATGCTTTTTTTTCAAACGAAGTTGGCTTGGTGAAAAGGGAAAACAAAATCTATAAATTTGTTATTAAGGAATTGAAATGCAAGCCAAATGAATGCGCTTTTGTAGACGATAATAAAGGAAATATAAAGAGAGCAGAAAAATTTGGCATTAAAGGTATTTTGTTTACAAATATCAGACAATTAAGAAGAGATTTTATAAAGCTTAATGTCAGAGTTTAATCCACTATGCCCTTCCCCTGCTTTCCCCAAAAACAACTCCTTGCGCAATCAAATGCGCCAATCTTATTGGTTCTGGTATCAAGCTTCTTGTGCAAACTATTTTCAGAATTTTTTTTGCTTCTTCTAAATCAATGCCCGTCAACTGGATAAATATGTCATTGACTTGAATTACATTTCCTGCTTTTTCTATAAGTTTGATTTTATTTTGTTTGTTTATTTTTATCAATGTTTTTTTGATGTTTTTAATGTTGGGTTTTCTTCTTATAACAATCACAACAGGCAACTTTGTTTTTTTATTTAATTTCTGAACATCAACTACATTGAACCCGGCAACAGCAATCCCGTCAAGAAAAATGCATTGTAATTGGGGCTTGAATTTACATTCATTAACCATCTCAATTAATTTTTTTGTTGCATCATTCCCGTCAACAGCTACTTTTGTCGATAAAATTCCATCAACCCATGAGCCGCCCCTCATCACAACTCCAACAACAAGTATTTTTTTGTCTTTAAATTTATTAAAAGGGCTATCGTCAATTCCAATAACCCTTATTTCCTTTTTGACCATTATAACTCATTGTAGCGGAAGCAGCCTGCAAGGTGGTCATTGACCATTCCGACTGCCTGCATGAAAGCATAGCAGATTGTCGGGCCTACAAACCTGAAGCCTTGCTTTTTGAGCTCTTCGCTCATTGCTTCTGACTCTTTTGTTGATGCAGGAATATCATTTAATGACTTAAATTTGTTTTTGATCGTCTTGTGATTTACAAACTGCCAGATATATTTATCAAAAGAGCCGAATTCCTTTTGGATTTCAAGAAATTTTTTAGCATTGGATATTGTTGCCTCGATTTTAAGCCTGTTTCTTATAATGCCGGCATCTTTAAGCAATGAGCTTATGTCTTTTTGAGTGTACCTTGTCATTTTCTTTGGGTCGAAATTGTCAAATGCTTTCCTGTAATTTTCCCGCCTGTTCAGGATGGTCTGCCATGTCAATCCTGCCTGAGCGCCTTCAAGAATCAGGAATTCAAATAATTTTTTATCATTGTGCAAAGGCACGCCCCATTCCTTGTCATGATAGTCAATCATTAATTTGCTGCTTCCGCACCATGAACATCTGTTCATTTCATTCCCTGAACTCAATGTCGTCAATTATCCCATCAGAATCAAGATCTATGCCCTCAACAACATTGGCTTTGATGCTTGGGTTGTGGACATTGCCATTTGTTATTTTCTTAAAATCTTTCAAGAATGCGATGATTGCAGCCCTTGTGCCGCTGAACCTTTTGCCTGCAACAACAAGAATGTACTTGTCCTTGCTGAAAGGGCTTTTTGCCTTTACAATCAACCCGCATTCATCCTGAGGATAAGTTTCGTTTGATATTGTTGATTTTATGTTGCCATCCTCAAACCTTATGGGTAATTTTGGATTTGCTTTTTCCACAACCTTGTTTACAAGAGGCCCTCCAATCAAAATCAAGTTGTTCTGCAGGTCTTCATCCCTTATTTCTGTGTCAAGCTTTACGTTGAATTTTGGCACGTAATTCAAGAATGTGCCTAAAAACAAAGCCAGGTCCATTCCATAGTAGCCATCTCTGCTTCTTGCCTTGTCAGGCCCGTGCGGATCAGGAGAGCCAACAATAATTAATGCGTCAAGCTTCCCATCCTTAATCAGGGGTTCCAGAAATTCAGACTCGTTTCTTATCTGCGCTATCTTGCTTGTGCTTTCAAAATTTTTGAATTTGACAACAAAAGCCGGCTCTGTCAGGGCATAAAAATTGGCTGTTGCGCCCTGCTTTGTCTCCTTTTTTACAATTTTTATAATGCCGGCCTTCTCAAGGTTTCTTATATGGTAGTATATTTTCTGCTCATGGACTCTCAATGCCTTTGCTATATCTATAGGGTACATTGCTTCTTTTGCCAGCAAATGAAGTATTCTCTGCGCCAATCCAGAGCTTATGGAGTTTGCGTGCTCTGCGCTTATCTCCTTGGCTGGCAACGAGTAAACTTCATTCTTTTGTTTGTCTATTATGAACATAACCTCTAGAAAGACGAACTACTATAAATATTTTTGTAATGGTGTTATAAATTTAGTGTTTGTGAAGGGTTTTGATGAGTGTAATATTTAAAAATAAACTGCAATTACCGCCATATATGACTCTTAATGTATTGATACACACTTTGGGCAAAGAAAATGCGGATGAGTTAGACGGCAGAACCGTAACAGCTTATGGTTATCATAAAGAGGTATCCGATTTTGTATGGGGCGTTGTTTATTCGACTCAATTGACAAGGTATTCCAAAAGCGCGCCTAACAACATAAAAGTCGAATTGGTTTACAGAGGAAGGAAATCAGGCGAAGTTTATTTGGCAAGTCCTACTATTCACCAAATAGGGCTTGGTGCTGATTTTGACGCACCATTTTATGGTGTTACGGATGTCAGGGCTTTGTTGTTTGATACCAAAGAACATTACTTAAAATTTCTCCAAATACTCCATGAGCACAGGCAGAAAGGCAGGATAAGCGACGAGCTTTATATGGGCGCTTTAGACGCAGTAAAAAATACAGTGAACATGATTTATCCTAAAGCTTATGCCAAAGCAAGAAACAGATTGTCTTTTTGGTTCAGCTCTATCAATGACGAAGTAGTGAAAGAGTTAAGAACTATGCTGGATAATGACCCACTCCTCTGCCTTATATGGTAATATTATAATTTTTTTTATAATACTCCTAAAGTTTTTTTAATAAGATATATAAATAAGCTGCACTTTCGTGCTTTATGGTAATCTCATCTAAACTCCAAGTGCATTCCATCTCCTCTTTTGGGATGCGCTTGCTGTTTTTTAAAGCAATTAAGTTAGGTGATTAGCTTAAATGTCAGAAATTTTATTATCTATGAAATTTGTAAAATGTCGGAAATCACAGGTTTCCGAGCACCATCGAAAATTGCGAAGCAATTTATCGAGGATTTCTGAGCAGTGGAATGCGAAAGCTCGAGATGCACGCGAGTTTGAGATGCTTGCGAGAGTGGAATGCGAAAGCTTGCTTTCGCTCGCTTATCTTACGAGCAAGCTCGCGTTCAACTCGTGCTCGCAAACAACTCTTTCGCTCGTTTATGTCAGGCAAAAATCACTTATAACTACTTGCGATAGCAAGTATTCAATTAATTTTGAAAAAGGTGATTTTTGACATGTGCGGCATAGTGGGAGTTGTATCAAGCAGCAATGTCAATGAAAAGCTGTTTAACGGCCTGGCTAATCTGGAATACAGGGGCTATGATTCTGTAGGCATGTGCTTCATCAATGGCAACATGCTTAAAATTAGAAAGGGCGTTGGGAAGCTTGAAGAAGTGCACAGGAAAGTTGATTTCTCAAAATTAAGCGGCAATATCGGGATAGGGCACTGCAGGTGGAGCACTCATGGAAGAGTAACAGAAAAAAACGCCCATCCTCATGTTGACTGCAAAAACAAGATAAGCGTTGTGCACAACGGCATAATAGAGAATTATTCTGAATTGAAGGAAGAGCTGGCAAAAAAAGGGCATAAGTTTTACTCTCAAACTGACACAGAGGTTATAGCGCATCTTATTGAGGAAAATCTGAAAGGCAGCAGAATTGAGGAAGCTGTAAAGCTTGCTTTAAGCAGGATGGAGGGAAGCTATGCGCTTGGCATATTGTTTGCAGACGAGCCTGGGAAGCTTTTGGCTGCAAGAAACGAAAGCCCGCTGATAATCGGCATTGGCAAGAATGAGAATTTTATTGCAAGTGACGTGCCTTCAATCCTGAGCCATACAAACAAAGTCATTTATTTGGATGACAAGGAAATAGCTGTACTGACAAGAAACAGCCATAAAATATTTGACATAAGCGGAAAGCAAAAATCAAAAAAAATTCATACAATAAGATGGAGCGTGGAAGCAGTTCAAAAATCAGGCTACAAGCATTTCATGCTGAAAGAAATCCACGAGCAACCAAGGGCAATAGCAGACACTTTAAATGAAAGAATCCAAAACAACCATGTTGCTTTTGAAAGGGAATTTGCTTTAAGCGATGATTGCCTGAAAAAAATAAGCAGGATCGTGATAGTTGCCTGCGGCACTTCATGGCATGCTGCATTGACGGGGGAGTTTATGCTTGAGGAGCTTGCCAAAATACCGACAGAGGTTGAATATGCATCTGAATTCAGGTACAGGCATCCGTTGATGGACAAAAACACTTTGGTTATTGCAATTTCACAATCAGGGGAAACAGCAGACACAATAGCGGCATTGAAAGAGGCAAAAAAATACGGAGTCAAGACATTAAGCATATGCAACGTAATGGGCTCTTCAATCACAAGAATTTCTGATGGAGTAATTTACACAAGGGCAGGCCCTGAAATCGGGGTTGCTTCAACAAAGGCTTTTACAACACAATTAGCGGTTTTATATTTATTGACAATTCTTTTGTCAAAGATAAGAAAAACCTTGAATGAAAAGCAGGTTAAGGGCATGATTGGAGGAATAAGAAAAATTCCATTGCAGCTGCAGTCTGTGCTTGATGAGGATGATGAAATACTGAAATGCGCAGAGCTTTACTACAACAAGCTCAACTCAATATATCTCGGGAGGGGAATAAATTTTCCAATTGCCCTGGAAGGGGCCTTGAAATTAAAAGAGGTCAGCTACATACATGCTGAAGGGTATCCTGCGGCAGAGATGAAGCACGGGCCTATTGCATTAATTGACAAAAACATGCCTGTTGTTGTCATCGCGCCTCATGATATTTATACTTATAAAAAAGTTTTAGGCAATATAGAAGAGGTTAAAGCAAGAGGCGGAATTATCATTGCTTTAGCGACAGTAGGTGATAATATAATTCCACAAAAAGCAAAGCATACAATCTTTATACCAAAGACATTATATACTTTAAGCTCTATATTATCTGTTGTGCCATTGCAATTGCTGGCTTACCACATTGCGGACAAGCTTGGAAGGGATGTGGATAAACCTCGCAACTTGAGTAAAACCGTAACTGTGGAATAAATTTTTAAACATATAAAAATCAAGGCTACAAAATGAGGATAAAACCGCCGCATATTGCATTATTGCTTTTGCTTTTATCATGGCTGACAAATAGGGCATTTCCGCAATTCAAAATAATCAACCAGCCAGCCAATAGAATCGGAATTATCATATTTTTAATTGGCATCGGGCTTATGATCTGGGCTTTTTATTTATTCAAGAAAAATAGAACCCCAATCATACCAGGGCAAACACCAAAATTTATGGTTATAGAAGGGCCTTACAAATTCACAAGAAACCCGATGTATCTTGGAGTCACAACTGCATTGTTCGGATTTTCTGCTTATATTGGGAATTTATTCTCATTCTTGTCTCCCTTGTTGTTTCTTCTAATAATAAACGTTGTGTACGTACCGTTTGAGGAAAGGCTGATGGAAAAAATATTCGGCAAAAAGTACCTTGCATACAAGAAAAAAGTAAGAAGATGGATTTAAATCATTTATTTTAATTACTCAAATTTAACAATCTAATGTCAAATGAAAATCCGCAAATCCAAATCAAGCGATGCAAAGGGCATAGCGAATGTCCTTGTTCAAAGCTATAACCTCAAGGATTTGAAAGAAGGCGTTAACGTCTTTAAAAATGAGATTAAAAAATTCCATCAGTATATTGTTGCTGAAGAAAAAGGAAAAATAATTGGAATTGTGACATGGCTAATGCACGGCCTGCCAAAGCACCAGTTATGCGAACTGGACAGGATCGCTGTGCTGCCAGAATACAGGGGGAAAGGGGTTTCAAAGCAATTATTTGGAGCATTGATAAAAGATGCAAGAGTATTTTACAAAAAAAATAAGTCAAGATTGAGGAAATTGTATTTATTGACGCATGCAGACAACATAAGGGCGCACAAATTCTATGAAAAGCTTGGATTTAGGCATGAAACAACCTTAAAGCAGCATTATTATAAAGATAGGAACGAGTATGTGTACAGCATGTTTTTTGAATGAAATTATTTTTATTTATTCTGACCATTTTTTACCTAATCTATATAAAATAAAAGTAAGCCCAAAAAATATTAATAAAGCGACAATTCCAGTTAAAATTAAAGTTTTTTCATATTTTTGTTGGTACCACCAAAGAACATTGGCACTAAAACTACCTATAAAACCAAATAATCCAAAGAGTAAACCCAATAAAATCCCTTCTCCAATGCTTTTTTTTGATGATTTCATATTTCACTGTTATTTTTTAAATTTTTCTTCAAAACATCCCCAGCAAATTCAAAAACTGCTCTTTTGTGCTGCACTTAAAGTAAATATTTGTTTTTTTCTCTCCGCCGATTGTCGAGAACGGAATTTCCCCATAGTCATGCCCGGGATAAACTTCAACATTATCATCTAATTTCTTCAATTTCTGAAGGCTTTCAAACAATGTCAAAGAATTGCCTCCTGCCAAGTCAGTCCTTCCAATCGCGTTGACAAACAGTGTATCGCCTGTTATCAGCTTGTTTTCAGCAAGAAGGCAGATTGCACCAGGAGAATGCCCTGGCGTGTGGATAATTTTGATTTTTATCTTTCCAACTTTGATTTCGTCATTGTTTTTTAGCTTATAAAGTTTTATATTCGGGTTTTTTATTGATTTTTTGATTTCATTAAAATCATCTTCATGAAAATATACTGATGAATCTGTCTTTGATGCAAGTTCATCAACCTTCTGCACGTGGTCATAGTGGGAATGCGTCAAAATTATTTTATTGATTTTTAGCTTTTCTTTATTTGCAATTTCTATTAATTTGTCGATTTCCCAGCCTGCATCCACAACTGCAGCCTCTTTTGATTTTCCATCTCCTATTATATAAGAAAAGTTCTGCATTGGCCCAGCATGAACTTGCTTGAATAACATTTCTATTGCACCTTCCTTGCAAAGCTCAAGAATCCTGAATGTCCAAGCCCCTTGCTTTTTGGCCGGATTTTTCTTTCCTCCACTTCCCATTCTCTTTCTGTGATTTCAACGCTTTTAATGTAAACAAAGCGCTCATTTTTTCTCAAAGCATTTACAAAGTCTGCAACCTGCGGGATAGAGGGGCTGTATGAGACAATAAATCCCCCTGGATTTAGCGCCTTTGCGCAGTTTTCTATGGCATTCCAAGGCTCAGGCAAATCCAAAATAATCACGTCAATGTTTTTGTCATCAATTTCTTTGTAAATGTCTTTATTTTTTATTTTGATATTTTTTAAGTTCAAAAACTCAATGTTTGATTTCGTTATTTCAATAAAATCTTCCCTTATCTCGTACGTAACAACTTCTTTTGCAATGCCTGCCAGAAAGCATGCCAATGCGCCGCTTCCGGAGCCTGCATCAAGGACTTTGCTTGATTTGTTGATGCCGGTTTCAGCTATTATTAAACCTACATCCTTCAATGGAATTATCTGCGCATCTCTTTTGATTTTTCTGTACAAATCAATAAAATACGGGTTAAACACAAAGAATTCCATGTTTGTGTTTGATTTAAGCAAGCTGCCTTCTATTGCTTTTTTCAGCTCTTCTTTTTTTACATAGCCGTATTGGGTATGCACGTCCTCATTGAGATTTCTTGCATAGAATTTTCTGCCTTGTCTTGTGATTAAAATTTTTTTTATCGAGTTCATAGATAAGCATAGAAAAATCTGTTCTATAAAAATTTAATTATCCCAAAAAGCAGGCTTATTTCCTGCCCTTTTTCATTGGCATAGTCCCGCAGTGCGGGCAGTTTGGCTTAACCAACCTGAGCACGCCTTTCACTATAAGCAATGCTCCAAGCACGACCCATACGTCCCATTTGAGGTACATCTGGTTGACAACCAACACCAAGCCTAAAACTATGTATTTGCCTGCATGGCATTTTGAGCACATGCCGCAACAACAATCTCCCATTGTGTTACCTCCTTTTGTTTAATTTATAGTTCCTTGAATTAGGTGTTTAAAAACTTTGCGATGAGAAAGACGGGCCAGGGAGGATTCGAACCCCCGACCTCCTGCTTACTTCAAAACCGAAGGGTTTGAATGATTGCAAACCCTTGGTTTGAAATAGAAGGCAGGCGCTCTATTTGCTCGAAAACAAGTTTTCTCCAAGCTGAGCTACTAGCCCATAAAGATAAAGAATTAAGCTAATTATTTATAAAAGTGTTGATATTATAACTCATTGCACCAAGGCTTCATCCCAGGAGCCTGTCCACATAGTGCAGTGCTTTTTGCCTTCCCAGTAATAATAGCAGTTTTTGCCGAATTTTTCCCAGCGAACGCAGCCGCTGCAGCAAGCCGGGACATTTTGCTTTTTTTCTTCTGCCATTTTAATCCAAAAGCTCCTGCTTTTTTATTTTCTCAGGCAGGTACTTGTCAGATATAAAGGTTATGCCTTTTGAGCTTAATGCCTGTATTTCAAGCTTTGCCCCAAACTCTTTCATCATCTTGAACTGGCGCTGCCATTCCTTGTTTTTCTTGAACCAGTCATAGTCAGCAATCTGCTTCAATCTGGAATAATCAACATCCTTCAGCTTGATGAAATGCTTCTTCAAATCATAATTAATTGCATCATCAGCTGTTATTCCCAGAAATTTTGCGCTTGGTATTGCAAGCTCCTCTGACATATGAGCCAAGCTGATTGAGCCGAATTTCAGCACAGAATAAATGTAAAATCCCCATCCGTCAAAATCAGCAAGAACGTAAATTGGCAGCTTGTACTCTTCATACAGCCTCTGCAACAATCTCCTTATGCCTCTTGTAGTCTGGCCTTGGGATGTCACAATCAAGCAATTTTGCTTTTCCCAGAATTTATCCTCATGGAGCCTTTCCCACACAGCCTGCTTCTCCATGTAGATTATGTATTTTGCCTTGACACTTTTGAATTCTATTTCCTCAACATTTGAAGGAATGCTCCATCCTCCTGAGCCAAGCCTTGCCCAGTTTATTGTGTCGCCAGAGTCTTCAATCACCACATTGCCTGCAACGCTTCCCATCTTGTTTGCATTGATGTTGAGCTGCTCCCTTGAACAGTCAGTTATCAATTCCAAATCCTCTATGGCCTTGTCGCTTTCAACCTGGTCATCAACAATGTTAATGTTTGATTGGGAAATTGTCCTTTTTGCCATGTAAAAAACATCCCTTAAGCTTGCATGCTTTTGCACATCAAGAAGCGTCTTGCTTATTTTAGCAACTTCCAAAGTCTGCATAAACTTCTTTGCATGACCAACATTAAAGAATGTCCTCTGCTGCTGCTTTTCCCCCAATCCAAGGGTTTTTGTCTTGGTATCGTAGACAACATTGCTCAATGTCCTTAAGGAAAACTCTATGGTTGGATTTCTGCCTTTGTCAATATCCACAACAAGCTTTTTTCCAAAAGACTCTAGTTCCTTAGCTGGCTTCTTCTCTTGCTTCTTCATTTTGATTTTCCTTCTTTGCGAATTCCATCTTGTACAATTTATCGTCAGCGTCTTCCTCAACAATCTCTTTTTTTATTTCGGGCTTGACAAGCATCTTTTGCAGCCCCTTTAATATTTTGTCCATGTTTTCATTTGCCAGGACAGACAGCGAAGCAGCAATCTCAGGAATATATTTTTCAAACATGTTGGCCCTTTCAATCTGCTCTGAAATCCTGTATTTTTTTCTTACATATGTGCCAAGCAATCTGCCGCATTCCTGCAAAGCAAGCTTGATTTCTTTTATTATTTCAGGGTAATGCGCAATAGCCTCCTTGCTTTCGCTTGTGAAAGGCACCCAAACAGAAGCCATGTGCACAAGAATGACCACAGGGCCAAACGGGATTGAATCACCTGATTGCTGCAATCCATAGGGCTTCCAACTGGTTTCCATTATGGATTTTGCCATTGCGCATCCTCCTTCCTGGTAAAGCAATGGAACCCTGTTTGCAAATCTCAGTATGTTGGCTTTCTCCTCTTTGGGAATCTCGCCTCCAAATGCAACTGCCACTTCAATTATGAAAGGATTGCCCCTGTAAACAGACGGCGCTCTTGAGGTTGCGCAGTAAAACTCTGCTTTTATCTCTTTCCTTAATCCCTTCTCAAGCAATTCTTCGCCAATATTGCTCAGGCAGTCTGTAGGGGGAGCAATAATTTTTGTTTTTTGAATGCCCTGCAGTATCTTCTCTGCCATGTCCCTGCTCACCATGCTGGGCTTTGTGTTCGGCAGGACAGCAGCATGCTCGCATATTTCTTTTGCAGTTCCCGGGCCTACCCTTGAAAATTCTGATGTAAGGAAGCTCTGCAAAGTCCTTGATTCTGTCCATCTCAGCTTGTCCATCAGCATTCCAAGCTCAACCCCATAAGGATGGGGCTTGATTTCCTTTGGCTCAGCCGGCAGCTTGTCTGTTGCCCTTGCATAAATCACCTGCTCGGATTTTGGGTTTGTGTAAATGATGGTTACATGAGGATTGATAACAGCAGTTTGCTTTAAGTATTCGTCAACAGATTGTGAGCCTTTGAGGTACTCCGCCTCCAAATCAATCTCAACCTTTGTACCATGATCTTTTGCCCATTCAACTATCTCTTCCTTTGCAATCATCGGCTTGTTAGTTTGAGTGTCTATATTTAATTCATAATAAAAAGCTGGCTCTTTTTTAGAAACCCTTGAAGTTATTTTTGCCGGTTTTCCTGTTGTCAATTGTGCGTATAAAACAGCAGCGCTTATGCCAATTCCCTGCTGGCCGCGAGCCTGCTTCAATGTGTGGAACTTGCTGCCGTAAAGTAATTTTGCAAATATATTGGGGATTTGCTTTTTGACAATTCCAGGGCCATTGTCCTCTACAACAACCTTGTACTTGAATTCCGACATCTGTATGATTTCAACGCTGATTTCAGGCAATACTCTTGCTTCCTCGCATGCATCAAGCGAATTGTCAACAGCTTCCTTCACAGCCATCAGCAATGCCTTTCTTTTGTTGTCAAATCCAAGAAGGTGCCTGTTTTTTGTGAAGAATTCAGCTACTGAAATCTCTTTCTGCTTTTTGGCAAGCTCGTACGCTATCGGCGTTTCTTTCTCTTTCAATTCTGATTTTGCTTCCTGCTTTGCCATAGATTACATCTCCATTATTGCCCTTCTTTTTAACTCTCTTCTTCTTTTTTCAAGCCATTTATAGACATTTGCATGGGTTGATCCCCTCAATAATGATTCAACTGCCTGGCGGGCGCTTGCAGCTGATTCCGGCAATCCGATTATGCTTATTGTTTTTCCAAAAACCGAGATGTTGCATTCTGTCAATTCCTCGATAAGTCTTCTTGACTTTCCTTCCTTGCCAATAACCCTGCCTTTCAACCTTAGCATTGCCTCTTTTGACTTGACAAACTCGTTTAAGTCAACAACCTCAAAGATATAGTCAGGCTTGAGCAGCAGCTTTGCAATATTTGGATTAAAGCCCCTGCCGATTGCCTTTATTATCTCTTTTGCAGTATACAGCCCAAGGGCATCCTCCCCTGAAACAAAAACATCCCCTTCTTTTGAATCAATATCAAGCTTTGTTTTCGTGGATTCCTCTATATCCTTCTTTATGATGCCTTCTTTGCCTATGATAACAGCAACCCTGTTCCTTGGAACTTTTAATTCGTAAGAATACTCTACCATTTTACTTAATAAGAAATGAGGATTATTTTTAAGTTTATTGTTTTATATCTTTATTGAATTTTTAAAATGTATTTTGCCAAAATCATTATGCCTTTGCCTTTATCCTTTTCATCCTGAAAATATTCTCTCGTTCCATTTCTTCCAGCCTTAATTGGATAAACCCCTTCTGCTTGTCCAGGCTCGGGATTACAACAAATTCAAGCGCATTTACCCTTCTTTTTGTCTTTTCAATTTCATTAAGCAGCTTTCTCATTGAAGTTTCAACCTCCGCAGCCAAAATGATTTTTTCAACCACTTTTTCATATGCTGCAGCTGCCTCGTCAATTGCGGAAGAGCTGTAAATGCCGTAGCCGCGCTGCATGAATGCCTTTTTAATTTCAGAGGACTCTATTTTCGGAACTTTGACTCCCATGATATTTTTTGCTGCAAGCTTGATGTCAGGAACGTCTTTTATTGCCATTGCAATGGATTTGACTTTCAAGTCTCCTTCCAAAGCTCTTGCAATGTTTATCTTTTCCAATGCAATTTTGTATTCATTGACCAGCTCTTCCCTCAGTGTTTTTGCTTTCTTCAGGATTTCAAAAAACTCCAGAATCAATCCATCTCTTTTTTTCTTCAACAAACTATAGCCAGATTTAGCCAGCCTTATCTGCTTTTTTAATTTTAATAGTTCGCTTCTTGTTGGCTTGATGTCTTGTGCCATATTATTTTTTGTTTCTATTGTACAGCTTTGTAATACTTCTTCCTCAATTCCGGGCTTATTCTTGTCAATTCGTTCTCAGGCAAAATTCCAAGCAATTTCCATCCAAGGTCAAGAGTCTCTGCAATGCTCCTGTCTTCAGTTCTTTTCTGCCTTACAAACTTGTCTTCAAACTCTGCCGCAAACTTCAAGAATTTCTTGTCCCTCTCGCTTAATGCTTCTTCTCCAACAATCGCAACCAAGCCTCGCAAATCTCTTCCTTCAGCATACGCAGCATACAACTGGTCAGAAACCTGCTTGTGGTCTTCCCTTGTTCTTATCGGCCCAATACCAAGATTCATCAATCTTGAAAGTGAAGGCAGAACATCAATGCTTGGATAAATTCCTTTTCTGTGCAAATCTCTCAATAAAACAATCTGCCCTTCTGTGATATAGCCTGTCAAGTCAGGGATTGGGTGGGTTATGTCGTCGCCTACCATTGTCAGGATTGGAATTTGGGTAATGCTTCCTTTTTTTCCTTTGATGACTCCAGCTCTTTCATAGATTGTAGCAAGATCAGTGTACATGTAGCCTGGGTAGCCTCTTCTGCCGGGAATTTCTTCCCTTGCAGCGCCTATCTCCCTCAAGGATTCACAATAGTTTGTCATGTCTGTCAGGATAACAAGAACATGCGCATCATGCTCATATGCAAAATATTCCGCTGCAGTCAAAGCCATTCTTGGAGTAACCAGCCTTTCAACAGCAGGGTCATTCGCAAGGTTAAGGAAGACAACGCTTCTTTCCAAAGCGCCGGTCTGCTCGAAATCATTTATGAAATATTGAGCTTCCTCATTTGTAATTCCCATTGCAGCAAAAATGACAACGAAGTTTTCCTGCTTTCCGACAACTTTTGCTTGCCTGGCAATCTGCAGTGCAATTTCATTATGAGGCAATCCGGAGCCTGAAAACAAAGGAAGCTTTTGACCCCTGACAAGCGTGTTCATTGCATCTATTGTTGAAACTCCAGTCTGTATGAAGTCATGGGGTGAAGCTCTTGCAAACGGGTTTATTGCAGCTCCGATAATGTCAAGTCTTTTTTCAGGTATTACTTCAGGGCCGTTGTCAATTGGCTTGCCTGAGCCGCTTAAAACTCTTCCCAGCATGTCTTTTGAAACGCTCAGTTTTAATGTGTCTCCCAAAAATTTAACCCTTGTGTCAACGTCAATTCCTGCTGTGCCTTCAAACACCTGCACTACAACAACGTCATCGCTTGTATCGAGAACCTGCCCGTTTTTAATTTCGCCGCTAGGAAGTGCAATTTTTACAATGTCAGCATAGCCAACAGGCTCTGTCTTCTCTACAAAAACCAGCGGCCCAGCGACTCTTGATATTGTCTTGTATTCCTTCATTTCAAACTTTCATCTCTTTTTCCATCTGCCTTGTTATTTCATCAAGCAGCTTTTCGTAATCTTTCACAAACTTAACCTCGCTCAATCTGTCCTTTGCTTTTGTTGCAAGTATCTGCTGCGCCCTCATTCCCGAGTCAAGCGCTGCATTTGACAGTTTTGAGAAATTCAATATTGCTTTCATCATCTGGTATGTCTTCTTCAGCTCGCTGTAAGTGTCTATTTCGTGGAATGCATTCTGCTGCAATAAAACTTCTCTTATTAATCTTGCAACCTGCAGCGTCAATTGCTGCCTGTCCGCCAATGCGTCAGAGCCAACAAGCTGCACAATTTCAAGCAGTTTCTCCTCTTCCTGCAAAATGCTCATCATTTCCCCAACTAAGCTGCTCCAATCTGGCGCAACATTTTTAGAGTACCATGGTTCTAAAATGCTAATATGATTAGAGTAGGAATCCAACCAGTTGATTGACGGAAAATGCCTTCTCTGGGCCAATTTGGCATCAAGCTTCCAATAAACTTTTGCAACTCTTTGAGTAGATTGGGAAACAGGCTCTGAAATATCCCCTCCCGGCGGGGAAACAGCGCCAATAATGCTTATGCTTCCCTCTTTTTTTGTTCCAAGCGGAATAACTCTGCCAGCTCTTTCATAAAACTGCGCCAATCTTGATGAGAGATATGCTGGATAACCCTCTTCACCCGGCATCTCCTCCAGTCTTGAGGAAATTTCCCTCATTGCCTCTGCCCATCTTGAAGTTGAATCTGCCATCAATGCAACAGAATATCCCATATCACGATAATATTCTGCAATTGTGATGCCTGTGTAAATGCTTGCTTCCCGCGCAGCAACCGGCATATTTGAGGTGTTTGCAATAAGCACTGTTCGGTTCATCAAAGGCTTGCCGCTTCTTGGGTCAATAAGCTCAGGGAATTCAGTGAGCACCTCTGTCATCTCATTTCCCCTTTCTCCACAACCAACATAGACAATGATGTCTGCATCGCTCCATTTTGCAAGCTGCTGCTGTGAAACAGTTTTTCCTGCGCCAAATGGGCCTGGGATTACAGCTACTCCTCCTTTTGCCAATGGGAACAAAGCGTCAAAAATTCTCTGCCCTGTTATCAAAGGCGCTTCCGGCTTTAATTTAGAACTTACAGGCCTTTGAATCCTTACAGGCCAATTGTGCTTCATTCTCAACTCAAAGCCATTATCTAGTTTTCCAATAACATCATTGACGGTAAATTTTCCGGATTTTATATCAGCAATCTTGCCTTTTTGATTGGGAGGCACCATAATCTTATGCATTATTCCGGGATTTTCTTCAACCTCTCCGATAATCTGGCCTACAGAAACAGAATCATTATTTTTAACAATGGCTTTGAAGTCCCATTTCTTTAATGGGTCAAGCCCGGGCGCATCAACTCCTCTTTTTATGAAGTCGCCCATCTGCTTTATCAGCACAGGCAATGGCCTTTGAATTCCATCATAAATAGAGCCAAGCATTCCAGGGCCAAGCTCGACCTTTAATGGCTCCCCTGTATTTATGACAGGCTCGCCTGGCTTTATTCCGGACGTGTCCTCATAAACCTGTATTATTGTTTTTTCTCCATCAATTTGGATTACTTCCCCCATCAGTTTTTCATTTCCGACCCTGCATACATCATACATCCTTGGCTTGATGCCTTTGGCTACAACAACAGGGCCTGCAATCCTGAATAAAACTCCTTTATCAGTCATTTCCACAAATCAACTCCTATTGATTTTTTGATTAATCTCTTTAGGCTGTCCTGCTCAACCCTTGTAGAAACAGGAATAAACACAGGGTCGACAGAGGCTTCTATTTCCATCCTTTGATGCAATTCCAGATTTTCTATGATTTTTTCATCGACAACAACAATGCCGATTTCCTTTTTGCTTTTCATGTTTTTCAGCTCATTGAAATAATTATCATTTACTTCAACAATGTCCTTTATGCCGGCTAACTGGAATCCTACAATGAATTCATTGCTTCCGATAACAGCAAGCTTTACCATTTCAAAACACCAGCTGGCTTTCCATGAACTCCTCGCTTAAGCCAAGCTGCTTTCCTTTTACTATAATTTTTAAGTTTCTTACTTCTATATCTTTTGCAAACATGTAGCCAAGTATTACATCAACCGACAACGGGTGCTGGTGCAGCAGCAAAATTGATTGCTTAAGCAAATGCCTGTAAAGCTCGGTCTCAAGCATTATCAATGAGCCGCTTTTTTTGAATTCTGTAATTCCTTTTGCAACAGCATTCTTGTATTCTGTCTTTTCCAAGGCTTTTGAAAGCTCTTCCACATCATCCTGTGATGCCATGCTTATTATTCTCGAGTCCTTTAGGCTGTTGCCTGATTGGATGATAAAATTCTTTACATGCTCTTTGCCAAGCTTTGCTTTTTTAAGCCTCAGTAATGTCAATATGTTCAATATCTCCACTTCCTTTAGCAAAAAGCTCCTGAACAAAGCCCCTTCCTTCGGCAGGATTCTTGAGAATTGAATTAAGTGACTGTAATAATACTTGTCAAGTGCATTTTCAACAGCTGCCAAATTTTTCTTTTCATTCAGCTCCTTTAAGCCTTCCCTCAACAATGCAAAGTCAGCAATCCTGTTGTTTTTCAAAATATCCTCGATTGACTCTTTTTTTAAAAGCGACAGCAAAAAATCATAGCTCAATGTGCCTGCCCCTGTTAGTGAATTAGCAATTATTTTTTCATTTGCATTCGTGAGCTTCCCCCTCAGAATTGTCTTTATGTCTTCAATGTCCTTTCTTTTTGCATATTCACTTATCAGCAAAGCGAGCTCGTATGGCGAAATTCTTATCAGTTTTTTGAATGAGGCTGCAAGGCTTTTGTTTAATGCAAGCTCCAGCAAGTCAGCTCCGCTATATTCATTAGCCAATTCATTTATTTCTTTTTTATAGCTTGAGTCCTGCAAAAATTTTGCAATTTCACTGAAGCCCATCTTTAGCATTTTATGGTAGTCCTCTTTTTTGAAAAGCAGCGACTTCATCACGGCTGTCCTTACATAAGTGTAAGGGTAATGCCCAAGCTTAAGCTGCCTTGGCTGTTCGAGTTTTTGCATTTTAACCAAACAATTCCTTGTTTATATTCTGCAATTCGGTTTCTTTCAGATTTTCCAGCATTGCGTCAAAGCTGTAATCGACCCTTATTGTCTTTTCCCTGTTTTCTGCCATTAAACCACCGATTATGTCCGCTGTTTCAACATTGAACCCTTTCAGTAATTTAGCATCTTTTTTATTGCAGTAAACACCTGATATTTCTATGTCATTTTTAGCCTTTTCAAGCAGCTTTTTTATATACGATTCCTTTTTTTTGTCATCCAGATTTTTAAGCCTTTTCTTTGCCTCGGCAAAAACACCGTCAATGAGCTGCTTTTTCACCTCAAGAAGCATTTTCTTGTTTTCCAGTTCCGCAGATGCAAGCTCCTGCCTTTTGATTGTGTCAATTATCCTTTTTGCTTCTTCGTCGGTTTTTTGCTTCATGCCTTCTATTTTATTTTCGGTCTCTCTTGCTATTCTGCCGGCTTCTTTTCTGGCTTCTGCAATCAATGAGTTTGACTGCTCCTTTGCGCTGTTCAATATCTCATCCTTTACTGCTTCCAGCCCCATTTTATGATTAACCTCCTTTTGCCAGGTTCAATATCAGTATAGCAACAACCAGCCCGAATATAACCAGTGTTTCCGGTATTACAGTAAGGATAAGTCCCTTACCAAAAAGCTCTTCCTTTTCGGCCATTGCGCCAACTGCCGCTGCACCTATCTCCTTCTCAGCAATAGCTGCTGCAATAGCGCTGATTCCAATTGCAAGCCCGGATCCAAGGGCTATCAGCCCGGTTGATATGTCTGCTGCCATTTTTTTACCTCCATAGTTTTGATTATTCCTTTGCTCCAAACGGCTGGTATTTCTTTGCACCGCCGTGGAAAAATTTTGAAAAAAACTCAACATAATGAAGCCTTAATGAGTGCAAAAAGCTTCCCAATAATCCAAGCATGATATTAATTGTGTGGCCAATAATCAAAATCAACACTCCCACAATTATAAAAAAGCCGCCTTTGTGGAAAAATTCTTTTGAAGAGTCGTTCACAATAACAGCCAAAATAACAGATGACAATCCAATGGCCATTAATCTTGCGTATGACATTATGTTTGTCAATATGCTCGGCAGCTCTATAAGTCCTTTAACACCTTCTCCTTTGAGAAGCATCAGAACAGCCAAAGCCAAAAATACAGCTCCAATCAACGGAGAAATTGCAATCATTTTGAAATATGTCAGTGCCAGCAAGGCAATTCCAGCCTGCAGAATGACCCAGCTTGCTTTTGCGTAAACAGCGTGCATAAACCCATGGGATCTTATCTCATTAATAAAACCTATTATCAATCCAATATTTACATGCACAACCCCAATTCCAATTGAAAGATACAATAAAGTAAACATGTCATGCACTCTGCTCAACAAATGTGGCAGTTCAAGCTCTAAAATTTTCTCTTCTCCAAAAAATTCCCCATATAAAAGTCCAAATAAAATAGAAACAAAAGACGCAAGAAGCAATATGTTAAAGAAATTCCTTGCTTTTGGCATTTTCTTTTTCAAAATCCAAAAAATCATAAAGCTTATAGTCCCATATCCAATGTCTCCAAGCATAATCCCAAAAAATATTGGGAATGTCAGGAATATGAAAAATGTTGGGTCAATTTCCCTGTAAGTGGGCATGCCGTACAGGTCAATAAAAAACTCAAACGCCTTTGCATATCCCGGATTTTTCAGCTTTACAGGCACCTTGTCCTCTTTTTTTGCTGGCTCGAAATGCACGAATATTTTATTTTTCGCAACTTTGTTCAATCTTCCTATAGAATTGCTCAATTCCTCGCTTGGGATCCATCCCTTGATGAGGAAGCTGCTTTGCGTTGATGCAAACTTCAAAGGAGCTTCCGCCTTTTCAAGCTGCTCGCTCAGAAATTCGTCTGCTGCCAGCAAAAATCCTTTGTGGTCTGCGGATAATTGATTCAGGTTTTTTCTAATTGCTTCTTTTCTTTGCTGGAGCTTTTTTGCTTCCCCTTCCAGTTTTTTTAAATTGGCTGATGCATTTCCTTTTAAATTGCTTATATTTGCAAGATTAACTGGGGAAAAATTGTGCCTGTTCAAGATGCTGCTTGCCTGCTCTTTATTTTTTGCCTCAACAAACAAGACTATAAACTGTTTTTTCCCGGCAATGCTGCCAAGCACCATGAATTTATCTGTTATTTTTGATAATTCTTCTTTCAAAAAATTTACGCTGCTTTTATTCCCGATGTAGCCCGTAAAATAAGCCAGTGATTTGTATGACGTAAGTGATTCCAGAGGCACGTCAATGTCTTTCAGGATTTCCAGTTCATTCTTTGCAGCCTGGTTTTTTGATAATTGCTCCTCTGTCTTTCTTAATTCATCAAGATTGGAGCTTGCCTCCTGGTTCAGCTTTTTTGTTGCTGACTCTATTTCCAGCAAGCCTTTGCCTGTCTCAAATCCGGTTTCTTCCTTTTTGATGTTCAAGGCTGCAATTAGTGCCCTTATCCTGACTAAGGTTTCAGAAAGTTTGTTTGCGCTCTCTAATGGCTTGCCGATGTCAGCAAGTTCATTTTTTGAGTGCTCAACTATGTGCAGTATTTTCAGATTGTGAAGCTCTTTAATGACGGTTTCCTGGATAATGTTAGGGCCTGTTATTATGACACTGCTCATCTGGTATGGCTTCAGCATTTTAGACTGTCTCTTCAAATTTTTTGATTACAAGCTCGACTGCCTTTGCAATGTTTTTTTCCGCTTTTGCCTTTAACTGCTTTACTGCTACTTTGCCTTCTGCCAATTTTTCCTCTTTGATAAGCCTGGCCTTGTCCCTGAAGTCAATTATCTTTTTTTCCTGCAGTTTCTTTATTTCGTTTTCCTTTTCTCCCAGTAATTTTGAAGAATTCCTTATTGCTTCCTGCAGCATGCGCTCTTTTTCGCTTTTTGCCCTCTCTATAATTTCATCTGCCTTTTTTTCAGCATCTTTAATCTCTGTCAGGATTTCAGCTTCCATTTTGGGAAAAATGCGCTATGATGGTTATATATAAATATTACTGGTAAAGTACAGCAAAGTGTTCTTTAAGCACTTATAAATATGTCGTTAGAAGTAAGTTTTTAAAATATGCCTAAATAACCAGCTATGAATGCGCCGGTAGCTCAGCTTGGATAGAGCGAAAGGTTCCTAACCTTTAGGCCGGGGGTTCGAATCCTCCCCGGCGCGCTTATTATTAATGCCTTTAAAAGTTTAGATTTATTTACCTTTTAAGTTGGATATTATACCTTCAATTTCTTTTATTTTATCATCATATATTCTTTCTTTTGATTTAAAGTATAAATTGGTAATTTTGTTGGTTATGTACCCTACTACTAATGCTGGTAAAATAATAATTAAAATCAAGGTAGGTATTGAAAAGTAAGCCTTCCAAGTTATTATTGATTGAATAATCCCATTTAAATACTCTCTTAGAGTACCTATGATAATGCTAGATGTCATAAAAAATGTGACTACCCCTATCAATAGTACGAAGACAGATTGATGAATATCTTTTTCTTTTTCAAGCTTTAAATCTATAATTCTTAACTTTAAGTCCAAAATTTTATCTTCTTTATCCATTTGCTACATATACTTTAACGCTTTTTCCATAACCGGAATTACTTTCTCAGCCTCATCCTTGAACATCCTGCCGAGCTTTGCAAAGCTCCATTCGCCGTTTTGGCTCATGTTTTCTCTTGAAATTTGAAGCTTCTTTTCTCCGTCATTGTAGGAGAAAACTCCAACGGTTATTCTTGTTGTTTCAAACGGTATAACCTCTGAAAACAATTCCTTGTCCAAACTCTTGTCAAACTTTCCGAATGCCATAATTATAAGAAATCTTCTTTTGTTTTAAATGTTTGCAATATTTAATAGTTAAGATATTGCTTGATATACTCAGAATATTGTTCCGCAGATACACCTCTCCTTCCAAGATGTCCTTTTAAAGAATCTTCAGAAAACTGTCCTTTCGATGACCACTCGGTCACAACGCTTGCAGGATGTCGTTTCGATTTTGCCTCTATTCCAATTGCGCGCCTATCTTCACCCAATAAAATTGTGATTATTCTATCAAGCCTATTATCGGGAATCAAAGGATTAATAACTACTTTTTCGCTTACGACACGTCGTCCACTGTTTGACATTGAAATAAGAATTTTGTACTTATTTAAATAATTAATCGTCCAAGGACTCTTTTTAATATCTCCATCGCAATCTTCCCGTCAACCCTGCCCCTGTGCTTTGCCATTACAAGCCCCATGTATGCGCTCATGTTTAAATTTGGCTTTTCTTTGACTATTTTCCTGATTTCTTCTTCCAATTGTTTTTCAGAAGCAGCTTCAAACTGGTTAAGGTCAATTTTCTCATTTTTTATTTTTTTGATTAGCAAGTCAATTACCGCTTCCTTTGCTATTTTTCCCTGATTCAGATAGCTTAAAACTTCTTCAAAATCTTCATTTTTCAGCTTTGAAGGGTCAAGATTAAACCTTGCTTTGATTTCTTTTGGAATATTGATTAATGCATTCGCTATTGCCAATGGCCCTATTTTGCTAAATTTTTTGGCAAAATTTTCAAAATTCTCGTTTTCAACCAATTCTTTTGCCAAATCGTTGGGCAAACTGTATTTTGCCGCATAATCGCTGACTTTTTCCGTTAATAATTTCGGCAGTTTTTTCCTTAATCCTTCAATGTAATCTTTGCCAATTCTTGTAGGCAGCACATCTGTTTCAGGATAAAGGCGCGCTGCTCCCGGCAATGGCCTCAGGAAGCTTGTTGTAAAATCCGGCTCTGCTTTTCTTACACCTCGTTCAGGTTTTTTGCCGTGCTTAATTTCATCAAGCTGCCTTTTTACCTCATATTCTATGACTTTTGGGATGCTTTTCAGGTCCTGAAACCCTTTTATTTCTGTCCTTGCGCCTTCTTTGATTGAAATGTTTACATCCTGTCTTATTGTGCCAAGCCCTCTTTTTACATTTTCAACGCTTCTTAGCACCATTCCCATATGGGCTGCAGCTTCCTTTGCATGCTCAGCATTTTTTATGTCAGCGCTTGTTGCTATTTCTATCAACGGAATCCCAAGCCTGTCAAGCCTGTACCTTACAAAATCCTTGCCTTCTTCTATTTTTTGGGCTGCTTCCTCTTCTAAGCAGATTGTTGGAATTCTTACTTTTCCAAGAGAAGTGTCAATAAAGCCATCCATTGCAATTAGCGCAGTTCTTTGAAACCCGCTTACATTGCTGCCATCAACAACAGTCTTCCTCATTATCTGGATTTCGTCAACAATCCTTGCATTTAAAATCAAAGCAATCTTTATTGCTGTTTCCAAAGCTTGATTATTTATTGGGTTTGGCGGTGATTCATCTGTTTCTATAAGGCAGACATCCTCTGAATTGCCTTGGTAGATTATTTTCCTGTTTTTCAGCATTTCAAATTCTGCTGCAATGTCTATATCGCCTGTTTCACCGGCAACTGCTTTCAATTTTCTCTCAATTTTAATATCAGCTTCTTTGTCGGAGTTCAGAGTTGGGCAACTGCAGAACAGCTTTTTGCCTTCCAGCTGCTGGTGGATTTCCAAGCCGCACCTGAAGCCTAGTTTTTCATAGTTTATTTCCATTTTATTATTTGTCATCAAGTCCAAGCGAGCTTAGTTCCTCTTCTTCTTTAGTTCTTTTTATTTCATGGACGACAGGACTTATGAAGCTCTCTGTAACAAGCAATGCCAATCCACCGCTTACTAAACCTACTACAACGCCATTCATAATCTTGCCGTAGAAATTTTGTGGATTATAACCAGGCAAAACATATTTTTCAACAAATTCAACTCTGGGCAGATAAGGACTAACTTTATAAGCAGCTGTTCCTCCAATCAGCATGTTTAATGCAACGATTAATGCTTGAGTTTTTCTTCTCATCTCCTCTCCCAAACAACCTCATTGTTTTTAGTTACTTTTTTAACTCTATGTAAAGGAATGTCTGTTTCTTCCTCATTATCTAAAACCATAAAAGTGCCTTCAATTCTTTTTATTTTCATGTAAGGGATCTTTATTAATTTTTTCAAAATCCTGTCAAAATAAAAAATCATGTGTTCACTGGGATTTTCCCTTTTGTCCCACTTGATTTTGTTTAACAAATCCTGGATTGGAATCATCAGTACAAAAACGCCTTTTCATCAGTCCTTTCGCTTATCTCTCCTGCATAATTTCTCAGCATCATTTCCTTCACTTCTTCAATGTCATGCGCCTGCGCAAGCACCCAGCCAAGCTTTACATAAGCAGTTTCCGGCAGCATATCTTCTGCAAAGATGCAGTTTAACTCAATTGACAGCTTTCTCAATGGGGAATAAACAAATGGATGCACTCTTCCATACAATGTCTGGCTAGTGATAATTACAGGAATTCCATTGTCAGTCAATTCTTTTATTTTTTTTGTTAATAAAAATTTTGGATTCATTGTTGAAACATTCCCAAGCCCTGTGGCAGCAATCACAACCCCTTTATACTTTTTCTCGCGGTAATAATCAAGAACATCAGGATTCATTCCGGGATAAACATAAACAAGCGCTGTTTTTTCCTCAAATTTATCAGCAACATCCACTTTGTTGTTGTTTCTCTTGCTGTAATTATTGTTCAAAACCTCGATTTTTCCGTCTTCATAAACTTTGGCCAGCGGAAGCTCATTTATCGGGCGAAAAGCATCCCTTCTGCTTGTGTGCATTTTCCTTACTTTTGTTCCCCGATTTAATATGCAGTAACTATCATCGCTTGTCCCATGCATGCAGGTGACAATAGAAGCTGCATCAAACTTTGAAGCAGCGTTAACAGCGCATAATAAATTTGAGAAAGCATCTGAAGAGCCTCTGTCAATGCTTCTCTGCGCTGCTGTAAACACAACAGGCTTGTTAAGGTTCCTAAGGAAAAATGACATTGCAGCTGTCGAGAAATGTAAAGTGTCAGTGCCTTGAGTCACAATGACTCCAGAAACTTCACCATCATTAAGTTCTTTTGCAATCCTTCTTGCCATAAGCTTCCACACTTCTGCGTCAAAATCCTCGCTCATGATGCCCATCACCTTCTCTGCCTTCAGGTTTGCGACATTCTTTAGTTCAGGCAGCATCTCAACAAAATCCTCTGCTGTATAGTCAGCATAAACGCCTCCTGTCCTGTAGTCAACCCTTGAGGAGATAGTGCCGCCAAAAGAGAGAATTGAAACTGTCGGCAGACCTTTTTTATGGCTTAATTTATGCTTTTCCTCTTTTTTCTTTTCATATTTTTTAATGACTTCAATTTTTTTTATTCTTGTATTGTCAATTCCTATGTTGTAGCCGTTTTCCAGCTTTATGATTGTGTGGTCTTTCTCAAAAATCTCAGGCCTTGGCATCAGAATTCCTTCATAAGCCTGCTCTTCAGTATGGACTTTTACTATGTCGCCATATTCCGGTTTCATAAATAAAAAGTTAGAATGAGTTTATTTAAAGGTTGCGAAATTACTTTACTATTTTGTTATAAACCGCTGAAAATACAACGCCCCAGATGAAGCCTGCAATGAATAGGACAATAATCCCTGTAACAAAGGCATCCATAGTTATTACTGGCGTTTTTATAGAAATCATATTATACATTATTTTATTTGTCCAGTTAACAACAAAATCAGGAAACAACAGCAAAACAATCGTGCGCAATGTGTAGAGAATTGCGAGCATTGCTCCCAAAGCAAGCCCTATTTTTGTTCCCTTAAGTTTTGCCATTTTTTATCCCATATATCCGGGCTTTTCATCAAGCATCTGCTTTGCCCTTGCAGCAGTGAAATGCTCCTGCAGCTCCTCGTAGGCTTTTTCAACGTCTTTTGTCACACTGGGTCTTACTTTCTGAAGAGCCTTATCAAAATGAGTTATACCAATTTCTCTGGACTCAATGTCTTCTCTTAAAGCCAATATTGCAGCTTCCCTGCATACTGCCTCTATGTCAGCGCCAACATACCCTTCCGTCTTATTAGCAAAATACTTTAATAAGTCATATCTAGATTTTATGTCTTCTTTATTGATTATTTTTCTATCAATGTCTTTAATATCAGACTCTGTTAGTGGTTCGTCGCTTACTCCTCTTTTTAATATTTTATTAAGTTGCTTTTCATTTCCGCCTTCAACTTCGCTAGTGCCATTTATTGATTTCACAGCAACCATTTTCTTTGTCTTTATTTTCATTTCTTCTTCAACAGCAATCGGCATTCCTTTTGTATGAACTTTGAAAATTTCAAGCCTTGTCTTTTCGTCAGGGACATGGGTTAAAATCATCCTGTCAAATCTTCCAGGCCTAAGCAATGCAGTATCCACAATATCGGGCCTGTTGGTGGCTGCAATAACAACAACATCGTGCAAATCTTCCAAGCCGTCAATCTCTGTCAACAGCTGGTTTACAACCCTTTCGCTTACATGGCTGTCTGAGCTTAATCCTCTTCTTGGAGCCAAAGCATCTATCTCATCAAAGAATATTATGCACGGACTGACTTGGCGGGCTTTCTTAAAAATTTCCCTTACTGCCTTTTCGCTTTCGCCAACCCATTTGCTTAATAATTCAGGCCCTTTAACTAAAATAAAGTTTGCTTCGCTTTCGTTTGCAACAGCCTTTGCAAGCAAAGTTTTTCCTGTTCCCGGCGCTCCATAAAGCAAAATGCCTCTCGGCGGCCTTACACCAAGCCTTTTGAAAGCCTCTGGATGCTTCAAAGGCCATTCAACAGCTTCTATCAGCTCCTGCTTTACATTTATCAATCCGCCAATGTCATTCCATTTCACATTTGGAATTTCTACAATAACTTCTCTTAGCGCGCTTGGCCTTACAATTTTTAATGCTTCTTTAAAGTATTGTTGAGTTATAACAAGTCTCTCAAGTAATTCTTTTTGCAATGGCTCGTCTTCTTTAAGCTCTTTTAAATCCCCTTTTTCAATTTCATTTCGTAAAACAATCATAGCAGATTCTTTTGCTAATGATGCCAAATCCGCCCCAACAAAGCCATGGGTTATATTACCCAAATATTCCAAATCTCTCGGCAAGCCTTCTCGCCTGGATTTTTCCACTATATCCTTGATTATCATATATTTTTTTTCTAGGCTTTCGATTGCTCCGTATAGTTCACTTTTCTTATTTTCCACTATTTTAGCTCTTGGGTCGCTATGGCTATATTTAATATCATCAATTTCTTTAATCTCGCTTGTCAACTTCAATAAGATATTTTTATTTTTTGATAATGTTTCTTTAATATTAATGAATGAAGACATATCTTTTTCGATATCTTTGATTTCTTCAGATAGTTCGTTAATTTTTTCATTTGTTCTTCTTATTGAATTCAAGATTTTGTCAAGTACGCTATGGTCTGCCCTAATATTCTGTTTTTCAAGTTCCCTTAACTCCAATTGATGGTTTTTCAGTTCCTCTGTTTTCTTATTGATGTTTTCGTCTGTATTCTTAATTTTACTGTCAAATACTAACAAAACATTCTTTTTCAATATATCCCCGTATAACTCTCCAACAATCGGCATATTCCTTGTATGAATTTTTAGAATATTCAATCTGCCTTCCTTGCTTGGAACGCCAATTTCCAATTCCCTGTCAAATCTACCCGGCCTTCTTAATGCAGGATCAAGTATGTTTGGCACGTTTGTTGCTGCAATCACAACAACCTTGCCTCTTGACTGCAAACCATCCATCAGCGCAAGCAGCTGCGCAACAACCCTTCTCTCAACTTCTCCCCTTGTCTCTTCCCTTTTTGATGCGATTGCGTCAATCTCGTCAATAAATATGATGGAGGGGGCATTTTTTTCAGCTTCCTCAAATTTTTTTCTTAAGTTTTCCTCGCTGTTATGTGCAAATATGCCGCCAAAGCCCGCTATAAAGTTCTGACATGGCTCCACAGAAATGTCATAAACATATTCAAAATTTTCTTTTACTTCTTCAATGCTTTTTACTTTGTCCCAATAGATGTCATTATTAAGTATCTGTTCTATTTTAGGATTTTTCAACCTCAATAAGATATTTTTTCCTATTGATTGTTGATTTTGCCACCCTCTTAAATCATAGTTGCTTTCAACGACACTTTTTATTTCTCCAGTGATTGGGATTCTGTCTCTTCTTGAAACTTCGATTTTTGAAACGTAATTGTAAATTATCAGGCTTCTTTCGGAATCAAAAAATCCTATTTCCCTGAAATTATTCAAATTCTCGTAATCTGCAAAGCAAATTCTTTTTTGCGGCCTGTCTTTTCTGTCGTATATTTTTGCCACAATTCCAAAATATAACAGCAAATAAGCAATATCATCAGCTAATTCCGGGCTTTCTGTGCAGGCCTCAACCATCGGAGCAGGGGTTTTTGTATTTAAACTCCCATCTCCTGAAAAGTATCCTCTCAAAAATGCAGAAAGGTTTGTCTTGCTAAAGTTATAAACAATGTCTGGTATTTTCTTTTGCCTTGCATTGCTATTGAATCCTAAAACTTTCTTCATGATTATGCCTAATATTCCAGAGCATACATAAATATCGGTTGCATTGAAATTCGGCTTATGGTAAATAGTCACAGGCCCGAATAATTTATTGCACAATTCTTTGACAGCTTTTTCCTCTTTACTGTGTATGCTTAATCTTACTTCATTTTTATTTGTGTAAGAGCCTTCAGCAACCCATAAGCCCAAGAATGCACAGAAATCTTCGTTAAACTCCAACATTGAAGGAAAACTTTTTCCCTTAGTGCAAATTCTTATATCTTCTTCGTTTATCCCAATATTTGCCTTCCTCATCAATCCTATAAATTTACTTACACCAAGCCCAACATTTTTGCTCAGAACATCATACAGGTATTTTGGCTTTAATCCAAGAGTTTGTGCAACATTGTTATGTCCAATTTTATTTATGGCTTTTCTTACATAATGCTGAACGCCCCTTACTTTTAATCCAAAATCATTTTCTTTCAGAGTTTTAAGCAAATCTAATTTGTTGATAGGATTTTCCGCAAAAGGCAATTTGTTAGGGACAGCAATGAAAGATTTATTAGGAATCAAGTCTGATGTTTTTATGTCTTCTATGCCATTTTTGCCAAGCGTAAATACTGAGTGATAGTCAGTTGCTCGAATTGTTCTTCCGCTTCTTGTTTTTATTTTCAAGACTTTTGAATTATTTTTATGCTTAATTAAATCTGTAATTTTTGAAATTACTACTTTTCCATTTTTATCAAAACATAATACTTTAAGCTCTTTGTTACCATTTTCAACAACTTCGCCAATTGGAATTCTTTTTAACAAACCATTTTCAACAACGAGGATTTTTTCATCATAAGGTAGGCTTTGGCCATAATACTTGCTCATGATTTCAGGCCCGTTAATCAATATGAAATGCGAGTTTGTCTCGTTTGCAACAGCCTTTGCAAGCAAAGTTTTTCCAGTTCCAGGCGGGCCATGCAATAAAACTCCTTTTGGAGCCTCTATGCCCAACCTTTCGAATATCTCAGGGTGCTTTAATGGCAACTCTACCATTTCCCTTACTTTTTTAATCTCATCCTCTAATCCACCCACATCCTCGTAAGTGATGTCAGGAACTCTTTCTTCTTCAATCTCAACAGCTTCTGACCTGAATTCAATCTCTGTCTGGTCAAGGATAATAACAGGCTGCTTTGGGTTTGTGTCAACAACAACAAACTTTATGTCCCCAAATCCGATTCCCATCATTGACTCGTCAAGAATGCTGAAAATGTCCTCGTCAAAGAACGGGTTGTTCATCATGGTTGTTTTCCTTCTTCTTGCCCCACCTAAAGAGACTATATCGCCCCTTACAACAGCCCTTCCCAATAATCCCTGCTTGAAAATTTCAGAAGAAGCCCTTATGACAATTCCTTTTCTTGCAGGCGCTATTATGACTTTTTTTGCTTCCTTCACAAGAATTTTCCTTATTTTTACAATCTCCCCAATTCCTGTTTTGGAATTTTTTCTTATAATTCCGTCCATTCTTATGATGTTTAACCCTATATCGCCAGGGTAAGACCTATCGGCAATTGCAACTGTCTTTCTTTCTCCTTCAATCTCAACAATGTCGCCTGGCTTGATGTCTACTTCGCTTAAGTAGCCGGAGTCTATTCTAACAATGCCTTTATTTACATCATCCTGGATAGCTTCCGCAACCTTTAATTTCAGCTCCTTGTCTGCCATTTTGTCACACTTTGATAAGGATAAGGGTTTTATAAATGTTGCTATTAAGTTTTATAAGTAGAATTACCCAATATAATTCTTTTCAGGCTGGGCCTGTATCTGCACTTTTGGCATTGGAATCGGTGCTGGCAGATTGATTTCCTGGCTTAGGATCAATGCCTGGATGTTGCACTTTGTAAGGATTGTGTTCAGCAATCCTGCCATAAGCTCTTTTGGCACTTTCTTGTCCTTTTTCCAGCCGGCAAGCAGCTCCTTGATTTTTTTTGGGTCTTCCATGTAAAGAAGCTCGCCTTCAAACAGAATTATGCCGACATTTGGCTCGTATTTTGATGTGAATTCAAATAAGAATTTCGCAACATTCTGCTTGTCCTTGCCAAGGGAGATATCAGCTTCCTCAACATTCTTTATCGTGACATTGTTGTTTATGTCAATCTTGCCTTTAGCTGCTTCTTTCCTCTCAGCGCTCAGTTTTGTGAATCCAAAGCCTACTATCATTTTAGAAATAGGATTGAAAAGGGGTATTTAAAGGTTTGGTGAAAATAATTAACGAAAATCTTAATGTTTAGGTTTATTAAATTAATTAAAAATTATCTCCTTCTATCCAATATTGCTCTAACTTGTTCTGGAGTAAAATGTTTTGCGTTTTGTGTTCCAAACACTACAACAAGAATTGCTTCATCTAATCGCTTTCCAGAAAGTTCTTCTGCCAATTTTTTTTCAGAAGTTGCATCAGCTATTCTTCTACCTCTATGATATGCAACAACACTACCTCTCAAATCCCTTTTCAACCTTTCATCCTGCAAGTCTTTTACATAAGCAGCTTCGTTAGGATCGCTGGGGGTCCTAACCTCTGAATGAGGGAAATTTCCTCCTCTACCATATTGAGAATAATGATCTCCCATTATATGTGGAAGTACAATATTATTTATAAATTTTACTAACTCTTCTTCTGCCCATTATACAATTTCTTCACATAATCAAGCGTGCTTACTTCATCAGGGCCTTTATCTTCCCTAATCTGAATAACTCTAGGAAATCTAAGTGCAAATCCTGATTCATATGTTGGACTTTTCTGTATCTCATCGTATCCAACCTCAATGACAATTTTTGGCTTTACTTTTACCTCTTTTCCTTTCTCAGAAATAGTCAAGGGCTTTAACAGCCTGGTCATCTCAACAAAACTCAAGCCTTCTTTTTCTTTTTCTTTCAATCCGGTGCTTGCCCTTCCAACTTCCAAAAAATTGCCGTTTTCATCAATGCACGCGATAACATAGCTTGAAAGCCATTTTGACCTTTTTCCCTGCCCCCATTCTGCACCTACAATAGCCAAATCCAGAGTCTCCATCATGCTCTTGAACTTTATCATGTAGCCAACTCTTGCGCCTGGCTTGTATGGGGCATCAAGAGCCTTAAACATCAGGCCTTCATTTCCTGCATTGACAGCTTCCCTGAAGAACTTCTCAACGTCCTTTTTTTCAGAAACGATTTTGCTTTTTGAAAGCACAATTTTCTTTTGCTCCTGCCTTATTATTTTCTCGAGCAATGCTCTTCTTTTTTCAAAAGGCTCGTTAAGCATGCTTTTTCCCTCATGATTTATAATATCAAAAACATTAAGCTCGACAGGAAAATCCGAGGACATTTTGTCAATGTCATATTTTCTTTTGATTCTTTGGGAAATGCTTTGAAATGGAAGATACTTTCCTGTTTTTCTGCTGTAACCGACTGCCTCTGAATCTATGATGAAGCTTTTGCCTTTAACATTTTTCTTCACAAACTCAACAACATCAGGAAACTGCTTTGTAACATCTTCCAGTCTTCTGGTGAACAGTTTTATATTTCCCTTTTCGTCCTTATGAGCCTGTATCCTGAAGCCATCGTACTTAAATTCAATAGCTGCTGGCTTGCCAACAGTTTCAAATGCCTCTTCAATTGTATCAACTTTCAATGCAAGCATCACCTGTATTGGAATGCCGACCTTCATTCCTATATTTTCAAGCCCTTCCAATCCTTTTTGCTTTGCAGCTTTTGCAACCAATGCAAATTCATTTGTAACGTCATAAGCGTGCTGGACAGCATCAAGGTATTTGTTGTATATGTCCCTGTCTTCAACCTCAATGTCATTTCCTTCTTTAGTGTATTTTACTCCAGTCTTATGGCCAAAGAAAGCCCATGTTATTGCATCCCTCATTGAGCCTTCTCCAACCCCAATGCGCATCTCTCCAAGAATTGTCTTTACAATGTATTTTGACTCAACAGGCTTTGCTGATGTAAGCAGTTCCGCAATCAGCTGGGTTTTTCTGTCAACAGTTCCCTGTCCTTCAAGCTCTGCAAGCCTTCTTATATTTTCAAAAACTTTCTTAATGGTCAGTTTTGTTGAATGCAAAGTTGCCTGCTTTTTTGTCTTTACAATCAGCTCTGCAACCAACCCCAAATCACCCTGCTTTTTCCACTCCTTTTCTATCCTGTCAGCGCTTATGCCTGTTGCAACGTTCAATGATTTCAGCATTAAGCGGGAAGCAACCCCTATTTCCCTTGAGTCATAGCCTGGAAAAACCCTTCCCTCAAGAAGAAGCATCACATGCTCCATTTCATCAGCATTGACATCTTTCAGGAACTCTGAGATAATGTGCGTTTTTTCCAGCCTTTTTGTGGTTTTGTTTAGCTCTTCGTAAACTTCAACAAGCCTTGAGTACTCCATAAAAAAGAATTATTCTTGAAAGTTTATTAATTTTATTGGTTTGTAACGCAAGAATTTGTCCATTACTATGATATCTATTGAAGTTATCGATATATTTATATATAACTTTATGAATTAAATGATCGTTATAGAATGAACAAACTTATAATCATTTTTGCATTGGCTTTAATCGTTAGCTCTTTTGCTGTCTTGGGCGCTGAGAATACAACCAGCACGTGCACAGATTCCGACGGCGGAATGAATTATTATGAATATGGCTATATAACATTCTTCAATGGCAAGGAATATGTCACAAGCAAAGACCAATGTGGCGTTTCTTATGATAACAACCCGAGCGAAAATCCGAATCTGCTGAACGAAAAATCATGCAGAAGCGACGGCCAAGCAATAGAAAACTTATATGAATGTACATACGGCTGCTCTGACGGTGCCTGCAAATCAGAGTCAACAACAGTCAAAGAAGAAGTCAAATGTGTGTTCTCAAATTCTGGTTCAACTCAAAGTTGTTACACAACTGATAATAAATATAAATGTTCTGGAGTTGACACATGCGTTGTATCTGTTTCTGGAACAAAAGGAACAAGCTTGACATGGAAAAGCACCTGCGGAGGATATGTTTATACAACAATTGATGGCTATAATGAAAATGCTGAATTTGCCTGCACAACACAAACCAAAAGCTGCACTGACAGTGACGGGCTCGATATGTATACAAAAGGCCAGGTTTACGGTCCGCTCGATGCTTTCGGATCCAGTAGGCAAGGTCAGGTGGGATATGCGAATGATTTCTGCCTCCAGATGAAAGAAGGGCAGTTCCCTTGGACATATGACCCTGAATGGAATGATAATGATGTGCTTTCTAATGATTATACTGAAGTGTGTGAAAAAGAATGTGCGGTTTACGAGATGATTTGCTTTAACAATGGCAAAGCAATAACTCCCTCCGGTCAGGCGTCTATTTGTCCGGCAGGCTGCAAATCCGGAGCATGCGTACCGACTTCAAAACCGGTTTGCGGCAACAAAATATGCGAGTCTGGAGAAGCTGATTACTGCCCGCCTTGCTCCAAGGAAGAAGGAATAGCCTGTTCTTGCTCAGTTGGAACTTGCCCAAGTGATTGCGCAACGCAAAAATGCACAGATTCCGACGGCGGAATGAATTATTATGAATATGGCTATATAACATTCTTCAATGGCAAGGAATATGTCACAAGCAAAGACCAATGTGGCGTTTCTTATGATAACAACCCGAGCGAAAATCCGAATCTGCTGAACGAAAAATCATGCAGAAGCGACGGCCAAGCAATAGAAAACTTATATGAATGTACATACGGCTGCTTTGAAGGCGCTTGCAAGATGATGCCTGAGCCTACAACCCTTAAAGAGCAAGTCACATGCATATTCTCAAATTCCAAGGCAACTCAGAGCTGTTATGCCAACAACAAAGAAGGAAGCAGCTGCTCTGGCTACGATTCATGCACAGTTACAATATCAGGAGAAAAAGGCACTCAGCTCACATGGAAAAGCACTTGCGGAGGATATGCTTACACAACTATTGACGGTTACAGTAAAAAGATTGGATTTGACTGCTTGTCATCGTGCCCTGAAGGCTGCTCTTGCTACGAAGGTAAAATAGTTGAGTGCACACCTGGAGCTTACCCATGCAAAGAAGGTTGCACTTGTGACACGCATGGACAGGTCTTATACTGCGGCAAGAATGAGTGCATCGACAGCGATGGTGGAAAAAATTACTATGAAAAAGGTTATGTTACAATGACTTATCCTAATGAGGTTTTCAAAGACAAGTGCGCTGCCGATGAAGCTAGTCCTGAAAAGGCAGATTATTACCGCAACTTATTGTACGAAACTTATTGTTATGATTCAAAACAATACGCTTACGCAGATTATCAATGTCCATACGGCTGCTCCGACGGTACCTGCAAAAAAATGGAGCTGAAGCCGACAGAGAAGCCAATCGAAATACCAAAAAAAGAAAGAAAAGACAGGCCTGCAGAATCAGTCAAAGAGCCTCCAGAACCAAGCGAAAAGGATTATGTCTGCGCTGGTTGCGAGCTTGATGACAAATGCTACCCGTTTGGCTACAGGAAAGACAATAAATTCTGCAGCGATAATTATAAATTCACGAGCCAAATCAAAGAAGAAGAAAAGTGCGACAACAATTTTGAATGCTCCTCAAACCTTTGCATAGACAGCAAATGCGTTAGTTCAGGATTTATCCAAAAAATTCTAAGTTGGTTTAAGGGTTTTTTCAGTTAATTATTTAAATACCCTTTTCCAGAACATTTTCATGACACATAATGCAGAGCACGAGCATAGGCACATGAGCATTTTTGACTGCATAAGAACTCGTCGTTCAATAAGAAAATACAAGGACAAGCAAGTTCCATGGGACAATGTTGTCGAGATTCTGCAGGCCGGAAAGTACGCTCCATTTGCAGGCAACATTTTCAATGTCAAGTTCATTGTTGTTAAAAATGAAGCCAAAAGAAAGGCAATTGCGGAAGCGAGCGTGCAGCAATACTGGATGCAGGATGCTCCTATTCATATTTTAGTCATTGGCGAGCCTGAAAAAGCAGAGCGGTATTATGGAACAAGAGGCACAAGGCTTTACACAATACAGGGGGCTGCTGCTGCAATTGAGAACATGCTTTTGACAGCCACTTCTCTTGGATTAGGATCCTGCTGGGTTGGCGCATTTGACGAGGAAGAGATAAGAAGGCTTTGCAACCTGCCTGAACATGTAAATGTGCAGGGCATTGTCACAATCGGCTATGCTGATGAAACACCGCAAGCTCCTCCAAAGCACAGGATAGAGCATGTCATGTTCTTCGAGAAATGGTACGGCAGGATTGAAGGCCCAAAAACGGGATTAGGATACTGGAGCCCTTACATACAGCATGCTGTGACTGAAACTCATAAGCACATCAAGAAGCATGGTAAAAAATTAGTTGAGAAAGTCAAGGAAAAGTTTAAGAAGAAAAAAAGTTAATTTCTATAAAAATAAACGAGAGCGACTTTTGGCTGTAAAGCGAGAAGAAAGTAAACCGCTTGTCGATAAATCGCAGAGCGATTTTCGATCATGCTCGAAAATCAGTAACATGCGAGGTTCGCGAGGAACTCGCTCACCATTCGACTGATTTTCGACATTTGATTATTTTATTGCAATGTTAGGCGAAGCTGGAGCGATTGAAAGGGTGCGAAAGCCGAGCACAATCTAATGTCCCGAAGGGACGGATTGAAATTTCTAGAGTTATACCTAATATCAAATAAAAAATGTGGCACATTGCTGTGCCACCGCTTGCCTTCATATTAAAAACGTTGGGGGTGGTTTTGTAAATGAAGGCAAAGAAACAATCTCACCACAAAGACTAAAGGGGTGATCGTGAGTTTTGCCTATTGAACTAATTCTATTCCAAGCTCCTGCGAAACCGCAACTGCTGCCGGCGATGGCCTTGAGTAATCAACCTTGCCAAGCACCCATGGGCTTTTGACTCCTGTTATGATGGTCATGACTGTAATTTTTCCTTTCATGTCTTCAACAACTCTTGCTCCCCAGATGACATTTGCATCGTCATCAAGAGATTCAGTAACAAGCTCGCCTATCCTGTTGATGTCGTCAAGCGTCATATCTGGGCCCCCTACAACATGGATTAAAGCTCCTGTTGCTCCTTTGTAGTCAACCTCAAGCAGCGGGTTTGAAAGAGCTCCCTTGACAGCCTCTTCAACTCTGCTGTTTGTATCGCTAGTGCCGACTCCGATGACAGCAACACCTCCATTCTGCATGATTGCCTTTACATCGGCATAATCCAGATTGACAAGAGATGGAACTGCAATTGTCTCCACAATCCCTTTTATCATAGTTGAAACAAGCTCATTGGCAACTGCAAATGCCTGCTGTATCGGCAAATTGCCTGCTATCTGGACCAATCTGTTATTGTCAATTGCAATGACTGTGTCAGAAACCTGTCTTAGCTGATGCATTCCAAACTCTGCCTTGTCAACCCTTGCCCTTTCAATCTTGAAAGGCATTGTAACAGTTCCAATCACAATAGCGCCTATGTCTTTTGCAAGATGCGCCACAACAGGAGCAGCTCCGGTCCCTGTTCCTCCGCCCATGCCAGCGCAAACAAAGACCATGTCAGCCCCTTTCAGGCTTTCTTTAAGCTCATTCATTGATTCTTTAGCTGATTCAGCTCCTTTTTCAGGAAATCCTCCGCACCCTAATCCTCTTGTAATTCCTTTTCCGATCAGGAACTTCCTGTCAGCATCAATAATGCCAAGATGCTGCTTGTCTGTGTTGCACGCTATTATCTCAGCGCCTTTGATGCCCTTTTTGTAAAGCCAGCCAACCATGTTGTTGCCAGCTCCGCCAACTCCTATTACCTTTATGTTTGCCTGTCCTACTAGTCCTGCATCTGTGTTTGTACCTTCAACTGAAAAATCCATTTTTCATCATCCCCCTTTTCCCTAGCCGTATGGTGTTCATGTATATTTTACAATATAAATTTCCGAATACCGAAATGTTTATATTGCTCTTCTATTGTATCCCTTTTAGAATTAGTTTGTGCCAACAAGCTGATTTGATACCGTTTTATAGTTTTTTCCGTACTAAAAAACTAGAATTTCCAAAACGAAACGATTTTAAGCCGCTTTTCGCCAAAAAAGCTGCTTTAGGTGAGTTTTTCGCCAAAAAAACTCATATTTAATCTTTCTTTAATTTTATCTTTATATACAAGCACATTTATAAAGCTTTTGATTTTGATGGATTTCTGCCAAAAAAGCAATAATTTTAACTTATACTATATTCCTATTTGGAATGACACTCTACTTCATAGGTTTAGGATTAAACAACGAGAAAGACATAAGTATTAACGGGCTTGAAGCTGTCAAGAAATGCGATGTTGTTTACCTGGAAAACTATACTTCTGTTTTAAACTGCAAAAAAGAAGATTTGGAGAAATTTTACAACAAAAAGATAATTCTTGCAAGAAGAAATCTTGTTGAAGATGACGAAAACGAGATTATTGAAAACGCTAAAGCAAAAAATGTTGCCTTTCTTGTTGCCGGTGACCCATTAGTTGCAACAACCCATATTGACCTGTTTTTAAGGGCAAAAAAAGAAGGAATAAAATGCCATGTTATCCACAATGCTTCAATTATAAGCGCTGTTGGCATTACAGGGCTGCAAGCGTATAAGTTCGGCAAAACAACAAGCATACCCTTGCAGAATGATAATGTTGAAGCTCCTTACGATGCCCTGAAAGGCAACTTAAGCTTGGGCCTGCATACCTTGTTTTTGCTTGACCTGAATCCTGAAGAGGGGAAATTTATGAGCGTTAATGACACAATAAGATATTTGTTAAAAATTGAGATTAAAAAAAATGAAAAAGTATTTTCTGAAAAAACCATTTGCGTCGGGTGCGCAAGGATTGGAAGCGAGAAGCAGGTTATCAAGGCTGGAGCTGCAAAAGAATTATTGAAATTTGATTTCGGCAATCCAGTTCATTGCCTGATTGTGCCAGGAAAGCTGCATTTCATGGAGCAAGAGGGATTGAATATTTGGGTTTGATATTTTTTAACATTCTAAATGAAATATTCAAGTAGAGGTTCAAGATTCTGTTCAAAAAGAGCATCGTGAGAAGCATCGCCCCGAACTGCTATTCCAACTTGCTTTCTCTTTAATGCAGGATCAGCCGCATAATTTCTTACAGAAACAACTAAACTATCTCCATTCATTGACCTTAAAACATAAACTGGTGTTTTTATACCATGACCTGGTGGCTCCATAGGACCGTTTGCTTTTAGCTGGGTTTTAAGAATTTCACTTAGTATTTGTGCTAATTTGCCAATGTCAAGACTGGCATCAACCACAGGAAAATCTCTTTCTTTCAAAAATCTCACCAAAATTAACTTGATTTTTGGCTTTTTTATTTAAATTTTCTTATTTAACTCTTTTTTAACAACAACTTTTATATACAAAGTTTAAAATGCTTACTTACAGCCCCGTGGAATTATAGCACTGGACATGCTCGTGTGAAGTTTATAAAGGGCTAGTTCTTACCTATTGAAAAAAGAGAACACGCAAAACCCCAAAATTAAGTTTTTCGGCTTTAAGCACGAAAATATTTTACGGAGTTTCGCTTAACGCTCTCTTTTTCTTTGTACTCCAAAGTTTGTAAATAAATAAAAAATTTGGAGGTTGTGAAGATGATTCAGAAAACAAAAGAAGAGTATTTGAAAGAACATAAAAATTGGGGAAGCATTAAAATTATCAATTTTCCTGAAAAGAGTGAAAGATTAGCAGAGCTTGTTGGCATAATTCTTGGCGATGGGAATCTACATGCTTATAAAAAAGGCAAAGATGTAGGGACTTACTCTTTAAGAATAGCTGGAAATTACATAAAAGATTACGAATATCTTACGAATTATGTAGCAAATTTATGTAAAGACCTTTTTATGGTTAAGCCTAGGACATACAAACAGCCAAATGTAAATTGTATTTATCTTATAATTGATGGTAGATTAATCGTAGATTTTTTAATTGAAATTGGATTAAAGCACGGCAACAAAATAAAAAGTCAAGTTACAATACAGAATTGGATTAAGGAAAATGATGCATATTTAAAAGCGTGCATAAGGGGGTTAATAGATACAGATGGCTGTATTTATGAAATGCTGCCTCATTGGCCGGGCTTGTTCCAGATTAATTTTGAGAACAGGAACATAACATTGCTAAGAGACACCAGAGAAGCTTTGATAAATTTAGGTTATCACCCGTCCAAGATATGTGGAAAAAGGACAGTATTCGGAACTAAAATTTATATCTCTAGAAAGGAAGAAATCAAAAGATTTTATAAAGAGATTTGGTCTAGCAACGATAGAAATATAAAACAATTCACTAAAGTGTTTAACTCATAACAGCCCCGTAGTCTAGCGGTCAAATTCCTAAAAGGGAAGACTTTGGATACGGCCCTTTGGTTGCTTTGCAATAGAAAGGCTGTGGCGGCAGTTCGAATCTGCCCGGGGCTATTTTCAACAACATTTATAAATCATCTAATATTCCACTTTACTAAAAGGTAGCTCGGTTTTGAAAGCGAGCGAACAAAATGTTCGCATTTCACTGCTCAGCTATACTGGATGCAACTAACTTGTTCTTCCAGTTTTCAATGTATGGCGAGGCAAAATTTAATGGCAGAAAAAATTTTGCCGAGCACTAGAATTGCAGAGCAGATTAAAAAGTTAAAAGAATAAATATTTACCAAAAATGGCAAGAATGCACTCAAGGAAGAAGGGAAAGCACGGCTCAAAGAAACCGGCAAAGAAGACAGCTCCGTCATGGATAAGGTACAAGCCAAAGGAAGTCGAACTGCTGATAGCAAAGCTTTCAAAGGACGGCAAGACAACTTCCCAAATTGGAATGATATTGAGGGATGTTTACGGAATCCCGAATGCATTGGCCTTATGCGGCAAATCAATAAGCGCTGTCCTAAAAGAGAAGAATTTAAGCGCGGAAGTGCCTGAAGACATGATTTCTTTATTTAAAAAAGTTGCAGCGCTAAGAAAGCATATAGAAGCCAATAAGCATGACCAGACTTCAAAGCGCGGCTTGCTATTGACACAGTCAAAAATAAACAGGCTTACCAAATACTACAAGAGAACCGGCAGGATTCCGGAGAACTGGAAGTTTGACGCAACAAGAAGCGGATTTTTTAGCGAGTGAGTTGAAAAAAATAAAATGGCAAAGTATAATATTGTTCCAACAGATAGAAATAGAGATTTTGTAAATGCCAATTATGTGAAACACCCTCATTTATCAATTCCCCCTAAATTTAAACCTACGATGCCACGCGGCAAAGTGAGAATTGAAGTTCATCAAAGTAGGGGATAGATTACAAGGACGGAAAAGTTATTTATGGTCGTGCTTCTGTATCTCTTTATTTATTGACTGGAAATGTAAATGTAACTAATGTAAGAAAATATTTGGCAACATTTGAACTGGAACCATCATCTCCACATCCTCATCCAAGTGGAAAAGATGTTAAGGTGGCTGTTGAGGAAAGTGGTATATTGGAAAAACTAATACAAAGACGTGTTTGAATTAATTTTTTTGTCTTTGTTTCATTAATTCGTTATTAGTATTATTTATATTTTTTATCCTCTCAACAACCTCATCAATCAGATAATCCGGAGTTGAGGCTCCTGCAGTAACTCCAATCTTTTCTTTGCCTTCAAGCCATTCCTTTTGCAATTGCTCTTCTGACTGGATAAAATAAGATTCAACTCCGTATTCCAGCGATTTTGCATAAAGCTCTTTTGAGTTGCTTGAGTTTAAGCCGCCAATTACAATAATTATGTCGCAGTCTTTCGCCAATTCATCCACATCGCTTTGCCTTTGTTTTGTCGGGTTGCAGATTGTGTCAACAAACCCGTATTTTACATCAAGGTTTTTCAGCGACAGGGGAATTTCTTCAAACTGATGATTCATTTCATTATTAATGTTTTCAATCAGTTTTTTATACCCCAAAACAGACATTGTTGTTTGCGAAATGACTGCAATCTTCTGGAAGTTGTTTTCATTAATGTAATCAATAACTTTTCGGTAATCATCTTCATGCTCCACAATAAGCGTATTTTTGCCTTTCAAATAATAGCTTGTGCCGATTGCTTCCGGATGATTATGCTTGCCGAAAATAACAACCTCATATCCATTGTTTTTCAGCTTAATCGCAACATTATGCACCAAAGTAACCAAAGGGCATGTTGCATCATTGAGGTTTTTGCCTTTTACAATGGACTTTTCCCCAAGAGTGGCGTATGTGGTTCCAGGCTCGCCATGGGCCCTAAGCACAGTAACAGCATTTTGTGGAATTTCATTTATGTCATCAACAAAAACGATGCCCTTGCCTTCGAGATTTTTTATAACCTTCTCATTATGCACAAGCTGGCCAAGAACATAGGTATTTCCGTCATTGCTTTGCGCAACTTCCTCTGCAATTTCAATTGCTTTCTTCACGCCAAAGCAGAATCCTGCGTGCTTTGCTACCTTGATTTCCATTCTAATTTGGCTTTAACCACGTCCCCCTAATACCATTATTTACTTCTAACTTAAATAGTTTTTGTCAAGAAAACAAAAGGATAATCATACTGTATCTTGAAAAATGCCTCCCTTGCCTCATAAATGCTGTTGAAAACTCCGAAAACTGTAGGGCCAGAGCCGGAAACCAGCGCATTCAGCGCGTCATTTCTCAGCAGATTGTTCTTGATATCATTTATCATTTTATATTTTTTTGTGACAATGGGCTCAAAGTCGTTGTGAAGGTTGTTAGCTATTTCCTTTATGTCTTTTTTTTCTATGGCCTTGACAAGCGCATTTATGTCTGCTTTTGTTTTTATTTTAGGCTTTTGCCTGTCAAATGCGGCATACGCCCATTTAGTTGATACTCTGAACCCTGAGTTTATAAGCACGATGTTTATGCTGAATGACTTCTTTATGCGCTTTATTTTGTCGCCAATTCCCTCAACCAAGGCTGCATTTTCCCCTATAAAGAACGGAACATCCGAGCCGATTTGCGAGGCTAATTCAACCAGCTGCTTTTCCTTGAGCTTCAGGCCCCATAATTTGTTTAAGTTCAGCAGAGTGGTTGCCGCGTTGCTGCTTCCGCCTCCCAAGCCGGCTTCAAGGGGCACATTTTTCTCGACAAATATCTTGACACCGTGCTTTACTTTGAATTTCTTTTTGAGAAGCAAAGCTGCCTGGTACGCAAGGTTCTCCTCACCGCTCAGCTCCATGTTTGTTGAATCAACTATGATCTTGTCCTCATTTATAGGCTCAATGGAGATGCTGTCGCTCAGCTCTATCATCTGCATAACTGATTGTATGTTATGGTAGCCGGAGCTTAGTTTCTTGCCTATCTTGAGGTAAAGGTTGATTTTTGCGTATGATGGCACTGGCATAATTGGCTGAGATATTATTTTCATATATAATATTTGCGAATTTGACGGTTAAGAGTAAGTTTTAAAAAACAAGGTATCAACCTAAGGACTATGAAAGGCACTTTGGATGAAAGAGTTACCTTGATAAGGGGGATTCACAGAAGATTAAATTTAGATACAGAAATAGTGGATGGGAAAGTCTCAGGGGCTGTTGATAGGTTGCTTAAAGATGATGATGTTTTGAGTGGCTTGGAAAAAGCAACAAGGGAACTAAGGACAACCGCCCATGAAATAAAAATAAGTGTATTAAGGGCTTTTTTGAGCCAGCTTGCAAAATATGGTTTCTTGAGACCAGATGTGGATTATGTTGACTGGTGCTCCGGAAGAGGGGAGCTAGCTTATAGTCTTGCCCATCTGATTGGCCCTCAAGTAGTGAGAAGTGATAGGAGATTTTCGAAAAAGAATTTAGTAGAAAAAATTTTTCCCTGTACAAAAGAATACGGCATAACAAAAATACCATTTGATTTGAAATCCTTGACATCAATGCAACATGTTCCAACTATCCCAGAGAGTCCAAAAGGAAAAGTGGCTTATGTAGGAACATATTGTTGTGGAAGCCTTGCAGATTTAATAGTTAGATACGCTGAACTTCAGCAGAGGATGCCTGATTTCATTGGGATTTTGCCATGCCACCATGAAAAAATGGAATTTGAATTATCAAACTTGGCATCTAAAATTAGTTTGAGTCGTGATATTTTTAACCTGCTGAGAAGGGCAGTAGAATACCTTCAACTTGAAGATGGGTATCGGGCAGTGGCAAGAAAAGCTATGGATATAATTGACTACCACAGAGCTCTAAATCTTAGGCATCTTGGTTACGACGCAAGAGTTGTTAGAATTTATCCCCATAGTGTATCTCCCTTTAACAACATGTTAGTTGGGGTAAAAAGCTAAGCAATGCTAACAACCACAAAGCACTGCATTCCCTTGCCTTGCCCGAAAGCAGTCAATTCATCTCCAGAAGTGTAGGCAATCCCGATTTTTTCTTTTTCCAGGTTTAGTATTTTTGACAGCGAATTTTTGATATTGCCGGTATATTTTTCCAGTTTTGGCTTTTTTGCCTCTATCATGATGCTGGCATTGTTTATTTTAAGGTTTTTTTTGCTTAATTTGTTCAAAATCACTTTCAAATACTCTTTGCTGTCTGTTATGCCTTTTTTGAACATTGGATCTGCATAAAAGCCAAGCGATTTTTCTCCTATTGCTGAGCTTATCGCATTGAACAAAGCATGCAGAATAACATCTCCATCGGAATTCGCTTCCAGTCCGATTTCATTTGGGATTGTATAGCCCCCTAATGCCAGTTTCTTGCCCCTGTCAACAGAGAATTTATGGCTGTCCTGCCCGAATCCGGTTCTGGAAGCCGTTATATTGTGTCTTCTCATCAATATTGCTTCTGCAATTTTCATATCATCCTGCGTTGTTATCTTTATGTTATCATAAGAGCAGTCAACAACTTTTACTTTTTTGCCAATGGCTTCAACAAGTGAAATATCATCGGTAAATTTCAGCTTTTTTTTGTTTGCATTACTAAAGGCTTCAATAAACGAGCCATATTTGATACATTGCGGGGTTTGCATCTGATATACATTAGCCCTGTCTATTGTTTTTTCAATAAAATCATTGCTTATTTTTTTAATTGTGTCCTTTAATTGAAATCCTAGAACAGCAGCGCCATGCTTTTTTGCAGCATTGATGCAGTTTATAATCTCATTTTCCTTTACCAATGGGTTGCTTCCATTATGCACAATAACAATATCCTCATTTTTAGCATTCTTTATTGACATCAATCCATTATAAACAGAATCCTGCCTTTCTTCTCCTCCAACAATAACATTGCTTATTTTACCGAAATTATATTTTTGTTTTATTTCATTGATTTTTTTGATGCCGTTTTTTTGCGCTACAACAATGATTTCATCTATCAGCTTGCAGTTTTGGAAATCTTTTAATGCATAATAAACCATCGGCTTGCTTAATAACGGAAGAAATATCTTATTTTTATTATTCCTCATTCTTTTGCTTTTGCCGGCAGCGACAATTATTGCAAAATTCATTTTAGAGGGGTTTAATTCCAATATTTGTTTTTATTATGTTTAATGTTAAAATAATGTTTTACTTTCTTTCTCAACGCATTTTTATTAAAAAAATTTTAAAAATAACTAAAAAATAATCTAGCTTTCAACAATCAGTTTTTCTTCTATGATTTTGTTGGTTTCTTCCTTGGTTTTTTTATCAATTTCAAGAATATCCTTTAAATCTGGATTTTTTATTAAATTGTGCTCTTCCATCATTTTTCTTATCAGCCTTGGTATGTCCAAAAATCTTATTTTATTCTCCAGGAAAGCTAGAACAGCAATTTCATTGGCAGCATTCATAACCGCTGGCAGTGTTCCTCCAACAGTTCCTGCCTCATAAGCATATTTCAGGCAGGAGAATTTTTCAAAATCTGGTTCACTAAATTCAAGATTTTTTATCTCTGCCAAATCCAGTGATTTGCTGAAGTTTTGAAATCTTTTTGGATAAGTTAATGCATACTGGATAGGAATTTTCATGTCAGGCAGCCCAAGCTGCGCAATAACTGATTTATCATCAAACTGGACTAAAGAATGCACTATGCTTTGCGGATGGACCACAATTTTAATTTTCTCATAGTCGATTCCATAAAGCCAGTGCGCTTCTATAACTTCAAATCCCTTATTCATCAAGGTTGCGGAATCAATTGTTATTTTATTGCCCATATTCCATGTAGGATGGTTTAAGGCGTCATGAACACTTGCATTCTCCAATTGCTGCATTGTATGGTTTTTGAACGGGCCTCCTGAGCACGTTATTGTTATTTTGCTGACTTCTTTTATGTTTTCGCCATTAAGGCACTGGAAAATGGCGCTGTGCTCTGAATCAATTGGCATCATGCTTACATTATTTTTTTTAACTTCTTCCATAATTACAGAACCTGCTGCAACCAAAGTTTCCTTGTTTGCCAATGCAATGTTTTTTTTATTTTTGATTGCGTTATAAGTGGGATCGATGCCTATGCTTCCCACAAGGGCATTAACAACAGTGTCCGCTTCCTGCATTGCTGCAATCCTGTTCAATCCTTCAATGCCGGAATAAACTTTAGCAGAACTAAAGTTCAGCAAGTCATCAACCTTGCTGATGTCCATTATTGCAACTGCCTTTGGCTTGAATTCTTTGATTTGTTTAAGCAATAAATCAGAATTCTTGTTTGCTGTCAGCCCAACAATCTTGAATTCATCAGGAAATTGCTTGACTATTTCCAATGTTTGAGTGCCGATGCTGCCTGTTGAGCCTAAAACTGATAGGTGTTTCATTTTAATTTTGTTAATAGTAGCCTTACTTTGTTTATAAATTCTACGGCGAATAATACAGATGCTTTTGCATCCTCATTAGTTACTGGTCTAGCCATATAAATTGAATTGTTCCGTAATTGCCTAAAGCGGTCAAACTTGTGCAATTCTGTTTCATCAAAATCAGAGCTGTAGAATTCTTTAATAAAACTGATTGTGGCTTCGTGAGAATATGGCTTAAAGCCTTTAATAGACATGAGAGCTTGTGCAGATTCCCTTATAGATTCATAAGCATCTTCTAATACAAATTGAGAAGTTTTATCTTTTATCTCCCTAGACTTAGTATATTCAAGTCTATTTTTTGCCTTTTCTAAAAGAGCTTTAGCTTCTTCAGAATCGGGTGTTTTTTTCTTTACATACCCGTTATTCAGATAATTTTTAAATGAGTTTATCATCATATAATCTTTAGATAGCCATGTAAAACAATGCCATTGGCTACAGCATTTTTAAATTCATTTGAGCTTTTAGCAAGAGAATGCAAGATATGGATATTAATCTTACGATTTAGTTCTCTTTCAAAAAGATTCACAAAATCTTCTAAGTTTTCATTATTTTTTTGAGAAGAAATAACAAGTATGTCTATATCGCTTTCTTCTATATCCTCGCCTTTGGCAAATGAGCCAAACAAAACAATTGCTTCTGGATTGTTGAAAATATCTATTAGGTTATCAACAAATAGGTATCTTTTTAGCCTGTATAGATTAAACACAAGCTTATAAAAGCGATAAACTTCAGATTCAAGATTAGCTCTAACATTTGTAGTTAATGGTGTTTCCTCTATTGTAATTATCTCATATTTTTTAAGTTCTTCAATAACATCTATAACAGCAGTAGTAGAAAATCCAGTTTCCTTTTCGAGCATTCTAATATGGAATGTTTTATTTGGATTATTAAAAATAAGCTCGGCTACCTTAAACACACTTTCTCTGAAAAATAGTATCTTGCCTTTGTCTTTTTTTTGTGACATTTGTATTATAAAAAATACAACTGTTATTTAAATGTTACGGTTTTAATTGCCTAAAAATGGCTGTTTGACACTTGGGTGATAGCGCAGCTGAATAAGAGGAAGAAACTATAGGTTAAGCATTAGGATTTAGATTTTGGTTTTTTAGTTTTATTTTTCTTTAAAGAATATCTATCAATTACAATTTTTCCAAAGATAATGACTATTATACCAGTTACTATAGGAAAAATAAAGTCTTTTATAAGATTTAAATTATTAGGAGTGTTTTGTGTATTTTTATCTCCATAATTTATTTGAATCTTATCAGTATTTATGTTAGTGATAGATTGTGGTTGAATGCTATCATTAGTCTGATGACTTATTGTTGGTTCTGAGGCAAAGTGTTCTGATGGATATACTCTTACTGAGATAACATATTTTAAGTTTTCTTCATCACAATATACATAATTTATATAGATTATAGTTTTGAGAAAGCCATCATATGATACAAAGTTATCATTATAAACCAAAATGTTTTTTTCAATGTGACGTCCTACATTAATATTATACAATGGTTCTCCATCAAGTTTTGTGTATTCATATAGAACATTATTTATTTTTTGACAATCATTGAAAGTTATTTTTAATTTATCACCTTCTCTAGTCTCTATAACTTTACAATTATCTATTATTTTTGCTTTTTGTCCATCAACATTAAAAGCACAATCTGAAGATGCTAAAACAATGTTCAATAATAATTGTGAAATTACAATCAAAAGAAGTAGTCTGATAATGTTTATCATTTCATTCTCTAATCCCCATTCGCCATCTCCTCTATCTCCTTCAAAAGAACTTGCATGATTTCATTGTCATTTACCCTTCTTACAATCTTGCCTTCCTTATACAACAAATGATTTCCAGGCGCTCCTACAATTCCAATGTCTGATTTCTTGCTTTCACCAGGCCCATTGACTGCGCAGCCCATAACAGCAACTTTGATTGGTTTTTTTAATTTTTCAGTCGCATTTTCCAATTGCTCAACCAGATGTATAACATCAATCTCTGTCCTTGCGCAAGTTGGGCATGATGTAACCTGAACTCCTTCATTCCTCAAGCCAAGCGCCCTCAAGATATGCTTTCCAACTTTCACTTCTTCCTTTGGCTCCTCGCTTAAAGAAACCCTTATTGTGTCGCCAATGCCTTCTGAAAGAAGCATGCCCATGCCCATCGCTGATTTCACAGTGCCTGGAATTTTAGAGCCAGCTTCTGTAACTCCAAGATGCAATGGATAGTCTGTTTTTTCGGCAAACAATCTGTATGCCTGCACCATTCGAGGAACATCAGATGCTTTCAATGAAACAATTGTGTCATAAAAATCCAAGTCCTCAAGAATTTTGATGTGGCGCATTGCGCTCTCAACCATTGCTTCAGGAGCATAACCATGCCTTTCAAATAAATCCCTTTCCAAAGAGCCAAGATTGACTCCAATTCTCATTGGAACACCATAATCCTTGCATGAATTTACAACTTGCTGCACCTTGTCAGGATTTCCAATGTTGCCGGGGTTTATTCTTAATTTGTCAACATGCTTCACAGCCTCCAATGCAATCCTGTAGTCAAAATGAATGTCAACAACAAGAGGAATGTTGATATTTTCCCTGATTTCCTTCAATGCCTTTGCTGCCTCCATTGTAGGGGCAGAAACCCTTATTATCTCGCAGCCAACCTCTTCAAGTCCATGAATCTGTTCAACAGTTGCATTTACATCAGTTGTGTCTGTTGTTGTCATTGACTGCAAACTTATAGGCGCATCTCCTCCAATGTACAATTTTCCGACTTTTACTTTGCGCGATTTTCTTCTTTGCAGCATTTTATTGATTGAAAACTAATAGCTTGATAGCTGTATTCTTCCTTTCTCTTTAGCTCTCCATTCTCTATTAGAGCTATCATATTCGGCTTTTGCTAATGTCAAAATATTTCCGTCTGTTAACATTTGTGTTCCATTGTATCGTCCGCCTTCGTAATATTCCATGATTAGTCCACCAGATCCTATAACAGAATCGAGTGCTGGCACCGCTATGCCATATTTTTCATCAAGTGTTAATACAACTAGTAGCCATAAGTCTCCAACACCTGCTTCTATCAATGGATGAACTTTGACTGATTGGTACTTTTGGTTGAGCCATTGTCTTAAATTGGATAATCGTGATAAAGGGTGCGCCCTTCCTTGTGGGTATATTGTTTTTAATATTTCATATCCAACATCTTCAAGTTCTTTATAATCAATTGTCGGTTTTTTAAGATAACTTCGATCTTGCCATCCTTGTCTTTCTTCATGCCTTTTACTTCTTAAAATCCCTTCTGCTTGATTTCTTGCTTGGGTTATTTCTTTAGACATATAATCTAAATCTGAAGTAACTTTTTGTATCCATTCATCCTTGGAATATTTATTAAAATGATGAAGCAATTTTACTAAATCAACTGTGCGTGCATGATACTCATGCGAATGCCTTTTTAATGTCGGGATTACTTCTAAAAGCTTGATAACTTTAGGCTCTAATCTTTCTACAATTGCTTCCAACTCGCCTAATTCTGCCCTATGTTCCCAAAGATTAGATAAGTCTCCTCTTGCTTCAGGCTTAATATTATTATACCACAATTCCAGTATTCTTTGTATTTCTTCTTGTATTGTCATATTATTTTAACACAATTTTTCAATTTTAGTTTTTGTAATGTTTTTATTAATGTGAGTTTGCTGTGTTAATTGATTGTTTTTTATCTTTCACACCGCATTAATCAAAATATAGTATTTTAAAAAATCAAAAAGTTACTTCTTGCTTAAGATTTCCATTATTGTATTCTTTATGCTTTCTTTGTCAATTCCAGCCAGTTTCTTTTGTATATCCGGCTTGCCGTGCTCGATGAATTTGTCAGGCACTCCTATAATTTTTATATCGGATTTTATTCCATTCTTGTTTAATAATTCCAAGACAGCGCTTCCAAAGCCGCCATTCACAGTTCCTTCCTCAAGCGTGATTATGTTTTTTATTTTTCCCGCATAGCTCAAAATCAATTCTTCATCCAAAGGCTTGACAAATCTTGCATTAATGATTGTTGCATTGCATTTCAGCTCTTCAGCAACCTGCATTGCATCATACAAAATAGGCCCTACTCCCAAAATCAATAAGTCATTTCCTTCTTTAATTAATTCTCCTTTTCCAATTTCAAGCTTTTTTAATTCAGGATCGAGGCCAACTCCGATTGCTGCTCCTCTTGGATACCTCAAAGTGCAGGGCCCATTAATCAAAGTTGCAGTGTAAAGCATGTGCTGCAGCTCATTCTCGTCTTTTGGAACCATTATTGTCACATTAGGGATTACTCTAAAATAAGCTATGTCAAATGGACCGTTATGAGTTGGGCCGTCATCTCCAACCAATCCAGCCCTGTCAAGCGCAAATATAACTCCAAGATTTTGCAAACATATGTCATGAATAATCTGGTCATAAGCCCTTTGTAAAAAGGTTGAGTAAATTGCGCACACAGGCTTCATCCCTGAAATTGCCAATCCCCCTGCAAATGTGACTGCATGCTGCTCTGCAATGCCTACATCAAATGTCCTTTCAGGAAAATACTTCTCAAACTTATTTAATCCGGTGCCTCCTTTCATTGCTGCGGTTATTGCAATAATCCTTTCATCTTCCTTTGCAATCCTTATCAATGCGTTTGCAAATGCATCTGTCCAGCTTATGTTGGTTGTTGTGACATATTTCTGGCCGTTGATTGGGTCAAACTTGGACATTCCATGAAATTTTTCCATGTCATTTTCCGCAAACCTGTAGCCTTTCCCCTTTTCTGTCTTGACATGCAATAAAACAGGCCCTTTCAAATCCTTGACATTCTGCAAAGCCGGTATTAATTCATCAATATTGTGCCCGTCAATAGGGCCAAAATACTGGAAGCCCATGCTTTCAAAAAACAATCCCTGGGTTGCTAATGTCCTTAACAATTCCTCTGCCTTGCTCAGCCTGTAAACGCTTTCTTCTGCAATGCCTATGTTTCTCAGAAAATTGCCGGTTTTTTTCCTTAAGCCAAAGTAGCCTGGATGCAAAACTATCTTGTTTAGGTAATTGGACATAGCGCCTACATTTGAGGAGATGCTCATCCTGTTGTCATTCAAAATAACCAAAATGTTTGTTTTGGAAGAGCCTGCATTATTTAATCCTTCAAATGCCAATCCTGCTGTTATTGCTCCATCCCCAACAATGGCAACAACTTTACGGTTTTCATTTTTGAAGTCTCTTGCCTTTGCAATTCCTAAAGCTGCTGATACTGCAGTTGAAGCATGCCCTGCTCCAAAGACATCATATTCTGACTCTTCAATGTTGCAAAATCCGCATACTCCTTTGTACTGCCTTAATGTGTGGAAATTGTCTCTTCTCCCTGTAACAAGCTTGTGGGGATAGCTTTGGTGCCCTGTGTCTATCACAATTTTATCATGAGGCGCGTCAAATACATAATGCACAGCCAATGTCAGCTCAACAGCTCCCAATGGGCCTCCCAAATGGCCGCCGTTTTTGGAAACAACACCTATAATTTCATCCCTTATGTCTTGGGCAAGAAATTTAAGCTGCTGCCTGTCCAGTTTTTTAAGCTCTTTTGGAGAATTAATAGTATCAAGAACATTCACTCTTTTTTCTTCCTTGACTTGCGTGTCATCAGCAATCTGCTGCCCAAACAACGAGCTTTGTGATTTCTTCGATGACAATAGCTTCCTTAGAGATTTATCGCGCTTCATTACACACCCCTTTTGAGATGAAGGTTATTTTAAGTTTATAAAGGTTTTGAATGGGCAACATGGAGCATAACAATAAATTTTATAAATACAAAAATAGGCTATTCAATAAGATGATTAAGAAAATCAAAGGTAAGTATGTGGTTTTGTCAGAAAAAACAGGCAGGAAATTTGGAACTTACAAAACAAAAAAGGAAGCGGTAAAAAGGCTACAGCAGATTGAATTCTTCAAGCATTTGAAAGGAAGCACAAAGCTGCAAAAAAGGCTGAAGAAAAAGAGCTTGATGAAGAGGTAAAAAATAAAAGATATATTTAAAAACCACCCAATATTCCATTCCTGTATTACCCGCTAACTTTACTGTTTCGACAGGAGGGCCGAGTTGCGTGAAAGTTTGTTTCACGCTGGCTTTTTAAAATGGACAAAGAGCAAATACAATCAGCATTAGCAAAGGCAAAGGACATTTCTGAGAAAAGGAACTTCAGGCAAAGCTATGACTTAATCATAAATTTAAAAGGGATTGACCCGAAGAAGCAGGAGCACCAGATAGATGCATTTGTCACATTGCCGCATTCAAGGGGAAAGAAGGTAAAGGTATGCGCTTTGATTGGTCCGGAACTGGAACAGCATGCAAAGGAAATCTTTGATTTTACAATAATGTCCGATGATTTCCAGAAATACAAGGACAAGAAAGACATCAAGAAGGTTGCAAACGGGTTTGACTTCTTTATTGCGCAGGCAAACATAATGCCGAAGGTGGCAACTGCATTTGGAAGAGTGTTTGGTCCAAGGGGAAAGATGCCAAACCCCAAGTCAGGAAGTGTAGTGCCTCCAAACGCAAACCTAAAACCTTTATATGAAAAGCTCCAGAAAACTGTAAGGGCAATCAACAAGACAGCCCCTTTAATCCAATGCCCTATAGGCACAGAGGATATGGACATCAAGGATGTTGCTGAAAATGCATTGACTGTTTACAGCTCATTACTGCAAGTTTTGCCGAACGAAAAGCACAACATAAAGGACATTTACATCAAGCTCACAATGGGCAAGCCTGTAAAAGTGGGGGAAAAATTAGAGGTAGAGAAAGAAGTAAAGTAAAATGGAACAAATCCAAGCTCACGTTGCGCAGTACAAAAAGGACCTTGTATCAAACCTTGTTAATTTGATTAATCAGTATCCCATAATTGGAGTTGTCAACATGGAGAATCTTCCGGCACCGCAGCTGCAGGTCATGAGAGCTCAATTAAGGGGCAGCTTTTTCATAACAATGACAAAGAGAAGGCTTATGAAGCTTGCAATTGAGCAAACTAAATCAAAGAAAAATGGAATTGAAAAGCTTGAAGCGCATTTGGGAGGAATGCCTGCCTTGATATTCACAAAGGAAAATCCATTCAAATTAAGCAAGACATTGCAGAAAAACAAAAGCCCAGCGCCTGCAAAGGCGGGGCAGACAGCGCTGAGAGACATCATGGTCAACAAAGGAGCAACATCATTTGCGCCAGGCCCAATCATAGGAGAACTTGCGATGGCTGGCATCAAGTCAAGAGTTGAAGGCGGCAAAGTAGCGATAAAAGAGGACTCTGTTGTTGTCAAAGCCGGAGAGAAAATCAAACCGAAGGTTGCTGAAATTTTGACAAGGCTGGGAATACAGCCAATGGAAGTGGGATTGGATTTGGTTGCTGTTTATGAAAATGGATTGATTTACGGAAGGGGTGTTTTGTCTGTTAATGAGGATGAGTACAAAAACAGGCTAACTAATGCCTCAAGATGGGCGTTCAATCTTGCAGTTTACACTTCATACCCAACACAAAAAACAATCAATGCATTGCTTGGCAAAGCATACAATGATGCAAAAGCGCTTGGAGTTTCACAAAATATATTTGACAAGGGAATAATTGATATTTTAGTGGGCAAGGCAGAGCAGCAAATGCTGAGCCTGGCAGGAACTGCAAACATTGAAGTTTTTGAAACAAGGCATGAAAAAAGAGAAGAAAAAATTGAAAAAACGCATACAGAACCAAAAACTGAAAATCAAAAAACTGAATCGCATGAAATAAAAGCTCCGACAAGGGAAGAGCTGGAAGCAAACATAAAGATGAGGGAAAAGCAGCAGGAAGTAAAGGAAGTCGAGAAAATATATCACGAGATACATAAAAAATCAATAGAAGAGCACGATAAGAAAAAGGAATAAAAAATTCAAAATCATTTAAAAAATCAAATAACATTCGGAGGTAAACAAAATGGAATATGTGTACGCAGCTATGTTGCTTCACAAGGCAGGGCAGAAGATAGATGAAGCAGGCATAAGGAAAGTGCTTGAGGCAGCCCATGTGAAAGTGGACGATGCAAGGGCTAAAGCTCTTGTAGCAGCCTTGGAAGGAGTCAACATAGAAGAAGCTATTGAGAAGGCAGCCATGCCAGTTGCAGTAGCAGCAGCTCCGGCAGCAGCCCATGAGCATAAACATGAGGCGCATGATGAGAAGAAGAAAGCAGCTGAAGAGAAGAAATCAGAGGAAGCAGCAGCAGCTGGATTGGGCGCATTGTTCGGTTAGATGAATCATATTCATGGCATCGCCGAGAGAACTAGTCGAAGAGCTTAGCAATCTTAAGGCAGAGGCATCTAAATTAAGAAATGCCCTTGATGAGCTTGACAGGGAAAAGGAGTCCTGGTTCAAAAAAAGGGATGACTGCTCGAAAAGGATAAGGGAGTCAATACAAAAAATAAAAGAGAACAAGTCAAAAAGGGACTATTTAACTAATGAAGTAAAAGAGCTCAAACCCAAAAGGAACAGCATAAACAAAGGAATAAGCGCAAAATTAAATGAGTTTGACAGCTTAAAGAAAGAGAAAACAGCGCTTGCAAGATCATTGGGCATAAAAGATTCTCCTTCTAGGATTAAAAACCAGATGGATAAGCTGGAATTCAAGATAGAGACTGATACTGTTTCTTTTGAAAAGGAAAAGGAGCTGATGAAAAAGATAAAAGAGCTGAAAAAAGTTTACAATGATGCAATTGTCCTTGACGAGTCCAGCAAAAAACTGAGGGATTCTTCTGATGAAATCAGGAAAATGAGGAAAGAAGCCAATGAAATCCACAGGTCAATACAGGAAAAGGCAAAACAAAGCCAGGCATTGCACGATGAAATTTTAAAAATATCCGCTGAAATAGACAAGATGAAAGAAGATGAAGAAGCTTCGTTCAACAAATTCTCTGAATACAAAAAACAATTTACGGATGTCAACAGCAATCTAAAAGAAAAATTAAGGGGAATAAATTATATTAAAGGGCAATTGGATAGGGTGGATTCTGACAGAAGGGAAAGGAAAAAGCGGCATGAAGAGTCAATCCTTAAGTCAAAAGAGGAGCTTGTCAATGAAAAAATTAGGAAAGGGCAAAAATTAACAACAGAGGATTTGCTTGTTTTTCAGAAGTTTGGGAGAGAATAAATTCTAGACCAAAAATTATTTATATATGGATTTAGGGTGGTATAGTCAATGAATAAGAAATTGATAATTGCTCTTACCATAATTTTTATAATTATATTGAGTTTATTTTTTTTGAAAAAAGAAAGTTTAAATATTTCTGTGCAAGATCAAATTTGTTCAATTGATGAAGATTGTGTTAGAGTTTCAACAGACTGCAGTGGATGCGAATGTGGAGTTCCTGTAAATAAAATCTATGAAGAAAAATACGCTCAAAGATATAGAAAAGTATGCAAGAACTATCGTGGTGGAGTTTGTGAATTCTGTTGTAAGGCCCCCTATATTAGATGTCAAGACAATAAATGTATTCGTACAAATCTAACAAATGAAGGTAAAGAGGTAAATCCTTGTGGTTAGGTTATTAGAATTACAGATTTAAATATTTCACGTCAAGAGATGCCCAGTAAAAGAAATAAAGATTGACTAGACTTAAGAAGTTAATTTATTTTGTAATAAATTCGCAATAGCGACAATTTCCGCATGTCCACCTGTTGCTATGCTTTGCCATGAATGTTCCAGAGCCGCATTTTGGGCACGATTTGTTCTTGCGCGTGACTTTATCTCCTGATTTCTCGTAAAGGTTCCATCGTCCCTTTTTTGCGCCTCCTTTCTTGGGCGCTGCTCCTGCTTTTGGTTTTTCTGCCATTTTTACTTCTTGGCCTCTTTTGCCTTTTTCTCTTTCTTTTCCTTTATTTTTGGCTCTATAAGCTGCTTCTTGCCTTCATCAGCATAAACATAAGCTATCACTTCGGCTTTTTTAGCGCCAAATGAATTATAGATGTGCCTTATTACAACCAACTTTTCGTCTGTTTTTAAGTTAGACGAAAGTGATGACGTAACTTCTGCATAGCTTGGGGTTGATTTTTCAAATTCAACAGATGCCATGACTAATTTTCTTGACAGCAACGGTTCATCTTTTATATTGACAATCTTTAGTTCCAAAGAAATCACCTTACTTTAATCGCATACTCTCCTTTTGACTTAATACCTATCTTTTCAGCAACTAATGACTTGCTGGCATCAATAATATACAATCGCCCCTGCCAGCTTGTTGAAAACTGGTTTGTCTTGCATACAGGGCATTCATTTCCCTCGACAAGCATCTTGCATCTCTTGCATACTTTTTTTTTCATCTTAGAGCTTGCTCTCCAATGTAAAAAAAAGGCCAGAAAATTTTACAAAAATTTTCGCTGCTTTTTTTTTCATTTTTTTTGCCTTTTAATTATTTTTATTTTTTATGCTCTTTCTTATCCTTGTGCTCCTTGTGCTCTTTCTTATCCTTGGACTCCTTTTCTTCTTTTTTTGGGGCTGCTTTTTCTTCTGCCTCTTCCTTTATCCAATCCAATTTGCCAAGCCCTTGCTGCCTCATTGTAAGCCCGAGCTTTGGATTTAGGATGTCCTTAAATGAAACAGCTATTATTCGCGCCCTGCAAATGTCATTTACCTTCAATGTTCTTTTTGTTTCCTTGCCTGCAAGAGTCTTGTCCTTGCTGAAGCTCACAAAATCATCCATGGTTTGGCTTACGTGAATCATGCCGTCTATAGGGCCTATGTTGATAAACGCTCCAAACTCCGCGATGTCTTTTATCTTGCCAACAACAACTTCCTGCATTTCCGGCTTGAATGTCAAAAGCTCGAATGACACATCATAGTATGATGCTCCATCACCCGGTATTATGACCCCTTCCCCAATATCCTTCATTCCAGATACATCAACAACAATCCCCAGGTCTTTTGAAATAAATCCGTTGTACTTTGTCTTTATCCTCTTGATTACAGCCTCTTCCAGGGGAAGATTGAATAGGTTAGGAGGCACCCTTATGTGGTCTTTTAACTCTACTTTATAGAACATTTTAAACCTTTTATTTATGAGATGTGAGCGAGCTCGCGTGACTTGCGAAGCTCACTTCGCTCGCTATGTCACTGCTCACTCGCATTCGTCTGACTTCAACCAGTCAATGGATTACAGGAGGCGAGTTTCATTTATAAAGCTTTCCCCGCTAACTGCAGGTATTTTTTCTGCCTCAGAATGATCAAAGAAGCGCCTTTTTCAATCATCTTTTTTTTAAGCAATGCGTCTTGGGTTGCCACTATGGTGTCTTTGCTTATATTATTTAATATCAAAGCATCAACATTTTCTTTTTCAGACTTGATTATTCCAATATTTTTTAATTTAATCAGTTTCAATGCGAACTGCGCAGCTTTTTTGTTTTTTCCAGTTTGCTTCTCAATTATATTTTTTAATTCATTGATTGACTGCTCAAAAATAAACAGCTTATAGTTAAAATCGCATATCCTGTCAATTTCAGAGAATATATCTACCCTGAACTGGATGGGTATCATCAAAAAATTTGTGTCAATTATTATTTTTTGCATTTAGGTTAATATTAAAACTTTTAATATAAATATTTCTATTTACCGTTTCCTTTGAGAATATTTAAGGGAGCTTATTTTACTCAAAACGTTTTTAAATGAAGTTGATTGCTTTGCATGCATGAAGGGGCTTGTTATAACTTCAAAAGGCGTTGAAACTGCAGCAGCTGCTGAAATCACGGAATTGATTGGTGCTGACTGTAAAATTTATGAAGGCTGCGTAATTTTTGATTTCAATAATTATAAAGATTTATGCCTGTTGTGCTACAAATCCCAGTCTGCTGACAGGGTTTTGTATTTAATGGGCAGTTTTGGCTTTGATGATTTTTTTAATGAGTTTGAGGAATTCATCGGAAAACTGGATTTTGGCGACTGGACTGCAAAATATGAAAAAATAAAGATTGAGTGTATAAGGACAGGAAACCATGACTTCAAAAGTGTTGATGTTGAGGCAAAAGCTGCTGAATTTATACTGAAAAAGGCAAAGGGCAAAGTCGTAGCGAATAAGGATTATGAAATCATTTTTTTTATTTATATTATCGGCAACAAATGCTACTTTGGAGTTGATTTTGCGGGCTTCGAGCTTAACAAGAGAAATTACAAGATTTTCACCCACTCAAATTCGCTGAGGGGCACGATTGCATATGCTTTAGTAAGGGAAAGCGGGTTCGGAAAGAAAGAACTGATGCTTGACCCTTTTTCAAGGGACGGGGTGATTGCAATAGAGGCTGCGCAGTTTGCATCCGGATTTCCTGTCAATTACTACAAAAAGGAAAAATTTGCGTTCCTGAAATTTGATTTGGGCATTGATTATGAGAAATTTTTCAGCAGCATTGACAGGCAAATTAAAAAGCCAAAAGCGAAGATAAGCTGCTTTGATCATATGTTCAAGTATGTTGATTATTCAAGAAAAAATGCAAAAATTGCCGGTGTTGACAAATTCATAGATTTCAGCAGGACAGAGCTTGAATGGCTGGATATAAAGTTCAAGAAAGAAAGCGTTGACAGGATAATAACAAATTTGCCAGCATCAAAAAGCGCAAACCTAGACAAGATATACAATGAGTTTTTCTATCAAATCTCATACATACTAAAGAGAAAAGGGGCAATTGCCCTGATTTCAAGACTGCCGGATTTTGCGAAAAAACATGCTGAAAAGCATAATTTCGTTGTTGCAAAGGAGAAGGATGTCTGGAGCGGCGAGCAATTGCTGAATATTCTTGTATTTAAAAATGTCAAAAATTTATAAAATTTTTGATCATGATCAAAAATCGTTGGAATAAGTTGTGATAACAAGAATTTATCATTCTATTAGTCACGATTTTTGACAGAAAAATATATAAAGCAACATTCAAATAAGAGATTAGCTGATAAGTTATGGAAAAAAAGAGGCATACGAGCATCTTTGAGAAGCTGCTCCTGGTGGTGGGATTTTTAGTATTGATTATTGGGTACTTCTTCATCAACAGGGTTTTTATCGCAGAAGGCTTTGAGGTAAGCTGGGGATTTCTGCAGACTGTTTTCCTGTGGCTTTTGATGGTCATATTCATCATACTGCTTGCCATTGGTGAGGACATAAAAGAGGGAATTCTGCTTGAGCAGCTTGACGAGATTAAGAAGCTCAAGGAAGCAGTATTAAAGAGGAAAAAATAAGCCATTTGAAACAGATAATTTTATATACCTAGTTTCCATACTATTGGCTGGCAGGGTTTGTACTTAGCTCCGGCATTGCTTTATGCTTTGCTGAGGAAAGTCCACCCACTGCAGCTACAAAGCTGTTGCGCTTACGCGCGAGCCACTCACGGAAGTGAGCCCTAGCAATAGGGGGCAACCACTCAGAAACGAGACCGATTGCATTAAGGATGATGTTTGTGAAGATGCCTGCGAGGGCATCGAGCTAACCAATTGACGTTTTTGCAATAATGGGTGAAACGGTGAGCCCTGACTGGTGCAAGTCCGCGAATGCTTCAGCATTCCAGCACGCTTAGTTTAATGCTAAGGCAGGCTATCGTGATTGCAATAATCACACCAAGGGCCTGACAAAAGGTGGCTTATTCAAGCCCTGCCAATTTTTATATTGGAAAAATGGAAGTATCAAAAATTAGATTATCGCGGGGCGTAGAATCTTGTCTTGAAGCATGTGCTGCAGCCGAAGGCACACCTACTTCAGAATATTGGAAACCAGCGCGCCAAGATTTGGGTACTATTACAGTAGATAGATTTTGGGAAATGCTAGTTGAAAATAATCAATATTCAAGATTCACAAATTTCACTGGAGGGCCAATCGGAAATGAAGATGATGTCAAGACTCAGATTGTGGGGATGTCACCTGCCGTCGTTAGAGAATTACAATTACTATACGTAACTAATGGATATTTAGAAAGACAAGATGTAATTGATGCATTTGGTATAGGGGAATAAAATGGCACAAGACAAAATTTCAATGCCTTCCGGAATGGGTGGCTTGGTAAGGTATTTTGACGAGTACAAAAGCAAAATCAAGTTTAAGCCCGGGCATATAATTGTGCTTTGCGTTGTTGTTATTGTGATAATGCTGTTTCTTTACTCATATGGCAACAGGCTGCTCGGCATATAGGTGATATTATGTTTCCTGGCATGAATCCAAGAGAGATGCAGAAAGCGATGAAAAGGCTTGGCATCAGGCAGGAAGAGATTGATGCAGAAGAAGTCATAATAAAAACTAAAGACAAGGATTTAGTAATCAAAAACCCGCAGGTAAGCAAGGTAAACATGATGGGGCAGGAGACATTCCAGATTGTAGGCAATATAACCGAAGTTGAAAAGGATGCAAAAGCAGAAATAAACGAAGACGACATTGAAACCGTGATGGTACAAACAGGATGCAGCAAGGAAGAGGCGCTGGAAGCCCTTGAGCAGAGCAGCGGAAACCTTGCAGAAGCGATATTAAAATTGCAAAACAATTAATTCTAGACGCTATGAAAACACACTCAGTCAGTTGTGAGCGAGTTTTGGTAGCTAAGCGAGCTTTCGCATTCGGCACGTTCGTAGCCTTCATTTTGAAGGCAGGGATCAAAGTAGATTCAAAATGAAAGAATCATTTGATGGGGCAGTCCAGGAATTAAAGAGAGTTGACCACTTGTTCTGGGTAAGTCTGAAGTACACAAGGACGGTTGATGTTATAAAGCACGTGATTGAAAGGCTGATAAACTGCATCGGCTTTGGGCTTGAGGCGCTGCTCAAGTATGCAAAGGAAAAAAAACTGGTAACAATCGTACCTGAAAATGCGGGCTTAAGGTGCGATTTGCTGAAAAAAACATTTCCAGACAATTTGGAATTGATCGACTACATCAATTTCTACTTAAAGCTGAGAAAACTAAGCAAGGCCGAGTACACAAGAAGAGAGGAATTCAGAAGGCATGTGACAATGATTGCAACAATCGACAAAGGAGAGGTTGTTGAAGTGAGCATTGATTCTTTAAAAGAGGATTATGGAAAAACAAGGAATTTCCTAACTTTTGTCAAAAAGATTATTAATGAAGAAAAAGAAGAGAGCTAAATGAGTTATTTGATATGGAAAACTTGGTTAACAGGCTTGAAAAAAAAGGGTGGAAAAATAAAGAAATTATCAATACAGTTAATTTTATAAGAAATGCAAAGCACAATAAAACGCAGGAGAATTTATTTCTTGAAAAGCGGGTTTACTGGATTTTGCTGGTTGTTGTCATAGCTGCAAATTTTGCAATCTCTGTTGCATTAATCCCAGTTTTGATGGCTTTGAAAGGGATGTTCCTGTATTTTGTGATAATTACCTTGGGTATAGCTTTTGGCTTGCTGTTTGAGCTTGTGATAAGAAGCATAGAGCATCTTGAAAAACAGCATCATCAATTATTGGCAATCTTAATTCCATTGATTGCATTGGCAAATGCATTTGCAATATCAAAAATCTCAAACAATTTAGGTTTAACGCTTGGCTTTGCAAATGTCCATAACCCAATAAGCATTGCAGCAGTGTATGCTGCCTCTTTTGTTCTGCCCTATATTGTCTACAGGTTTATTTTGAAGATTGAGTATTACGCAAAAGGATGAAAGTTTTGATGTTGATTCTTATAAATTAAAAGTAATTTAGAGAGTTTATTACAATCTCTTTTCCAAATCAAGTTTTAATTGTTCAGGCGCTGGTGGTGGAAAGAACGTATTAAAATTTGTAGGTGTAATCCTCACAGAGTGTTTCTTATAATATCCAAATTTGTTTAGGAACCATGATGCTGCAACACCTGGATTTTAAAAAAAAAACTGTTTCAGGCCCTTCTATGCCCAAAGCCAATGTATAATCTTTAGATTTACATTTAAAAAGAGATTGAAGAAATTCATTAGCTACATCATATGCTCTTTGAAGTGGTTTGTATGCCATAGATAAAGAGATTAAATAAAAATATATAAACTTTTCGTTCTAAAATTTATTGGTCTTTCTTGAAATCCAAAGCGCATGAGTTTATACAGAATCTTTTTCCAGTTGGAGTTGGCCCGTCATTAAATACATGCCCAAGATGCCCATGACATTTCTTGCAAATAACCTCTGTCCTCATCATGCCATGGGAAAAGTCTTTTTTTAATTCTACATTTTCAGTATTTTTTGGCTTGTCAAAGCTTGGCCATCCTGTTCCAGAATCAAATTTTGTATCCGAGGAGAATAACTCTGCACTGCATCCCGCGCAAACATACATTCCTTTTTCCTTGCTGTTGTGGTACTTGCCGGTGAGAGCCATTTCCGTGCCTTTTTCCCGCAAAACATGATATTGCTCTGGATTTAATTTCTTTTTCCACTCTTGTTCGGATTTTGGGATTTGTTTCATTTTATTAAAGGGCGGCAAGGGAGAATCGAACTCCCGCCAGGCGGGTTATGCACAGCAAAGCTGTTCCACAGCCGCCTATTCTGCCATTAAACTATTGCCACCATAAGGAACAGAAGTAAAAGGGGGGTTTTAAAACTTATGGATTTAAATCTGAATAAAATTTATAAATGTTAAGGCATATCACTAACTTGCTTTTTGAGGCAACCTGGGAGGTGATGCATGCTTCGGTGCGCATTACTTACAAGAATCTTCGGATTCAAAAATCCAGGCCTAGGCAAAAAGGAAGATTAAATATAGAAAGAGGATTGGGAGGATTAAATAAATTTTTCCTTATTCAAAATTATTTGATTTTATTTGAAATAACCGCTTTTGTCTTCTGGTCTTTTTATGTACCAAGCTTTCTCATTAGGGTCATAGTAAATCTTACTTTTCCTCTTTTATTTGCTAAAGCATCTTTTTTTTCTTTATAGTAGGTTCTACCGCCATAAGTTGTCCAAGTTTTATCCATATAATCACCCATAAAATTGAATAAAAATATCCTATAAAATACTTTCTATTGGGTATACCAATATCCACAAGACTTAAGAGCCCACAAAAAAATCAGTAACCTTTTTAAATAGCCATAATATCCGCTTTTTAGAGCCCGAGTTCAAAAGCTAGCGAGCTTGCGAAAATCGCAAGCAGCTCCCAGAGCGTTTCTAGGGTTAATAAATATAATACGCTTTATTCTCGGCTGATTTATCCATGGCAGAAGAGCAAAAACAGGAACTGAAATATTTTGTAAGGATTGCAAACACTGATTTAGATGGCAACAAGCCTATCCAGCACGCTTTGATAAAGATAAAAGGAATAAGCTTCATGTTTTCTAATGCCATTTTGAATGTTACTGATATTGAAAAAACCAAAAAAGCAGGCTATTTGACAGACAATGAAACAAATAAGATTGACGATGTTATAAAGGAACCTTCAAAGTTCGGGATTCCAGCATGGCTTTTCAACAGGAAAAAAGACCCTGAAGACAATGCAGACAAGCACCTTACAGGATCAACTTTGAGCTTCACACAAGACAATGACATAAAGATGATGAAGAAAATAAAATCATATAAGGGAATAAGGCATTCACTTGGATTGCCGGTAAGAGGCCAAAGAACCAAATCAAACTTCAGGAAAAACAAGGGAAAAGTTTTAGGAGTCAGAAAAAAGGAAGGGTCAAAGGCAGGAAGAGTGTAAGATGGGCGACTATAAAAAGCAAAGAAAAAAATTCACAACTCCAAGCCATCCGTGGCAGAAGGAAAGGATAGAAGCGGAAAAAGAGACACTAAAGCAGTACGGCTTGAGAAGAAAGTATGAGACATGGAAAATGGACTCCATGCTTAAAAAATTCCTGCACAGGGCAAAAACAATTATCGGGGAAAGAACACAGCAATCAGAGCTGGAAAAGAAACAATTATTGGACAGGCTCTACTTATTGGGGTTGCTGAAAAAAGACTCAAAGGTTGAAGATATCTTAAATCTTACATTAAAAAATATTCTTGAGAGGAGATTGCAGACACTTGTGTGCAGGAGACAAATGGCAAAAACCATGCGTCAGGCAAGGCAGTTCATCACGCACGAGCATATAGCGGTTGGCAGCAGAAAAATAACAAATCCTTCTTACCTTGTTTCAATTGAGGAAGAGCCTCATATTAAATTAGTCCATGCCATTCAAATCACAAATAATCCAAAAGAGCAAAAAGCGGAGAAGGTGCAGCAATAAAATGGAGCAGCGCCAGTCAAGATGGGGAATTGCGCATATTTATGCGTCGTACAACAACACAATAATACATATAACCGATATAACAGGAACTGAAACATTGGCAGTTGGAAGCGGTGGGATGGTTGTCAAGAGCGACAGGATGGAGGGCTCTCCAACAGCTGCAATGATAGCTGCAAAAAGAGCAGCAGAAACTGCAATGGACAAGGGAATTACAGGCATTCATGTCAAGATAAAAGCCCCAGGCGGCCATAATGGGCCAACAAGCCCTGGGCCAGGAGCGCAGGCTGCAATAAGGTCACTGTCAAGAATGGGGCTGAAGATTGGCATCATAGAGGAAGTAACGCCTTTGCCGCATGACGGCTGCAGGAAGAAAGGCGGCAAAAGAGGAAGAAGGGTTTAAGAGATAAAAATGGAAATAAGAGTTTTAGAAAACAACAAAGAGCAAAACAAGCTGTCTTTTATTTTAAAGGATTCGCTGCCTGTATTCGCAAACACCTTAAGAAGGCTCATGATGAATGATGTGCCGGCAATGGCCATTGAGAATGTAACGTTCTCAAAAAACAATTCGATACTTTATGATGAGATAATTGCCCACAGGCTTGGATTGATACCATTAAAAACTGATTTGAAATCATACAATCTGCCGGACAAGTGCAAGTGTGAAGGCAAGGGCTGCAACAGGTGCCAGTTAAAAATGGTGCTCAAGGCAACAAAAGGCTCTGGAATGGTTTATGCCTCTGAAATCAAGAGCAAGGATCCTGCTGTAAAGCCTGTTTACGGGGATATGCCGATTGTAAAGCTCCTAAAGGGACAAACCTTGGAGCTGGAAGCCACTGCTGTACTGGGTAGGGGAAAAGAGCACATAAAATGGAGCTCGTGCCATGTTTATTACAAGTACAGGCCAATAGTTGAGATTATAGGAGAGGTAAAAAACCCAGAAGCCATAATAGAAGTTGACCACAATAACATTTTTGAGATAAAAGACAGAAAGCTTGCGATCAACAAGGACAAGGTGCTTGACTGCGACTTGTCGTTGGATTTTTCAGACATAGACAAGAATGTGAAGGTGACTGCAAGCGACACGGATTTTGTATTTTATATTGAGTCATTCGGCCAGCTAAGCTGCAGGGAAATCATCAACAAAGCTCTTGATATTTTTGACGAGCAGCTTGACGAGTTTGTTGAGGAACTCAAGAAGGCTAAATAATCCCTCGAATATCACGCTGGTATCCTCACTATCGTTCGGAAACCCACTCAACTTCGTTTCGCGGGGGTGTCAGAGCCTGGTCAATTTCAAATAAAAGTTGAAGACCCCATGAATACGGTTGAGGGCCGTATACCTTAGTGGTTGCGAGGGTTCAAATCCCTTCCCCCGCATTAAAATCAAAAAAATGCATTAAATATTTAACAAAATAAAATTCATAATAAAATCAATAAAAAATCCAAATAATAAAATGTCAAAAAGAACAGGGCCAAGCAATCAGATTTTGCTTCGGCTTATAATGGAACTGAAGAAGGAAAGCAACAAGCAGAATGTGAATATATGGAAGAGAGTTGCGACTGACTTAGAGAAGTCCACAAGGCAGAGAAGGGTAGTAAACCTCTCAAGCCTGAGCAGGTACACAAAAGAAAATGAGATTGTTGTTGTTCCCGGCAAGGTCCTTGGAGCCGGCAACCTGGAGCACAAGCTTACAATATCTGCATTCCAGTTTTCAGACGGGGCAAAGGAAAAAATCGAGAAAGTGGGTGCAAAAATAGTGCCTTTGCTGGAATTAAGCAAATCAAATCCAAGCGGAAAAGGAATAAGGATAATGGGGTAAGAAAATGAGAATGTTAAGTGATGTTTTTCCAAATGAAACAGAAGCAAAAGTTGCAGAAGGTTTATTGGCAACTTTAATAAATTCTGAACCACCTATAACTGCAGTGCGACTTAAAAGAGAGGCTCAGCCCGATATCAAAGTTTTGGGAGTGATTAGTGGAGTAGGGAATGATGACTACATAAGGATATTTGAAAAATTGATTGAGGAAGGTTATATTGGTATAAGAGGAGTAAGCACTACAGAAACGATGACTTTAGGACCAAATAGTTTGGTTGCTATGTCAGAAGACGCGAGAAGATTTTTTGAAGAAAAATATATGGACTAACAAAATGATAATAGACGCTAAAGATTCAATTTTGGGAAGGCTGAGCAGCTATGTTGCAAAGCAGCTTTTGCTGGGGAGCAAAGTGGATGTCATAAACTGCGAGGAATGCGTTATCAGCGGAAGAAAGCATGCAATAATAAATGAGTACATAAGAAGGCTGCATAGGAAAGCGCCTACAAAGGCCCCTTATTTCTACAGAAGGCCGGACATGCTTGTCAAAAGGACAATAAGGGGAATGATCCCGTTCAAAAGGGCAAGAGGCAGGGACGCTTACAAAAATATAAAATGCCATATAGGAGTTCCTGAAAGCCTGAGGAATGAAAAGGCATTGACTGTTGAAAATGCAGGAGCTGAAAAGCTGCACTCTGCAGATTACCTAAAAATCAAGGATATATGTAGGGCAACTGGCGGAAAACAATGAAAATCAAAGATTTTTATGCTTTAAATTTTGGAGAAATTTAAAACAATGAAAAAAATTCACGCATCCGGAAAGAGGAAAAGGGCAATTGCAAGAGCCACATTAAAGCAGGGTAATGGATTGATCAGGGTTAACAGCGTGTTAATTGATTTTATAGAGCCAAAAATGTCGAGGCTTAAATTGAAAGAGCCATTGATATTGGCAGGTGATGTTGCCAACAAAGTGGATATTGACGTAAGCGTTGATGGAGGCGGTGTAAATTCACAGGCAGAGGCGTCAAGGTTGGCTATTGCAAAAGCGCTTGTAAACTTTGCAAAAGGCGAAAAATTAAAAGATATTTTTTTGAATTATGACAGAAATTTGCTTGTTGCCGATGTAAGAAGGAAGGAAGCTGCAAAGCCGAACAGGCACGGGCAGGCAAGGGCAAAAGTCCAAAATCTTATAGATAAGGAGGAAAAAATGATAATTCCAATAAGGTGTTTTTCGTGCGGCAAGCCAATCGCGCATTTGTGGGAGCAGTATGTTGAAAGAGTCGGCAAAGGCGAGGAAAGAAAAAAAGCCTTGGATGAGATAGGATTAAATAGGTATTGCTGCAGGGCAGTGTTTCTGGGTCATGTTGACCTGATAGACACGGCAGCGCAATTCAAGAAATTTTGATTTTGTTTTTTATAATAAATAAGATGCCACTTACAAATGTTCTTTATGTTGATGATGAAGCACAATGGAGAAGATTAGCACAAGCACATTTCAGGAAAAAATTAGCGTCTAATGTAGATGTTGCTGCAGATTATGCTTCTGGTGTTAAAAAAATTAAAAAGAGATTTTACGACTTAATAGTTATTGATGGTCTTGGTGGTCTTTGTTTTAGATTAATGGAAGAAGTAAAAGAAGTGCCTCATGGTCCAATTGCTATTTTTTCTGCTAATATTGGCATTGCATCACAAGCAAAAAAAGATGGGATTCCATTTTACTATAAACCACAAGATTTAGATAAAATTGTTAGAACATATAGAAAGTAATTTAACTATATTTCAAATTCTTAATCAAATGAAATTTATCATTGAGCATCTAGAAAAAGAACTTTATGAATGGTGCCTGATTGAATATCAGCACATTTCTGAGATTGTTGGAAAAAATAGTACAATATTCACAAATATCAATAAAAAAAACATTAAAAAGTTAAAAAAATACGGCATAGTTTTTGAAAAAAGCGTTTCTGAATTAAAATTCAATAATTTATGTGTTTTATCGCAATACTCAAAAAAAGCATTAGCAACCAATGATAAAAGCAGATTTGAGTATTTTGTTTTTGGCGGCATTTTGGGCGACAATCCTTCAAAGAAAAGGACTAACATTTTGATAAGAAACCTGAAAAAACACAATGTAAAATTTGAAACCAGAAGCTTAAGAAACAAGCAGATGCCGGCTGATATAGCTGTTTATGTCGCAAAGAAAACATTAGAAGGGAAAAAATTAAGCGACTTTAAGTTTGTTGATGAATTAGAGATTGAGCTAAATGAGAATGAAAGCGTTGTTTTGCCTTTCAGGTATGTTGTTGATAATAAGAAATTAATAATTAATGAAGAATTGGTGGAATATTTGAGGAAGAGAAAAGAGTTTTAATTTAAAATTTATTTGATTACATTAACGCTAAATTCTTTAAGATTTTTTTGAACAGATTTTATATGGGCTTTTCCACAAACAAGTAAAATATTATAATAATAGTATCTTTTAATTATTTTTTTACAATTATTATAGAATGATTCATCCCTAATGTTTTTAGTTTTAATTATAAAATAACCCAGATAGAATATCAAACTTAAAATAATTGCAAAGATAATTAATACAGATTTATATAATGGTGCCCTTCTAATTATTATGACAACTATCAGAAATATTACAAAATAAATTGAATAATTATACCACCTATGAAAATTTTTAATTAATCTTTTTAAAGAAATATCGACATTGTATTTGGTATTTTATATTTTTTAGATAACTTTTTTACTGTAGCAAAATCCTTTCCAAATTTAGATAAAAAATAAAAATATATACTAATTGAAATCATAAGAAAAGGTTCCCTAACCCAGTAATGTTTATTAAAGATATTACCTACCACACCTTCTGTCAATACACAATCAAACTTATTTTCTTTAAAAACTCTTTCTATAATATTCTTTGATTTTTTTGATACATGTACAGTACCTAAAAGATTTATTATAGGTTTATTGTTTCTCATTAAACTCCAAAATTACCATTTTATTTAAAACTTTACAAAATCGATACAGCGAAAAAACAAAGTTTTTTCTGGCTTTGGAATTCGTAGAATTCCAAAACATTTAAATACAAGTTTTACTTGTTTTACCAATATGGTTAATATACAAGTTACTATAAAGAATGTAGATGCCGATGCTTTTAGTGAGCTAAAGGCAGAGGCTGTAAGGAAGAAATTACCAGTAGGGAAAGCTTTGTCCCTTGCAATAGAGAACTGGCTGGCCGAGTCGAGAAAGCTTAGGCTGCCCCTAACTAGATGGAAAACGACAAAAGGCGGGCAAAATACAAGGCTGCTGAGCGAGCAGATTGACTCTGTTCTCTATGGGTGAATATATTGGTTATTTTTCTAGACGCCAGTTACCTATTAGCGCTGTATAACGAGAGTGACATTCACCATAAAAGAGCTAGGATACTGGCAGATAAAATTGATGCTAATGAGTACGGGCAAGCTTTAACTTCAGATGATGTTTTTGACGAAGTGGTTTCTGTTGCTTTGAGAAAATTGGGAAAAGAAAAAGCAAGAGTATTTGGAAAGCAAATCCTTAACAGCATTTTGATAGTGCACGGGGATAAACATCTTTTTGAATCTGCTTTTAAGATATTTAATTCTTCCCAGTACAACTTTAGTTTTACAGATTGCATAAGTCAAGCTATAATGAATTTGGCGCAGATAGGACATATAGCCACTTTTGACAAGATGTTTGAGAAATTAGATGTTGAAATTATAAGCTAAATTTTCAATTTGTATTTGCACAATCTTTAAAAATTGCATATGAATCCTTCTCTAACATGGCAAATTTCAACGAAATAGCCAAAAAATGGCAGAAAAAGTGGGAAGAGAAAGGAATTTTCAAGATAAAAGAGGATTCAAAAAAGAAAAAATTCTACTGCTTGGAGATGTATCCATATCCAAGTGAGAGATTACACATGGGCCATTTGCGAAATTATTCTATCGGTGATGCATTGGCAAGATACAAGAGAATGCAGGGCTTTAATGTTCTCTATCCCATGGGTTATGACGCTTTTGGGCTGCCTGCTGAAAATGCTGCAATAAAGCACGGAATTGACCCTGAAAAATGGACTTTGACAAACATGGACACGATAAGACAGCAGCAGAAAGACATGGGATTTTCTTATGACTGGGGCAGGGAAATTGCAAGTTTGCATGAAGACTATTACAAATGGAACCAATGGATATTTTTGAAATTCTACGAAAAAGGTTTAGCATATAAAAAGAAAGCAGCGGTTAACTGGTGCAATAGCTGCGCAACGGTGCTTGCAAACGAGCAGGTCATAGAAGGAAAATGCTGGCGCTGCCAAAATGATGTGACTGAAACTTTTCTTGAGCAATGGTTTTTCAAGATCACAGACTATGCTGAAGAGCTTCTTAAGGACATTGAAAAGCTCGAGCATTGGCCTGAAAGAGTCAAGACAATGCAGAGAAACTGGATTGGAAAAAGCCATGGAGTTGAAATATTTTTCAAAGTAAAGGAAACAGGAAAAACCATACCAACATTTACAACAAGGCCCGATACTGTATACAGCGTGACGTTTATCGTGATAGCTCCGGAGCATCCGCTTGTTTTGGATTTGGTCAAGGGCACAAAACATGAAAAAGAGGCATTGGAAACAATAAAAAAAATCAGGCAGCAGACAAGGGAGGAAAGAACAACTGCCGAAGGCAAGGACAAGATAGGGTGCTTTTTGGGCAAGCATGCCGTTAATCCTGTCAATGGCGAAGAAGTTCCAATCTATCTTGCTAATTTTGTTTTGATGGACTATGGAACCGGGATTGTGATGGCTGATGCGCATGATCAAAGAGATTTTGAGTTTGCAAAAAAATACAAAATTCCCTTAAAGTTTGTAATTTCTCCAGATGGCAAGCCAATTGATGCAAATAAAGCAGAAGCTGCCCACACAGAAGACGGAACACTGTTCAATTCCGGGAAATTCTCGGGAATGAAAAACAGGGAAGCCATCGAGCCTATTTCTGAGTGGATGGAAAAGAAAAAAATCGGCAAAAGAACTGTGAATTATAAGATAAGGGACTGGCTCATATCCCGTCAAAGGTACTGGGGCACGCCAATTCCAATAATCTACTGCGAAAAATGCGGAATTATGCAGGTTCCTTATGAAGAGTTGCCTGTCAAGCTGCCAAAGCCGGAAAAGTTCAAGTTCACAGGCCAAGGCAACCCATTGGAAACATGCAAAGAGTTTGTCGAAGCAAAATGCCCAAAGTGCGGTGGAAAGGCAAAAAGGGAAACGGACACAATGGATACTTTTGTTGACAGCTCCTGGTATTTTTTAAGGTATTGCTCGCCTAAATTTGAGAAAGGGCCTTTTGACAAGGAGGTTGCAGAATACTGGATGCCTGTTGACCAGTACATTGGGGGCATTGAGCATGCAATCTTGCATCTGCTTTATGCAAGGTTCTTTACAAAAGCATTAAGGGACCTTGGATTAGCAACAGTTGACGAGCCTTTTGCAAGGCTTTTGACGCAGGGAATGGTCATTAAAGATGGTGCAAAAATGTCAAAGTCTCTTGGAAATGTTGTCGACCCAGCTGAAATAAGCGAGAAATACGGGCCTGACACCGCAAGATTGTTTATTTTGTTTGCTGCACTGCCTGAAAAGGAATTGGACTGGAGCGACAAGGGAGTAAATGGCTCATTCAGATTTTTGAACAAGGTTTATAATTTAATCAGTGATAATGCAGGCAATATTTCCTTGAGCCATTATGACGAGCATAAACTAAATGACAAGGACAAATATGTTTTAAGCAAGATGCATTTAACAATAAGGAATGTGACAGAGCACATTGAGAAATTCGAGTTCTCGCTTGCAATCGGAAAGATCATGGAGTACTTTGATGTCCTACAGAAATACAAAGACAAAAACAAGGACGTCTTTGGCGAAGCAATCAGGAATTTGGCCCTGATGATGCTGCCTTTCACCCCCCATTTAAGCGAGGAGCTCTGGCACATGATAAAATGCGAAGGGTTTGCTTCATTGCAGAAATGGCCAAGCTATGATGAAAACAAGATTGACAAAAGGGCAGAGGCAGTTGCATTGCTTGCTGAGAATACAAGAAGGGACATAATTGAAATCTTAAAGCTGACAAAAATAGAAAAACCAAGGAAAATAATATTGTATATTGCTGACAAATGGAAGTATGATTTTATGGAGAACTTGTCAAATGAGATGAAAAAAACAAGAAATTTCAATGAAATAATTAAGTCATTAATGACAACTGACCTTAAAATTTACAGCCATGAAATTGCAAAGCTTGTCCCAAAGCTATTGAATGATGAAACTAAGATTCCCAAGGTTGTTTTAAGCCAGGAAGCTGAGTTTCACGCCTTGAACGACGCTTCTGAAAGCTATGAAAATGAATTCAAGTGCAAAGTCGAGGTAATTGCTGCTGAAAAATCATCCAAAATTAAAGCAAAGCAGTCACTACCGGGAAAAGCGGCTATTTTAATTGAGTGATTATTTTCTCCTGACTGATTTCTCATATTCTTTTGTTAATTTCTCCGGTTTGTAATTAAATATGTCCTTTAATTTTTCCCAGAAAGTCTTTGTGTGGTGCTTTATCCTTATCTTTGCAAATCTTTCCATCCAGGATTCTTCCCTTACTTCAACAAAGTGCGAAGCTATAATGGACAAGCCGTACAATGCAATTCCTACACTGGTAAATACATAGAATATTGTGAATATCTTTCCAGCATCAGTTTTTGGTGTTATATCGCCATAGCCTACTGTTGTCATAGTGTATGATGAAAAATAAAGCGCGTCCAAGTAACGCCAGCCTTCAAAGTAATGGTAGAAAGTTGCTCCTCCGAATAGGAAAATCATTATTATTATAACAATATAGATTATTCTCCTGTGGAATCTCTTGTGCTCTTCTTCTTCCATTCTCATTAATTCGTTTTTGTTCATTTTATTTTTATTATTATCAAAATTATATATAAACTTTATGTTATGCAAAAGCTGCTGTGTTGCACAATTCTTATATAATTCCTCAATAACGTAACTAAGTAATGGGTGGTTTGTGAAGAAGGAGGCACAAACCATGGGAGGCAAAACAAAAAAGAAAAGGGACTGGAAAGCAATAAATG
>Ga0209542_10000654_pt1 | contig 82989 bp, 81 predicted proteins | sample RifCSPhighO2_01_FD_184028 | JGI IMG/M metagenome (GOLD analysis project Ga0209542, IMG submission 184028) | Soil microbial communities from Rifle, Colorado - Rifle CSP2_plank highO2_0.1 (SPAdes) (version 2) | ecosystem: Environmental > Terrestrial > Deep subsurface > Rock core/Sediment ...
CATCTCCTAGTGTCAGTCCCTCAGCCTCACCAAGTCAAAGTCCATCAGCATCCGTAAGCCCCTCGGCTTCACCGTCAGCTTCTCCTTCACAAAGCCCGTCTGCTTCAGTATCTCCCAGTGTATCTCCATCAATGAGTCCATCTGTATCACCTTCTGTGAGTCCATCTGTATCCCCGAGCGCCTCGATTTCGCCTTCAGCTTCAGTATCACCATCATTAAGCCCTTCTTTTAGCCCATCAGTGAGTCCCTCAATATCAGCTTCAACATCGCCAAGCCAAAGTCCATCGGCGTCATTTTCACCCTCGATTTCACCAAGTCAGTCTCCATCTGCTTCGCCCAGTCAGTCTCCATCATCTTCCCTAAGCCCATCTGCATCAGTAAGTCCATCAGTTAGCCCTTCGGTTTCACCATCGGTCAGTCCTTCTGTAAGCCAATCCGTATCTCCAAGTCAATCTCCGTCTGCATCAGTAAGCCCTTCTGCTTCAGTGTCTCCGTCCGCCAGCCCATCTGGATCTCCGTCTGTTTCACCCACTCAAAGTCCTTCTGTATCACCATCAGCTTCGCCATCTCAATCTCCAAGCGCTTCCGTATCTCCCAGCGTCAGCCCATCAGCAGGAGGAAGCGCTTCGCCTTCTGTATCGCCTTCAGCTTCCGTATCTCCCTCTGTCTCTCCCTCGGTATCTCCCGGACAATCAGCTTCTCCATCAGTTGGGGCAAGTAGTGCAAGTCCTTCCCCATCAGCCAGCGCATCTCCTTCTATTTCTCCCTCATTAAGTCCCTCACCTGCGCCGCTACCACCAGTTGAACAAATACCTGTAATAATCTATGCAGCTCGCCCATTTGTTAAAAAAACCATAGTTACTCAAACCAGTGCTACCACGAATAACCAAACAATACTCCCCTCCTGGAATACAACCGGAAGGCCAGATAAAGCAAAGATTGGTACAGTTGGTTTTAACTACCAAACGACGAGTTTAGAATTCCGTAATGGATCTGTATGGTTAAAGCTACCCATGAGGAAAATTACATAAATCTCTTGATACCAAAATACAAGTGCTATATACTGACCTTATAATACAGTATGCAAAAAAACTCCCCGATATTTATTGATATTGGCCAAGGGTTGTCTGTGATGGTTGGCTTGCCGACAATTCCCTCCTGGAACACAACAGAGAGGCCAAAGAAACCACCGAAGGGAACGTTTGGCTTTAACTCTGAAGCAAATAAATTGGAGTATTGGGATGGAACCGATTGGTTTGAAGCAACCATGAGCTAAATTGCTATTGCTCGCGACTTGCTCAAAAATTGTCTCTTGCTTTTTTACAATTTAACTCATACAATTAATTTAAATCAAGATGTTTAACTTTTTAAACAATATCGGACCCACAGAACTAATCATTTTAGTTATAATTCTAGTAGTTTTTTTCGGCGGCAAAGCAATTACCATTCTCGCTAAAACCAGCGGAGAAACTATCAAAGAGATCAAAAACATCAAAAAAGAATTTACCCAAGCCTTAGGCGTAGATGATAAAAAACCTGACAAAAACTAAGGAAAGGGGGTGAAAATATGTTGCAGCAAATTGGAGTAACTGAATGGTTAATTATTGCCTTGATAGTGGTGTTAATTTTCGGAGGAAAGAAAATCCCAGAGCTTTTCAAAGGTTTAGCCGAAGCCCTCAGGGAATTTAAAAAAGCTTCTAAAGATTCTAATTAAAAGGAGAGGTAAAATTTTGGACAACATTAAACCTTCCGAAACTTCACAGCTAAGTGAATCAATACGCAAATACTCTCCTTATCTTTTTGAGATCAGAAAAAGACTTCTTATCACGATGTCTTTTTTCGGTGTTTCCAGTATCGTGGGCTTTGTTTTTTACGAAAGAATAATCAGATTTATAATTGATCTGTTAAGCCTTAATGACGTTAATATTGTTTTTACCTCACCGTTTCAATTTATTAATTTGGCAATCAATTCCGGCATGGCTACTGGTCTGACGTTGACTTTTCCTCTTTTGATTTATCAAATTTTGTCTTTTTTGAAACCAGCCTTAAAAAAATTTGAATACAAAATGTTAGTTAAGTTTATGCCTTTTTGTATCATTTTATTTCTATCTGGATTTTCATTTGGAATTTATGTTATGAAATGGCAAATACAACTTTTTTTGGCAAAGTCGGTATCTCTTGGTATCGGAAATATACTTGATATTAACCATCTTTTAAACACGGTGCTTTTTATCTCTGTGCTTATGGGCATTGCCTTTCAGTTTCCGATAATCATAATTTTCTTAACGCGCCTGGGGATTGTCACCCGTAATCAGCTAAGCAAAAAACGTAGATGGGTTTATCTGGGTTCTTTGATCTTTGTAATCCTTCTTCCTCTGGACTCAATTCTGGCTGATTTTTTACTCGTTTTTCCGCTTGTAGTCTTATTTGAACTGACATTGGTTCTGGCTCGCCTATATGAAAAAAGAAAATAGCTATTACAAGCGCGAAGGGATTAAAAGGAACAGATTATGAACGCACAACCTAACAATAAGCATAAGAATAAATCAACTACAATAGAACATGGTCTTGCTCTTTTGAAAAAAAACAAACGGAAAGCATTTTTTATTTTATTTTGTCTCTTTGCTATTTCTGTCTTTGGATTTCTGACACCACGCCTTTTTCTTACAGATCAAACTACTTCAGAACAAAATAAAACACCCTCTCCCACCGTTATCTTGCCTACGCCAACAGAAATACCTCCAACCCAATACCAAGATCAGCCAACTGTTCCGCAAAATACACCTACGCCTACTACTCCTATATACAAATATATTCTCTGGAAATCGACAGATGAAATTCGATTAACTGTACCGGCAAAAACTGGTTTTTCCATCTCTGCAACATTACGTGATGAAAAATTGAATATCGTGACAAATCAATCTGGTTTTGTGTACAATTGGACAATTGATAATCCGACACTCCTCAAGGAAAAAGCACAATCTTTTTCAGGCTGTACTCAAGGCATCCAAGAGCCATGCCCTCAAGATCATTTCACTTTTGCAGCAAGCGCTTCAGGTCAGACTGTTATTCGGGTTGAAGTCAGTAAAGACGGAGAAACAGTCGCAGCCACTACATTTCCTCTGATCATAGAAGAAACAAAATGAAATACATACATACTTAATTTACCCATACCTGCATAATTCCTCAAAATCCCCCCCATCATAAAAAGTTAACCTTTCCATAAATTAAGTATACGCATACTATGGGTCTTTGTCAATCTAATGTGCACCCTATCTGATCAGGAAGCACGATGAAAGCTTATCTATTGCTTGTTAGGAAATTTACTATTAAGAATCACTACTGATTCTTGAAGTTCTTTTATTAGCAACTCCAATGCGACTGGATTTATAGCTCTGAGACTAAACAACTCCTGACTCCAGTTGTCAACTGAGTCAGCATCTCTTGGTATCTCAATTTCATTAAGCCTCATCGAAGATCTCAGGCCAAAATCTTGCTGAAAACCGGAAATGATAAGTCCTCCGTCTAAGAATCCTAACGACTTAACTTCCTTACCTTTCTTTTCCACCCACATGTCTGTAATCTGATAGATTCTATTAGTTTCTTCATGAAATAGTGTGACTGGCTGCTCGCGTTCATTTGCATACCTTCGCAGTCTTGTTCTCCCTTGTCTTACCCTTTCCATTCCAACCTTAATCAGTTTTTCAACTGGCTCGATTAATGCTTCGGGTGCTAAATCCAGCTCAAATCGAAGCCTTGATTCTGGTAATACCATATAGATGGTGCACATTTTACACTTATTAATAATCCTAAGCAAGATCTTCGCTGACCATAATCCAATCAGGAAACGCTAAGAGGTTTTTCAATATTTCGTCCTTTTTCCACTCCTCTGCTATAATCTCAATATGAAAAAGGGTGTGGATTATATCGGGGTTACCACGGTATTTTACTGCCACGACGGGAAGCGAAATATACTGCTTCAGAAAAGGTCTAAGAATTGTCAGGATGAGATCGGACGCTGGGATTGCGGAGGTGGATCGATGAAATTTGGCGAGACTTTTGAAGAGTGTCTTATACGTGAGCTCAAGGAAGAATACGGATGCGAACCGATTGAATTCCACTACGCTGCTACGAATAACGTACTTAGAAAACACAATGGCAGAAAAACCCACTGGATAGCACTCCTATATGCAGTTCTGGTTGATCCCGAAAAAGTAAAACTTTCTGACCCCGACAAAATGGAGAAGATCGGCTGGTTCCCTTTTGACGCACTCCCCTCTCCCCTTCACTCAAAATTCCGCAAGCACTTTGAGATGGTCAAAAAATCAAAATTTATCTAACTTATTTCTCCCCAATTCCCCCGCCAACAAATTTCTCCCCATCTCACTTCCCCACTCTCTTTTTGGTATAATTCACCCATGTCAAAAGCAGAACTTGGAATTACGACATCCAATATACAACCCGGAATAGAAAATTCTGGATGGGAACCCGCGTTAACACTAAGACCCCATCATGCTACATTTGAAACAAGAACCAATAGGGCAATCCTTGGAGAAGAAGATGAACCAGCTGCGTTGTACTACTCAGTTGCTTTTTTAGGACAGCTTTTTGGTTCCGGTTCGTTTATAGACGAGTTCGGAAACAGTATTACCGGCATTTATAGAACTAGAAAATCAGAGAATAGATTTATTACAAAACTAAGACAAATGCCAGATGATACAATTGTTCAGCTTGATCTAACACCTGATGAGGTCTGCAAATCATGCCAAATAGGCAAACACTGCACTGCGACTAACTACAAAGCCGAATTTGGAATTATTGGCGATATTCCAGAAATTGATGGAGAAGAGATTCTATCAATCAAATCCTCATTGGAAGACAAGGGTTACATAGAGGGAGAAGATTACATTTTCAAAAAAACAACACATACGATTTATAACTACGGAGGAAAAAAACTTAATGAGGTCGATAATCCAACCCCCGAAACAGTGGAGTTCGACTCAATGCTCCTAAAATTGGGAACTTTAAGAGAAGCGATTCAGCATATTAAATAGTAACCCCATCACAGCGGATACACAGAAAGTTGAGGGATTTGTTCGAAATGTTTTCTGTTTAGCGTCAGCACTTCTCCTCCGATTGACAGAGCAGATGCGGCAACAATATAATCCTGGGGGTCAATATGGGTTCCTATATCGCGGCGAAGTTCACCTGCTTTGCGCGCAATAGTTTCATCGAGTTCGATATCTGTAAAAAGGGTTAATAAATCAGAAATATCTTTTGCGACAGAGGCTTTCTTTGTACTTTTGCCTGAAAACAATTCAACAACTGCAATGGTCGGTAAAAAGAGTTCCGTATTCCGTGGTGCTGTAGTAAGAAAGTCTTGCCAGATAGCTCCGCCTCGGAGATAATCAATAAGAATACTTGTATCAACAACCAATCTCATAGTTCCCTACCACGAGTTTTTACTTTCAAGCCTTTATCCCACTCACCAAATCCCTTCCATGCTCCTTTTTTTCTTAAAGTACTGATTTCTTCAACGCTGTAGTTTTTGAAAATTCCGTGTACTTTTTTAGATGCTTTCAATAAACTGTCCCAGTCGGTTTTTGTCTTCTTACCAGTAATGATTGCTACTTCTTTTCTGTCTTTCTCAATAATAACTTCTGTCCCCAATGCCACCTGATTGAGAAGCTCAAAAAATTTATTTCTTGCGGATGTAGCAGACAATCTAATAGTACTCATAATCACATACTATCATCTAATGTACATCTTGTCAATAGCAGAATTATGAATTTGCGATAAATACCTAAAAATTAGGGAAAATTTGATCAAGAAGCGCGAAGGGAATTTTATTTTTCCAAGAAAGTGAAAAACTATCAACTTCGTATACCAAAGAAGTTTTGGATCTTTTCTATAATAGACTGAATTAACCCTCTTAATTTCTCTATTTCCTGGGCAAGTCGAGACTGCTCTTCTTTTATTTCTTCCACATCCTCTTTTGTTTCCTCGACATCTTCCTTTGTCTTTTGAACATCCTGCTCCAGATCAGTTACCTTTTCTTTGACCTCAACCAAATCCGTATTACTTAAATCTCCTTCTTTGGCTTCAAGAAATGCTCTTTCAAATACAGAAATGTTCTGGGCACCCATAACTTTTATGCTATACTGCTGTGGCTTGGCAATATTTTTAATAACTATTGTAGGAATAGTATTAAATCCTAAAAACTTACCGTCATTTTCAGAGACTTCTATAACGGTTTTTGTGTATGGATCATTAAGACAACTTTCGATTTTACCACGATCTATATTCTCGAGATAATCAAGGCTATCAAGATTATCCAAGTTGTTTGTTATTCCCTTTATGTTGTTCCAAAACTGCCCTTCCTGCGCCACACACTCGCCTATCATGCCTGCCCTTATTGATCTATCCTGCATCAAAAATGCTCTATGATTGTAGACAAACAATGCTTCATTTGAATATTTATCTTTTAAAGTTTCAAAAATATTATCGAAAAACATTTTTGTATATCGCTCATTCAGATCGCCCCAAATATAAACTATCAGCGTTGGATTGTCTGACCCAATTGCTTTTTTTGCATCGTATGGATCGTGAGGACCGATTCCCCTACTTATATGGTTATAATGGATTTTTTCAATAAATGGGCTATAATCGGATTGTGCGCTTGCCAGTCCAGCAAGCATGTAAAGTCCTGATAAAAAGAGAAAGAGCGTAATAATTTGCTTTACTTTCATAAATTTATGACTGGAGTATAGCATACTATCGGTCTTTAATCAATCGCAAATTGGTGGAGATAAATACTTGCCAGTCGGAATCCGATCAAGAAGCACGAAGAGGGTTTTTAAGTTATATTTGAGAAATAACGTTCCCACGCGTCAAGTGGGAACTCGGCTCTAGCACTGGGCTTTTCTTTTATAATCTCTTCCTCCTCAATTTATTAGCCAAGAGATGTGCGGAGTTTTCGAAGTCCTCATGTCCGACTTTCAGACGGAATCTTGAGGGAACGTTGCTGTCAATGGGAACATCGTTGAATTTATCCTCTGTTATAACTGCTCGTATCCCATCCTCTTCCAGTATTCTTTTTGCCAGCTCCGCTTCTTTTCTTGTTCTAAAAATTCTTATACAAACCATCCCTCAATTATACTACCTAAAATTTCGACCTTTCTCCCCCCTCCCCACCCCGATAAATAATCGAACTATTGTTGTAAATCAATAAAAAATAGTCTATAGTGCAGCCTCCTTTCCACCCCTGGGGTGTCAAGGTAAGACAAGGTAAACTCTCATGGCAGGCTCTCGCAGGCGATTCCGTCGCCGTCTGCGTCTAGCCTATCGACATTGTTCGTCGGACTACCGCCTTTCCCTTCGAAATACGCTTGCGCCTCATCATGTGTCTCAAAATCCGAACAGTCCCTGTCTCCGTCCGAGGCGTTAACAGAAGGCTGTTGTTTGGTAGTCGGCGAAATCGTTGTATTAGAATCACATGCGTTATCAGCCCACAATCCCCTCTTTGCTTCACTCGCTTCTATCTCTACCTGCTTGTATTCATTTTGATATTTATAAGGAACGATATATGTGTATTCTGAAGCATATCCCTCCCCAATCATAAACTTTCCAAAATCTGTTTTGTCATCGTCAATCCAGACATATCGAAGCAATCTTTGATATCTGTCTCTCTCACCTTGTGTTGGATCAGATTCAAGCAGTACTGTTTTATTTTCTTCAAAAATTACTTTTGCCTTCTCAGATGCTTCTTTTCCAAAACACTCGACTTTCTTTCTTGGATCAACGACTTCTGGCGTGTCTATACCAATTATTCTTACAACTTCATTTTTTCCATTAATCGAAACCGTAATAGTATCGCCATCAATTACCTTTACCACCGTTGCTAATTGTTTTGTCGTATCTGACCTAGAACCCGGAATGGCTGTTGGATTTGTTTGAATACCAGCCACACCTCGTCCTGTAGCTTCATTTTCTATCTTGAAAATTTTTTTAGAAGTACCTCCAACAAACAGCGATAACAGCAGGATAATAATAAAAATAACTAGTATAATTAAAAATTTTTTTTTACCAGATCTAAACTTGTTTTTAATGCCAAAAGCAGTTTCCATGAACATCTACGGTTAAATACCCAAATCATTACTTAAGCCTACTACTTCTTCCCTCAAACAACTTGTAAAACACACGCGTCTTGTCAATAAGAATTGCCGTTGAAAGCCACCAAAATCCGACCGCAAAACCCGCCAAAACGTCACTTGGATAGTGTACACCAAGATATAATCGGCTGAACCCAACAAGCAAGATGAGGATTGTTGAAAGTATCGCTGTCAAAACGCTTAATCCTCTATTTTTTGTAAAATGAAACGTAAAATATGAAAGCAATCCATAAAAAATCAAGGAATTCATGGCATGACCGGATGGAAAAGCGTAAAAATCGATACTAAAAAGCGGATCAATATCGGGCCGGGCGACTTTTAAAAGGTACTTTATAATATTATTAATCGCGAATCCTGAAAATACTATAAAAAAGAAAAGCACCGCCTCTCTTTTATGATTTTTTTTATAAAAAACCAATGCTGTAAAAACAGCTAATAAAAGTAAAAATCCTCCCCCAAGGAAGCTTGTAAAATACATAATCTGTGTCAAAAGAGGATTTCTAAGTGTATAAACAAACGTCAAAATAACACTATCCAAATAGATAAGAGCTCCGTTTAATACCCCAAAAGCTATAAGCAAAAACAGAAGCAAAGATAAAAAACTAAGAATGGTTCCAAGGAGAACTTTTTTCTCGCTCACGTTCTTATGATACAACAAACCACTCTTCGCCTGCAAAACAGACAGCGTCGCATGTTATAATTTCTCTATGGAAAATGTTAACGCTTTATCTTTAAATATCGCAATTATTCCCGATCAGGCGATTCAAGATCTCGCCATAGAAATGAGCAGGAAAGTAAATCAAAAGATAGCTTCGTACTTTATTCTGAACGAAAAAAAAGTCTTTCCTCACGTGACAGTTTATCAAGGATACTTTCCCAAAGAAAATATTGAAAAAGTAAAACAAAGCGTTATCAGAATCCTGGCTAAAACACAACCCTTTACAATCGAAATGGGTGGATTTTCTATATCTCATGAGACTTTTTTGTTTTGGAGGTGTTTTAAATCAGAGTCTCTTTTGCGCCTTCAGGAAGAAGTAATTAAAGAAACAAACCATCTTCGCGATGGACTCATTCTTCCTATGCTGTCAAATGTTGATGAATTTTCAAGCGAGGATAAATTCGATATCCAAAATTACGGATCTCTCTTGATAGGTCCCAATTACGACCCGCATATCACAATTACAAGAATAAAAAATGCGCAGGATGGAGAAACAGCTCTTGAAATGCTTGGAAAACAAAAGGTCAAACATTCTTTTAAAGTGAATAGTCTAGTTATAGGGTATCTTGGGGATCACGGCACAGTAAATGAGATTATAGATAAAATCCCTTTGAAGCAAAAATAACTATATCAAAATCTTATTCCAGACACCGTTGCCTCACGAGATGACGCTAACAATCCCTGCGCAAGAGGTTTATAAACTGGAAGAATCTGATTTTTTATTGTATGAAAATTTCCTTCACTAAAAATTACCTCTCTTATAGGACGGGGTAGCAGAGGAAAGCCTTCCTCAAAAAAAACTGAAAGCGTTGGGTCTTTTCCAGCAAACAACTTCATTCGATTAAACTCATTAGTTTTTATTCGATTTGCACCCCAACCGTTGGAACGGGGAAAGATATATAAGTCACTTCCTTCCTTTCTACCGTTAAGATCTTCTACAAAACCTGTTTTGTCGAATATTCTAGTTTCAATAGAATTTTGTGTATGCATTAGACCAACTCCAAAATCTATAAATGATAAAGCAAGTTTTCTGCTGCCTGACACGCTCCTAAACTTCAATTCTTGTGTTCCCAAGTCAGCAAATCTTCCTGCAAGAAATTCAACAGGAGACTTCTGACTATCGCCATACCCCCTCAATACTTCCTCCCAATTTAAATAGTTGTGCGCAGGACGAAGAATTTCAGTGCTCATGAATAGGTATTATAGCAAAATTCCTCCGAAAATTCCAAGACTTGCTCCTAACAAAAACCCTCCTATTACATCACTTGCCCAGTGTTCACCAAGGTAAATCCTGCTAATAAATATAATCACGTCATAACAGACCAAAAAAGAAATAATGAATATTTTTTGTGTACTTGAAAGTTTTTTGGATTTTGCGGCTAAAAGTCCCAAAACTACAGTCAAAAACGCAGCGCGAGCGCTATGTCCTGATGGATAGGAAAATTCTGAACGTATGTGAAACTGTGGGAACTCCACCAAATGTTTTACTCTTAGCATAAATTCAGGCGGCGGCAAGTGTTCAACATAAAATTTACCAAACAGTTCAATAACATGAAGAAAACCAAACAGAGCAAATACAATAATGCCTACCAGCTTTTTTCTGAGAATAATAACTATGACAAGAAGAATCAGCATCGGCTCAAAATTACCAATGTCTGAAAAAAAAGAAAATGGCTCGTCAAATCTGCGGCTGATATTATCCTGAAGCCTTACAGTTATATCGAAATCTAGACTTGTAAAAAAATCTTTATGGACAAGGTAGGAAAAAAGCGCAAACAAAAAAAATAACCCCAATCCTGAAATTGATATTAGAATTTTCCCGCTCACAGTTTTAGTCCCTTGAGGAATTCGCGGAAATCGCCGTTTATGTCCGGGTGCTGCAATCCCATGTCGACAACTGTTTTCATATACTCCAGTTTATTTCCGGTGTCATAATACTGGCCATTTTTTATCTCACAGGCAAATACAGGATAACCTGCTTTTATAAGATCGTCTATTGCTTTTGATAAATAGATTTCTCCTCCTTTTTTAACTTCCTGCTTTCTAAGTAAATCAAAAATATCCGGCGGCAAAATATATGCCCCGTGTGTTGCAAGATCTGACGGAGCATCTTCTTTTCTTGGCTTTTCAATTATCTTCTCTATTTTGTATATGTTTTCCTCAACGTGCGTTACTTTGGCAATGCCGTAGCGGCTTAAATCTTCTTTGTTCGCGATTCTAACAGCCGAGATAACCGCGCCTCCGTATCTTTCATAAACTTTTATCATCTGCGAAAGCCTTGGCGGATTGCTATAAATAAATTCATCTCCCCACATGACAGCAAACGTTTCATTGTCAATCACCGGCTCTGCCGAGAGAACAGGCGTGCCATTGCCGTATGGACCTTTTTGTCTTATGTAAATAAAGCTCGCGAGATCAGAAATTCGCTTGATCTCTTCTATCAGCTTTTCTTTCCCGCCATGCTCAAGATTTTTAATAAGCTCCGCGTTTGGGGCGTCAAAATGATCTTCAATCGCCCGCTTAAGAGCTCCTGTAACAATAACTACATTTTGTATTCCTGATGCCACTGCTTCCTCAACAACGTATTGAATGACAGGTTTGTCAACAATTGGAAGCATTTCTTTTGGCATTGCTTTTGTCTGCGGAAGAAACCGGGTACCAAACCCTGCTGCGGGAATTACCACTTTCCTAATCTTGTTCATTATCTCCTAATTTTATAGTTATAGACTTTACATGTCAACTCGGATTTGATAATATACAGTGATGGCAAGTCCTATTTCTTTTATCAAAGAGGTGAGAGAAGAACTTGGAAAAGTTGTCTGGCCGACAAGAGAACAAGTAGTAAGATCAACAACCATAGTTATTCTGATAAGCCTTATTGCGGGCATATTTTTAGGAGGAATAGATTTTATATTTACAAAACTGATGGAAACAGTCATTAAGTAGAATGGATACACAACAAACACCAACCAAGTCAAACTTGGCTGAAGTAAAAGAAGATATCAAAAAAACAAAACAAGTCCCGGAGAATGCCAAGTGGTACATTGTCCATACATATTCTGGACACGAGAACAAAGTGGCAAAGTCGCTTTCTCAGCGTATCCAATCTTTGGGTTTTGAGGGACGCATTTTTGACATAATAGTACCAACAAGAAATACTATCAAAGTTCAAGGCGGAAAAAAAGAGTCTGTGAAGGAAAAAATCTTCCCAGGCTATGTATTAGTAAGGATGATTCTCGATGATGAGACTTGGCTTTTGGTTAGAACCACTCAGGGAATCACGTCTTTTATTGGAGCTGGTAACAAACCGACTCCAATTTCAGAAAAAGAAGTCGAGGCAATCCAAAAGTTCATGAAGCTTGAGGAACCTTTGTACAAAGCAGCCTTTACTATAGGAGAGGCGGTTAAAATAGTTGACGGGCCATTTTCTGATTTCCTAGGAACTGTGGATGCGATTGATGAGGCAAGAGGAAAATTAAAGGTATTAGTCTCTATTTTTGGCAGAGAAACACCTGTTGAACTTGATTTCCTCCAGGTTTCTAAATTATAAACTATATGGCAGCTAAAAAAATTAAAACAATCATAAAACTTAATATCAAAGCTGGCGAAGCCACCCCTGCTCCTCCTGTTGGTCCGGCTTTGGGTCAACACGGTTTGCCTATCATGGAATTCGTCAAAGCCTTCAATGACAAAACCGCGGATCAAAAAGGAACAATTTTACCCGCGGTAATTACAGTATATGTGGATAGAACATTTTCTTTCGTTACCAAAAAGCCGCCTGTTGCCGAGATGATCAAAAAAGCACTTTCAAAAGAAAAAGGCTCGCAAAAACCGGGTAAAGACATGGCGGGAAATCTCACAAAAACTCAGGCAGAGGAAATTGCCAAGGCAAAAATGGAGGACCTCAATACCACTGACGTTAACGCAGCTACAAAGATTATTGAAGGTACCGCAAGATCGATGGGAGTTACTGTACAGTAAAACAATATGGGCAAAATTAGAGTAAAAGTCTTAGGAACAGATCAGGAGCAAGAACAGAAAAAAGAGCTCAAAAAAAGAAAAGAGCAGAAAAAAATGGCTAAAGCGCCAGGTTTAAAGGGTGGCGAGCGCATAGCAGCAGTTGGACCAACCGAGAAAGAGATAGAAAAGATGGAGGCAGCCCAAGAACCAAAAGAGACAAAAGAGCCAAAGGAATTGAAAGAAAAAAAATCTCTAACTCGTAATGCTCCAAAACACACTCGCTCCAAAAATTACCAGGCAGTTGCCAAATTGGTTGACAGAACCAAAATATATTCCCTTTCAGATGCTCTAAATCTTCTTGATAAACTAAAAAGGGCGAAGTTTGACGAGACAGTCGAGCTCCATATAAATACTATAGAAAAAGGGGTTACGGCAAACATCACGCTTCCGCATGGCACCGGCAAAAAGATTCGAGTGGCAATCGCGGACGACAAGATCATTGAAAGCGTAGGAAAAGGAAAAATAGACTTTGAAGTTTTACTGGCAGATCCATCCATGATGCCAAAGCTTGCTAGAGTTGCTAAATTCTTAGGACCAAGAGGGCTGATGCCAAATCCAAAATCCGGAACAATCACCACCGACCCAAAAACAGCGGCAAAAAAGTACGAGAACGGCCAAATAAATATCAAAACTGAAGGAAAAGCTCCTATAATTCACCTCTACGTGGGCAAACTGTCCTTTGGAAAAGAAAAACTGGAGGAGAATGTCAAGACAGTATTTGGAGCGGTAAGGCTGGAAAAGATAAAAAACGTCACAATAAAATCTACAATGTCCCCTGGGATTAAGGTAAAATTAGGCTAATCTTCGTTATGCTGCCCTTTCATATATAACTCTTTCGTAAGCGGCGACTTTTTTATCTGCAACTACATCTGTTGAAAAACTCTCTTCAACAAATCTTCTGCCTAACTCTCTCCTTTTCTCTTTTTCCTCAGGAGATAACTTCCAACCAAAATCATGAATTCTGCTTGCTAAAGAGTCAGGGTTGTTGGGTTCAGCCATAGGGCCAAATGTTTCCTCAGGGCCGTAAGCAAAGGTTTGACCAGGTACTCTTGTAGCAGCAACCAAAGCGCCAGATGCACGGGCGTTACCGATAGAACGATTGAATCCCTCTCCACCTTCTGAACAAGCAACCAAAATTTCAGCCCTAGCATTTAAATCTGCAAATTCATCATCTGGTAATGTTCCCGTGAATTTTACAAACTCCGAAAGACCAAGCTCTTTAACAAGACTTTTGATTTCTGGTGTATTATCTCCTTCTCCTGTAAGAAACCCTTCAAAATCTCTTATTTCATTTCTAACAAGGTGGGCCAAAGCAAGTATAAAAATATCTGCTCTTTTGTGTTCATCGTGTCTTGCCGTAAAAATAATAATTTTTTTTCCTCCATCCAGTTCTTTTTTCTCTCTGTCATATTTAAAAAGCTCTGTGTCAATTGGGTTTGGAATGACTTCGTATAAATCTTCCGACTCTTTGAGTAAGCCCGCCCAAAATGCTTTTGTATCAGGAGATACCGCATGTTTTTCAAAAACCCTTTTCCCAACATGCCTTATATATCCGATCTTATGAGCTAAAGTTGCAAGTTTTCTCTGTTTTGGTGTTAGTTCTTCTATCAGGGCATGATGCTGAAAAATTTGAGGTATGTTTCTTACCGCAAGAGAAACTGTTTCAAGTGTCACCGGCACAGCAAAAGGATCGTGGAATTCAATAATATCGGGTTTTTCTGAATTAATAATTCTTCTTGCCCTTGGAAAATTTACTGTAGTTGTACCTTTATAAGAAGTCCCCTTCATTCCTGCAGCTTTTCCTACACGAACAGCAAAACCTAATTCATGATCAGCCAAATTATTCTTTTTATCCTTTATTGAAGGCCCAATCAACACATATTCTACGCCTTTTCTCTCAACAGCTGGCCTTAAAGTCCGAATATAGTCCTTAACACCATCAGGGGTTCCTCGGCTAAGAGGATATGGAGAAACCACTAATACTTTTGGGTTTTCTGCACTCATCTAAAACAATTATAGCAAAGTTTTATTTTTCGCACCTAAAAATTAAATTGTATCCCATAGTCATCTTATGTAAAAAGTTATCCACATATTAATCTGGATAACTAACTTGTCTTATAGTTAATTTTGGCAACAGAGGTTTATTTTTTGTGGTGATGGTGCGCTTCACTTTTTCTATTCCTAACAACGTATATAACCATGCCTGCTGTTGTTACAGTCATTCCCCCAATAACTAGTAGTACTACAAAAATCAAAGCTGCATCTGAAACATCACCGCTATAGTTAGTAGTTGACTGTATCATGATTTGTTCCGTTGGCACAAAAGATGTGATTTCAAAATAACCTGCTGTTGAAGATGTCAAAATATTTGTATTATCTGCCTTCAGCGCCAAACAAGTAGGATTGCTCAGTGAAAAACAGTTGGCCTCGTAGTCCAAACTAGCTGTGCCGGGAGCTGATTTGGTTCTAAATACAATAGTTGCGACCAGATTTCTTCCAACATTTGGCGTTGGGCTTGAGCGTTGAATAGAAATAGTGCCTATACTATTGTTAAATTCTTCCTCAAGTCGATATGGGAAACTACTCTTCATCGAGTCAATTCTAACAACTTCCAGTAGTTCGCTATCAAAAACAAGAGTCGCTTTTACAGAAAGGACATTTGAATTTGTGTCCACAAACAGCTCAACAGGAAAGCTATTGTTAAAACTAAGATTTTCTCTTATTGGAGACAGAACAAATACTGCAGCTTGTGCCTGAGCATGTACGCTTGATTGTATACGAGGCATTATTAACGCGACAATTAAAAACAAAGCGAGAGCAAAAAGAATCTTCCTCATGCAATTTTTAGACATCAATTATACTGTGCAATAAAAAAAACAAATTGTCAAGCAGGTGAAATATTGACTTTATGTATTTAACAATGGTATTATACAAATTATCCTAAGACAGTAGGCGGAGTAATGTCCATAAGTCCTACCTAAGGAATATCATGGAACAAAAAAAAATAAATTCTTCTCGTGAAAAGAAGCAAAAAATAGTTGCCCAGATTGCCGACAAAGTCAGTCTCGCAAAAAGTCTGGTATTTACAAACTACCAGGGACTCAGCCACAAACAAATTGAACAGCTCAAAAAAGCTCTCAAGCAAACAGATGCTGAGCTTGCAATCACCAAGAATACATTGCTCAAGCTAGCTCTAAAAGTTCATAGTTCAAAGTTCATAGTTCAAAGTTCATTTGAGGGTCCAACTGCTACTCTTTTTATATACGGTGATCCAGTTGGGCCTCTAAAACAACTCGCCAAAACCATAAAAGAATTAAATCTTCCAACTATCAAACTTGGAATTATAGAACAAAGAGTGCTGTCAAGCGAGGAAATAATAAAACTCTCCATGCTGCCTTCCCGCGAAGTTTTAATCGCTCAATTTGTTGGACAAATGAAAGCGCCGATTTACGGATTGCACAGAGCGCTCAATTTTAACATCCAGAAGCTGGTGGTGACTTTAAAAGCAATTCAGAAACAAAGTCAGGATAAATCTTGAGTATTTGAATTATGAATCACGAATCATGAGTCATGGGTTTTATTCTTGATTCTTGCTTCATGCTTCTTGATTCAATTACTCGCTCAGAGGAGGTGATTAAAAATGGCAAAATTAACAAAAGACGATATCATAAAAGCAGTCGGAGAAATGTCTGTTCTTGAGCTTTCAGAAGTTGTTAAAGCTTTAGAAGAAAAATTTGGTGTAAGCGCAGTAGCTATGCAAGCCCCAGCATCAGCTGGAGGAGCAGCCGCGTCTGACGCGGGCGCCGAACCTAAAGAGGAACAGACAGTCTTCAATGTAGTAATAGCAAACTCTGGAGCCAACAAGATCGCGGTAATTAAAGCTCTTCGAGAACTGGTACCAACCCTGGGACTCAAAGAAGCAAAAGATTTAGTTGATGCTGCTCCAAAAGAAGCAATGACACAGGTCAATAAGAAAACGGCAGAGGAGGCAAAGACTAAATTGACAGCAGCAGGAGCGACAGTAGAACTGAAATAGTATTTAGTATGAAGTATTAAGTATATAGGGAAAACAGAATAAAACAAAACACCATAGCTTATATACCAAATACCATATACTATATACTCGTCTTGATAGATTTTATTAATCCGTTAAGAAGCTTGCTTACTTGTACTGTTTGCTCTGCTAAAACATCAAAGCCATCTTTTCCCAAATACTTAACGTCTCTCGCGATAAGAAGATGGTTTTGTAGTTCTGTTAAAGAACCTTTAGCTGTATAGTAAAATTGCAGTTTCTCTTTTCTGCTCTGCCTGGAGAATCCCTCAGCAATATTAGAGCCGATTGAGGTCGCAGATCTTCTCATCTGATCTGTCAATGAATAGATCTCTTTGTCTGGAAACTCATCAGTAACCTTATATATACTCACTGCTAGATTATGTGCTTCTTTCCAAGCAACTAAATCTGTAAAAGATCGGATTTTCTGTACCATGCCCATAAAACAAATCTAACACAAAAATCCTCGATACTAAATACTTAATACTCTATACTACATTTAGTCCTTGACAAAGCTGTTCTACTTTGCTATTGTTTTATTAGTTAGGAACTATATTGATTATTAATCATATATTCCCACGCCTATGGCTGATCAAACTCTATCAATAGGTAACCTTCCAGATCTTCTAACTGTCCGAGAAGTTGCTCAAATACTTCGTGTTTCCCCTCTTACCATCAAACGTTGGGGGAAACGGGGTAAGCTTCCCGCAATACGCATCAACTCAAGAGGCGACAGACGCTACAAAAAGGAAGCAGTCCTCTGGTTGCTAGGCATTCAGCAGAAGAGCGACTAGACTATTTTGTTTCTAGGTACTCCCTGCGCTTTTTGAATAGATTCTCCCGAAATCCGCCCTCGGCGACAAATTTCTTCTCCAAAGATTCCTGTAATTTCTTTTGCAGGTATATTGCTTGATTTATCAAAGTTACCATCAGATTCACGGCTTTAGCGGGATCTTTGGGGAGATCGGGGAAGTTGGGGACGTCAGGGAGCGTAGGCGTCCTCTTCAAAATCTCCCACACCTCCCCTACTTCCCTTACTTTCCTTACCGCCTCCTCCTTCCCCCAGATAACGATGCGGTTTTGCCGAGCATATGTCAAAAAATCCTTGAGGAGTTCCTCCAAAGACGCTCTGTTAACACCAACCAGCTTTATGTATCCCTCCAGACTAGCCTGTTGATTACCTTCGGCGATATTGGAACTACCGGAACGGCTAGCCTGAACCATTTGGTCAAAAGTCCTTCTGGAAGAAAGGTTAGGGAAGTTAGGGTAGTCAGGGGATTGACAACGCTGACAGAAGACTACTGTGTAGTCGTATATAGGTACCGTGACTTTATATGCTAGCAGGTACTCGTAGCCTGCTTTCTTCCCGCTTCCCATACTTCCCTGACTTCCCTTACTAACCATATTTTTCTACCTCCCTTACTCCCGCGTCCCAACCACCCACCAGTCGAATGTGACTGGAGTTGGCTGGGGAGCCACGACTGCAACTCTAAATCTGCCATTGCTTTTTGAGCTTACTGTCAATGGACTGGTTGTATTAGTTGTTGCCGTTAGGAATATCTTTGATGTACTTGTCGCAATAGGTGTTGTGACTTCGATCTCCCTTGCTCCTATGGGTATAGTTGCAGTCCCAATACTATCCTTGCCTTTCACGACAAATTCTTCTGCCTCCACCGCTTCCGCCGTCACCGTCCCCGCCACAATCATATTCCCCTTTGTATCTATAATAATCTTTCCGGCCAAAATATCTATTCCTCCCAATCCTTTGGGCTGAAGTTTTAAGTCTCCGGCCAGTGTATATATTTCACCTTCAAGGCCATTGATAGAAAGCAATCCGGCATTGATATTTCCTGTAACGCCAAGGTCTGTAAGAGTAGTCCTGCCCAATACTGCAAGTGTCCCTGAGATAGTCGCTGCGTTGTCATTCTGAAGGAGCGAAGCGACTGAAGAATCTAGATCCTTCGCAACGCTTGGGATGACACTGGAAACGAGCAGCGCAGAGCTTGAAGCGCTCAGCGTGGTGTCATAAAGATTATTTATTCTGCTCTCAAGAAGAGCTACTTTGTCAGAGAGGTCTTTGAATAATTGATCGCTTCCCAAATCAAATGTAGCTTGGGCAGAGTCCGTGCTGTTACCATCCTGAATCATGAATGATGAATCATGAATCATGGGCGAAGAAACCAATTCTTGATTCTTGATTCTTGATTCTTGATTCACTCCTACGAGGTTTCCATCCGCTGCTATATAAACATTCGGATCATGCCATGTGAGATTAACAAATACCATGATTTTCCCTACTTGTCCTGAGCTCTTCAAGTCTGAGCCTGAGGGCTCGTCCCTCAGAGTCGAATGACCTGTCGAAGGATTGAACCCCTCCAGCGCTTTACCAATTACTTGTCCAGCTCGAGTTGCTTTCATTGCTACCCCTGGGGTGGAAGAAGTGGTCAGGAAATCTCCAGGCTGTATAAATCCGTTTTCTGTGCTCACTTTGACAGAGGTACGACCGGAAACCGCGATCGGCTTAGGATTAATTCCCTGATCTCTAACATCTCCCCCCATAACCCTCCAGGGTGAAGAAGAAATTATACCAACTATCTTATTCTGCTCTGCAGAAGCCCTTTCAAGCTTGGCAATTGTAGTTGTTTTCTTTTGCGGCAATATTTGACCAGTATACGGATCAATTTGCGTTGCTTGGTAGCTAAACAGTTCATCAGAAACTGCCATTATATCTCCCGCTTCTCCCTCCCCTTTTACTTCGTACCATTCGGCTAAATCTCCCGGTGCGTCTGTACAAGGAACAACGTCTCTTAATTCGTTTGACGCTGCGTCAAGATCCGTACCGCTGTGGCAAAGCGCGAAAGCTGTTGCGGTACCGTTCATACTTAGCGCTGTTAATCCGTTGTTTCGTATCAAAAACTTTGTCTCTCCGGATTTAGAAGCAGTGAATATATCTCCGACTCCATTGTTGTCAACAACCATCGCGGCAAAGGAGGTGGAGCCAGAGGCGGAAGCAATGGCTATTGTGCCTCCGCCAATAAGGTTTGGGCGAATATCCAATGACGCGAGAGGTAAGGCGGTGCCAATACCCACGTTCTGGGTTGCAAAGTATATATTGTTTCGCGACATAAAAACAACGTAGGCAGCTCCACGCTCTGTGCCTCCGGTGTCGTCCACAGGCGCCCCAACCACCATGTCTTCTATTCCGTCTCCGTTGAGGTCGCCTATGGAAGAGACTGAGGTGCCGAACTGGTCTTCGTCTGCAAGAGTAGGGCCTCCGTTGGTTCCAGAGGCTATTTTCACACTGGAAGACACTGTGCCGTCTTTGTTCATAAACAGAACATAGGCAGCTCCGCGGTCTGTGCCTCCGGTGTCGTCCAAAAAAGCTCCAACCACCATGTCTTCTATTCCGTCTCCGTTGAGGTCGCCTATGGAAGAGGCTGAGCTGCCGAACAGATCACTGTCTGCAAGAGTAGGGCCTCCGTTGGTTCCAGAGGCTATTTTCACACTGGAAGACACTGTGCCGTCTCTGTTCATAAACAGAACATACACCGCTCCGCGGTCTGTGCCTCCGGTATCGTCCCCATTAGCTCCAACCACCATGTCTTCTATTCCGTCTCCGTTGAGGTCGCCTATGGAAGAGGCTGATCTGCCGAACAGATCACTGTCTGCAAGAGTAGGGCCTCCGTTGGTTCCAGAGGCTATTTTCACACTGGAAGACACTGTGCCGTCTCTGTTCATAAACAGAACATAGGCAGCTCCGCGGCCTGTGCCTCCGGTGTCGTCCCCACTAGCTCCAACCACCATGTCTTCTATTCCGTCTCCGTTGAGGTCGCCTATGGAAGAGACTGATTCCCCGAAGAAATCACTGTTTGCAAGAGTAGGGCCTCCGTTGGTTCCAGAGGCTATTTTCACACTGGAAGACACTGTGCCGTCTCTGTTCATAAACAGAACATACACCGCTCCGCGGAGTGAACCCCCGGTGGGATCCCAAACAGCTCCAACCGCCATGTCTTCTATTCCGTCTCCGTTGAGGTCGCCTATAGAAGAAATAGAGGAGCCGAAGAGACTACTATTTGAAAGGGTAGGGCCTCCGTTGGTTCCAGAGGCTATTTTCACACTGGAAGACACTGTGCCGTCTCTGTTCATAAACAGAACATACACCGCTCCGCGGAGTGAACCCCCGGTGGGATCCGCAATAGACCCAACCGCCATGTCTTCTATTCCGTCTCCGTTGAGGTCGCCTATAGAAGAGGCAGAGTGGCCAAACTTAACACTGTCTGCAAGGGTAGGGCCTCCGTTGGTTCCAGAGGCTATTTTCACACTGGAAGACACTGTGCCGTCTCCGGAGAGCCGAGACCATCTCGTGTCTCTTAAATCTCTGCAATTGGAACCGTTGCGGTCGCAGATAAGGTCTGCCCGCAGGGTTCCTTCTAGTTTGGTAATGCCGCCATCCACGAATAATGAGAATGGGTAGGTAATAATTGCGGATCCCGCGGCTTGGGGAGGCCCTGAAATAGTAAGGGTGGAGGCCCTATCTATCGTAACAGCGGATGAATCGGTTATGGTTGGAGCGTTGAATAGGATAGAATCCATGACAGAGTTCACGGTGGTTGTGCCGGTAAGCGTGATTGTAGGGGGAGTTACTGTAAATGTGGTGTAGTCAACAGACGCGGCTGATGCTATTGTCGGTGCAGTTCCTGCGGCAAGAGTCAAAGCAGATGTTCCTGAATTTGTAGTTCTCGTATCAAGTGTCAGGTACGCGTTTGTGCCGTCTGTGATATTAAAAGCATTATTAACTCCGCTATTGGCAGAAACAGCAATGTTTCCCGTTGTTGAGTTTCCGAGAGTTAAAGTCTGCGCATTTGTTGTACCCAAAACTCCAGTCCCTGTTAGAGTTGTTGCGTTGTTTCCGGAATTAGCGGAAATAGTGGCTGTGGGAGTGCCGGAGTCAACATTAAGAACAGCAAACTTGGCAGAGGTAGTAGCCTGGCCTCCTATTAGAAGATCAAGGGTGGAGTTTACAGGATACAAAGCTCCATTGGTTGAGTCCCACCAGTTGGTGGTAGATCCTATTGCAAATCCGCAGTTTGAAGAGTTCTGGATACAGAATGTTCCTGTTTCATTTGGGAAAGTCCATGTTCTGGCAGCAGTTGCCGCGGATGCTAGGGTGCTTAGGATATTTGTTGTTCCTGCAAAACTAAGATTTCCATTATTAAGGATTGTAAACTTGGTCGCTCCGCTCTTTGAAGCCGTGAAGATATCGCCCACCCCTGTATTATCGGCAATAAGAGCCGCAAATGACGTTGCTCCCGAAGCCGAGGCTACTGCTATTGTTCCCCCGTCTGTGATATTTGGTCTTATATCCAAACTCGCCAGAGGAGATGTGGCGCCTATACCAACTTTTCCCGCCGGATTCACGTTGAAGACATATCCCGAGCTTCCCAAAACTTTCAATCCTCCAGCCGCAACTGAATCATTAATATCAATGATCACATCCCCTGTTCCTTGAGTGCCAAGGGTTAAATTTTCCGCGTGATTTGCGTCTCCTGCCAGAATTGAAAGAGGACCTTCTGATGTGATGTTTGACATACCGGTATTTAGGAACTGCAGATCATAATCAATCCCCACATCCCCCCCTGTAGTAACCGCGATTGGAGCATTAAATTCGATATTTGGATTCCCAAACGTTGCTATTGTACTAAGACTGCCATTTTGAGCAACAAGGAAATCAAACTTTCCCGCGTAGTTGGTGGCATCAATGCTTATGATGCTCGCATCGATGGCAGCAAAGTTTGTCGAACCGCTTGTTGTTCGGTTGGCATAAAAATTGATACCTAATGCTGTATCAGCTGTCGCTGTACCTAAATTCTCCAACCGAAGAACATCTGCCGTGGCGCCTGCCGAGTCTGAACGCAATGTCAAAAGATCTGTCGGGCTAGCTGTTCCAATACCCAATCTGCTATTTACTGTATCAAAAGTGCTAAAAACAGATCCAGACGTATTGGCTACCTGAACAAGACCTGTTGTACTTCCACCAAGCGTTAAGGTTTGTCTATTTGTTGTTTGCAAGCTCCCTGCTCCAGTAAGATAGGTTGCGTTATTCCCGGAATTGGCAGAAATGGTGGCTGTCGGAGTGCCACCGGCTATATTAATAAGTCCAAATTTAGCCGAGGTTGTACTGGTTGCGCCCAGTAAGATATCGTCTGTTATATTAAATGGCGACAAAGCTCCTGAATTTCTCTGCCAGAAATTAATAGTTCCAGCAGACGCTACCCATGAAAGAGTTCCCGAACCATCGGTTGTAAGCAGATAATCAGCCGACCCGTCAGCCGATGGCCAAGTGTAAGTCACGCCGTTAAGAGATGTAGTTCCGCTAAAAGTAACATTTCCTACAACATGAAGCTTGGTCGAGGGAGATGTTGTCCCAATGCCAACGCTGTCTGTGGAGGTTGTAAGCCTGACTGTTGTCCCATCGTCCGTCCAGCCACCGGAAGTAGGCGAAGCACCGGTGATAGTAACCTTTTTGTTGGACGTGTCTGTGGAAAGAGTAATATTGCTTCCTGCGGCAAGTTCTAGTGTGTCACTGTTTGATCCGGTTGAGAAGGAATCGCCTCCTACTTTTATTGTCTTGAAGATATTTTGAGCCGATCCAAGATCAGAATTGGTTATTGTCGGAGCCTGGCCTGTGGTAATAGTTATCCCTGTGCCTGCCGCAACAGAATAAATCACATTTGATGCTGTTAGGATTCCTGTTCCTGCATTGACATCTGCATTGTTGGTGATAATTCCTCCGCTAAGCGTTGCGATTTCAACTGCGCTTATGCCTCTTAAGAATTCTGTGTTTTCCGCGAACCTGCTTGGAATATTGACATTGAAAAATAGACTGTTGTCTGTGGTTGCGGCCTGCAATACTTGCCCTCGGCCTATGTCATCCTGAGTCCCGACTTGTCGCGACGTTGGATTTATGAGATTCTTCGCTGCACTCAGAATGACATTAGGATAAATGTACTCCTTCACAGCTACTACCACATCCTCCCTGCCCATCTTCTGAAGCAAAAAAAGAGTAGAAAGGCCAATCAAAATACAAATACAGAAGGCAAGCAAACTTACCTTCAAGAAACTCGGCCGTCCCAACGTCATTCTGGCCCGCTTCGCCGAAGCTCCAGCGAGGCGAGCTTGCCCAGAATCTCCTTCATCGTGAAGTGGGGAGATTCTGGAGTCGGTCGAAGCGTCGACCTCCCCAGAATGACCACTAAGTGGGCCTGCGGTGACATCAACTGAAAGGTGTACCGCCTGCCCCTCGAAGCCTTGACGAAGTGGCGAAGAGGCTCCTTTCAGGTGGTCCGCGCTCAAGGCTAAAGGAATTCCAAAGGGCGTCTCTCTTTTTTTTCTATACTCCTCCACCTGGTCTCTTGAGTATCTTCGCTGATTCCCAGAAGTCCTTTTTGGTACGAAACGACCAGCCGCATCCCAACGCCTCAGAGTCTTGGTTGATACACCCAAGATATTTGCTGCTTGTTGAATCGTAAGGAGAGCTGAATTATCGGGCAGAGTATGATTCATAAACTTGGACAAGGGTCAATTATTGTCTAATTTCAGGTACAATTTTACCTATATTCTATTACTACATATATAGATAGTTGTTGTCAAGAGGTACTTGATCTTATCTTATTCTTATCATAAATTATATACCTAGCTTCAATTATCGTATAATTTTTGACCTATCGCCTAAATTTTAGTTTGATAAGATTGTGATGTGTTATAAAAACACCAAGATCTAGCAGTCCGATTAATAATCCGATAAACCTCTTGTAGCTGTTATTCTTCTTGACAAATGCTCCAAATGCGACATACACTGGATTAATAGTTTAGCCTAAAGCTCAAAGCATAAAACTAGTATATAAAGTTTTGAGTTTATTTCTATGAAACACTTAACTCTTGTAGCCTCTGTTTTTGCGCTGCTGATCCTATTCTCTCTTCCTACAAACGGTCAGGGAAAGCCCTCAGGTGTTGCCATCTCCATCCCAATTACCGATGAAGATGCCGTTGACGGAAACATTATTTCTTCCTCTGGTGAGGGCTATATACTCACCAGTACACCATATGACCCTACTATTTTTGGCGTAATTACAGAAGACCCAAGCGTTTATATAGAAAATATAAATTTGACAGACACAAAACCTGTCATCACATCAGGTAAAGCATACGTACGAGTATCTACTATCAACGGCGCTATTTCTGTTAATGACTTTGTTACCTCCTCTGAAATTCCAGGCGTCGCGCAAAAAGCTACTATAAACGGATTCATTCTTGGCACATCCCTTGAGAGCTATTCAGAAGTAGACTCAAATGAGATCGGGACAATCTTGATTTCTGTTAATCCCCAATTTACAAGCTCTTTTTTGGGACTTAGAGGAAACCTAGTTCAGCTTCTAAGAGACGCAGGCGGCGTGTACAATCTCTCTCCCCTCTCCTCTTTTCGTTATGTCCTGGCGGCGATTATAGGAATAATCTCGTTCCTCTTGGGATTCATATATTTTGGGAGAGTCGCCAGAAGCGGAGTCGAAGCTATGGGCAGGAATCCTCTTGCAAGTCGGTTGATCCAGCTTGACATTATCTTCAACCTTTTGCTAACGCTGGCTATTATGGGAGTTGGATTTGGAATAGCTTATCTTATTTTGATATTATAATTATTATAAAAGTTATATGTCGATAGATCCTATTGTATTTTTCGATTTGATTATAGCAACCATAGTTCTGGCCTCGGTGCTTGGAGTTATTGTTGTATCTTATGCAAGAACCCTTGAGAAATTCAAGGATCTGCAGCAGACACGTTTGACATGGCAAAAAAAAGAGTCAGAAATTGAGGATGAGACACGTAAAAAAACTAATCAGATTATAGAAGAAGCGCGCAATAAATCTATCCAAATAATAAAAGATATCACTTTCTCAAGTGAAGCTCTAAAAAATTCGTTCGAAGAAGAACTTAAAGTAGCATCCGCTAACTCCGCGAAAAATCTAGAATCTATATCTGAAGAGTTCCTTATGGCATATAAAAAAGTACTGTCTGAACTTAAAGAAAATAATACAAAATATATTATAAGTATATCAAAAGATATAGAAAATAATACACGGAGCGAGCTTGAAGATTTCAAGAAAGCTCTCAAAAAGGAAACTTTCGCGTCTGAAAAAATCGTTGAGCAAAAAATTCAAGAAGATTACCAAAGTGCTCAAAAGGAGCTTGAAAATTACAAAGCTGAAAAATTAAAAAAGATACAAGACGATATTTATAATCTTATTCAAAATGTATCAAAAGATATCATTGGCAAGTCTTTGCCAATGAAGGATCACGAACAATTGGTGATCGATGCTCTCACCAAAGCGAAGGAGGAAGGAAAACTGTAAAATGATGTATTCTGATATCTTGGGATCTATTAAAACCGTTGACCAAGCAAGGGAATTTGGCTCTGAAATAGATATTCTTATTGAAAGTCTATTTAAAACCGAAAATAATTTTGAATCTTATCTAAATCAAATTAGCGCTCATAACGCGCGAATGATAAGAGAGGCCTCAGAGAAGAATAGTATTGATACAAAAAACCAATCGATGATCAATGATTACTTAGAGGGCGTTAAGGAAGAGTTGAGAAAGCTTAAAACTATTAAAATTACTATTGCCTTTGAGCCCTCTAATAAATCCATCGATCTAATTTTCACCTGGGTATCTCAGAATCTTGGTATCGGTCATATTTTAGATATATCTGTAGAGAAATCAATCCTAGGAGCAGCGATAATAGAATATGAGGGAAAATATGAGGACATGAGTCTCAAAAAAAAGCTCGACGAGTTGTTTGAGAGAAGAAAAGAAGAGATTTATGAAAGATTTTAACTATTACCTCGAATCAATCGGCGAGATAGGCTACGTTGAGCAAATAACAAGTGCCATCGTTTCCGGCAATGGACTGCCTGGAGTTAAACCAGGAGAACTTGTTCTTTTTGAAAACGGAACACTCGGAGAAACTCTGTCTATAAACCAAGACAGCATAGAAATTCTTTTGTTTTCGAAAAACGGCTTAACGTCCGGGACAAAGATGGTGCGAACCAACGAATTCCTAAAAATTCCTGTAGGCCCGGAGCTCTTGGGAAAAATCATAGACCCTCTTGGAAATAACCTCGAAGGAGATATCGCGCTTAAAACAAAGTTAGAAAAACCAATAACAACAAACCCTACAGGAATCACAACAAGAAAAACCATAAAAAGACACCTCTCAACAGGCGCTCCGGTTGTAGACTTAATACTCCCTCTTGGGTACGGACAAAAACAACTTGTAATCGGAGACCGAAAAGTAGGTAAAACAGACTTTCTTATTCAAACTGTGCTAACTCAGGCAAATATGGGCAATATTTGTGTATATGCTTCGATCGGAAAAAGAAAAATCGATATCAAAAAACTTAAGGAGCTTTTCGCAAAATTTAAAATTCTTAATCGCGTGGTAATTGTCGGAACAGGATCAGAAGATCCTGTCGGGATGATTTACCTTACTCCATACTCCGCCATGACAATTAGCGAATTTTTCCGTGACCAAGGTTTTGACGTACTTCTTGTTTTGGATGACTTATCAACTCACGCTAAATTCTATCGTGAGATTGCTCTTCTTGGTAAAAGATTTCCAGGACGAAATTCATATCCAGGAGACATATTCTACGCCCACGCCAGCCTACTCGAGCGAGCCGGAAACTTCATCACCCCTAAAGGTGAAAAGGCAATCACCTGTCTTCCTGTTGCCGAAACAATGGAAGGAGAATTATCCGGATATATCCAGACAAACCTAATGTCTATGACAGACGGTCATCTATACTTTGATTCTAATCTTTTTGCCCAAGGCAGAAGACCATCGGTAAATCCGTTTCTATCCGTAACAAGAGTGGGTAAACAGACGCAATCCGCGGTCGAGCGCCAAATTACCAGAGAGATACTAAGCTTTCTAACGCTTTTTGAAAAAATGCAAACCTTCGCGCATTTCGGAGCCGAGCTAAATGAAACTGTAAGAACAACAATTTCCGTAGGACAAGAGATAATTAAATTTTTTCAGCAAACACCAACAAGCATAATGCCTATCAACATACAGATGTTTCTTTTCTGTCTTCTATGGATAAGTATAGTTCAGAAAAGCCCCACCGTGCTAACTTTTAAGAAGCGCGAAGATATAGAAAACATCATTAAGTTATACAAAGATAATGATGATTTTCGCAAAAAGATTGATGAAACCATAAATAGCGCCACATCTTTTAACAGCCTGCTGGGAGTTATTAGGGAGAAGAAGGAAGAACTGTTGGGATACAATCAAGAGATGAATCAAGAAGCATGAATCAAGAATTATGGTAAGAAAACAAAATCCCATGATTCATAATTCATAATTCATGATTCAGTAACGTCATATGGTAGGTAAAAAACAAATACTTGACGATATAGAATTCTCTAAGGCTTTTAAGAACCTAGCTCAGGCCTATGAGGAAATCGCGTCTTCGCGAATGCAGAGGATTAGAAATTCTGTTCTCGCTTCCCGAGATTTTCTATTTGGCATCAATAGCATTTTTCAGCAGGTGAAGTCTTCCTACAAAGGAGATGTTAGAATAATTATGAAAAAAAAGGGAATAAAAAATCGAGACCTGGCAAGATTTACAAAACACAATGGAAAAACTCTTTTCGTACTGCTATCTACAAATACAGGACTTTATGGTGAAATCGTACAGAGAACTTTTGATGCCTTTGCCAAGGAGCTAAAGAAAGCCTGGCGTAGTTCTCCGGAGGAAAACCAAACTCATGTCGCGATATCAGGAAGGCTGGGTGTTAAATTATTTCAGCAGGATTTCCCAAAAAAACCATATTATTTTTTTGAATTGTCAGACAACAGAATGGATCAGACTGGTGTTAAAAATATAATTCCATACTTGATCCAATACGAAAAAATTATTGTTTTCTACGAACAGTTTCAAAATGTTGTTACCTCAATACCCATAGCAACAAGCGTCTCGGGAGATATTTTGCCTTGGCAAAATACAGAATCAGATCAATTTAAATACGTTTTTGAACCATCCCTCGAAACAGTTATGGAGTATTTTGAAAAAGAGATTATCCAGACTATCTTTGAACAAATAGTTTTTGAGTCTCTCCTTGCCAAGTTTTCTTCAAGAATGGTTGCCTTGGAAGAAACATCAGAAAGCATTGAAGATAAGCTAAAAAAACTTAATCGTAAGCATCAGATCATAAAACACGAGGAGCTAAATAAAAAACAAAACCAAACATTCAGCAGTATGCGGATGTGGACTGCAAAATAATCTCACATGAACAATGATATTGGAAAAATAATCGGGGTAAATGGACAAATAGTAGAGGTTGAGTTTAAAACTAACCAACCAAATATTCACGATTTATTACTCTTGGAGAACGACCCAAGCATAAAGATGGAAGTATTCTCGTCCAAAGACAACGATAGGTTTTTCTGTCTAAATTTATCCTCAAATAGTCAAATTTCTCGAGGATTGAAAGTTGTTAACACCAAAAAACCGCTAACGATTGCTGTCGGACAAAATCTTTTGGGAAGAGTAATTGATATATTTGGCAACCCTCTAGACGGATTGGGTGAAATAAAAAAAACAAAAGACATTCTGCCGATCTATAGAAACTCTCCAGACCTTAGTACCCTCGTATACCAGGATGAAATCTTAGAGACTGGAATTAAGGCTCTGGATATCTTCTCTCCCATTGTGAAGGGTGGAAAAATTGGCATTTTTGGAGGAGCTGGAGTTGGGAAAACCCTTCTTGTTACAGAAATTATTCATAATGTAATTGCGGCGCAGTCCAATGAGAGCGTGTCGGTTTTCGCGGGAGTTGGCGAAAGAGTCAGAGAGGGACAAGAACTCTATGAAGCGCTAAAGGAAAAGGGAGTCCTCCCCTACGTTGCTTTAGTCTTAGGGACTATGGGAGAAAACCCAAGTAAACGATTTTTAACATCTTTTGTAGCTATAACTCTTGCTGAGTACTTCCGGGATAACCTCAAAAAAAACGTTCTGTTTTTTGTTGATAATATTTTTAGATTTGCCCAGGCTGGAAATGAACTTTCAATCCTTATGAACACAATTCCATCAGAAGATGGATATCAAGCTACTCTTACATCTGAAATGGCTAGTTTCCATGAAAGACTAACCTCAAATGAATACGCCAATATTTCCACCTTTGAGGCGATCTACGTTCCAAACGACGATATTCTAGACCAAGGCGTGCAAGCTGTTTTCCCATATTTAGACTCTACCATAGTACTTTCAAGAACAAGATACCAAGAAGGCTTTATGCCAGCTGTCAATCTACTCTCTTCAACAAGCTCAAGTCTTAATTCACAAACAGTAGGAGATTTCCATTACCAAGTAGTGCTTAACGCGCAAAATCTGCTAAAACAAGCTGCTTCTTTAGATAGGATCGTGTCCCTCGTTGGAGAATCAGAGCTATCACCTGAAGACAGGGTTATTTACGAAAGAGCAAAAAAATTAACCAACTTTATGACACAAAGTTTTTTTGTAGCAGAGGCTCAAACAGGAAGAAAAGGCATTTTTGTTCCTAGGGCAACAGTGGTTGAGGATGTCAATTCGATACTTTCTGGCGAACTGGATAACATTTCTGAAGAAAAATTTATGTATATAGGAAGCATTTCTGATATTAAATAGAATTGGCTCAATTAATGAATTATTATGCATCATAATATATCTTTAGCCATCAGAAACAAGCAAAGGCTGTTGTTCGATGGTACCGTCAAAGCGGTTTCCTCTTATAATGACAGAGGTTTTTTTGATATTCTGCCCGAACATCAGAATTTCATTTCCCTGATCCGAGATAAAATAATAATTCACAAAGACAACATAGACAAAGAGGAAATCAAAATAAACAAAGGCGTACTAAGGGTATATAAAAATAAAGTGGAAATTTATGTAGGAGTCTAATTTCCCCTTGACAATTTTACCTGTATATAACATTATTAGTATAAGATGCTTGTAAACAGTGAGTAGTAAAAATATGCCAAAACTCCTCTCAATCCAGCTCTACAACAATAGAGAAAAAAGATTTTTCTTAAAAACTTGGAATTTCTTCAAAAGATTAGACAGTTTTACAAGACTGATGCTTATCACTTTTATCCTCTTTATTCTAACTACGCCATTTATTGTAGGAAACCTTCAGGTATTCAATCCCAAAGCGCAAACCGCGGCCACCATTACGCTGGATTCTTCCACCACGTTCCAAACCATCACCGGCTGGGTTGCGGGAGAGCAGGCGGCGCATGATGAGCATTGGTTTCCCGACTGGCCTTTGTACAAAAACACTTTGCTCGACCAGGCAGTCAACGACCTGGGGATTAACAGCATGATCTTGAGCTTCCCAAGCGGCAAGGAAAATACCCGCGACTTTGATGCCGAGTTCAAGGCAGGCACCATTACCAACGCCGAAAACCGCTGCTTTCGCTATTCTACGGTAAACGACAACGCAGACCCCAACAGCATAAACATGGCAGGTTTCCAGTTCGACGAACAGGACATTACCATAGAACAACTTATCCTTCCCATGAAACAGCGTGTGGAAGCCAATGGAGAGAAATTCCACCTAAACCTGCTATATATTGCCTTTGACAAGCAAATTACGGGTTCCGGTTGTCCGGGTGGTCTGCAGTACCACCACACAGACGCCCAGGAATACGCCGAGTTCATACTTGCCGCCAGCTTGCACCTTCGAAACAAATACGGCCTTGTACCCACCACTTGGGAAGTCCTGTTGGAGCCAGACAACACTTCCTTTTACAACAACGGCACGCGTTTGGGCAACGCAATACAGGCTACCATTGCAAAACTGGAAGCCAACGGCTTTACCCCCAAGATCATAGCCCCGGGCACCACCGACATGGATAACGCCCCCGGTTACTTTGACGGCATACTTGGCGTGCTGGGCGCCGCCAATGTGCAGAAATACTTTGACTCAATCTCCTACCACCGCTATGGTAGTTACTCTCTGTCAAGCCTGCAGGGCATAGCCGCCAGGGCAAAGACCCACAACATTGGAGCTTACATGTCAGAGTGGATAGGAGCAGACTACAACATACTGCACGAAGACCTGAAAGTAGGCAATAACAGCAGGTGGAACCAGTTTGTGTTGGCATTTCCCACTTCAGACAACGGCGCCCAGTACTACACCATCGGAGGAACCGCGGGAAACCCAACCGTAAACATCGGCTCCCGCACAAAATTCCTGCGCCAGTACTTTAAGTTTATCCGCGAAGGGGCGGTGCGCATTGGGACTTCCACAACCAACAACAGTTTCGATCCTTTGGCGTTTATTAATGCCGACGGAAAGTACGTGGTGGTAACCAAAGTGTCTGGCAGCGGCAGCTTTGCCATACAAAATTTGCCGGCCGGAACGTATGGCATAAAGTACACCACTTCCACGCAATACGATATTGATTTAGCCGACCAAACCATTTCCGCAGGCCAAACTCTTACCACAACAATTCCTGCCTCCGGAGTAATTACTATATATGGAAAGAGCGGAGGAGGTACAACGCCCCCGCCGCCGACTCCGACTCCCACAGCACCAGCCGTGCCAGCGCCTTCTGCCTGGACAGAGCAAGGTATCGTGCTGCAGGGTGGGGCCAACGGATCGTGGGACGATTATGTCGCCTCCCACGGGTTCCGCGCGGACTCCATGGTAAAGAAAAACGGCGTGTACTATTTGTACTACGCGGGTTCCAATGGTCCTCGATCAGACAGCGGCCCGGCCCACCGTGCCATTGGAGTGGCCACCAGCACCGACGGCGTAAACTTTACCAAATACGCGGGCAATCCCATTCTTACATGGAATCCCAACCCTTCCCATAGCAATGCCGAGGAATCGGGCGCGAACAACCCCACTGTTACCTTAGACGCAAACGGAAATTTCGTAATGTTTTACGGCGCTTTAACTCCGGTGAGCTCCACCGGCGTAGATGTGGCCGTGCGTCTCGCCACTTCTACCAACGGACTGGACTTTGCCGACCAGGGCCATGTAACAGGAGGATCCGGGGCTGAACTTTGGCCTACTGCTGTTTTGTACGTAAACAACCAATGGAACCTGTGGCTTACCGACCATGGAGACCGCATTTTACTTATGTCGGGCAACACGCCGACAACATTGCAGAACCGGGGAACGGTGCTGGACAACTTTACCAAAGACGAATGGGTTTCGGTGGTAGCGCACGCGGACGGCACCGTGCACAGTTTTGAGGTTTCGGGCAGCGACTGGTCTGGTCCTATCAAGGCACGTTCATCTAATATTAGTTCCCTTACGTCGTACTCTTCGCCTTTGGTGCAGTGGCCAACCGGCAACCATATTGATCCGGTAGTATTTCTTGACCAGGCGGCCGGGCTGTGGCGCATGTACTATACCGACTTTTCAGGGACGAACAAAGTAGTACGCATGAGAACGGCTGCGCTTGCGGGAGGGACATCGCCCACTCCACTCCCTTCACCCACAGCCACCCCCACACCGCCACCTCCCTCTTCAAATCCTGTTGCCCACTGGAAGTTCGACGAGGGTTCAGGAACTACGGCAACGGATTCCTCAGGGAATAACAACACCGGCACGCTGCAGAACGGACCAGTATGGGTAAACGGCAGGTTGGGAGGCGCGATTGACTTTGACGGAACAAACGACGAAGTGCGGATACCAAACAGTACCTCTTTAAATATTACCGGAAGCGCCATTACGCTCTCCCTTTGGCTCAACGGGGATAGCATGAGTACGGGCGGAAGAGTCTTGAGCAAAGAATTATATGAACTTCGGGTTGTTAACGGGACAACCGCAAGGTTATTTCTGCAGACTTCAACAGGAGGCACCAACCACAACGCAACCTTCGCCTGGCAAAACAATACCTGGTACCACTTTGTTGGTGTGTACAATGGGTCCCAAATGAAAATATTTATTAACGGAACAGAAATTGGCACTCCCACGAACAAGACCGGAACCATAAATGATACCTCCGCGAATGTTCTTCAAATCGGAAACGGGATCACCAGTCCCTTTAACGGAAGAGTCGACGATGTACGAGTATATAACCGCGCGCTTTCAGCATCAGAGATACTAGATTTATTTCAAGGGACTTCTCCAACTCTTACCCCAACCCCCATCCCCCCAACCTCTACTCCAACTCGTACGCCTACACCAACTCCTGTTGTTGGTCCTACATCTTCTCCAACTCCAACTCGCACTCCAACACCAACACCTCTTCCTTCACCCACTCCCACCAGGACTCCCACTCCAATCCCTCCAACTCCAACTCATACTCCAACACCAACACCCAATCCTCTCTCGGGTCTTGGCAACTCAACATTTGGCAGAAGCCATATGTTGGTAGACAAACCATCAAAACTTACTCTTTCAGCAACAAATCTAAATACTCTTGATATCTTTACTTTCAGACTCAAAGAAGGAACAACTACTGCTTTGACTGTCTCAGGAGTTACCCCTCTGAGTACAATTTCTCTTGAAGTAGATCTTACCAATAGATTAGCTACATCCATGAAACTTGGTTTCTATTCAATTGAGATGCAAAGACTCTCAGATGGAGCCACCGTTACTCTTGCCAGACAAATTCTCCTCACAAAATCAGGCGATCTCTGGTCACAAACTGCTACATCCACGTCTTCTGAACCAAGAGATGGAAAGATAGATATCTTTGATGTTTCAAGACTTCTTTCCAAATGGGGAAGTACAGCTGCAGCAGATCTTACCGAAGCAGACATAAATGGTCCCACAGGCAATCCTGATGGAAAGATAGATATATATGATGCCAACAAGATGATGGCTAATTGGCAGGAGTAGCTTACCTCTTGACAAAAATAAAGAGATATGGTGTAATATGAGGAGTTAAATAAGAATTTCTTCAAGTTTTTGAGAATTCCCACATGGTATTCAGCTCTATACATGTAATCAAATTTTAATTCATTTTTAATTTTTCTTTATGGTTTATAAAAAATCTACTTCAAACCCAGTGAAAAACGGACCAACAGTTGAGCAAATTGTTGGACAGACTCAAGTAACACAAAATGAGCCGCATTTATCAGATCAAGTCGCGCGGTCGGCTAACGCTTTCCCAGAAGTCCAATCACAAACTCAAGAAGTGTCCGGAATTTTGGATATTCAAAGAGAGGGTCATGGTTTTTTACGGCCTAAGTTTATACCCTCAAACAGAGATATTTACATATCACAATCTCAAATAAGAAGATTTTCTCTTCGTCAAGGAGATCTGGTTGCTGGAGTTGGCCGTCCTCCTAAAGACACAGAGCGCTATTATGGTTTACTCAAGGTCGAAAAAGTCAACGGAATTCCTGGTGAGGATTCTCTAAAAAGACCCTATTTTGATGACCTTACTCCAATATATCCTAACAAGCAAATTATTATGTCAACTGGAAAACTTCCTTTGTCAACTAGGATAATAGATCTTGTTTCCCCGATTGGTTTTGGGCAAAGAGCTATGATTGTGTCTCCTCCCAAGGCTGGAAAAACAACTGTACTTAAAGAAATGGCGGCTGGAATTTCCAAGAATTTTCCCAAGGTGCGTCTTATGGCGGCTCTGATAGGGGAGAGGCCTGAGGAAGTAACAGATATAGGTATGTCTGTAAAAGGTGATGTCGTTGCGTCAAATTTTGACGAGCCGCCCGAAAACCAGACAAGAGTCGCCGAAATTACACTTGATAGAGCAAAAAGATTTGTGGAGCTTGGAGAAGATGTAATCATTCTGTTGGATTCGGTCACGAGGCTTGCCAGAGCTTACAACTTGTCTGTTATGCCTTCTGGTCGAACTTTGTCTGGAGGATTCGACCCTGCGGCTCTATGGCCCGCTAAGAGATTCTTTGGAGCGGCCAGAAATTGTCAAGAAGGCGGGTCGCTGACGATTATAGGCACTGCTCTTGTTGAAACTGGGTCAAGAATGGACGATCTCATATACGAAGAATTCAAGGGTACTGGTAATCTTGAACTTCATTTGGACAGAAGGCTTGCCGAGCGTCGAATTTATCCTTCAATAAATATTGAGCGATCCGGAACAAGACAAGAAGAGTTACTTTTGTCTGAAAAAGATCTTAAGAAAGTCGTTACTATGCGCCGTATGATGGATATGCTTAACCCCGAAGAGCGTACAAGTATACTTATAGAACGTCTCAGCAAAACTGATACCAACGAGGAGTTTTTGGAGAGCTTGGGGAAGGGATAATTTGACATATCAAAAATATTTTGCTATTATTTTTGATTGTTCATGCATAAAAGATACCTCACTGCCATTTTTTTCTTTTTAAATGAGTTTCCTAAATTTTGTCAGTTTCTATTTTTGTACTTAAAGAAAAAAATAACTGTTTACTGGCTTATCTTTGAGCGAAATAAAAATATTATTGTTAGATTGTTTATAATAAAAAGAGGCCGCTACAGCAGGCCTTTTTTACACCTTTCTACGATGGCAGTACTTGGAGTGGGAGTCGTTTTATCGCCATTTTTAGCAGACACTTTTCCTATTTTTTCTTCAAACGCGTATGATTCTTCAGAAGATAAACCTCCTTTGGAAACTTCAATAATTGTTGGCGAAAACGTTTTTCAGACAAGCATATCAAAAAAACCCAGAGACAAGATAGTAACTTATACGGTACAAAGAGGGGATACTCTTTCAACGGTCGCGGAAAAATTTTCCACCCCTGACAATCCTATATCGATTGATACGATTCGCTGGTCCAATGATTTGACAAGCGACGACATATCGATTGGAGATGAGCTAAAAATTCTCCCTGTTTCAGGAATATCTCACAAAGTATCAAAAGGCGACACAGTATATGCAATTGCTAAGAAATATGACACTGATGCCCAGAAGATTGTTGACTTTCCATTTAATGACTTTGCAAATCCTGAAACTTTTTCTTTGGTCGAGGGGCAGATATTAATTGTTCCTGATGGAATTAAGCAATCAACAACTAGACCTCCAGTAAGGCGTCCCGTGTTTATAGCCCAAGGTCCCACTTCTGTTTCTTCCTCTGGATTTACTTGGCCGATTCAGGGCGCTGTAAGTCAGTTTGCGTCATGGTATCATATGGCGATAGATATAACAGCTTCCATAGGCGCGCCCATTGTTGCCGCGCATGACGGGACGGTCTCAAGCGTTAGTATTGGAACTTGGGATGGTGGATACGGTACAAGCGTTTGGATTAGCGATGGTAATGGTTATGCTTCTCATTATGCCCATCTTGGCGGAGTAAATGTAGGAGTCGGAGATGCCGTGGGAGCAGGAAGGACAGTTATTGGATGGATTGGAATGACAGGAAGAACCACAGGTCCACATGTACATTTTGAAATAAGCAGAAACGGCGCTTTGGTAAATCCTCTTTCGTACCTGCAGTAGAATATAATTCATTTAATTGTTATAATAATTAACAAGTTTGGGGGCCTGTAGCACAGTTGGTAATGCGCCGCATTCGCATTGCGGAGATCAGCGGTTCGACTCCGCTCAGGTCCACAAAAGTTGATTTACGGGCCGGTGGCGCAATGGTAGCGCACCTCCATGGCATGGAGGGGGTTGAGAGTTCAAATCTCTTCCGGTCCACACCTAAAACAAACTGCCCCCTTGATATTTTTCTCTGCATCCTATATACTACTTTTAGATATAGCCCTTACCTCTCTCTGAATTCTCAGCTGACAGGTAGACGGGAATTCAGAAACTTTGTGAAACCAAATGTCCCAATAAAAGAAAATACCCCATTTATATTTTTTGTGAAGGGAGGTGAGTTGAATGGCTTTTCAAGATCAGACCTTAACTTGTCGTGATTGTGGCAAAGAATTTGTTTGGACTGCTTCAGAACAAGAATTTTATCAGAAAAAAGGATTTCAAAATGCACCAGTTAGATGTCCATCATGTCGAGCTTTAAAAAAGTCTCGTATGAATGAAGACAGAGGAAGTAGGCAAGCTTTTGAAATTACTTGTTCCAACTGCGGTAAAAAAGATACTGTGCCTTTCCAGCCTAGGGGCGATAGACCGGTATTTTGCAGAGATTGTTTTAGAAATCAAAATCCAAGACAGGAACAAAGATAAAATATCCCAAGTCGCTTCATGCATTGTTTAGGGTCAGGATAGTTTTTCTATCTTCACCTTGAAGACTCTGTTGCAGTATCAGGAGGTGGTATTTCAACTGGAGGATTCTGAGCTGGTAATTGAGCAGATGGACTACTTAGATTAAGAGTAGATTCAACTTCAGGAGCCTGTGGAGATATTTGGGCAGACGCACCTTCTTCTATTTTACCTTTGATAGCTTCAATTTCGGAAGTAATAAGAGCAAGGCTGTTTGGATCGTTTGCAACAAGATTTTTTACGGCTTCATATTCCCTGAGCGCGTTTTGCAGATCACCTTTATTTTCCAAAGCGTGTCCAAGATTATAGTGACCATTGGCAAAATCAGGTTTTAAGCTAATCGCGATTTGGAACTGATTTTGCGCATTGTCCCAAAGGCCAAGCTGGTAATAAATACCGCCTAGATTTACATAGCCTTGAGGATTATTTGGATCAAGGAGTATGGCTTGCTGCTGGGTGACAATGGCAAAATTTTCCGCATTCTGACCAAAGCCAATTAGACTTCTATAAACAGATGACAAATTCTGCCAGTTAAGAGTATTTAACGGGGAAATAGATGTTGCTGACCTTGCCGAATTTATTGATTGTTGTATAAGGGTATTTATTGTATTTTGTATTTCTGCGCTTGGGCTACTTTCTTGATTTTGCTGGATTGCCAGAGAGTTGGCAAGGGCTAAGTTGGTTTGAGAAAAAACTCTATAGTATAGGTCTCTGTAGGGGAAGATAACTATAGCATTGTTCTGTTTTTGATAAGTTTCCTGAGCTTTGTTTTGAGATGCCAGGACAAGGGAGTTTTGGAATTCTATGTCAGATATTATATACCGGGTGCTAAAAAATCCCAATACTCCTGTTATCCCTAGGGCTACAAAGCCAACTATCATTGGCAATATTAAGCTAGCCTTTTTAAGATTACTTGAAGATCCCCCGTAGGGACTTGTATAAGTTTCAAAGCTAAATAAGCCCTTTTTCAATGCCACAAGTTCTAATTCTACTTCAAAAAATTTCTTTTCCTCTTCTCTTCTAAACCCTTGCCAGACTGAAAATAGACCCAAAAGGATAAAGAAAAGGACCTGGACCGTAAACCCAACAGGGAAAATAAAAAGTGCTATTAGCGATAGTAATAAAGATATAGATATTGGATTTGTGGAAAAAACATTCTTTGCTATTGTAGCTTTGACTATCCTAACAGTTAGAAAGATGAAGGCTGAAATTCCCAAGATTCCAGCAGTTGCCAAAAGTTCAAGCGCGAAGCTTGACGATCTAACAAATACCAGTGACCAAAGGTCGTTGTTTTGATTAATTGTGTTTTGTTTGAAGCGGGTAAAGTCTGTTTGGTAAGTGCCATAGCCGCTGCCAAAAAGAAATCCTTGGATTGATCGCTGTGAATCTTGAGAAATAGCAGCAAAGCCTGTTTGAAAACCTGTTTGAAAAGGAAGAATTGTTAATTTTTGTGATCCTGGGATTGGGTTAAAAAGTTGGTAGATGGTTATTAGAAGTCCTATGATAAGGATTATAAGGAGCGTTGATATAGCAGCCAGAGCAGTTGGCTTCTTCTGATTCTGGGGTTCCAGACTGTCGATTCTGGTTGTTTGTTGATCATGGTTTTTCTTTGTTAGTAAAAAAATTAGAACAGGTATAAGAATTGTGAAGTATATAGACTGATCAAGAAGCGAACCCAAGGGTGTGAATGTTTGAATATTGATCTGGGGAATTGGAAGAATGTAAATTTTTAGGAAGGATAGAATTGTTATAACTGAAGCAATCGAGGCACCTGCGAATAGAGAAATAGTTAGTAAACGGAAGGATTTTTTAGTCCGAACAAAATTTACTATGACAAAGAAGCAAAGGGCGGCAAAAAAGAATGGTACAAATGCTGCAAGGGAATCAAATTTATTTAGAGAAAACAAAGAAGAGAGAAGCATGCCTGCTATAAGCAGTGTTATAGAAAAGTCAAAGAAGGTGACTTTGAGTCTAAGAGAACCTTTTATTACCGTCTTGATTACAAATACAACAATGGCGATCAGAACTACTGCTCCTAACAGAGCCTGTTTTGGCAGATTAAAGAAGTCGGTTGTTATGGTGAGAAACACGGCCGGGAAACCGACAAAAAGAGCAAAAAGTAATCCTAAAACAATACTATTTAAATATGAGACGAGTTCTTCCTTGGCTTCTGTTTTTGGGCGCATAATATTTATCCTATCGTTAATAGAAAACAATGTCAATGTGTTTATTAACTATTTGTGAGAAGCAATGACTGGGGATAAAATATTTATATGAACTTTATCCACGTCCGAAATTGGTGATGTTATTTTCCCTCTATTATTTATAGCGTTGTTTATCCTCATGTATAGCTGTTCGATCCTGGATTCCGTTTTTACTGATTTTTCATTATAAGCAGATGTACTATTGTAAAGAGCAAGTGCTGTAAATGCTGCAAAAAAAGTAAATACACCTATAATTAAATAGGGAGCTATTGACGCTGAATGATGTCTTTTATGCACAATTGCAATATTTTGAGATAAATTGATGTTAATTTTAATTAGGTGAATCCTGGGTTTAAATTTTTTGTTGAGTTCTGGCGTATCTCTAAAAATTGGAACGCCTTTTAGATTTGCTATTGATTCTTCTATTCGATTATAGACCCTCTTTGCAAAGGGCTCTCCTTTTTTCACATTAGGGGTTTTAATACTTGGCAGAGACTGATTTAATTTGCTATTTAGGTTTATAAAGTTTAATTTTTCTTTTATTTGGCTTTGATATTCATCTTTTGGCAGAGATATAGGATGATTGATAATGTCTAAGCTTTTATGATCGGTGAGGCTATTATTCCATCGCGTATATTTTTGAATAGATGATAAGTTTCGCTTTATTGACTTTTCTGATAGCTGCTTAGTCCCAAGGTAGCTTTTGTATTTACTCAACAAATCGTAATCTATTCTATCGTTAATACCGCCTCTAAGATATTGTTGGGACCAAATTAAGAATCGTTGTATATCAAATATATAATTTTTTATAGTGTGATATGATTTATTCTTGCTTGACAGATAATCTTTAAATCTGCTTATTTTGGATTTATCAAACTCTCCTTCTGTTTTAGTAGATAATTCTTCAGATCCTTTATCATAACTGCTTAAGCCTTGTTCTCTAAGAAATTCAAACAGCTTCTTAAAACTTGATAAGTGGCGATTTATAGAATTTTTCGATATATTTTTGTCAAGCATGTCTTTTTTATAAAGATCAAGTATTGAGGATTTGGAAATCGAGTAGGGAGTAGTAGTGATTGGAATTTTAAATTTGCCCTCGTACCACTTTATAAATCTCAAGCAATCAGTTTTATAATTCCTAATAGTATTAGCTGAAAGCTGATTATACTGTGATTTTATATAAATTATAAACTTCTCTTCTGTATTCATTCTGATGACCATCAAATTTCAAGATTTATATATGTGCTAATTATCTAAGTTATACAAATTATATATAAATCAGTATGCTTAACGCGGATTCTTCTCCAGAGTATTATTTTTATGAGATTTTGTCAATACTCTAAATTGTACTAGGTTGCTATATAACTAAAAAGCAATACTTTGATATAAATACAGATACTAAATTTTATAACTATGTTAAAAATTATACGTAAATTATTCAGATCTAATGATTTTGGACAAAGAATAAATGATTTATATATATTAATTTATCTCATATAGTATCATTCTTTTGAATTTATAATATTTTCAAAATGAAAAGTGTTTTAGTTAAAACATTCTTAAGAATTTTTTTATTTTTTTCATGATCTACCCTAATCTTTCTAGTATTCAATTAAACATGAATTATCAGATATCAATATCAAGTGATAACGTTTTTTAGATATATAATTAGATTGATTTAAAGCCATAAGTTGTGTTTTTATGGTTGTTTTGATTTTGACTGTGCAACCCTTGTTTTAATTGTTATATAATAAGGCTAGAGAATGAAAACTAGCAAAAATAATAAAAAATACGAAAACTACTCTCCAGCTTCTATTGAGCAGGAAGTTCAAGCTTTTTGGGAAAAAAATAAAGTTTATTCTCCCAATCTAGATAAATCAGGAAAACCTTTTTATAACCTAATGATGTTTCCTTATCCTTCGGCCGAAGGCATGCACGTTGGAAATATGTATGCCTTTACAGGAGCAGATGTATTCGGCCGTTTCATGAGAATGAGGGGGTTTGATGTATTTGAGCCAATGGGTTTGGATGGTTTTGGAATTCACTCTGAAAACTACGCGATCAAAGTTGGACATCATCCTAAAAAGCAAGCTAAAATATCTCAGGAAAATTTTTACAAACAACTTCGAGCAACAGGTAATGGGTTTGATTGGCCTAGAAAACTTGAGACATATGATCCAAAATACTACAAGTGGACCCAATGGCTTTTTATTCAGCTTTTTAAAGCAGGTCTTGCTTACAGAAAAAAAGCTCCGGTTAATTTTTGTCCTTCGTGCAAAACTGTTCTTGCGGATGAACAAGTCATTGATGGCAAATGCGAGAGATGCGCTTCTGTAGTTGAAAAAAGAGAGCTTGAGCAGTGGTTTTTTAGGATCACCAAATACGCTGATAGATTGCTTAAAAATATTGAGAAATTAGATTGGTCAGAGAAAGTAAAGATAGCCCAGAGGCAGTGGATAGGGAAGTCAGAGGGAGCGAGAATTAAGTTTATGCTGGTAGTTCCAAATCAGCCTGATGTTCATTCAGTTGAAGTTTTTACTACGCGCCCCGACACTTTATACGGGGCTACATTTTTGGCAGTTTCTCCTGAGCTTGGTAGTAAGTGGATTAATGTCGGATGGCAGGCTTCCCTTGAGGTAAAAAAGTATATTAAAGAAGCCTTAGGGAAAAGATCAAAGAAAAAATTGGAAGATCAGGATGAGAAAACAGGGGTATTCAGTCAAATATACGCAGTAAATCCTCTCAACAATGAAAAGATTCCGGTATGGATTACTGATTACGTTCTTGCAGAATACGGTACCGGAGCTTTGTTCGGCGATGCCCATGACCAGCGCGATACCGAATTTGCCAATAAATATGGAATAAGACTAAAGCCAACCATTGTTACAGGAGATAAACAGAAGGATGAGCGCATCAAAAACCTTAAAGAATGTTTTACAGGGTACGGAACCTTAATTGATTCGGGTCCTTTTTCGGGCTTGAGCTCAAAAGAGGCGATGCATGAGGTAGTTGAGTGGCTTAAAGAACATGAAAGTGGAGATTTTGAGACTACTTATCATCTTCGCGATTGGTTAATTTCGCGTCAGCGTTATTGGGGTCCTCCGATTCCGATGATTTACTGCGAGAAGTGTAAATGGCAGGCGGTTGAGGAAAAAGACTTGCCTGTTTTACTGCCTGATGTTTCCGACTGGAAGCCCCTCGGCACTGGTAAATCACCTTTAGCAAATCATCCGGAATTTTACAAAACTACATGTCCAAACTGCGGTGGAGAAGCAAGAAGAGAAACAGATGTGTCCGATACTTTTCTGGATAGCGCTTGGTATTTTTTCCGCTACACCTCAACTGATATAGAGAGTGATGCTTTTGATATAGAAAGGGTAAAAAAATGGCTGCCGGTAAATATGTATATTGGCGGAGCAGAGCATTCGGTGCTACATCTTTTATATTCGCGATTTATCACGATGGTTTTGCATGATTTGAAATATATAGATTTTGAAGAGCCGTTCAGCCGTTTTTTTGCCCACGGTCTTCTTATAAAAGAGGGCGCTAAAATGAGTAAAAGCAAAGGAAACGTCGTGGTTCCGGATGATTATATAAGGAAATTTGGAGCAGATACCCTGCGTTTGTACCTAATGTTTCTAGGCCCATTTAATCAAGGGGGAGACTTTTATGATACGGCTTTGGAGGGAATGTATAGATTCGTTCGTCGGGTCTGGACGCTCCTCACTAAAGATCAAAAATCAATCCTTCGACAAAGCTCAGGACAGGAAATCAAAAATCAAAAGTTGGATGGAGAGAGAAGAAAATTCATGCACAAGACAATTAAAAAGGTAAGTGAAGATATTGAGGCTCTGAGGCACAATACTGCTATTGCAGGCTTGATGGAATACTATAATTACTTGAATTCTGAGGTAAGAAGTAAGAACGTAGAATTAACCAAAGAAGAGATGGTAACATTTATAAAATTACTCGCGCCGTTTGCTCCGCACATAACCGAGGAGCTATATCAAAATGTCATCCTGAGGGCAAAGTCCGAAGGACCTAAAGAGATTCTTCGCTACGCTCAGAATGACAAGGGGTGGAGCGTCCACCTCCAGCCCTGGCCAAAGTTTGATCCTAAATTTTTGGAAGAGGATGAGACGACGATCGTGGTGCAAGTGAACGGAAGAGTTAGAGAAACGCTAAAAGTTCAAAGTTCACCCCGATTAAATCGGGACAAAGTTCAAAGTTATATTGAGGAATTGGCCAAGGAGAGCAAGAAAGTCAGAAAGCATTTAGAGGGGAAAGAGATTAAAAGAGTCGTTTACGTTGAGGGCAAGATTATTAATTTCGTGACTTCTTAAATTATTCCAAGTTCGCGCAGCCGAGATTGAATATGCTGACGTAGCTGTATTTCTTGGCCATTTCTGTAGAAAAACCTTCTTTTTGCATAGTAAATTTCAACAGGTGACCCTTTGATAATATCAGCAGTATTTATTCCGCCTTTACCCATACCGCCCCATCTCGATTCTATTAATTCACCAATAAGACTGCCAAGCGATCCATATTCTTCGGATACAAGCTTGCTAGTATTTGGGAGTTTCTCTTCTTTGGGTCCAGCAATTTGACTAACCGGGTTTACTCTGAAGATATCAAGATTACGATTTGATTGCAGAAGATCAACTGCAATTGGTTCATGTATTGTTGCGATTATGTGATAGTAAACTGTTTTTTCTTTCCCATCCTTATCTTTTATAATAATGGCAACTTTTGTTTGCGGCAATAATTCTTTTGCCAGAGATTCTGAGATAAGTCCAATACGGTTGCTTCGAAGATGCAATCCTGCTTTTCTTGTCACTGTGGTAACATCAACCACAAGGCCGGACTTTTTTAGTAATAGGTATTCTCTAGGATACCTAATTTTATCAAGGAGAGCTTGTATTTCATCATTCGTTGCTTCAGGATTTCCAAGTCCTTCAAATCTAGGCAGAACTGGATTTTTTTCTCTTTCAATATCTATTCCCCTATTTTTAAGCGCGACTCTTGATCTAGCAATCTGACCTTGGCCAAATTCTTTTTTAAGATCATCAAGCGTTGCCCCTTCTGCAAGCCTCTTTGCAATATTATTGCTTCTGCCTCCTTGTATTTCTGAAAATTTTTGTCTTGAGGTAAGAGTAAAAGGCTTTCTAAAATCAAAAGATTCAAGTGGAAATTGATCTCTTGCCCATTCTTCAGCGCCGTTGTGAAGATCTTTAACTCTTGCTTCAATAATTTGGCGAACAGCTTCTCTTGTGAGATTTCCATTCTCTTTTCCTATATCTTCAAGTGTCTTTTCTTCGAATAAATAAGTATAAAGCATACCCAGATCCCTGTCTTGATTTTGGAAGGTTGTTTTATTTTTGGGCAAAGTATAATATATTCTTCTATCCGAATAATCAGATTTTTCGTCTCCCGGAGCGACCTTTATTGGCTTAACTGTGCCAGAAATAACAAAGCTTTGTAAATTCTCAAAACTTTTTCCCTCAACAGGGTTTTGGTTTTGGCCATAATTTAAGGCTTCTGTTTGAAATGGTGTACTTACTTCAGGACTTCTCATGAGGCTAAATTATACCATATTTATCAATTTGACGCTTGATACTTTGCAAAAAATAATTAATACTAAGCTCATGGAATTGTCAGAAAAATCTTTTGAAGAGAGAATTATCGAGTGGGGGAGGAGGAATTTGGTAATTTTGGCCTTGTTTTTTCTTGGATTGATATTCTTAGGATATGGTTTGATATCGTTATTGGGAGCTAATAATTCATCGGATGAAATTATATTTGAGGCTGGAAAAGATACTTTGTCGTCCGATTCCGACTCTGAGCAAGGAAGCCTTAATGCAATAGTTGTAGATGTTGCCGGGTCAGTTTTAAAACCTGGTGTATATAGACTTGATGCAAATTCCAGAGTCTCAGATAGTCTTATTGCCGCGGGAGGTCTGTCAGAGAATGCGGATAGAGATTGGGTGGCAAAAAACCTTAATATGGCAGCAAAATTGATTGACGGAGCAAAGGTTTATATACCAAGGGTGGGGGAGGCCGTAATGGGTATTACGAGTAGCACTGTTAACACTAGTGCCGCGGAGAGTATCGGAGGCAATTCTCAGATTAATATTAACAATGCTTCGGAAGATATGTTGGATAGTTTGCCTGGGGTTGGACCGGTAACCGCAGAAAAGATTATAAACGGCCGACCTTATTCAAGCATTGACGAGCTTCTTTCAAAAAAGATTGTAGGAAGCAAGGTGTTTGGTGAGATAAAGGAAAAGATAACGGTTTATTAACCAAAATTCGAATTTCGTGCTTCTGATTTCGGATTTAAAATTATTTTATGCAAGGATTCAAGATGGCTTTAATTTTCGGATTATTGCTGCTTATTCTAGCCATCCGCTTCTTTTTCTTCTACTATAACCAACTCCAATACCATGACGGACAGGATATTAATTTTGAAACAACCCTTCTTTCTGAACCACAGAGAGCGGGGAATCAGCAAAGGATAAATGCTTCTCTGGAAAAAGGCAAGAGAATATTTATAACCTCGTCTTTGTATCCGGAATTTCACTATGCAGACAGCCTCAGCATTCATGGGGAAATAAAGGAGATAAAACTTGATAATGGCAATACGATTTTGGCTATGTATTATCCGAAAGTAGAAATAATCAAAAAGAAAGACAATTTATTTTTGACAATCGCAAGTTTTATTAGAAGCAGAGCTATTTCATTGTTGGAGAAAACTCTTCCTCCCAATTCATCGGCACTTCTTTTGGGTATTGTTTTTGGTGTAAAAGAATCTCTGGCTTCTGATTTTTCAGAAAGCCTGAGAGTTTCGGGTGTCTTTCATGTTGTGGCTGCATCTGGAATGAATGTGACATTTGTGGGAGGATTTTTAAGTTCTTTATTTGGATGGTTTTTAAAAAGACAGGTTGCGGTTTTGTTAAGTATTTTAGGGATATGTTTGTATGCTGTTTTGGCAGGATTGGATCCGCCTATTGTTAGGGCGTCAATTATGGGAATTTTGGTATTCACAGCCAGGATTTTGGGAAGGCAAACTTTGGCAACTTACGGATTATTTTTGGCTGCTTTCTCTATGCTTATGTGGTCGCCGAGTCTGATATTTGATATTGGGTTTCAGCTTTCTTTCCTCGCAACCCTTGGACTTTTGTATATCCAGCCGATTTTGGAGGGAGGCAAGAATTTCAAAAAACTAATAAACAATTCAGTCCTTGGGGAGGGAGTAGTTACCACAGTTTCGGCTCAGACGGCAGCTTTGCCTATTCTTTTGTCGAATTTCGGCATTTATTCTATCTGGTCGGTTGTGGCTAACGGCTTGGTTCTTTGGACAATCCCTGTTCTAATGATAATAGGAGGGATAGGCGCTTTGGTTGGAATTTTAATTCCCGGGTTGGGCAGTTTTATTTTGTACTTTTCTCTGCCGATTTTGGTGTATTTTGAAAAAATCATTATGTTTTTTGGCAATCTTAGCGGGGTTTTGGATATTGAAAATATCCCCTGGCAATTCATAATAGCTTATTATTGTGTTCTTTTTGCCTTTATAATTTTCTTTAGCAGAAAGAGGTAGAGAATGCGAAAAATAATTATAGTTTTTATTGTTATTTTTTCACTGGGAGCGATTTTTGTATATCATTATTCTAAATTCAATGATAGAAAACTTCATGTAGTATTTTGTGATGTCGGACAGGGAGACGCGATTTTTCTTCGAACGCCAAAAGGGTCGGATATTCTAATTGATGGTGGACCAAATAATTCGGTCTTGTCCTGTCTCTTGGGGCATATGCCGTTTTGGGATCGGGATTTAGAACTGGTTATTCTGTCTCATCCCCACGCGGACCATCTAAATGGTCTAATAGAAGTTGCCAAAAGATATAAAATAAAGTCTTTTGCAACAGAGAATTTGAAAAATAATACAGCCTCATTTCGGGTTCTGATAGATGAGATCAAGAAACAGAATATAAAAATACAGTATCTGCATACGGGGGATAGATTTTCTTTTAAGGACGGATTAATTCTTGAAATTGTCGGTCCAAGCAGAGAGTTTATTGGAGAAACAAGCCCAACAGGCATGATTGGCGAAAGCAGCGAATTTGCCAATATCTTAACCCTTTTTAACTACAAAGATTTTTCGCTTTTCCTGACAGGGGATAGTCAGAAAGAGGGGATTAAGGATGCTATACTGAGTGGTTTTCTTCAGGACATTGATGTTCTTCAGGTTCCGCATCACGGCTCCAAAACCGGTTTGGATTCTGAAATTTTAAGCTACTTGAAGCCAGAGCTTGCAGTTATATCGGTGGGGAAGAATAACAAATACAGTCATCCGGCAAAAGAAATAATTGAGATATTAAGAAATCAAGAAATTAAGACATTAAGGATGGATCAGAATGGAGAGATCGAGATCATGACGGATGGGATAAATTGGATAGTGGAATAGAAATGCTTACTTGGGGGTTGACAGGGCGGATTTGACTCGCGTGACCAGATCATCAGGCTCTATTTGATACTTGAATATATAATCCAGAGCCCCGGCGTTGATCGCTTCTTTGACGAGTTCTTCCTGGCTGAAGTTTGATAATATTATGATTGGAATATTTTGGGTTTTTGAATCAAGCTTGAGGGTTTTGAGGATTTCATTTCCGGGAATATCAGGGAGAACTTCATCAAGAAGTATAAGGTCAATATTTTCAACTTTTGCCTTGTCAATTCCTGATTTTCCATCCACGGCAAGAACAGTCTCAAAACCATTTTTCTTAAGTGAATAAGAGAACAATTCGCCTATAGACTGGTCATCATCAATAAGAAGAATTCTTGCCATATATTCTATATTATATTCCTAAGCTACCATGCTCCATGGCATCTTGTCAATACACGGAATTAAGAATTGATTGTTTTAGTTGACCATATGTTATGCTGTTGGTGTAAAATAACCTGGTGATGGGTTATAGTGCAGGTTGGAATTGAGGCTGATAAGTGCTAGAATAAATTTTATGCAAGATATAAAACACGAGATTATAAAAATTCTATCTGAGGTTACCAAAAAGACTACTGGTCAGGATGTCAAACCTGATTTAGAACGATCCAAAGATGATAATCACGGAGATTATTCTTCAAATATCGCAATGGTTATATTTGCAAGATCAAAGGCAAAGACTCCGATGGAGCTGGCGGAGGAGATAGTCGAGAAATTCAAAATTCAAAATTCAAAATTCAAAAGTCTTGAAAAAGTTGAGGCTGTAAAGCCGGGGTTTATAAATCTCTGGCTTTCGAAAGAGTATCTTGCCGATAATCTTCAGGAAATTTTGGAGAAAAAAGATAAGCTTGGAAAAACAAATAGGCTTGAAGACAAGAAGATAATGATTGAGTTTACAGACCCTAATCCGTTTAAAGAATTTCACATAGGCCATTTGTATAGTAATATTGTCGGAGAGTCATTATCTCGTCTTCTTGAGTCGCAGGGAGTAAACGCGTGGAGAGTTTGTTATCAGGGAGATGTGGGACTACACGTTGCAAAAGCTCTTTATGGAATTTTCCGTTTGTGTCATGCCGAACTATTTTCGGTATCTAGTTTGTTAGGTAGCAAGATGATGAAGCAGATTGAGGATGAAAAATTGAGTAGCAAAATTGAGTTTTTAGGTAAAGCTTATGCCTTAGGGGCAAGAGCTTACGAGGAGGATGAAAAAGCTAAAAAGGAGATAATAGAGTTGAATAAAAAAATTTATGATCATGACAGAGAGATAGAAGATTTATATAAAAAGGGAAGACAGTGGAGCCTGGAATACTTTGATACGATATACAAGCGTTTGGGGACAAAGTTTAAAAAGTTTTATTTTGAATCAGAGGCAGGAGATATAGGCAGTAAAATAGTAAGAGACCATACTGGAGATGTCTTTGAGAAAAGCGACGGCGCGGTGATATTTAACGGCGAAAAACATGGACTGCACAACAGAGTTTTTCTAAACTCCCAAGGACTCCCTACTTATGAGGCAAAAGAGCTTGGGCTTGCTCCTACAAAATACATGGATTTTAAATATGACCAATCAATTATAGTTACAGGCAATGAAATTATTGAATACTTCAAAGTATTGCTTAATGTATTAAAGCATATCTATCCTGACTTGGCGGCAAGAACAAAGCATGTAGCTCATGGAATGGTGCGTTTGCCAAAAGGAAAAATGTCAAGTAGAACAGGGCAGGTAATTACAGGCGAGTGGCTTCTTGATGAGGCAAAAGATCGTATTCAAAAGGCGTATCCTGAAATGGACGAAGATACAGCGGAGAAAGTCGCGGTTGGAGCTGTAAAATATGCATTTCTTAAGAGTGGTATCGGCAGAGATATAGAATTTAATTTTGATGAATCAATAAGTCTTGAGGGCAATTCCGGGCCGTATTTGCAATATACTTTCGCTCGCACGCAGAGCGTGTTGGCTAAGGCCGGAATTACGAATCATGAATTACGAATCATGAATTACGAATTTGAAAAAGAAGAGGAATTGCTACTGAGGGCGATTCATCTTTTCCCCGAGGTCGTGGAGGAGGCTTCTGACAAGTTTGCGCCGAATGTCCTATGTAATTATCTTTTTGATTTGGCTCAAAAGTATAATCTTTTTTACCAAAAGCACAAGATTTTGGAGAGCGAGGAAGAGGGTTTTAGACTTGGTTTAAGTCAAAGTGTCGGTCAGGTTCTCAAAAACGGCCTCAACCTTCTTGGAATCTCCGCGCCTGATAGGATGTAGTATATTTAGTGGGCTTGTATCTTTCAGGAAGTGGGGCATTTAGAATTTGGGAAACATTTTTTATAAGAGTGGATTGTGTTTGATTTTGTTCCTCAAGTGTCCTGCAAGCTCCTATTATTTGGTTTTGAACAGTTCTGATTTTGTTCTGGTGCGGTAATTCTGAATCAAGCACTTTATCTTCTTTGCCCCAAAGTGATTCTATGTTGTTGATGAACGCGCCAAAAAAATGTCTTTTTAGGGCTTCCGGATTAGATGCTACCTGTCCGTATATTTTATCTAGTGTACCTTGAGGCTGGAGATATTTAGCCAGGTTAATACTCGTCACAGGATTTATTTCTTCGGATTTATGTGCTGCCATTTTAACAGCAATATCTCTTGTCACTAGTAAATTTATTGCATCAGATGGACGAAGAAGCTCGCTGTTTTCACTAGAGTTAGATTCATTTGAATTTGTTCCCGGGATGTTTGTTTGATTTTCAGGTAGTTTTCTCCGGCCCTGATTTTGGCTATTTGGTTTTGCTGAAGAGTTTGTAGATGGGGAGTTTTTTGTTCTTCTTCTGTCTTGAGCTGTAAGAACGGCATTTGATACATATTTTACTCCTTTGAGATCAAAAGTATATTGACCTCCTTCTTTTGAATCTTTCAGAAATTGATCTAATTCTTGATTTCTTCCTCTTAAGTTAGCGACTTTGGCCATAAAAGTCTGATATTCCATTTCGCACAAACTTGCTACATCATAAAAGCCATAGTCAAGCTTGTTTTCTATTTCTTTTTCTTTTCCGCCCACGGGAATAGTTACCATTTTAGGCTGGATTTCTGAATTTGGATCCTTACTAGTTCTTATTTCTTCAAGCTCTCGTCTCATAGATTCGATCAGGGATAAATTGTAGCTAGAATTTTACCATAAAGGAGACAGTATTGCTATTAAACGACAAATTTGTTATTTGGATTTCTGCTCCTGAGAGGATGTAGGTTCGGGTTCCTGAATGCCAAAACGTGCCCGTACAACTGAAAGAGGTCGGTTTTTGAATTGTTCTTTGTTGTTAAACGAAGTGTTCCACCTTGATACTATACTTTTTTGCGTTTCTGTAATTCCTCTTTTCTCTCTTAGGGCAGTTGCAATGTTTCCTAAAGTATTGGAGACCAGTAGGATCATCTTATCTCCTGCTTCTTCATTTGATGTAACACCTATTGATTCAAGTGTTATTCCCGGAGGAAGATGTCTTTTTAGGAATTGTAATGCCTCATTACTTGGTCTTTCTTCATTTGAAAAGACTTTTGCTGGAACTGAAAATATCATATAAGTAATTTTCAACCCAAAGTCTTTTTGATCAAATTCTATAGAGTCTGGTAAATCTTTAATCTCTCTTTGACTTACGAATGTGTTTCTGAAAGTCCTCTTGGGATTAGTATTTTTTTTGCGTCTTGAGGATTTCTCTGTGGTGCTTGTTAATTCAGTTTTGGCAGATGAGACAGTTTGTGGAGCTTGACGCTCATAGTCGGGTAGCATAGCGGATGTTGTTTCTTGCTGAGTAAAGAGAGTTCTATAATACCCAGGATCGATATCAGGATTTGAGACCGCAATTCTTTCTAGTTCTTTTTTGACCCTAAGAATATTTTGGTCTATATTGCCCGAACCATGATAGTTTTTTTCTTTTGTCATATGGGTAGGTTAATTATCAGCTTGATTTTTACCACAAATCAGTCAATAATTCAAGCCAGTCCAAGAGTTATTACAAGACTTAGGAGTATGCAGATTTATCCCAAGATTAGCCATTGGGATTATCTTCCGTAGCAATATCTAGTCCATAATGTTTCCTTAAAATGGCTTTTAGCTCCTCTTTATCTTTGCCCATTTGTTTTAGGTCTTGGCAGATTTGTCCTATTTGTCTGTCTTTTGGGTCAACGATTATTTGATTTGCATCTTCATCCCATAATTTATCTACAATATGATTAAATTGGTTGCTGCTGAATTCTTTCCCTTTTCTGTCTTTTGTTTGCTTGTTGTCATTTGGATTAATGCCCAAAAACGTATCAAGGGCCACTCCTCCTGTGAGATGGCCGCGCTGGTTATTTCTCGGGCTTCTTGCAAGCAGTTTCAAATTACCTTCGATTTTGATAAGAGACAGGACGGAAAGCGCATGGTCTTGAAAAAACCCGTATCTTAGTCTGTTAAATTCAGGCTCACTTACTCTTCTAATTCCTTCTTTTGGCGGTTGAGTGAATGTATTGGGCTCCTGTTCTGGTTTTGTCATTTTGGATGAGATTATATAACAACAACTAACTCTTGGCAAGGGAGGCTCAAAGTGGTAGAATAAGGCTGCCAAGCTCAGCTTGGCTTTCTTTATGAATTTCCACAGAAGTGTTTTGTCAAACGGCCTGCGAGTCATCACTGTTCCCATGCCATCCTTTGAAAGCTCAACAGTTCTTGTGATGGTTGGAGCAGGGAGCCGATATGAAAACAAAAAAAACAGCGGTATTTCTCATTTTTTAGAGCACATGGCTTTCAAGGGTACTAAAAAGAGACCTTCGGCAATTGAAATATCAGGTCTTATTGATGGCATAGGGGGAGAGTTTAACGCCTTCACAAGCAAAGAATCAACAGGTTACTATATCAAATCATCCGCAAACCATATCGAATTATGCATGGATGTTCTTTCCGATATGCTTAGAAATTCTCTTCTTGACCCGATTGAAATAAACAAAGAGAAAGGCGTTATTCTTGAAGAGATAAATTTGTATGAAGATACTCCCTCTCGAAAAATCGGCGACATTTACGAAAGTCTTCTGTACAAAGATACTCCTATGGGCTGGGATATAGCAGGAGACAAAGAGGTCATAAAAGCAATTAAAAGACAGGATTTTCTGGATTATATGGCGAGTTTGTACAGCGCTGATAAAATCGCTGTTGTTATTGCCGGAGGAATAGATTCCCCCAAAGTAGAGTCTTTAGCCGATAAATACTTTGGCAGTATGAAGAAATTTGACACATTGAAATATCCAAAAGTTGTTGAGCGTCAAAAAAAGCCAGAACTGCTTATCAAGAAAAAAACCACTGAGCAGGCGCATATCGCGATTGGAGTCAGGGCTGTCTCAACGGACCATCCGGACCGTTACCCTCTGTCAATTCTAGCGACAATTTTGGGAGGCGGAATGAGCAGCAGGCTTTTTCATGAGGTCAGGGAGAAAAGGGGATTGGCATACTATGTAAGAAGCAGTGTTGAGCATTATCAGGACTGCGGAAATTTTTCATCTGTAGCCGGAGTTGATCCAAAAAGAGTAGAAGAGGCGCTGGAAGTCATTATCGAACAGTATCGGGGAATTTCAAGCTCAAAACAGCCGGTTTCCGATGTTGAGCTTAAAAAGGCTAAAGAGTTTACGAAGGGACATCTGGTTTTGGAGCTTGAGGACAGCAGATCTGTCGCGGGATTTTTTGCAAGTCAGGAACTTTTGGAAAAAAGGGTTGATACGCCCGAGGAAGTATTAGAAAAGATAGGTAAAGTAACAATTGACGAGGTGCAGTCAGTGGCAAAAAAGTATCTAATAAACGGGAGTTTGAACTTGGCGGCAATAGGCAATTTTCCCAATGGACAAAAATTTGGAAAGTTGCTAAAGTTGTAGATATGGAAAGAACAATAGTATTAGTAAAACCTGATGGAGTACAGAGAGGTCTTATTGGCGAGATAATCCATCGTTTCGAGAGAAAAGGCATGAAGCTAGTTGGGTTAAAGATGATTTCTTTGGATGACGCAATTCTCGATGAGTGGTATATTCATCACAAAGACAAAGCTTTTTTTGGGAATCTGAAAGAATACATGATGTCATATCCAGTTGTAGCCATGCTTTGGGAGGGGAAAAATGTTGTTGTGACAATTCGAAAGATCATTGGTATAACACTTGCCCGGCAAGCAGAACCTGGAACAATCAGGGGAGATTTTGCTATGAGCCAGCAGTACAACCTGATTCACGCTTCCGAAAGCTTGGAGATAGCCAAGAAAGAAGAGAAATTGATCTTTAGCGATTCTGAGATTTTTGACTGGGACAAACTCGACCACAGCCACGTGTATACCAAAGAAGAGTTAGGATGAGGTAAATCTAGTCGGAGTGGAGGGAATTGAACCCTCTGTCTCTGCGTCCCGAACGCAGCGTGATGCCGATTCACTACACTCCGTTTTACAAGGCAGAATGTATCCCCGAGAGGAATCGAACCTCCATCTGCGCGTTAGGACTGCGCTGCTCTATCCATTGAGCTACAGGGACATCTAGAAAAATGTTTTTATTTCATTTCTTAACGCCACCATGTATTTTAACACATTACCACCTTTTTTGATTCTAACTCGGCACATTCCAAATTCTAATTTTCCAGCTTTTTTACCCTTCAGTACATTCACGCTGATAAATTTATCAACTGGAACTCCTGTTACGCCTGACCAAAATTTTAAACACTTTTCTCTATCCAAATCTTCATATATCCTAATGCTAAGACTCAAACGATCTGAAGAAATGCCTAGTGTTTGCCTGAGGCCATTGATTAATACTCGGACGAGATCAGGATCTGTATTTGAAAGACCAAATTCGTGCTTAGAACCTTCGCCCCAGTAGAGTGCGGTTAGAAAAATGATTTTCTCTTTTTCAGATAATGAGAGAATTGTTTGTTTTGCTTTCTTTATCGCCTCTTCTTCGGCTATTTTTTTCCTTCTTTTGCTACTATTCCTTTTCTCGAGCCAAAATTTTTGATATTCTGGTAAGATTGGGACATTTTTAACATATCGAAAGATAGTGCCATAGCCTACATTTATTTCTTTTTTGATCTCTGGAAGACTCCAGCCCTTTTGTCTTAATAATCGTATTTTTTGGATTGTTCCAGGATGTAAAGCTTTAGACATAGGAAAATTATAATTTACCTAAATCCTATTGTCAATCAAGGACGGGAATGCATTGTCCATTGTATTTTAGATCTAGTCTAGCTACAGAAGCATGTCCTGGGACGACATGGAAAAGATTATTGACGTTTGCAAAGCCTAAGTAAGGGAAACAACATCGGGCTCGCACTCATTGTTTTATTTGTTTATTGGTAGTATTACTTCAGTCCTATCGTGTAGAGATTGGGAGTAATATTCTCATTTCCCAGATTGGTTAAAATCACCAGCTTCGACCCATCAGGCCAGGGAAACACATAATTATCCATAAATGGTCCCGCGTAAACAACTGTTTTGTTGGTACCGTCGTACTCCATAATGTTTATTTTTCTGTCCTCTACAAAGATAAGATGTTTTGAGTCCGGGAACCAAGTCAGAGGCGGTGATTGGCTTGGATTTTGTAAGTCTTTAGGCTGTATTCCGGATGGATTAATATTTATCTGGAAATTCTTGTCTTCTTTTATATCATAAACATATATTCCGTCTTTCTCTATAGAACGATTTTCGGCTGTAGTATTTGTGCCAATCAAAGGAGGGTCTATCACAAGAGGAAGAGTTGCTGATTCAGAGGCAAGATACAAGATTTTAGCTTCATTGGGTGACCAGGAGATTATTTTGAAGTTTTCAGAAATCAAACTTCTAAGTTTTGCTTTGAGCCCAAGCATTTGAGATCTTTCTTTGTCCTCTTTTTGTTTTTGCCAAGTTAAATTAACTGCGTCAATGGTTTGGGTAACGTCTTGGGGGATTTGATTAAATCTTTCCGCGCTAACAATATATGTCGCGGGCAGCCCGACTTTTGTAGAGGCAGAAATGGTTGCGATAAGTTCTTTGCCATCCGGAGACCAGGATAGCAAACTTTGAGAAAAGATATCTGATGTATCGTCAGAAATTTGCGTTGATGAACTTTGCAGGGTCAAGACAGGCCTTGAACTCATGTCAAGTATGTAAACACCGTTTCTTCTTGCGGATTGGGAAGCTACGGTAAACGCGATTTGGGTTCCTGATGGATCAATAACAGGATTTGAAACTCCGCTGTCAGTTATGTTTTCTAGCTTGGGCGTAGTTGAGAAGAGAAGAGCTGAGGCAATGCTTACTACCTCTTTTTGAATAGTTATTTTTTTCTCCCAAGGAAAATATCCTTCTTTAACAATTCGGACATCATATTCTCCAGGTCTTAGATTTACTGTTGTATTGGTGGCACTGGTAAGATGTCCATTTACATAAATTCCCGCACCCTCTGGAATACTGGTTGCCGCCAAAAGTCCGGTTCCTGCCACTTCTATTCCTTCTCCATCTTGGATAAATCTATAGCCTCTTCCATATAAAACGACAATAGTTGTGGTTATACCAAGGAACAATATGATTAGAAAGTAAATTACAAGCTGTTTCTTCACGCAGTTATATTATACATTTTCACAAATGACTCTTGCAAGAGAAAGATGAGGGGAATATAATGGGTTGACACAAGCTAAAAATCAATTTTGATAGATTAAGTATATTGTTTGATATAGTTATGTTTTCAAGTAAAAGAGTAGGTATAGATTTAGGTACCGCCAATACTCTTGTTTATCTAACAGGCCAGGGAATAGTCCTAAACGAGCCCACAGTTGTTGCAGTTACAGCAGAAGAAAATCGAGTAGTTGCCGTTGGGCATGAAGCAAAGGAAATGCTGGGAAGGACTCCAAGTAATATTGTTGCTCTTAGGCCTTTGAGAGATGGGGTTATTGCCGACTACACAATAACAGAAGCAATGCTTTCATATTTTATAGACAAGGCTTGCGGCAAATCTCGATTTTTCAAACCAGAGGTCATGGTTTGTATTCCCTCTGGCGTTACCCAGGTTGAAAGACGCGCGGTTTTGGATGCCACAATGGCAGCTGGGGCCAAGGTTGCTTATCTTATCGAAGAGCCTCTTGCGGCAGCGATTGGAGCAAAGATTCCTATCGCACAACCAGCAGGACATATGGTTGTGGATATGGGAGGAGGATCAACTGAGTGTGCTGTTATTTCTCTTGGCGGAGTTGTTGCTCATAATTCTGTAAGAGCGGGTGGAAACAAGATAGATGAGGCTATAGCAAATTTTGTAAAAAAGAAATTTAATCTTTTGATAGGCGAGAGGACGGCTGAGGAAGTAAAAATAAATATAGGAAACGCATTAATAGATGAGGCTGAAGAGGCGGTAAAGATGGAGGTTAAAGGGAGAGACACGGTAACAGGAATGCCAAGGACAATAGAGCTGACAGACGTATTGGTAAACGAGGCAATTAAACCTGTGCTTATGAACATAATTGCCGGGGCGAAAGGCGTGCTTGAAGAGACTCCGCCTGAACTAGCAAGCGATATAATTGACAGAGGAATAGTCATGAGTGGGGGCACCAGCATGCTTAAGAACTTTGACAAGCTTATGACCAAAGTTACGGGCGTTCCATGTCATGTCGCGGAGGACGCTATGTTTTGCGTAGTTAGGGGAACTGGGGTTGCATTGGAGAACATAGATCTTTATAAGAGGAGTATAAGCAAGAAGTAATTATATAAACCCTATATTAATTAAAATTATTTTTCTAGGTTTTAATGATAAAAAGAGAATTAGGTAGATTTCACATTACTCTAGATTTATAGTATAATATTTAGATTCCAAACAAAACTTGTATTTTTTCAGCCTTATGCGCATGGTCAACAGGGAGAGATTTTGAGTATATTAAATGCTCAAATTTGTTTGAATAATGATTTTCAATGATGTTGATTGCTAACTTATAGTAAATTTTCATGCTTGAGAAGAAAAAAATCCTCGGAGTTGGCATAACAAACTCCACCAAAGAAAAAATCCTAGAGTATATCTTAAAAAGTCTTGAAAAAAAAGACAAAAAGTTGTTTGTTGTTACCCCAAATCCTGAATTTTTAGTTCTTGCGAATAAGGATAGTGGGTTTAGGAAAGTACTAAACAATGCAGACTTAGCTTTGCCGGACGGTGTTGGAGTAATTTTGGCTGGAAGAATCTTAGGAAATAGCTTTGAAGAGAGAGTAACGGGGGTTGACTTGATGAATGACCTGATTTTTCATGTTGCCAAAAAGCCTATAACGGTGGGATTTCTTGGGGGGAGAGATGGAGTAGCAGAAAAGACAGCTGAGTGCTTACAAAAAAAACACCCCAAACTTAAAATTGCTTTTGTTGGAGAAGAGTGGGGAATAGATAGTAGAAGATCGAATATCGACATATTGTTCGTCGCTTTCGGTGCGCCAAAGCAGGAAACTTGGATCAGTGAAAATTTAGAGAAGATTCCGGTCAGAGTCGCTATCGGAGTAGGAGGATCATTCGATTATATAATCGGCCTTGTGCCAAGAGCCCCGTTGTTTATAAGAAAAATTGGATTTGAATGGTTATTCCGTTTGATCATTCAGCCGTGGCGCCTCAAACGCCAACTGGCGCTTCTGGAATTTGCCTGGTTGGTTTTGAAGGAAAAGTTTTCTTCAAAACCATAATTTAGCTTATCAATAGACAAACGATCGCTAGGAAAAGCGTGAGACTGGAACTTTCGAGGAATAGGAGTTGTGATAAAATAACACTATGGAAGGAAAACAAGAAATTCAGCCCATGCAACCAATTTCCGAAAAACCAGCTGCTTTGGATAGGAGAGCTGAAGTACCGGATTTTATTCCATTTTTAAAACCTGGCGAGCGAGTAATAAATGTTGAAACACCAATTATAAAAACTCCAAATGAATATCCATCTTCTCTTAAGGCTTTAAAAATATTAGCAGGTGTTGATGTTGGTGGTAGCTTTCGAGAAATTGGCTTGCATGGGCCAAGCGTTGCCTCACGCGCCGTAAAAGAGAATGAAGGGATAGAAGCTTTGCGGAAATTTGAGGTATTGTTTGGCAGGGATTCTCTTCGGGTAGCCCTTGATGTCTCAGACCATTATCCCGAACTTCTTAAAACAACAATTTTGAATCTTGCCCAGCTTCAGGGCGTAAGGGAAAATATCAAAAGTGAGGAGCAAGTAGGTAGAATAATCCATGAATATCGTGATCCAGCAACCGACTCTATTGCTCAAAGAATTACTCAAGAACATGGTTGGGAGTGGCCGTACTATGCCTCCGTTGATGCTACTGTTTCTTATGTTAATGCTATTTCAGAATATTGCAAGAAGAGCTCAGAAGGAATTAATTTCTTAAACCAGCAATTTCTTGGAAAAGACGGGCAAGAACATACAATTGGCGATTCATTAAAAACTGCGACTTCTTGGATAAAACATCGCATGGATTATAGGATGATTGAAAACGAAAATGGGGAAAATGTTGAGGTAAAAAATGAAGAAGGATTGATAGAATCCAAAGCATTATTTAAAGGAAGTCACCAAAATCAAGTCTGGAAAGACTCGTGGGATTCTTATCATCACAAAGATGGAACAATGGCTAATCACAAACAAGGTATTGCCTCAATTGAGGTACAAGCTCAAGCCTTCGATGCAATGCTCGGGGCATCAGAAACATACGAGAAATTAATGGAAGCTCTTCCAGGAGGACAAAGACAAGTCTATAAAGATGAGGTTATGGATTTTAAAAAAAGAGCTGAAAATTTAAAGAAAATGGTTATGGAGAAGTTTTGGGTTGAAGACGAAAAGGGTGGTTATTTTGTTCTTGGTACTGACCGAGACGACAATGGTATCTTGAGGCAACTTAAGATACGGACATCCAACATGGGGCATTTACTGAATTCTCGAATCCTCGATGGAGATGATCCAGAAATTTTAGACAAACGAAATAAAGTTATTAAAACTCTTTTTTCCAAAGAAATGCTTGCTGCAAGCGGTATTAGGACTTTGGCATCCGATGAAGTAAGATTTTGGCCGGGTAGATATCACAATGGTAATGTATGGCTGTGGGATACGTATTATATCTCTCAAGGCCTTGAAAGACATGGTTTTTATGGACTATCAGCGGAGTTAAACCGCAGGATCTGGTCTGTAGTTGATAAATTCCACAAATTTCCAGAGTTTGCCCGTGGCGGAGACGAACCCGAGCCAATGTTAAATACGCGTATTGTCGATTTATGGGATGAAACTAACAATCGCAGAAATAGAATTGAGCAGCCCCCTCAAGAAATCCAAGCATGGACTGTGGCGGCAATGGTTGATGCCAAGTATAAAAGAGGCAATCAAGTTTTGGGTCGTCAAGAGAGGTTGCCAACAGTTGCTATTGATCAAGATAAAAGACAACTCGAAGAGGAAGTTTTTCCCAGCAGAACTTGAAAAATTGATATCTTGCTTAACCTTTTAATATATTACGATATATTAAATAGTATTTATTTCCACATCTTTAGACGGGTTAAAACTACTTATTTACATTCTCTAAAAATCTAGTCTATAATAGAGGAGCAAATGAAGATAGGCGTTATTGCTCCTATTTGGCTGGAGATCCCGCCAAAAGGTTACGGCGGGACAGAATATGTTGTTTATAATTTAGTCAATGGATTGGTTGACAAAGGACATGATGTTACTTTCTTTGGGGCAAGAAACGCAAAAGTAAAAGCAAAAGTTTTTCCGACAGTTGAAATGCCCCTTAGAGAACAAAGTGTTGAGTGGACTAATGTTTCCTACACTCTTTTTCATCTAGCTCAGAGTTTTGAGAAAGCAGGTGAATTTGATGTCATCCACATGCATGTTAACAAAAGCCAGGACTACCTTTCTCTTCCTCTTTCTCTTCTCTCAAAAACCCCGGTCGTATTTACTCTCCATTTTAAAGTGCCAACACCGACGTACAACAAAGACAGGTATTTGGTTTTGAACAAATACAGAGATCTTCCTTTTACATCAATATCAAATTCACAAAGAAAGCCGACCCAGCTCAACTATATAAAAACAGTCTATAATTCCTTGGATATAAAAAGCTATCCATTCTCCGAAACTCATAGTGACTATTTTGTCTGGCTTGGAAAAATAAATCCCCTGAAGGGGACAAAAGAGGCAATCCTGGCCGCAAAAAGGGCAGGAGTTAAGCTTTATGTCATGGGAGTTGTGGATAGGGGCGTACCGCACCTTCTTCAATATTATGAGAAGGAAATAAGTCCTCTTATAGATGGTAAAAATATTATTTGGATTGGAGAGGTAGAGACGGATAGGAAGGCAAAATATTTGGCAGGTGCAAAAGCTTTTCTTAATCCTATTCTTTGGGAGGAACCCTTTGGGCTCGTTATGGCAGAGTCCCAAGCTACTGGTACACCAGTTATTTCATTCAATAGAGGAGCTGCTCCGGAGGTTATAGTCGATGGTAAAACAGGATTTTTGGTAGATACGCTAGATCAGATGGTTGAGAAAATGAAGTACGTAGATCAACTTAATAGAAGAGATTGCAGAGACAACGTGGAGAGTAAATTTAGCATAGAAAAGATGGTTGAAGGTTATGAAGACGCTTACAGCACCGCCATGAAAAATTGGAAGACTTACATTAACACCTATTTGTCTTCTTCAAAATAACTTCTTTTGAAAAATATTTGCAATATGCTATACTAGCGTTTAATGATTTCGTACCCCGATCTTAAAGATTTTTTCAAAAATCAGAAAGTTAAGACCATAATCGCTGCTGACGCGGAGACGCGTATTGCAGAGAAAAAAGGAGATACGATTATAGAGAAAATCCCGGCAGGCGGAGTGTCGGTTGCCTTGGACCCAATAGCAAAAGCCTCTGGTGCTGTTTATATAGCCCGTGGTAAAAATGACGTAGAAAAAAAACTTGAAGATAGCAGATTAGAGGTAGATGATCTAGATGGGAAATACACCCTCAAGAGACTTTTTTTTAGCCAAGAAGATATAGATTCTTATTATTACGGCTTCTCAAATCAAACTCTTTGGCCCCTTTGTCATGTTGCCTGGGAAAGACCTGCGTTCCACAAAAAATGGTATGAAGGATTTAAAAAAGTAAATCAAAAATTTGCCCAGAGCATAAAAGAAGAGATTAAAGGGAAGACTTTTGTATGGGTGAACGATTATCAGCTTTGTCTTGTTCCTAAATATCTTGATAAGCCAAAAAATACCAAAATCGCGATGTTCTGGCATATTCCCTGGCCCAGATGGGAAGTGTTCCGTATACTGCCATGGAAAAAAGATATTCTGGAAAGCATCTTGAAGTGTGATTTATTAGCATTTCATAGAGGTTATCAGGCGAGGAACTTCCTAGATACGGTGAGACGGGAGCTTGAAGCAAGAATTGATGAGGAGACCAGTACAATTCATTACAACGGAAGCTTGACAACGGTTAAAAATCTTCCTATGGGAATAGACACAGATGTAATTAAGTCACTGATTGATAAAGAACAGATTGGAAGCAAGGAAAACGGCATTAATGGATTTTTAACAGATGGAAATAGGATGATCTTAGGAGTTGATAGGCTGGATTATACAAAAGGGCTAAAAGTAAGACTGATGGCAATTGACAGATTTTTTGAAAGGAACAGCCAATATATAGGCAAAGTAGTTTACGCGGGAATTCTTGCTCCCTCAAGGGAGAAAATTCCAGCCTACGAAACTCTTAAAAAAGAAATAGAGGCTTCGGCTAAGCTTATCAACAAAAAATACGGGACAAATAAATGGCAGCCGATTCATCTTATTTACAAATTATTTTCCAGAGAAAAAATAGTTAATTTTTATAACAAAGCAGATATTTGTCTCGTGACGCCTTTGGATGACGGTATGAATCTGGTTTCAAAAGAATTCGTGGTTGCTTCTTTTTTTGCAAAGACTCCTGGTATGCTTGTACTTTCTCAGTTTGCCGGTTCCGCGATAGACTTAACACAGGCACTAATAGTAAATCCATACGATATAGATCAGGTTGTGGGCGCTATAAAAAAAGGCCTTGAAATGAGCGATGCTGAAAAAATAAAGAGGATAAAAAATATGGCAGAAGTTTTGGATGAGAAAAATATCTATGAATGGGCACAGGAGTTTGTAAGAAGCGCAGTTACCGCAGGTTAGACCAAATCTAAATTTATTATACTTTCGTATAAAAGACCGATCTTCCTTTTCCGTGGATAAAGAGGAGTCCTAGATTAGCAAGTTTAGCTAGATCTCTTGAGGCTGTAATCTGGGAGACTCCGAAAAACTTCTGAACTTTTTTATTGGTAATTGAGGAGTTGGGTTGCTCCAGGTAGGTTAAAATTTCTTTTTGACGCTCAGAAAGCTCCCAGAAATTTTCTGGTACTCCAACCATAGGTTCGTATGTTCCTGGTTCAAGACTTGCAGTTTTCTCCAATTTATTTGCCAGGATTTTTGAAAAGTCCTCAAGAAGCGGCGTTAGATTATCTCTATAGATAATAAGGTCAGGATGCCAGCACTGCTCCAGAACCAGAAATCCTCTGAAATCATAACCTGCTTTATAAAGAAAAAGTAGAGCCAGAAGCGATGCTGCTTTAGTATTTCCATGGGTAAAAGGAGCCATATTTATTATTTGAATGTAGGTAACCGCGGCTTGGACAACCGGATGATCGGATGCTTTTTGAAGATAGTCCAACAGCTGTTTTAGGTTTTTTTCTGAGGAATTAAATCTGCCAAAAGAAGCAATTTTATGAAGGTTAATTACATCTTTTGGCGTGACCAATTTTTTAGCAACAAGCCAATTTTGTCCAATATAATCAAGAGCTCTTTTGTATTTTAGAACTTCCTGGTCTTCTTTCTTAAGCTTTTCTTTTTCCTGGCGGTTAATAATTAGTTTTGTTACTTTACTTTTATTTATTGATTTTTGTTTTGAGAAGATCAAGGCCCAGTAGATGCGACTTGCGGTCGCCTCAAAGCGTAAATGAAGTTCTGTTTTTGGAGAAAGGGGAGTTAGAAGAATTTTTTGGCGCAATAGTTCAATGCTCCCCAGATTATTTTTTAAAATAGGAGACAAGTTGTACGAAAAATTTATCATAGCCTGTGCGTATAAACTTATCATAATTGTATCATATTAAATATGATAAGATATGATAGGATTTCAAGTAAATGGGAATAGGTTTTAAAAACTACCAGCAAGAATATCTCCTAAAGAGAGAATTTTTTTATTTAAAAGACTGCAAAAAAATCTTGGATATTGGATGCGGTGAGGGAGAGTTTATGAGACTTTCTCCAAAAAACATTATTGGTATTGACAGCAACAAAAAAAGCATTCAAATTTGCAGGAAAAATAAATTGAATGTGGTTTTAGGAGAAGCTACAAAGCTGCCTTTTGCAAATAACTTTTTTGACGGCGTTCACTGCTGCCATGTCATAGAGCATATGTATCCAAGTCAAGCTCATAAGATGCTCTCTGAGGTCTCCAGAGTATTAAAAAAAAATGGAATTTTCCTGCTATCAACTCCTATTCTGTGGCATGGGTTTTACAATGATTTTACTCATATCAAACCGTATAATCCAGAGAGCTTAATAAGATACTTGTGCGTAGAGGGAAAAGAGAAAACATTGGGAGAAGTAGGAGGCAGGTTTGAGTTGTTGGATTTGTATTGGCGCTACAGACCAGTTCCAATGCCTACCAAAGCAGGTCGAATTATATCAAGTTTTCTTTATCAGTACGGACTGCATGGTTTAAGAAGAGACGCTTATACGCTAGTTTTAAGAAAAAGTTAGATAGTTTAGACTTTAACCAGAAACCAATCAAGTTCTTTGTTTCTTCGATATTCTTCTATTTTTCCACCTAATGATCGAAATAAATACTTATAGGGATAGGAGTAGGTATAATAATTAATTTTTTGATAATTCTTTTGTCTTAACGGTTTTACAGCATCGTTTTGCTCGACCACAATTAAGGACTTTTTTGATACTCGAAGAAGTTCTTTTATGGCTTTTTTAATTTCTTTTGGTTTTACATGCATAAGCACTCCATGACAAAGAACCATGTCAAAAGAGCGGTTTTTAAACGGGAGGTCGAGAACGTTTGCCTTGCGCAGCAAAAATCTGCTTCTAGGGACTTTTTTAAGGTAGTTCTTGGCGGTTGTGAGCATGGGCTTGCTTATGTCCGTGCCGGTTATCTCTAGCGGATGGCTGTAGTTTTCTACTATATATTTTATGTTTCTTCCAAATCCGCAGCCAACTTCAAGGAGAGTTTTTGGTTTTTCTTTACCAATGATCTTAATCAGCCATTTATGCTGAGGGTAAAGATTGCTTTGTATGGGATCGTCAATAAATGTTTTTCCCCACTTGTTCCAGAATTCTTGGGGTTTATATTCTCCTTTTGAGAGCCAATAAAAATAATGTTTTATTTTTTGCAAAGACTTGATCATCTGGATATTATATTGATCAATTCAGAAAAGCGATATTTGTAGGTGTGTTCTTTTTTGACTCTTTGATTTCCGGCGCTGGCAATTGATTGCCTTTCTGATGGGTGAGAGAGGTAATATTTTATTTTTTCCCTGAGAGCCTTTACGGAATTAAAGCTAGCAATTTCTTTTCCCCCCAAAAACCAATTTTTATCAACTTTGTCAACCAGCTCAAAACCTCCAGCTGAGGGAATCTCAAATGTTCTTAGATTTCCTCCATATAGCATAAAGTTTGCATGGATATTAAGATTGATCTTTGAGGCTGAAAAAATCTTTAGCATTTTCTCTCCATTTGCGGAGCCGGCGAAGAATTTTTTGAGTCTAGGATGAGACAGTATTAAGTCTTTGTCATCAGTCCAGATTTTGAGATTAAAATCAGTAAGGTTTTCTAAATAATCAATTCTGTTTTGATAGAAGAGACTTGGGTTAAATCTTCCCACAAAAGAAACATCGCTGCCGAGATTTTTCTTTTCTGTTTCTGTTAATTTATATTTTTTGTGAACATCAGGATCAATGGCTGATATAGGAAGCATTTGAGCGTTTTTTGCGCCAAGCATTTGCCAGTCAAATGTGTGATACAAGTCATTTGTAAAAATGTAGTCAAAAAAAGGCGCCATTTTTCTCTCGGTTGAGGTGGCAAAAACAACAGGCGCGACTCCGTTTAGGAGTACCAGTTTGCTTTTGTAGAGTTTTTTAATTTTAAAAAGCGTTTGAGGAAAGATCGAATTAGTATTGCCCGAGAGAATCACAAGTTGCGGTTTAAACTGCTGTGCAAGGGCAAGGATTTGTTTTTGCTTTCTGCGAATTGAGGGAAGGGCTGTTTGGAGAATGCTTGAAAGGGGATTGTGTTCCAGATTGAATTTGGCAAAAGCATTTTCTGCCCGTTCCCATCCTCCTGAGTAAATAAAGAGCTTGACATCGTGACCTAAATCAGTCAGCGCCTTGTACCAAAAATTATGAGCTTGAAAATATGGCAGACCAGTTTGCCACAAGACTGGAGCAGTTTTTTCCTTTTTGTGAACGGGAACCAAAAGAAGTATTTTCATCGAATAGAATTGGCTTTATTTTAGCACAACTGTTAAGCTGGTTGCATTTGCCTTCTCAATAAGTTTTAATGGAATATATGGCCGAGTTTAAATTTCTGCAAAACCCCATTACCAAAAAATGGGTTATTTTGGCGCCTAGGCGGGCAAAAAGACCGGATGTTGCCAAAGGAGCTGAGCCTGTTTGTCCATTTTGCTTGGGCCGAGAAAAAGAAGGGAAAGAGGTTTATAGAGTAGGAGGAAGACCTGGGGACAGCAAATGGTTGATTCGGGTAATTCCAAACAAATTCCCTTTCGCTCCAATACATGAGATCGTTATTCATTCTTCAGACCACCATAAAAATTTTGACCAGCTGTCTTTGCGCGAAAACGAGCTTATCATAAGAACCTATAGACAGCGTTTTCTAACGCATCAAAAAAAGGGAGAAGTAATAATCTTTCATAACAGGGGAGAGGGAGGCGGAGAAAGCCTTCCTCATCCTCATACCCAGATAGCGGTAATACCAAGAACTGTAAAGATGGATATCCCCAGGCTTAGTCCTATGGCAGATTCCAATTCCGCCCCCCATCCTATTAGTTTGTCAGCCAATTTTAAAGAACTGAATGGATTGCATTCAAAGCATTTGGCCCATAAGTCAACTTTTCAAACACCCCACTTTTATCTTTTTTGTCCGATTACCAGCCAGTGGCCGGATGAAGTATGGGTAGCGCCTAAAAAAAGAGGAAGATCATTTGGTGAGATAACAGACCTTGAGATTTCTGATTTTGCCTACACTCTTTCTCGGCTGATTCAGATTTTTGATGTTCGGCATGGACATGAATTTCCCTATAACTTCTATATTTATCCCGGAGGGGATTGGTATCTTCGTCTTATTCCAAGGCTCAAGGTTTTGGGGGGATTTGAGCTAACCAGTGGCATATATGTAAACACTCAGGATCCAGATAAGACAATGAGTTTTATAAAAGAGCACTTCGGCAGACCGAATTGGCAGAAGATTCTAAAAAAACACAGAGCGGAGTATGAGAGGAGAGTGTGAACGAATTTCTAATGCCTCTTTATTCCACAAACCGGAACGTGGAGAGAATTTGATTAATTGTTTTATCCTCGAAAGGATCGCCTCGAGTTGTTATAAAGAAAGATTGGTTGTTTTTTGATATAAAAATAATTTCGGCTGAAGAAACCTTTTCGCGCACATTCCAATCTTCCCAGTTATAAGCAACACTACCTTCTATTTCGCCGAGATAAAACTCTTCCCAATCTCGAGTACCTAAAACGAAATTCGGACCAGTTACATTAATAGTAACCAAGGATGCTGCTGTCTCCCTATAAATATCCACTGCCGATAGAACATATATAAGTCCGCCCTCCCTTCGCTCCCCACTCGTCTTAGTAGAATAATTATTCGGATACTTCACCTCAAACCCAAACTCCTCATTGCGGTAGGTTTGCCAACCGGAAATATCTCCACCCCGTGGCTCTTTCTGGCATCTTGATTCTTGACATACAGCCTGAAAGTTTAATATATCTATGGCTTCTTGTGTGGTGGGCGTGCAAGTTACCCTTTCTTGCCGATGAATTTCAGCTTGTTTTATGTTTTCTTCTCGCCATTCAGACTCGCTATGCTGGTTGATTGCAACAACAGTTTTGCAGTATTCATCTTGAACAAGTATACATTCGGCATCTACGCTACAACTATAAAATTCTTCCTCTGCTCTTTGGTTTTGTTCAATTTGATATTGGTGTAACCAGTCATCATCTCGTAGCAAGAAAATCGCACCGACGGCGAGAATGACGGCGGCGAGGAGTAATATCCTGATTTCGGGTTTGAACTTGCGCAGTGAATTCATATTATTCCTTCTGACAATTAAAGTCTGTGGTTGTGCGGGGATCTGTACTAGGCGTTGGAGTTATTTCTCCCTGGCCACTTAACGGATTATACTTTCCAGCACAAACATACGAACGCGGCCACTCACTTGAAGAAACTCGATAAGAACACGGGGCTTGGCTCCCACACCCCAAAGGCTCCCAATTCCACTGGATTACTGACGTTTCCACAAACCGAAACGTGGAGAGGATTTGCTCAACTATCTTCGCGTTCTCCTCCCTCTCTTGGTCGTATCGCTGGCTATAATAAATCCTGACGTACTCGCTTCCTTCAGATTTTTGCAGAAAATAGTGTTTCGTTCCTATTCCTTCGAATGTGTTATCTAAAATGTGGGGTTTGTTGCTCCCAAGTGTTTCTGTGGCTAATTCAGCGATACTTCTTGTATGCTCAATTCCAGAACCGATTCCAAGAAATGTAAATGTTTCGCCTACAACTCCTCCTACCGCCAGAATCATACAATTATCTCCAACGCCTGGCTGAAGAAATCCTCTACATCGTTCTATATAACTTGCTGGCATGAATGCATTATCCAGCATTGTCCAGCCTACCGGATACCTCATCTCAAACCCAAGCTCATCGTTGCGGTAGGTTTGCCAGTTTTGAGTATTGTTGGGAAGAGGCTTGGAGCTGTCAATTCTTAAATTTTGAGCTTGATTTGTTTTGTAAGTAGAAAAGTACAATAGTACAAGGACTGTAAAAGCTAACCAGATAAATATTGCAATCATTAAGTGATAATAAGCTTTCTTTTTTGGCTTTTCTTTGTCAGAGTTTTTTTCAAGACCTTTTCCAATTTTTAAACCAATAAATGTTCCTGAGGCTATAAACAAAATGAATACGATAGTTGGCAGCAGATTATAGATTAGATTAGTCCACTCTGGCCAGGGACTGTCTCCAAATATCAAAAGCCAAAATATTCCCATTGTAAAAATCATTGAAAAAATGGAAGCAACAAAGCCAATAATTGAAGCAATGAGGCTAAACACAATTGCGTATAAAAATCTCAAGTTCATTATTTTTCACTACTGTCTTTTTCTTGACAACATCTTTGATAAATGTGATTATAAAAATATTACCATTTGTATTTGGGTAGGTCAAATATCTCCGCCAAAGGCGGATCAGCCTCTGGCTGAAAAAATCAATATACTTTAAATTTATGACCCTAATTCGCCCAGACTTTGCCAAGGCTTCGTCCGGCAAGCAAGGCTACCAGGGGTCATGCCCTGAAGCTAAGTTGCAAAATCATTTAGCATAGGGGAGGGTGGATGTTTATGAATAAAATATTAACTTTTAAAAGGAGCGAAGCGGCATGAAGATATCGGGAAGGCCGGTGTTGATCCTTGCAACGGCTATAATTGCGCAGACCCTAATAACCTTTTTCCTGCTTTTTGCCTTGAGCGTAGAAACTCAAACAATCCTTGGTATTAGTCTTTTTTTTGTCTCAGTTTTAATTTTGAATTCTCTTCTTGTTTTTAAGCTGGTTGAAAAGAATATAAAAGATATAGAAAGATTTAATAAGATAATGATTGATAGAGAGTTAAAGATGATAGAGCTAAAAAAAGACATAAAAGAGATATCGAAAAATCTTAATATTGAATATAAAAATCTCTACCAGGATAAAGTTACCTATAGGGAAATGGAACTTCTTAAGAGTTCCAGGACATTGGAAGATGTCAAAAGGGCATTGCTTAATGTTTTGGAGGATCTAAAATCAGAAGGCACCACGCTTGAGCAAGAAAAGAAGCGGGATGAAGCAATACTTGAAAGTATCGGCGACGGAATGATTGTTACAGATGAGAAAGGCAAGCTTAGAATGATAAATAGTTCGGCAGAAGAGCTGTTTGGTTTTAAATTGGAGGAAGTTGCAGGAAAAAATATGGATGAGTTGATTGCGGTTTATTATGAAAATGGAAAAAGAGTGCCCAAAGCTGATAATCCCGTATTTGTTGCTCTGGATTCAGGCAGAAAGGCAACCACAAGCGTTCTTCACACGCTTTATTACGAGAGGAGCAATAAGACAAAATTTCCAGCCGCAGTTACTGTAAACCCTGTTATTATCGGAGGCGTGGTGTCAGGAACAATCACGATAATTAGAGATACCACAAAAGAGAAAGATATTGATAGAATGAAAACGGAATTTATTTCGCTTGCATCACATCAGCTCAGAACTCCACTTTCTGCCATTAAGTGGTTCTCCGAAATGCTTTTGGACGGAGATGCTGGTCCTTTGACTCAAGATCAGGCAGAGCTTATGACAAACCTTCACAAGTCCAACGAGCGGATGATAAACCTTGTGGCTACAATTTTAAATATTTCAAGAATCGAATCGGGGCGCATAATTATAGACCCTCAGCCCACGGATCTTGGAGCTTTGGTAAAAGATGTGTTGAAAGAGCTGCAGTCAAAAATTGACGAGAAGAAAATATCACCGGTCGTGAGTATCCACGGAGACCTTCCAAAGATAAATATCGATCCAAAGTTAATACGCCAGGTTTACATGAATCTTCTTTCAAACGCGATCAAATACACGCAGGAGAAGGGTGAGATTACAGTGTTTTTATCCAAGAAAGGAGATCAGGTTGTTTCCCAGGTTAGCGATAACGGCTGCGGCATACCCCAAAAAGATCAAAGTAAGATTTTTGAAAAATTCTATCGGGCTGAAAATGTAGCAAAAATTGTAACAGACGGAACAGGACTGGGGCTTTATCTGGTAAAGGCAATTCTTGAGTCGTCAAAAGGTAAGATATGGTTTGAAAGCATGGAGGGAAAAGGGACGACTTTTTGGTTTAGTCTTCCTATTTCAGGTACGCCTCCTAAAAGTGGAGAGGTAAGTATTGATGCAAGTGGTTGACACAGTTGTATCTTGACAGTTGATACTTGGAAAGAGCAAAATAGACTAAGATGGATACAAAAAATTACACAGTTTTGGTAATTGAAGACGAACAGCTATTGCTTGAAGCCATTGCCAGGAAACTTAAGTTTAATGGTTTATCTGTTATTCCAGTAGCAAGGGGAGATGAAGCGCTAAAGATACTTTCGGAGTCTGAAAAATTGCCTGACGTAATATGGCTTGATTATTACCTCAGCGATATGAACGGGCTTGAGTTTATGAATAATATACGGAAGAACGACAAGCTGGTTGGTATCCCAACTATAGTAGTAAGCAATTCGGCAAGCGATGAGAAGGTTAACAACATGCTTGCTTTAGGAGTAAAAAAGTATTATCTTAAAGCTGAAAATCGTTTGGACGAAATTATTAAATTCGTTAAAGAATTTGTCGAAAAACAAAGAAATGAAAAATCCTAAAAAAATCCTTATAGTTGATGACGAAGAGATTGTAGTGAATGTCTTGACTCCAAAGCTTGAGGCAGAGGGTTTTTTGGTTGACGCCGTTGAGGATGGAGAGCAGGCTCTGCAAAAAATTCAAGAAGACAAGCCTGATCTAATTCTTTTGGATATAATAATGCCAAAGCTTGATGGAATTTCAGTATTAAAAGAGTTAAAACAGAATGAGGAAACTAAAAATATCCCGATTATAATTTTGACCAATCTTTATGATGACCAAAAAATGACAGAGGTTCTTCAGGCTGGAAATACAGATTATTTGGTAAAAGTAGAACATCCAGTAAGCGAAGTTATTAAAAAAGTTAAGGAAAAATTGGAATAAAGATTCTATGGCAAAAATACTGGTTGTTGAAGATGATACCTATCTTGCCAATGCTTACAGAGTAAAACTAAGTAAAGTTGGATTTGAGGTCAAGAATGCTTATGATGGGGTTGAGGCAGTTAGTATATTGCGGACATTCACGCCAGACCTGATACTTTTGGATATAGTTATGCCAAAAAAAGACGGTTTTGCAACCCTTTCGGAGATAAAAGCAAATGAGAAATGGAAGAATATCCCAATAATACTTGCGTCAAATCTTGGCCAAAAAGAAGACAGGGAAAAGGGAATGCAATTGGGAGCTTCTGAATTTTTTGTAAAAACTGATTTTACCTTGAATGATTTAGTAAAAAAGATTGACAGTATGATAGGGTTGCAGCCAAATGCGGCAAATACTCAATAGATGCAAATAATATGTCTTCCTATGACAACGAATCACTTTACAATGCTTTATCAGAGCTTGAGGTAATTGAGAAAAATCAGCTGGATGGTGCTTTAGCGCAAAGCAGGCAGGAAAATGTTTCTCTTGAGGATGTACTTGTTGAAAAAGATTTAATTTCAGACGAAAATATAGGTAAAACAATCTCCGAGTTGTTATCTCTTCCTTTTATAAAACTAAGCGACATTTCTATACCGACCGAGATTTTAAATCTTGTTCCTGAAGTGGTGGCTAAAAAACAGAAAGTAATCGCGTTTGGAAAAGACAAAAATGGCTTGTCAATCGCGATGTCGGATCCAGGCAACTTACAGATAAAAGATTTTATAGAGAAGAAGGTCGGAATCCCGGTTATTGTTTATTACGCGACAAAAAGAGATGTAAATAACGCTCTTTATTTATATAACAAGGATCTTTCTTCAACCTTTGATGAGATTATAAAAGAAAATGTAAGACAGGCAAGCTCTGCATCCGGTAAACAGGCAGACCCGCCGATTACAAAAATTGTCGACGCGATCTTGCATTTTGCCTATCAGAATAAGGCTTCAGATGTTCACATTGAACCCGAGAAAGGAAAATCCCTGATTCGGTTTAGAATAGACGGCGTGCTTCATGATATTTTATCATTGCCGCTTGAGCTTCATAAGCCGATTGTCATAAGAATAAAAGTTCTCTCAGGATTGCGGACAGATGAGCATAGCTCTGCGCAGGACGGAAAACTGCAAGTTGGAGTTGAGGATGAACAGGTGGATGTTCGTGTATCGACTGTTCCAATAACAGGTGGGGAGAAGATAGTGATGAGGCTTTTGTCTGAGCGCTCAAGGCAGTTTTCTTTAATCGATCTGGGTCTTTCGCAAAATGATCTTAACAAAGTTAAGAAAGCATACAGTAAGCCTTATGGGATGATTTTGGCAACGGGTCCAACAGGTTCTGGTAAGACAACTACTGTGTATGCCGTTTTAAAGCTTTTAAACAAAAGAGACGTTAATATAATGACCATTGAAGATCCAGTTGAATACGATGTTGAAGGAGTGAATCAAATTCAGGTGAATGAAAAAACTAATTTGACTTTTGCGGCAGGCTTAAGGTCAATTGTTCGCCAGGATCCGGATATAATTCTGGTCGGCGAGATCAGGGATTATGAGACAGCAGATATCGCTATAAACTCCGCCATGACTGGACATATTGTTTTGTCAACTGTTCACACAAATGACGCCGCAACGGCTATTCCAAGGCTTTTGGACATGAATGTTGAGCCATTTCTTATTGCCTCAACAGTAAATGTGATCATTGCTCAAAGATTGGTTCGAAAAATCCATTCTCGTTGTAGAGTAAGCGAGGAGGTAAAAATGGGCGATTTAACAAAGTATGTCGAGATGAGCTTTCTTAAGAAAGTTTTTGGAAATGAGAAGAGTGTTCGAATATACCGCGGTAAGGGCTGCGAGTTTGATCACGGCATTGGATATGAGGGTAGAATTGGGATATTTGAAGTTTTGACAGTTGGTGATGAGGTACGAGAAGCAATCATGCAAAGAAAGGATGCAGCTTTTATCAAAAAAATTGCTGTGAAAAACGGCATGACAACCATGATTGAAGATGGGCTTGAGAAGGTTAAGGAGGGAGTAACGACGATTGAGGAAGTGGTGAGGGTCACGAAAGAATAATTATGGGTAATGTCAGTTTTGTTGAAAAATTACTCTTTACCAAACACTTGCTGGTAATGACAAAAAGCGGGATTGTAGTTGCTGATTCTATCGAAGCGATTGCTTCTCAGACAAAATCAGTAAAACTGCGTAAAGTCTTAGATATTGTTGAGAAAGATATCAGAAACGGTCAAACTCTAGCAAAAGCCTTAAAAAGGCATCCCAAAATATTCGATCAGTTTTTTGTCAGCCTTGTAGAAATTGGAGAGGAATCTGGAACACTGGATAAAACCCTCGATTACCTTGTCAAACAGCTTTCCCAGGAATATGAACTCAGAAAGAAAATTCAAGGAGCATTGTTGTATCCCACAATTGTAGTTGGAGCTATTACATTGGTGGGAATTGGAATGAGTTTGTTTGTTCTCCCAAAGCTAGTTGATCTTTTCGAATCTCTAGATGTTAGTCTTCCATTAACTACCCAAATCCTTTTATTTTTCGCAAACATTATGAAAAATAGCGGATTTCTGGTGGCTGGTGGTTTTATTGGAGCCATAGTGCTATTCCGCGTCCTAATAAGTCTGAGGGCGGTTAGGCCTAAATGGGACAGAATGGTATTGTCTTTTCCGATTTTTGGACCTTTAATTCAAAATCGCGAACTTGCTCTGCTTTGCCGAAATCTTGGCGTAATGTTAAAAAGCGGCCTTCCGATAACAAAAGCGCTTAGCATCGAACATGAGGCATGCGGAAATTATGTATTCAAAGACTATATAGCGCGAATACAAAAGTCTGTTGATAAGGGTAAAGAAATAGCCTTAGAGCTTAATTCCGGTCATTATTCTAAATTTTCCCAAGTTGCGGTTAAGATGATAGCTGTTGGGGAGAAAACCGGAAGTCTTGACGAGTCGTTTTTGTACCTCTCGGATTTTTTTGATGAGGAGGTAGATAATATAGCCAAAAACCTCTCGGTAGTCCTTGAGCCTGTAATTCTTGTCGTGATTGGACTTGTAGTGGGATTTGTCGCCTTGGCAATTATCTCACCGATATACGAGCTGACAGGGTCGATAAGATAATATTGAAAATGAATCATGAAGCATGAATCAAGAATCAAGGAAAACTACCTAATTAAATCCATGATTCATAATTCTTGATTCATTATTCTTGCTTAAAAGTCAATATGAATCAACAATAAAAAATAGACTTATGAATCACAAATCTCGCGGTGTTACAGTAATCGAACTTATTTTAATCATCGCCCTTATTGCCATCGTGGGGACGGCTGCAACTCCTTTTTTGTCAAATTTTATTTTGCGCAACAACTACGAGACAACGGTTGATAAAGTTCTAAGTTCTCTTAGAAAAGCGCAAGGTTATTCAATGTCTGGAAGAAACCAATCTCTCTGGGGAGTATGTTTGGCAGCTGGAAATAAAATTCGTTTGTACCGGGGTTCTTGCGCTACTCCTGCTTTTTCAGAAGACTTTGACGTTCCGGGGTCTGTAGCGGTATCCGGTTTGTCAGACACGACTTTTTCAACGCTTCGCGGAGAACCTTCTGGTACGCTTACGATTACAATTTCAACAGATATTGGGATAAGGACAGTGAGCGTGAATGGGGCGGGGATGATAGGGGGGGATTAATTTTCAATAATGAATAGAATACAAGGAAAACTTCTTACTTCCGAAAGGGGCTTTGGCATGATTGAGCTAATCATAGCTATGGCTATTTTTATGCTTGTCGCGACAGGCGGGGTGACAGCTGTGCTTCAGGCTTTTAATGTTAACCGGCTGGGGAAGGAAGAGGCATTCGCGAATTTATACGCGCAGGAGGGAATTGAGGGAGTCTTGTCGATAAAAAATCGGGATTTCAGCAATTTGTCGGAGGGGACATTTGGCTTGAGTAGTAGTGGCGGTCAGTGGAATTTTTCAGGACCGTTCGATACAAATGATAAATATAGGCGCGAAGTAACTATTGCTCAGGGACAACGGGACGGAAGCGGAAGTATTGTAGATAGCGGCGGTACAGTCGACAGCGATCTTTTTAAGATCACCTCAAATGTGACGTGGAATTTTTCTCCGACCAGAATTAATTCGGTTGATCTTGTGACTTATTTGACTCAATGGGATAAAAGCATTATTTCTGCTTCTGTTTTGGCGCGCATCGCTTATTATGATGAATCAAACAAAGACCTCAAGTACGCGGAGTGCGCGTCAAATTGCACCACAGCCTCCAACTGGACTACTGTGACTATTGACGGGGCGGATGACGTTGGTAAATATGCATCCTTGGATGTTGACGGTTCGAGGGTAGGAGTTTCTTATTATGAAGAATCAAACAAAGACCTAAAATACGCGCAGTGCAGTTCGAACTGCACAAACGCTTCCAACTGGGATATTGTTGCCGTTGACTCAACAAACGATGTAGGAGAGTATACGTCTTTGGTTTTTCAAAACGGAAGCCCGCGTATTTCTTATCATTATAAAGACTCTTTAGATCTAAGATACGCACAATGCAGCGCTGATTGTGCGTTAAGCACTAATTGGACTACCATTACTATTGATTCTGGCGGAGATACAGGCCAGTTTACATCGATCGGGGCTGATGGTACAAAAGTTGGCATAGCTTATTACAATCTTTCCAACAAAGACCTAAAATACGCGCAGTGCAGTTCCAATTGCACTGTTTCCTCAAACTGGTCAAATACCGTGGTAGACGCGTCAGGTGAAACAGGAACTTATGCTTCGCTTGCTTTTTCTTCAGGCAATCCGCGAATTTCCTATTATGAAGAATCAAACAAAGACCTAAAATACGCGCAGTGCAATACAAGCTGCACCAGCGGTAGCTCGGCTTGGGCAAAAGTGGTGGTTGATGCTCCAGCGACAACTGGTTTACACACATCTATGGCTATTGATTCCTCCGGTAATCCAAGGATAAGCTATTTCCGTGAGTCCGGTACCAGATTGAAATACGCGGAGTGTAATTCCAATTGCACTGTTTCCTCAAACTGGTCTTCGGGAGATATTACAGGGCCGCCCGGTAGCAGGGGTAAGTTTTCTTCGCTTCATCTTGATGGCGGAAGACCGCGAGTGTCGTATTATAATGAAAGCGCGAAAGATCTTGAGTTTATCAGTTGTGAAACAGGATGCACAAGTTCGGGGAACTGGACCAGAATTACTATTCAGTCGTTGGGAGATGTGGGACAGTATACTTCGTTGAAGATTAAATGAGTTTAAATCGTCATGAAAAATATGCAGAAATGTAAAGGTTTCACTCTCATCGAGCTTATAATATACATTACTATTGTGAGCATTTTTATTGTCGGTGCAGTTAATTTTGCCTGGGACGTTATATATGCTAGGGCAAAGAGTTCTATTCAGCAGGATCTAAATCACAGTCTTCGTTTTGCCGCCAAAAGAATATCTTTTGAAATCAGAAGCGCGCAATCGATTAATTCAGTTAGCAGCTCAAGCATATCTCTTGTTAACAGCGATCCCTCAAGAAATCCGACAGTTATTGATTTGAATTCTCAAAGAATCAGAATCGGCTTTGGCTCTTCCGGTTCATGTCCGATAAGTTCTCCATGTTTTTTAAGCCCAGAGGGCATTTCTATCACAAGCTTGACTTTTACAGATCTTTCAAGCGGAGTTTCAGAAAATATAAAATTTAACATTAGCGCGGAGACCGTGAGCGATAGGTCTGAATTTAACTCGAGTCAGACGATTGAGGGGAGCGGGGAGGTGAGGGGTGATTAAAGGATACATCGCCATTGCCAGTATGCTTGTGATCGCGGGAGTTGTGACTCTTATCGGAGTTACTGTAACACTAACTTCTATCAGCGAGGCTCAGGTGTCTTTATCAAGCCTCCAGGGCGACCGGGCATTGGGTCTTTCAGAGGGTTGCGGCCAGGAAGCGCTCTTGTATTTAAATGAAAACAACAGTTTGCCTTCAAGCATTGTTACTCCTTTAGGATCATGTAATGTAACCCTTGAATCTCAGACTGGCAGTGATTGGATATTTACTGTAGATGGAGAAATTTCAAATCACTTTAAAAAGATTCGTATAGAAGCAACAAGGTCTAATACCATAACAATTAACAGTTGGAAAGAGATATAATGGTTAAGATATGTTTGGAAGCAAAAAAACTATCCTTTTTATCAGCAGAAATAAGATAAAAATTGTCAATGTTGGTCCTGGCTCAAAACCCAAAGAAGAGCAAGTTGCGGACATTGAGTGGACCTCTGATAATTTAGCTCAAATTTTAGTTAAGTTTAAAAAAAATATTAAACAGCCAGCCCGCGTACTTTTGGTAGAGGATTTTGTTTATACAGCAAATTTGACTCCTGATGCTTCGATTAAATCAAGAGAAGATGTTAAAAAAATTGCCCAGGAGATAATACCGGAGAACCTTGACGAGACCCTATGGGATTTCAGGCAGTTAAAAGGATTGGGAAAATTTAGATTACAAGTTGTTGCCGTTTCCAAGACCATGTTTGGTTTTGTCGCCTCGGGATTATCCAAAGCAGGAATTGCTGTTGAGGCAATAGAGCCATTGTCAATTGCTTTGGCAAGATTTAGTCAAAAAGAGGACAGAGAAAAAGTTTTTGTTTATATAAATCAGGATGATATGCTGCTTGTGCTTGTTCAAAAAGGAGCAGTTTTATCCACAGAACACATAAGAGAGATTAGTGTTGATAAAATAACTCAATTTATAAAATTTGCAAAAGACCGTTTTGGAATAGAGGTTAGGGATTTGGTTTTTTGCGGGAATACATCGGCGATTGATATTGGTAAATTCAAGAATTTGGGTTTTAATGCTGGGATACAGAATATAAGCCCTATTATTAGCTTGGCAGAAAAAGTTGATCTAAGAGGCAGGGATGAAGACGTGCTGAATTTATTTTTGGGCGGGGGGACCGAAGGGGGACGAAGGACTCCTTCGAGGTGGAGAAGTATAATCGTTATAACTTTTATAATTATTATAATTCTGGCTGTTCTTGGATTTATGTTCTTTCAGTTCCAGCAAACACCAGATCAAAATATAATTAAACCACTCGCAATTAGTCAATAATAATTTCTCCTCTTGACAACCACCAGAAATTTTGTTTACAGTAAAATAAATGAGAAAAATTCTGCCCACCCCTAACAAAAAAGGATTCACCCTGATAGAGCTTCTTATAGTTATCACCATTATCGCGACCCTGGCAGTTGCTATATTTGTGGCTATTAATCCGGCTCAGAGACTGGCTGACGCGAGAGACGCGCGAAGAACCTCAGACGTTGACTCGATTCTTACTGCAATCCATCAGTTTATTGTTGATACAGGGGGAACTTACCCGGGTAATTTACAAGCAGGTACATTGATAACGCAATTGGGATCTGCGCCTTCAGGAGGATGCAGTGGAACAGTTGGCGTATGTAACATAGGCGTTGCTGAGGACGACTGCGAGAACCTCACAACTGATCTGGCTCCATACTTGCGATCAATTCCTCTTGACCCAAACATCGGCTCGGCCGCGGAAACTGGATATGCAGTTGATGTTGATTCCAACGGAATTGTAACTGTCACAGCCTGCGGGTCCGAAGGCGGAACCACAATCTCAGCCTCTAGATAACCCCCGTTTTTTCTTTTGACTCCTTGAATGGTCTTGTAATTCAAAGCTTATTGTTGTTAAATAAAGATAGAGCCAATATGAATCAAGAAGCATGAATTATGAATCAAGAATATAAGAAGATAAAATCCTTCACTGACTTAAATGCTTGGAAAGAGGCTCATAATTTGGTTCTTCTAATTTATAGGGTAACAAAAGGATTCCCAAAAGAAGAACAGTTTGGCTTAATTAATCAATTAAGAAGGGCTGTCGTTTCTATAACATCAAATATAGCGGAAGGATTTAGCAGAAATTCGTATAAAGAGAAGTCTCAATTTTACTCTATGGCTCTTGGATCATTAACAGAAGTTCAGAATCAGCTTATTATAGCAAGGGATCTAGGATATATAACAAAAGAGGACTTTAGAGCTTTGGCAGAGCAAACGATCACGATAAACAAACTATTAAATGGACTTATTAAAAAATCTAGAACCATGATTCATGATTCGTAATTCATGATTCAGTTGCTAAGATGAAGCGCAAAATTATCATTATCCCCATAGCCATTATCGCTCTATTTACCTTGGTGGGTGGTGGCATAGCATTGAATGGCTACTTTGGCGGAGGGGGCGACATTAGCTCTGATGCCACAACCCGCGGGTTGGTGGGTTACTGGAATTTTGAAGAAGGCACTGGCACTACCGCGGCAGATTCGACAGACCAGGGAAATGACGGTACGCTCACAGGCGGGCCGACATGGGTGTCGGGCAAAGCCGGCAACGGCGCCGCCCTGGATTTTGATGGCACAGATGACTTTGTAGATATTGGAACAGGTCCTAGCACGGTAAACACCGTGGCCTTCTGGGTAAATCCTACCACTACCACTGAATACCCGGTGGATCTCAACGGCACAGAGTATGTTTGGATCAACTCAGGCACCGTAACCGCCCAAGGCTTCACGAGCCCTACAATATATGTTAATGGAGTAGTGTCTTCTACGGTAAGCGCCGGCTCCTGGCAGCATGTGGTGGTAACCACGGGAACCTCTTTGAACGCGAGCGACCTGGATATTGGAAGAGTTGAGGGAACAGGGAACCACGAGGGGGGAATTGATGAAGTACGCATCTACAACCGCGCCTTGTCTGCGGCGGAAATTAAAATGCTCTATAACCACGGTGGGCCGGTGATTCATTTGAAAATGGATGAAGGTACGGGTTCCACGGCGTACGACGCTTCGGGCAGCGGAAACGACGGCGGCATTACCGGAGCCACATACACCACCGGGCAGTTTGGCACAGCTTTGGACTTTGACGGGTCAGGCGACATGGTGTCGGTTGTTTCTCCCGCGGGCAGCGCCACCACAACCACTTTTTTTGCCGGAGTTGGCGACGGAATGGTTTCCATATTCGGTGAAGCTACGTGGGACGGGGCGCATGATGCCACCGACGGAGACAACGCCGATTACACCGGGACAGTTACCCGCGTAAGCATATTCAAGGCCTTAACTGGTGAATTTGAAATCCGCAGGACTTTCTTTCCGTTTGACACTTCCTCTTTGCCGGATACCGATGTCATAAGTTCGGCAACGTTTTCCGCCTGGGCTACTACCGTTTCTGCCGTCGGAGACAATGACGGTTTAGACTATATTGTGCCTGTGGGGCCTACGTCCCAGGCAAGTAACACGGAGCTTGTGGTTGGTGACTTTGACCAGGCAGGGGCGGTTGACAACCCCACACAACTTTCAGACGACCAGAAAGATATTAGCACGGATTTTTCAGCTGGGTCGTACGCTAACTGGACAGCAAATGCTTCTGGTTTATCAGCCGTGGATAAAACAGGGTTTACCCTTGTAGGGCTGCGCGAAGGGCACGATATTGAAGACAATCAGTATGAGGGTGGGAATAATACTAGCAACCAGGTTAGATTCTCCACTTCAGAGGAGACGAGCACCACACAAGACCCGATGCTGGAAGTTACGCATGCTCCTTCGTTATCCGGCTGGGATACGGTTACGGCAAGTTTATGGGTAAATCCGGAAACTTCCATAGCCACAAAAGCGCTTATGGTAAAAGACAACGAAGTGCGTTTGGTTACGGACGCTTCGGGAAATCCCGAGTGCCAAATTCACAACGGTACCGATTGGCAAACCGCGGCCACCAGCGGGACCGCGCTTTCTTTGGGAAGCTGGCAGCACGTGGTATGCACATATGACGGTTCAGACCTTAGGGTTTACATAAACGGCGTAGAAACCGCGTCTCAGGCGCTTGCCAGCATTGACATACAGGGCACTGGGGATCCTTTTGAACTGGGTAACGACGCTTCTGGTACATACGGCGACTACGAGGGAATAATGGATGATTTTCGGTATTACACATACGCGCGCACCGAAGGCGAAATACGGCTTGACCACAACGCGGGTTTTGCGGCGCGT